>JGI20214J51650_10000077_pt1 | contig 55371 bp, 52 predicted proteins | sample WetSurMetagenome_FD_51650 | JGI IMG/M metagenome (IMG submission 51650)
TCCTGCGGCGGGGTGATGTTCTTGATTTCGTAGCGGAAGACCTTGACGCCCCACGACTCGCTTGCCTTGTCAAGTTCAGACACCACGAGCATGTTGATCTGCGAGCGCATTTCAAAGGTCCGGTCGAGCTCGATCTTTCCGATTTCGGAGCGCAGGGTGGTCTGCGCGAGCTGGGTGATGGCGAACAGCAGGTTCGACACGCCGTACGAGGCGCGCTGCGGGTCGATTATCTTGTAATACAGCACGCCGTCGACCGCCACCTGCACGTTGTCCTTGGTGATGCACACCTGCTCGGCTATTTCAAGCGCGGTTTCCTTGAGGCTGTGGCGGTAATGCACCGAGTCGAAGAACGGCCAGAGAAAATGGAATCCCGCGTTCTTCACCTCGTGGAACCGGCCGAGCCGTTCCACCACGTAGGCGCTTTGCTGGGGAATCACGATGACGCATCTCGAAAGCACGATGAGTACGAGCACCACCACCACGATGGCAACGATAATGGCTCCTCCGGTCATGGTATCCTCCCGGGAAAAATGGTTATTTGGGTTTTACGATGAATTTGAGCCCGTCGCGCGCCGTGACGACGCAGGGCCCGTCTTTTTCAAGGGCGATGGCACCGTCGTTGCGCGCCTGCCATGTGCTGCCGCGGAGTTCCACGGTTCCCGTGGCGCCGGGCGCGATGGCCTCCAGCGCCCGGCCCGTCTCACCCACGAACTCCTGGACGTCGGCCTTGGGCGTGGAACGCGCTATTCTCCGGGCGAGGGGGCCGCGCAGGACGGCGATGAAGAAGAGTGACAATACGGCAAACAGCAGTATCTCGATCCAGGACGTGTTAATTACGGGAGTGAGCGCGCCGGTGAGAATCGCGGCTATACCGACGAACATGAGGTAGAACCCGCCGGGCGTCATGATCTCGAGGGACAGCGTGATGATCCCGAACACCAGCCACATCCACCATTCGATATGCATATACTCTCCCGTGATTTGGTGCGTTTCAAGAGCGGCGGTATATCGAAAATAGATGGTTGTAGGGGGAAAGGGAACACCATATTAAATACTAATGTTCCCGGTGGGGGCGCCGCTCGCAAAAAGGCGGCGGCGGGAGCCCGCGTCTTGATTTCGATAGCGCGGTACTCCCCGCGGGACGGCCTGCGGTTATCTCTTCTTGTAATCCGGCTCCACCAGTTTCCCGCGCTCGTAGGAGCCCAGGATGCGCGTTACCATGGTAATCTCCTTGAGGTGGTTGAGCGCGTTGCGCTGGCTCTCGCCGCGGCAGTCTCCGGCGAAGTCGAGGTAGAACAGGTATTCGAACGGCTTGCCGTGCACGGGGCGCGATTCTATCTTGAGCAGGTCGATGTCGCGAAGGGCGAAGACGCTGAGGGCTCGGAACAGCGCGCCCGGCAGGTTCTTGAGCGAAAAAACCACCGACGTCTTGTACCGTTTCCCGCGCCGCGGCGCGGGGGCGCATCCCTTCGACAGGATGAGGAACCTCGTGATGTTTTCCTTGTTGTCCTCGATGTTCTGCGCGAGCACGTTCATGTCGTAATCGATGGCCGCCTGGAGCGAGGCGATTGCCGCGGCGTCGAGAAGGCCCGCGTCCCTGATTTTTCGCACCGCCACCGCGGTGTTGGAGACGGGGACGCGTTCGACGCGGGGGAGCCGTTTGAGGAAATTCCTGCATTGGGCCAGGCCCTGCGGGTGCGAGAAGACGCGGCGGATGTCTCCCCGCCGCACGCCGTGGTTCGCTATGAGGCAATGGCACACGCGGAGAAAAATCTCGCCCGTGATGAGCAGCTTCCCGTCAAGAAGCAGATCGTAGTTTTGGTGGATGCTGCCGGTGAGGGAGTTCTCGATGGGGATGATGCCGTGCCGCGCCGCGCCCCGTGCCACGGCGGTGAACACGTCGTCGAATTCGGGAACCGGAACCATGGTGTGGCGGGTTCCAAAGAACTGCGCGGCGGCAAGCTCGGAGAACGCGCCCCGCTCGCCCGCGAAGGCAATCTTCACTGCGGTACCCTCCGTATCATCGCGAAATGCCTGGTATAATATTCGTCGTCGAGACTGTCGTAGCGTACGCCCTTTGACGAACTCGCGTGCGCGAACGAACCGTTTCCCATGTAAATACCCACGTGGTTGATTGAGCCGAACGCGCCGCCTTTGATAAAAACAAGATCGCCCGGCCGCGCATCACTCCTGGAAATCCTGCGCCCCACGCGCTTGAGTTCCCCGGTCGAACGGGGAAGGCGCGTTCCGTCGAATTCGCGGAACACGGTCACCACGAATCCCGAACAGTCGAACCCCCTGCGGCTCATACCGCCGGTCTTGTAGGGAACGCCGAGGTACGAATCGACGATTCTTTTGAGCCTCTCCGCCGCCGCCGTCCCGCCGCCCGCGGTCTGCTTGACGGTTCGCGAAGGCGCGCACGACAGCGTCACGGCGGCGAGAAGAAGGGCCGCGGCCAGGGATGGATGCAAAACGGCGATGGGCGGCCTGTCCCTGCGCATGGAGGTAATATAATAGAATGTGGCGGAAATCAGCGCGCCGCCGGAAAACACAAAACCCGCTTTCCCGGTATTTTCCGGGGAAACGGGTTTCTATGGTAAACCGCAATCTGCGGAAGAGTGCTTGTTACCAGCGTCCGCCGCCGCCGCCGCCAAAACCGCCTCTGCCGCGTCCGCCTTCCGGCTTTGGACGGGCTTCGTTGACGGTGAGTGCACGGCCCTCCACCTCTTTGCCGTTCATGGCCGCGATGGCCGCCTGTGCTTCCTGATCCGACCCCATTTCCACGAAGCCGAAACCTTTCGACCTTCCCGAATCCCGGTCCGTGATGACCTTCGCCGACGCTACCGATCCGAATCCGGCGAACATTTCCTGCAGCGAGCTGTCGCTCACGCTGTAGGGCAGGTTGCCGACGTACAACTTGTTACCCATCGAGACACTCCTTTAGAACAGATGGTGACATTATACGACTGCCAGGACGGTCGTGCGTCCTCCAGCCGCTACGGATGATAATATAGATTCTTCGCGGGGGTAAAGCACTTTTTTTGTTTTTTTTTACCTACGGCCTATTTCCCGACTACGAGCGGAAAGACCCTGATTCGCCTTCCGCCGGAGACGCATTCGAGAAAATAGGCGCCCGCCGGAACCCCGTCGGCTTCAAAATCGGCCCAGTCCCGCGCGGCGGCCGCCGGCCGCGTCTCCCGGAGTATCACCGTTCCCCTTGCGTCAATAAGGGCGAAGGATGCGCGGCCGAAATCCTCGCCGCCGCCGGAAACGCGGAAACGGCGCGGCCCGCCGGCCGTGACGATTATTCCGCCGTCGCGGCGGGCCATGCTTCCCTTCAACGCGGCGGTGGTGCCCGTCACGGCGTCGCGCACCTCGCCGAAAAACCTGGGAACCACGGCGTAGGGATCGCCCGAGAGCGCCTCGATGAGAAGGTACCCGGTGAATCCGCCCGTCCGCAGGATGTTCACGATGTCGGGCAGGTCGTTTTCCACGTTCTGCTTGATGAGAAAGTTGGTCGCGTACGGAAGCGCGGCCGCGAGATCGGCAAACAGGTTGGCGGTGACGAACGAGCCGGTGTCGAGCAGCACGCCGAAGTCGGGGGAGTCCACCAGCCCCGCGAGCGTGCGTATCTGGTCGCCGGTCTTGAGAAGATCGGCGTGGTTCTGCACCACGATTTTCACCCCATAGGAGTGCGCGTAGTCGGCGCATTGCTTGATGCAGTCGGCGGTCCAGGCGGCCACTTCGCTCCAGCGGTTTTCCCAGCCCGCGGGCAGCGCCCCGCAAAAGACGCGCAGCACCGGCGCGCCGAGCTTGGCCGCGACTTCCACCCAGTTCTTGACGAGCCGGACATCCGCGGCGCGCGCGGCCGCGTCGGTGGAGGCGAAATTGTCGTTGACCCCCGTGCCGCTTATGATGATTCCCGAAGCGGCGGCCTTGTCCTTTATGCCCGCGACATACTCGTCCGTGGGAACGGCCGGGTATCCCGGGAAATAATAGCCCTGCATGTCGATGGCGTCGAACCCGGTCGTTTTGCAGAAGTCGATTGCCTGGGCGAGCGTCATGCCCGGCGATGCGCCCTTTGCCCCGTTGGTGAGCAGGGTGTTGAAGGAATAGCAGTTGAGGCTTATCTTGTACGGCCCGCCGTACCACGCGGCGCCTCGACCGAACGCATGCATCCCGAGCGCGGCGGAAAGCGGCGCCATCGACGCGGCGGCGATGAATTCTCTTCTGTTCATTGCATGAAATCCCTTCCGATAATATACTAAAAACTTCCGACGATTACTCCGGTGTCGTTGCGGAAAGCCGCTTTTCGAAGAAACAATGGGGCCTTGAAATGGCGCGCCGTTACGTGAAATCCGCGAACTATTTTGCGATGGGGGAGGCACCATGAGAACCGTTCCATCCGCCGCGCCTCATCGCATCGTTATCAAGCACCGGCTCACCTGCGTCACGCTTTTCGCCCGGGAAAAGGGGGCGGGCCTGGCGGTGGCGGGCATTCTCTTTGGACGCCACGGAACGCCCCGTGGGCGCAAAGGCGCGCGCGCAGCCGATCCGCGGCTGCGGCGCTGGGCGTCGCTGATTGGGGACTTTTTGTCCGGCAACGCCGAATCGCTCGACGAACTGCCGATTGATTTATCGGGAAACACGCCCTTCGCGGAAGCGGTACTGCTGGCGTGCCGGAGCATTCCCTACGGAGCCACCGTGTCCTACGCGCGCCTCGCCGCCCTGGCGGGCCGTCCAAAGGCGATACGCGCCGCGGCATCCGTAATGCGCGACAACCCGTTTCCGCTGGCAATCCCGTGCCACCGCGTGATAGCGAAGGACGGAACATTGGGCGGGTTCATGGGCGCCCGCAAAGGAAAACCTCTCGGGATCAAAAAAGCCCTGCTCGATTTGGAAAAAGAGGTTTCGAAGAAAAGGGCCCCGGGAAAGTGACGATTCCGCGATTGAGCTTTGGCCGCCGGCAGGGCCTTACTTCTTTTCCACCACCACCGCCGTGCCGTAGCAAAGCACTTCGGTAACCCCCTGCATCACCTCGTTGGCGTCGTACCGGATGCCGATGACCGCGTTGGCTCCCAAGTTTTCCGCGTGGATTATGAGGGCCGCAAACGCGTCGTTCCTCGTCTTTTCGCACAATTGGGTGAACATGGATATGTTTCCGCCGACAATGGTCTGCAGCGCGCCGCCGATGGTGCCGAAAACCGATCGAGATCGCACGGTGATGCCTTTGACGATCCCCAGATTCCTGGTAATCCTGTACCCCTCGATTTCGAACGCCGTGGTGGTGAGAGAATGGTTCATGGCACAGCCCCTTTCCATGGAAAACAAAAAAACGTTATCGATGAGACGGCAATAAAAACGGGATTTGTTCCGCGACCCGGCCGACGTGGCGGCGGCCGTCACCGCGTAATGGACAATATTACCTGTCCTTTGTTGCGTTTCTTTTCGTAGTATTCATGCGCCTTGGCGGCTTCTTGGAGGGGGAAAACCCGGTCGACAATCGTCTTGAGTTTTCCCGCCTCGGCCAGTTCCCTGAGCTTCTCCAAATCGGATCGCTTCTCACCGGCGAATGCGCAGATGAGTTTCTTTTTGCCGAAAAGACCCGACAACAGCATTTGAAACAGCTTGCCTGTCTTGAAACTGGCAAAGAGGCATGTCCCGTTATCGGTCAGAATTTTCTTTGCATCGGACCACGTGAGCCTCCCAAGAACGTCTAAAACAAAATCATACTTTTCTTTTTTATTCAGATACGCTTGCTCCGTATAGTCCTCAACAAAATCCGCGCCTAAATCCTTAACGTAACCGATCCTGTCGGCGCTGCACGTCGCCGTTACTTTTGCGCCCAAGCTTTTAAGAAGCTGTACGGCAATCGAACCGATTCCTCCGGAACCTCCATTCACCAACACCTTGTTGCCCGATTGAATGTTTAACTTGGACAGCAGCTGCACGGCCATTATGCCGTACGGTACCGCCGAAGCTTCCTCGTGGCTCATGTTCCTCGGCTTGATTCCAATCACCCCGTTTTCGTCCATGCATAAATAATCGGCATACGCGCCCATTTTCATGCCGGAATATCCAAATACCAGATCGCCGGTTTTAAATCGTTTTGCCTTCTCGCCCATGCCTTCGATTTCCCCGGAAAACTGATTTCCCAAAACCTTGATTTTGGGCCTGGAATAGCCGAAGGCCATCTTGGCGAACAACAGCAGGAACGCAGGCATGTTGAATTCCAAAAAGCCGATGTTCTTGAAGTTGCGGGCCGATATGTCCCCGTAATTTATCGGCGACGCGTGAATCCTGACGAGAACTTCATTCGGTTTTGGTGTCGGCTTTGCCATCTCCTTGAGCCGAAGAACGTCGGGCGCTCCATACGTTTCAAAAACGATTGCTCGCATTGGTTGGTTCTCCAAACACGTCGAAAGGGGTCATGCGTGAGGGAATTTTCGGGTACATGCGAACGTGCGCGCTCAGGGTAATTTATTTGTACGACTACTGGTGTGTCGTACTTCAAATCATCGTCTATACTTGTCATATACAGCTATGTCCGAAATTTATTCTCCTTGTCCCATTCCCCGTCCGCCTACCGGTATCCGCTCCCGCCTTATAAATCAAATTCCGCCGTCTCGCGAAGCAAGATAAATGTTGGCCCCCGGCGGTCGTGCCGTATTCATGCGGCCGCAGCCAAGACCGGATGGAGTCCGTACGCGCACGCAAAGAACGTAAAAGGGGAAAGCGGGTTGTTTGTCGTATGGTCTTGCGCGAAGCATTCTTCGCGCCTTTGCGGTGATTTTTTTATGGACGAGCCGTACGCGCGGCGGCGATTTTGCCGGAACCGGATTTTACCCGCTTGTATTAATTCGCTAAAAAATATCCCCTTGACGCCTTTTTCTATCTTATTTTCCTAGGCAGCAAGGGGCCGGGAAAAACAAGGAGGAACAATGACGGGCGCGAAAAAGGTACTTATTGTCGGATGCTGCGCGACGGTTCTGTTTTTTCTGCCGATCTCCGCGCAGCAGATGTTCGATAACTGGAAAATCACTCCCGCGGCGGAGCAGGGGGCGCTGGACATGCTCATCGCGAATCCCGCCACTCCGCTCGGGGTCGAGGCCGAGATGGACTACCAGGTGGCGAGCAGCGGCATTCCTTCCAAGGCGACGGTCAAGTTCAAGACCGGAATCCAGAGGGCCATGACGCAGGAGGAAACGGATTTCTTCTGGTCATATCTCAAGGGCGCGAGCGCTTTGTGGAATTTTATGCAGGGGCAGGGGAAGATAAACAGCTTCACCTCGAACACCGAGCAGATACCCTTTAGTTTTCTCGGAAGGACGGTGCGGGTGATTTCGAACGACAACAACGTTTACGTCGGCACGCTTGCGCAGAACGCCAATACGCCGGAGTGGTTTTCGTTGGACATCAAGGGAAACCGGATTCTTTTCTGGCGCAAGGCGGTAAAGGAAATTCAGCAGTTCAAATAACCGTTTTTTTTCGATACGGAACGGCAAAGGCCGCCGCGTCATCGCGGCGGCCTTTGTTCTATCCGACCCATTGCGGCCACGGGCGGCGCCGGCATCTTACCGTGCCTCGCGACCGGAAGTGCGGTCGTAACCGGTGCAGGGGAGCATGCGGCAACCTTATTGATAAACAACGGCAAAAAATCATTATATTATTTATTAAAAGCCCCAAAAGGAAAAACGACGCGGCCTGCTCGGCGCACGCGGCGGCCGCGAACAAAGGGAAGGAACAAACATGAACCGCAGTATAGCCTATCTCATCGCCTGCTCGATTTTGCTGTGGTCGTCGGTCGCCAATGCCGACGAATTCTCGCCGGACAGCATCAAGAGCATCATGCGCAAGGTGGCGAGGTACACGTTTACCAAATGGGGCGGCGGAACCGCGGCGGGCATCAATCACGACTGGGACGGCGGCACCATCATGACCGGCGTGGTGGGGCTCTACCGGGCGACACAAGAGCGGCAATGGCTCGACAGCATCGACAAATGGGGAAACCGGTGGAACTGGACGTGGGGCGGCGGCACGGGGGACAACCTGTGCTGCATTCAGGGGTTCTGTGAACGGTACATCGTGGATTCGACGCCGGGAAACGCGTCCAAGTATCAGGTGTCCAAGACGGCGCTCGAAGGCATTCTTAGGAATCCGGTCAATCACCTGTTCGGCTGGCAGGACGCGGTGTACATGGGCCTGCCGGATTTTGCCATGATGGGGTATATAACGGGCGAATCGCGGTACTTTGATTCCTTGAATGCCATGTTTCGCGGCGCGGAAAAGGATTTCCAGGACACCGTCTACAAATTGTGGTATTGGAATACGAGGGCCGATTTCAAAACGACCGACGCCGGATACCCGCAGTTCTGGGGGCCGGGAAACGCCTGGGTTCTGGGCGGCCTCGTGCGCGCGCTCAAATACATGCCGGCGAATTCGAAGTACAGGCCCGCCTGGGAGGCCACGTTCAAGACGTTGTGCGACACCATACGCGGCAAGCAGCAGCCCGACGGGTTCTGGCGCACCAGCCTGTTCGAGCCGACCGAATTTCCCAATCCGGAGTCCAGTTGTACCTCGTTTTTCATCTACGCCATGTCGCTCGGGGTCACGTGGGGGGTGCTCGACGCGAACACCTATGTTCCCGTCATACGGAAGGGGTGGTCGGCTCTTGTCAAGGTCGTCACGGCGGCGGGCATGGTGGGTTACGGTCAGCCGTGGAGCAATCAACCGGGCAGTCCTACGGCGGGCACTTCGATTCCCGAAGGCCACGGCGCGTTCCTGCTCGCCGGCGAGGGCGTTCTCAGTGTCGTTACATCGACCACTGTAAGCCAAAGGAAATTTTCCCATCAAGAATCACAAAACGGTAAAGCTATAACCGGTGCTTTTCTGTCTTGTATCTCAACCGGAAACAGGTCCCTCGCCGTGCCCGAAAATGCAGTTTCGCTAACGGTTTTCGATGTACGCGGCCGATTGGCGTGGAAGAAAGACGTACGCGGCCTTCCCGAAGGACATCGCGTAACACTACCGAGAGATTTCTCCGCAAAAGGGATATTCTATTTCAGATTTGACTGGAGAGATTGAATTGGCATATTTTGACGAGAAGAAGGTAGCTTCCTCCTCGGAAGCGAATAAGGGGCTTGCCGGATTTTAGTCCCACACTAAAGTCGTGGAAATCATCAAGTTCCGAATGTAATAATTGCTTCAACTGCCCGACGCAGGCTTTCCGACCGTTTCGCGGCTGAGTTGATATCCCAGATATTGCGAACAAAGGGCACAAGGGTTTGGTTGTATTCAGGACCCACAACAACGCTTGTACCGGGGGCAGGCACAAGCGCATCGGCAATATCCTTTTTCTTGCTTCTTCTTGCCAGTTGAATAAGATGATCCTTGGGATCGGCAAGTGTTTCGGGCCTACGGCTTATCATCGCTTCACTAATCCCCAAGAATTGGCTTATTCCACGGGTGTCGGCCAGCAGCCATGACTCAATTTCCCGGATAACAATTCTGAAAAGGCATTTCCTGTTTCGCTTGCCGGGCGGGACAAGCTTGTCTAGAAGATGAAGCGCGCAATCCTCCTTGTCGGAATCCATGAGCACCAAGAAAGGTTCCTGATGAACGGCGGCGGAAAAAAAAGACCGTATTCTTGATCGAATATACCCGCTTCCGCGTCCGTTAATCCTGCGAACAATGGAAATCTCCATTGGGGAAAGTTTTAAAAGCCGTTCAATAACAGCTTCGCTCAGACTATCCTCAAACACGATGCTGAAAAAGACGGGGGTTGCGGGCATTTATTAATTCCCGGTTGCATCAAATCGCATGCTTAATTGTATCGCATTTTCCGGAGCTGCCAGGGGAAGTACCGCCTCGGCTATGGACATCCCGGATTGTATCATTTCACGTGTTACGATATCATCAGAAGCAAGGTGCGCCGTCGTTCCTTCTTTGGCTGGTTTTAGAATAATTGTTTCTTCCGGCGCGATTCCTTTGTCGGACAACAACTCGTAACTGTGCGTACTCACTAACATTTGCCGCTTGTTCTTTCTTGTCACTTTCGAAATAATCCCCGGTAATTGTTTCACTATCTCTCCGTTGAGGGACAATTCAGGTTCTTCGATTAATAGGAGCGCGGTGCCCTCCTGTAGTGTCCACAACAGCCCTATGGCTCGTAACGTACCGTCTGAAAACTGTGTTTCATCTTGGCGGCCGGCATCCGGACGCCAATGCTCATACTTTGCGATAAGATGAGGCTGTCCCTTGCTATCGGGCTCAAAAGCCAGTTCTTTTAATTGCGGGGCAATGATCTTCAAGGCGTTTTCAATGCGTTTGAGCCGACCTTTCGTGGTCTTATGAGGTGTCTTGGCGAGCCGTTCAAGAAACGTCCTGCCGAACGGATCGTCGCCTTGCAAAGGGGCAATAGACATTTCAGGCGCGCGCACCATTTGAGGAACTATGTGCAGATAGCAAACGCTGTTAAAAAATGCCGCAACTTCCCGGAACTCCTTATTCGCGGATGTCTGCTCAAGATGCGTTTCAGTCAAGCGCTCCGTATCGGCATCATCTTTTTCGTCCGGACGAACAAGTACCTCCTTGCCGTTTCTTAAGACTCCTTCATACTTGACAATTGGACGCCGCGAACCTCGTGTTTCCTGTGTAAGTCCAAGACGGTAAACATAGTTTTGCCCGCCGTTATCGTCTCCCCCCAGATACACCTCAATCTCAACCAACGGATTGGTGCGGGCGGCAAAACACCGTACTTTGGATAGCCCGCCCCTATCCTTGATCGCTTGTTGCAAACCGCCGCCTTGTCCGCGCGCAATGTCGCGCAGAAACCTGAAAACGTCGAGAAAATTGGATTTTCCGGACGCATTCGGGCCTATTACGAAGATGCGGTTGAGCAGTGTAACGTCCACTTTCGGGAAGTTACGCCAATTTTTCAGCTTGATTCTTTGTATTCTCATCATATCCTCACAATCTTCACCGCGACTTGCTTCTGATGTCTTTGGATACTCCTTTTGCCTATGATTGCGCCGAGAATTTTACCTTTGGATTTGACGGTCGAATCCGGAATCTCGAAAGAACAGGCAAGGTCCGGTCGGCGTGACTAAAGGTATGGCGTTTCTCGGGCATTTGTTTCGCGTGTTCCTTTACGAGATAAAATACCTTCCCGACTCCATCATGTCTATTTCTTAACACCGGGCTCGGGAAGAACGCCCCCGAATCCTCCAACTGATAAGCAAAAAGTAAAATAATAAAAGGCTTGTCGGTCGAATGAATCTTGTGGAATGCGGTACACGTGGGTTTGCCTTCCAATGACAACGGGAACGCTGGGGGGCAAGCACTTCCCGGCAAAGTCCCATCATAGGTTCATGTGCTCTGTTCCAGCCATAAAATAGTGGCGGCGTTTCTTTTCGTTTCGTATTTTAGTAACGATTCCCGGACGCTCTCAAAAGGAGCATTGTTCCCATGCCCGAAGCGTGGCACGACATCAACGACCCCGGCTATTTCGTGAGGCCCCAAAAGGAGACGGCCGCGCCCGCGGCCGCGGCGGACGAGGCTAGCGCCGAAGCGCAGGGCGACGCAATCGTCACGTTGTCGGACGCGAAACTGATTCCGCCGCAAAGCGGGATAGATTTCAACGACGAATGCCCGGCGCAGGTCTCGGTGGCCTACAAGGAAGAGACGTCGCAGACCCGCGTCACCTTCAAGCTGTTCTGCACCTACAACGGAAAGCAACTCGATCTCAAGCACAAGGTCGACGCCAACGAGAGCGGCGGCAAGGCCGAGGCCAAGCTCCAGCTGTTCTATCCCGACGACTACTGCGACGGGAACGTGGACTATTTCTTTACGGCCGAGCATTCCCGGGCCGACAAGGCGGCAAAGAGCGCGACGCTCACCCTGCCCCATGCTCCGGCCTCAATCGTCGTCCATATTGACGGGGACGACTTTTCCGGATGCGCCAAGGACACGCTGCGGCTTTTCAGCACCGATTCCGCGGCCACCTACAGCAGGACGTTCGCGTTTCCCGACGGCGCCAAGCGTGACGGCTGCGTCGAATTCACGTTCGACGACATCAAGGCCGATCTTTCGTATTCCCTGGAAATCAAAATCGACGGCGAAGAGCCGTGTCCCGTATTTGAGGAACTGTCCTGCTCGAAAAAAGACGCCGCATAGGCGGCGCGGCGACACGACGTGTAAAGAACGCCGCAAAAGCGGAAAAAACGGATTTGTTCGGGATTTTTTTACATGGGCCGCAGCCGGGCGGCGGTCGGTTACGGCAGCGGCGGAGGCGGCGGAACCGGTGCTTCACCAGGCCTTGGCGGCCGGACTTTCCGGGGCGGGGGCGGCGGCACGGGAATTTCGCCGGGTACGGGAATGCGCACACGAACCGACGGCGCCGGCGGCATGGGCGCTTCGCCTGTTACCGTTACGTGAACTCTCGGCGCGGGAGGAAGTTCGGGCGGGCGCTGCGCCTCGATGGAGACGCACTCGACGATACGTCCCGTGCGGCGTTCGACCCTCACAATCTGGTCGCCCGCGACATAGAGCCGGAATCCGGGCGGACACGGCGGCAGCATGGGAATGAGCTCCGGCGGAAGCGGCCGGAAGCGTTTTACCACAAAGGCCGGGGCCGGCCTGCCCACGACGATGTCGAAATGAGCGGGTCTGCGGCCGCGCGCATACGCGTGTCTTCCATAGTACCTGACGATGACATCCCTGTCGCCGTTTGAAAACCGTTCGACCGTAATCTTTTTTTCAACGACAACCGCCCTTCGCGCGTATACGCCCGTGCAAAGTCCGAGGCACAAGAGCACTGCGAGCATCCGTTTCATAAAAAAGCTCCTTTTTCCGTATGGCGGAAAAATAAATCCGGGTGCGGGCCGCGTCGCGCGCCCATGCGCGCGAGTCAGCGGGCATTCAAAAACGCGGCCATCGCGACCTTGAGGACGACCTTTTTTACGGTCCCGTCCGCCCCGCACGAGCACTGGGGCCGGTGAATTTCTCCGGGGAACAAAACGGCGTACATTCCTTTTGTCAATACGAGATCCGTTTCGTTCGCCGCGGTTTTATAGGTAATCACGTCCTTCTCCGCCGCCGCGTCCTCAAGAATTTCCGCGGGGCCGCCCGCGGGCGCGAACCCGATTATTTCCACGCCGTCGTGAAGGTACTGGACATCCAGATATCTCACATGGGATTCCGCCTTCTTTTCCGCCTTGGGCTTCGTACGGTATTCCTGGACAAGCGCGAATAGGTCGGAGCCGGAGATTTCGTATTTCCCCGGCACCATTGAGGAAAGGTCGGCGTCCCTGAGATACGTCAGACCCTTGACGAGAAGGGATGGAAGGAACCGGGCGTCGCGGTCGAGGTCGGTGAGGGTGCTCAAGAACATTTCAATGCCTCCGGATTGTAGCGGTTCGAAAAATATATGATTGGTGAAAAAACGAGCGGTTGATAAATTGAGGGGGCCGGGAAGTCGGGCGCTGGAACCGCCCGGCGCTCAATTATCTTAAGGACGTCCGTACTAAGCAGCTTATACGTAAGGTTACCCGGATCATCAAAAAACCGTTCGCCCCGTCGAAGGGGGAACGCTCATGCTTTGACAAGCTCAGCATGAGCGGTAATTTCATGAATAATTCCGGCTAAAACACCCATATCCTTTCCCCCGAGGTTCACATGCCCATAGCCGTCATCGCAAGTATCCGCCGGGAACTCGTCGCGGGCGGCAGCGCAAAGACGAGGCAAACGGCGAAGACGTTTTTCAAGGAAGAGGCGAAGTTTCTCGGCGCGCCGTCCACCGTCTGTCGGCGCGTAGCCCGCGAGCATTTCGCCGGTATAAAGAAGCTCGGCAAACAGGCGATTTTTTCCCTGTGCGAGGAACTCCTTAAGACGGGATACGTTGAAGAAGCGGTCATCGCCTACGAATGGGCCGACAGGATAAGCGCGTCATTCGAAGAGGCGGACTTCGCCACGCTCGAACGGTGGCTCAAAACGTACGTGAGCAACTGGGCCGAATGCGACACGCTGTGCAATCACGCGGTGGGAACCTTTATCGAAAAATATCCGCGTTACCTCGGGCGTCTCAAGCGATGGGCAAAATCATCGAACCGGTGGGAGAGGCGCGCCGCGGCCGTGTCGCTCGTGCTTCCCGCGCGCCGCGGGATGTTTCTTGGGGATGTTTTCGAGATCGCGGAGATTCTCCTGCACGACGAGGACGATCTCGTGCAAAAGGGATACGGCTGGATGCTCAAGGAGGCGAGCAAGGCCCATGCGGCAGAAGTGTTCGATTTCATCATACAATACAAGAAGACGATGCCGCGAACGGCCTTGCGATACGCGATTGAGAAAATGCCGGTTCCGATGAGGAAGAAGGCGATGGAAAAATAAGAAGAAGTGTTTGCGCCGCGAGGCGGAATGTCCGGCGAAATGAAAAAGGCGCTCTTTTCGGAGCGCCTTTTTCATTCGAAAACGAACGGGACTCAGCGTATCACGAGAATTCGTTTGGCGGCCATCTCCTGGCCGTTGACGGTGAACCTCGCGAAGTAGACCCCGCATCCCTTGGCGTCGGCGCCGGCGGTTTCCCCGGAGATGGGAACCGGATGCCAGCCCGAAAGCTGCCGTGAATTGACGACCTGCCTCACCACGCGTCCCTTCGCATCGATGAGATCGATGGAAACCATGGACGGCGCGCCGATATAGTACCGAATCACTTTCCCGTCGACCCCGAGCTTGAACAGCGGCATGGTCGCGGACTGCGTTTTGTGTCCCATGTTTATCGCATAGGTTTGCCCGGTGGAACACGGGTACACGGTGAACGTCGTACTGCCCTGGACGAGGCCCGGCGACGTCGCGGTAATGGTTACGGTTCCGGTCTGGAACGTGGAACGCACCGCTACCTTGCACATCCCGCCCTCGGCCGAAAGGTTCGGGTCGAGCGGCGCGTGATACCCAAGGCGCGTGGAATCCTTGCTTACCCACTGGTCGGTTCCGCCGCGGTAATTGCCCGGGCCCGAAACGCTGAAGGTGATTACGTTGCTCGCGGTGGGGCACCAAATGCCGTTTTCGTCCACGACGGTGGCGAGGATGAGAGCGGCGTCGGTCCCGTTGTTGAGGATTTTGAAGACCTCGCCGGTCGGCTTGACCACGGGTGGATCCTGCGTGAGTACTATGTGATGGGGCGCGCCCGCGGTTTTCTTTTCATCGGAACATACCACGGTTCCGCCCGCGTTGAGGCCCTCCGCGCGCAGCGTACCGGCGGCCCAGGTCACGTTGTCCCAGTAACACTGGAACGGGAGCTGGGTTGTGGTTTCGGTAAGATCGTTATTGCTGCCCGCGCCGGTCGACGGATTGGGAGTTTTATTTCCCAAGTCCGTGCCGTTGAGACGGAGCTTTACGCTTGGGCAGTTCGAGAACACATTCACGCGTACCGTGCCCGAACGGTTCCAGTGGTGCGCGATATAGACGACCGGTTTGATGGAGTAGGGAATCCAACATGCGGCGTAAATCTTATACAGCATTTTGGGAATGCGGTTGAAATCCATCATGGAAGAGCCGAAAGACCTCGGGTCCCTTGTTTCGACCCCCGCCTTCATTTCCAAAAAATCTCCCACTTCACCCGGCGTTTCGGCAAGATACCATTGGCACAGCCCGAAGCAGTTACCCTGCCAGCTCTTGCGCCAGTTTTGCACGAATTCCGCGGCAAAGGAGATTTCGAAATCGTAGGCAAAGCGGCTCGATTGTCTGCCCCATGCCTCCGCGCCCCAGGCGGGGCACAGGGGATGGCCGTTTTTGAGTCCTATCTCACAGCCGGTGAGGGTACAGGCAATCAGGTCGCCGGGCGCGAACTGCGGGCCTCCACGGACCGACTGCGCGCGGGGCGTGAGCGAGTCGAAGGTGTGATCGATCATCCTCAACGTGTCGGCGAAATTCGGGTCGATGGCGGCGTTGCTTGCCTCCCACGCGAGGATGCAGGGATCGTTTCTGTCGCGCACGATGCCGTCGCGGTGGATTTCTTTCTTCATGGTCGCCTTGACCGGTGTAATGGACGTGGAGCTGAAGGAACCCTCTCCCTCGCCGCTGGGCTGGATGATCATGATACCCACGTAATCGCATGCCTGTACGAAACCGCGGCTGCACGCCGAATGGCCCGGCCGCCACAGATTGCCGCCGCATGCCGCAAGGAGTTGCGCGTCGCGCCATTCAACTTCATTGGGAAGCGCGGTTCCCAACGCGGGATAGTCGTAGCGAGCGGACGCGCCCCACAGGAAATGCTTCTTGCCGTTGATATACGGGAAATTCGCGTCCCAGGTGATGGTGCGAATGCCCAGCGGCGACTCGGCGACGTCTATGGTGTTGCCTCCCACTTTGACGATGTGATAGACCTTGTGCATGTACGGGGTTCCGTAGATGCTGTTGTTTGGATACCACAGGTGCGGATTCGTGATGGTGGCCGTTTGGTCGAAAATCATGCTGGAACCCGCGTTGACCGTTTGCGTCTGGTCGCCGGTCCACACCACGTTGTTCGACATGTCGACAATCTTGGTGGTGACCGTGACGCTCGCCGCGGCCGCGCTCTCGTTCGCCACGTTGGTGAGGAGCCGCACCATGGCCGAGGCGTCGGAGGCGGCGGTGGTCGCCACGTAGGTACCCCAGGTGTTGAGTACCGAATAGACGTTCATCGGGATGTGGATTTTATCGGTGATGTGCAACCAGACGGGTCTAAACATTCCGCCGTCGTTCTGGCCGAACCGGAACACGCTCGAGATGTTGGAATTGCCGTCGTAGAATCCTCCGCTTTTTCCCACGCGCACGGCGATGACGTTGTCGGCACCGCCAAAGTGAACGTAGGGCGTCAAATCCACCACGAACCCGGTGAATCCCACCACGTGGGTCGCGTTCGGATTGAGCGCGCTGTTGCCGGGAATAAACGTGCCGTTTATATACGCCGCGGCGCCCACGTGCGCCCCTTCCACCTCGAAGAAGACCTTGCGCGCCGCATAGGCGTTGTCCAGCGTGAAGTGCTTGCGATACCAGCAGGTACCGCCGGCCATGGACCCGTCGCCGCCGCCGCTTCGCTGGTTAATGAAGGTGTCGGTGTCGTTCCAGGTGTGCGGAATGCCGATGTCCTTCCATCCCGCGTCGTTGTAGGTGACCGCTTGGGCGCCGCCGGCGGGGTCGCTTTTTGTGAACTTCCACGACGTCTCGCCGAGATTGATGGTCACTCTGTTGCTCGGCTCGCCGGTGTAAACCTGGGCGCTGCACAGCGACGCCGCGGCCGCCGCGATCATGGTTGACAGGAACATTTTTTTTAACCCCATGCTTCCCCCCATGAAAAGTGTTTGATAATGACAAATTCTGCGGTAAGATTCGATTTTGCGGGAAGCGCTTAAACAAACAGGACGGACTCCGTCTTCGGCCCGGAAGCGGGTTTCCTGTTCGACGAAACGAAGCTCTTCCCTTTTCATAATATACACAATAGTAGGGTAGGGTACATCATGCGATTCTTACAAAAAGTAAGTATGCGACTGCAACGCTACGCAGTTAATTTATAGGCGATATAAACGCCGAACAGCGCACCGACCGCGCCGCCGATAAACGTGGCAAACGAAACGGCGCTCGCACCGAAAATCGTCGGCAGCCAGCCGCCCGCGATGGAACCGGCCATCATGCCGAACATTATTATCGATTTACGGGACAAGGAATCCTGAACTTTGCCGGGAATGGAAAAAAGGGCGGTCGAAGCATCCGCCGCACACGTTTAATAAACTACTTCGAACCGCGTGCCGTTCAATCCGGAATCTTGTATCTTTTCCTTTGGACAACGGGCGGTTTCGTGAAAGACAAAACACCTATCAGCCGCTTGCCGTCGTGCCTTACATTCCAATGAGATTGCGGGAAAGCGCAATGCCGAGGCGCATAGCAATCTATTATTTCTCCGGTACCGGCAACACCCGGTACGTGTCCCGGCTTCTCGCCGACGAACTTGCGACGTCCGGGGCGGCGGTCGACCTTTTCGCCGTCCCCGACATTCTCAAATCGCATAACCCGCCCCGTACCGAAGACTACGATCTCGTGGGAATTTCCCATCCCCTCCACGGCTGGGGCGCTCCGCGAACCGTGTACTCATTCATCAAAACGCTTCCGCGCGCCGATGCAAAGCCCGCGTTCTTGTTCAGGACCGCCGCGGGCCGTGAAAGCCTCAACAACGGCGCGTCGTCGCCCGTGATTTCCGCTTTGAGAAAAAAAGGGTATCGCGTCTTCTACGACCGTGCGTTTATGATGCCTTCAAACTGGGTGGTGGGATATCCAAGAGAATTCGCAAAGGCCCTCTGCAATGCGGCCGCGGCGAAGGTAAAAATCATGGCCGCCGAACTGCTGGAGGGACGGGAGCGGAAAGTCGATTGCGGTTCTTTTATTTCGCGGCTTGCCTATCTGCTCTGGCACACCGAGGACTTTGGTTCGCGGTTCTTCGGCAAGGACCTGCACGCGACGAAGAAGTGCAACCGCTGCGGGAAATGCGTGCGCGAATGTCCCATGTCGAACATTTCCGACCGCAACGGCGCGATCCGTTTCGGATGGAACTGCGTATGGTGCATGCACTGCGTGTATTCGTGCCCGCGGGGCGCGATTACCCCGTGGGTGGAGAAGTTCGTGGTGGTAAAGGGCGGCTACGACGTGACGAAGCTCGTGGAGGACAAGAGCTTGACGGGTGAATGTACGGCCACGGGCGCGAAGGGGTATTTTGAAAGGCACCGGCGCTACCTTGACGACCCCGAGCTTTAGCCGCATTCACGATGACTTTATTCCGCCGCCGGCACCGGCGTCGTCGGATTTCCCCTCTCGGTATTCCGCCGCACGACCAACAACCGTTTCCGCGTGGTCCCCACAGGAAAAGAGATACAAAGTAACAAAGTGACAAAGAGACAAAGTATTTGCCCTCACCAACCATCGTTTCTTGGTGCCCCCGCAGCCATGTTTCTGGCTTGCTGCTGCCAATATCAAGGGGGCTACCCACGAGAGGGGAGTGCCGAGGACCGCGAAGCGGGCCGAGGCCGGGGGAGATCCTTCTCCCCCGGCCTTTTTTATTTGATTATTATTTCGTCAATTCCTGCGCCGCAAACCCCAGTCTGAGCAGTGTATCTTCCCGCCATTTCGGCGCCATGAACTGCACGCCCACGGGGATGCCGTTGCTTTTCCCGCACGGAACCGAGATGCCCGGAATCCCCGCGAGGTTCGCGGAGACGGTGTAGATGTCGGTGAGGTACATCTGGAGCGGATCGTCGCACTTCTCGCCGATTTTGAACGCGGGCGCCGGCGCGACGGGGGAAACCACGGCGTCGCATATCGTGAAGGCCGCGTCGAAGTCGCGGGCGATGAGGGTGCGCACCGATGCCGCCTTGAGGTAATAGGCGTCGTAATAGCCGGACGACAGTACGTAGGTGCCCAGCATGATGCGGCGCTTTACTTCCGCGCCGAACCCCTCGCGCCGTGTGGTCTGGTACATGTCGAGGAGGGACGCGGGGTCGGCCGAGCGGTAGCCGTACTTGACGCCGTCGTAGCGCGCGAGATTGCTCGACGCCTCGGCCGTGCAGATGATGTAGTACGTGGCGATGCCGTAGCCGACGTTCGGCATCGATACCGGCACGGTCGCGCAGCCCGAGGCCCTGAGCTTGTCGAGGAGGGACTCGATGGGGCCCGCGACTTCCGGCGACAGGCCTTCGCCGAAGTATTCCTTGGGTACGCCCACGGTGAGCCCGGCCGCATGGCCGGTGTAAAGGTCTTTGCCGTCCGTAAACCGTTTCCCGGCGCAGGTCGAGTCTCGCTTGTCGGGGACGGACAGCACCGAAAGCAGCAAGCCGATGTCGCGCACGTCCGCGGCGATTGGCCCTATCTGATCGAGCGACGAGGCGAACGCCACGAGCCCGTACCGCGACACGCGGCCGTAGGTGGGCTTGAGACCGGTGCATCCGCAGTGGCAGCACGGCTGGCGGATCGAGCCGCCGGTGTCGGAGCCGAGCGCCAGGGGCACCAGCCCGGCCGCGACCGCGGCGGCGCTGCCGCCGCTGGAACCTCCGGGAATGCGGCCCGGGTCGTTCGGGTTTTTCGTGGGGCCAAAGCAGGAATTTTCGGTGCTCGATCCCATGGCGAATTCGTCGAGGTTGGTCTTGCCCACGATAACCGCGCCCGCGGCCCGCAGGGCCTCGACCACCGTCGCGTTGTACGGCGGGACGAAGTTCTCAAGAATTTTCGACGCGCAGGTGGTGGGAACGCCCTCGGTGCAGATGTTGTCCTTGAGCGCGATTGGAACGCCGCACAACGGCAGCGATTTTTTTTCGTCGCCGGACAGTGCATCTATTTCGTCGGCCCGCGCAAGGGCGGCTTCGGCCTGTACCGAGATGAAGGAATGAAGGTCCTTGTCGAGGGCCGAAATCCTTTCGAGCGCCGTCGAGACGAGTTTTCGGCTCGAAATCGCGCCCCCGGCGCATCGTGCGGCGACATCCGCCGCTGGTTCGTCGAAGAATTTCATACAAGGGTTCCCGGATTTACTTGTACCACCGGAACAGGTAGAGGCTCACGAAGACGCCGATTATCGAAAGCAGGTTGAATTTCATCTGGAAGCCGAGCTGGAATTTTATGGCGGCGAGGTCTATGAGCAGCGGCTTGTTGTTGGCGAAATCGCCGACGCCGAAGGAAATGAAATTATAGGTGAAGAATGTCTTGACCACGTTGTTTCCTCCGGGAATGAGCGCGAAGAGCGTGCTCAAGTAGGCTCCTATGAGTATACCCACGATGACGACGAGCACGAGCGTCCAAAAGTTGCGATCCTTGAGGCCGATTGCCATTGCGGAGAGTCCCTTTCGCGACTATTGAAAGGATGATGACTTCATTAAAAAGCTCGTTTGGTGCAAAATTCTTCTTGTGTAATGAATATACTTCTTTTGATGTCGAGTCGGTCTACGCGGGGAGAGCGTTGACGGCTCAGTTGAAAGTTGACAGCGGCAAAAAACAAGGAAACTCTCCCGCATTTCCCGGCTTTCAACTTTGGACTATCGTGTTTCTTTATATTCCCCCAGCACTATCGTGGATTTCATCGCCTTTCCTTTTCTCACCAAACTTATCACCACCGAATCACCCACGAAATAGTCGAGGAAAAAACCGCCTATGTCGGCCGAGTTGCGGATGGGCCTGTCGCCCATCTGCACCACGATGTCGCCGCGCAGGAGGTTGGCCGCCTCGCCGGGACTGTGCTTCGAGATTTCGGATATGACGACACCGGTCGTCTTGTTGTAGCCGAGGGCCTGGGCGATGGGCTGGGTGAGATCCTGCACCGAAATGCCCGTGTATATGAGCCGGCGTTTTCCGTAGGTCATGAGTTCCTTGGCCACGCGCTTGGCGCGGTCGATGGGGATGGCGAACCCGATGCCGATGGAGCCGCGGTAATTGTCGCTTCCCGTGAAGATGAACGTGTTGATGCCCACCACCTCGCCCAGGGCGTTCACCAGCGGCCCGCCGGAATTCCCCTGGTTGATGGCCGCGTCGGTCTGGATCATGCCCTGATAGTACACGCCTTCGCTCGGCGCGAAGTTGCGGTCGACGGCCGAAATCACGCCCACGGTCACGGTGGGGCGCGCGTCGTTGATAAAGAAGCCGAACGGGTTGCCGATGGCGATGGCCCATTCTCCTATCATGAGCTTGTCGGATTCCCCGAGCCGCGCCGAGGGATACGGCCCGCCTTTCACCGACACCACGGCGAGATCGGTCTGGGGATCCACGCCCACGATTTTCCCCTCGATCTGCGTGCCGTCCGAAAGCGTCACGAAGAGCTTCTGGGCCTGTTCCACCACGTGGTAGTTGGTAAGGATGAAACCGTCCTTGTCGAACAAAAAACCCGAGCCCATGCGCTCGACCTCGCGCACGCGCGGAACGAGTTCCGGGCTAAAGAAGAAATCGAAGAACTCGTCCGACGAATAGGCACGACGTACCATTTGCAACTGCGTCACCACGATGCCCACCACGCTTTGCGAGACCATCCTGGTCGCCCGCACGATTGCGTTGCTTCGGGAACCGGTTATGTTGTCGGCCGCGGAGGGAGCGGCGGCGACGGGCGCAGCCGCGGTGTCCGGTTTCAGCGCCTGTTCCTCGGGCTGCCGCGGGAGGGAGAGTCTGCGGAAAATTTCCGCGCCGGCGATGCCTCCGGCCACGAGCCCCAGAAGCAGGAAAAGGATATACAGACCGGTGTTCCCGGATTCCCGGCGGAAGTTTCGTTTCGTCATTTCGGTCGTTCCTTTACATTCGAGGATATTCCACGTAGTCGAGCGTAAGGCCGCAGGCCGGCGCGGTTTCGCCGGCCGCCTTCCTGTCCCTGCTTTCGAGTATTTCGCGCATCGGGGCGGCGAGCCTTCCCCTGCCGATGTCGATGAGCGTGCCCATGATGGACCGTACCATTTTGTAGATGAAACGATCGGCGGTTATGGTGAACACCTTGAGGTCTTCCTTGTCGTCAAGCGATGCCTCCCGCACCGTGCACACCATGTTCTCTGTGGAGGTGCCGCTCGCGCAGAAGGCCGAAAAATCGTGGGCGCCGAGCAGCGCAGGGATGTTGGCCCGCACCCGTGCCCAGTCCACCTCGTAGAAGACCATCCATACTCTCTTGTAAAGCAACGGCCGCTTGCGTTGCACGAGATGGTACTTGTACCTCCGGGCGACGGCCGAATACCGCGCGTGGAAGTCCGGCGCGACGGGCCGGAGCCCGTACACGCAGATGTCGTCGTCGAGCACGGCGTTCACCGACCGTTCGAACCGTTCCGCGTCGACGGCGCCGTCGATGTCGACGTGGGCGCCCTGGCCCGCGGCGTGCACTCCCGCGTCGGTGCGGCCCGCGCCGGTCACCGCACACTTGGCGCGCGCCACCGTGGAAAACGCCGCCGAGAGGGCGTCCTGGACGCTGGCTGCGTTTTCCTGCGACTGCCACCCGCCGTAGCGTGTACCGTCGTATTCGACGCGGAAGAAATAACGCATAGCTGTGTCACGAGCCCATCGTGTTCATGATTCGAAACCTAAACGGCTTCATAAAATAGTATAGGCTGGGGGATTTCCCAACAGTCTCACGCGCGGCGCGGCCGTTCAGGCGCCGGCCCGGATGATTCTTTGGCAGAAAATCTGGAACCCGGTCTTCGAGTCGTCGTACCGCCCGGTCTTGATGCCCGTGTCGAACTCCGCGAGCAGGGCGAAAATCCGGCGGTAGCCCCGGTACGAAAACGACACGGCCTGTTCGATGAGCCGGGGCTTTATAACCATGGGATACAGTCTGTTTGCTTGATTTTCGGAGAAGAGGCCCGCGCCCACGGCGAGCGCGAGCGCCGCCTCGTTTTTCCGCGGCCTTGATGATGATCGGTAACCCCACAGCAACGCGGGCTTCTCCTTGGCGAACAGGTGGAGCCTAAAAAGCGACCAGAAATGCCTGAACACCGCTCCCGTGAACAAGGGGAGATAGACGTTGCCGGTGTAGATGGTCTCTATGATTTCGAGGACGCGCACCGTGTTCTTTTCGCCGAGCGCCTGCGCGAGTTCGAACTGCGTGGACTGGCGCGCCGCGCCGGAGACGGCGTCTATGGCGTCGGCGGTGATGGGTGAGCCGTCGTCGAGGAAGATGTCGAGTTTGTCAAGTTCCGAGCGCAACAGCCCGGTGTCGGCGCCCACCATGTCCACCAGACGCTGCGCGTCTTCGGGGGAAATCCGCCGGTGCGACAGTTTGGGCGCGTACTCGGTAACCCACTGCGCCATCTCCCATTCGGCCGGCATGGGAAACGATTGCACGATGAATCGCGAAGGCGTCTTCTCCATCGCCTCGTCGAACGCGTCGAGGAATGCCGCGTATTTTTTCGAGAGCGCGGCCTCCTTCGTTTTTTTCCTGGAGCGGAGCTTGCCGCTTTCGAGAATCACGCAGGCGTCGGGAATGTCCTGGGGCAAGAGGCTTTCCAGGCTTTCGAGATCCTTTTCGGGGAGCTGGTGCGCCTCCGGGATCACGAAAACCCGCAGCGGCGACAGCAGCGAAGGCGTGATGATGCGCTCGAAAAAGACCGTGAAGTCGGAAGATTCGGAATCGTACCGTTCCACTTCCGCGGCGGGCTCCTGTTTCTTGACCGACGCGATGATGTCGTCGCGCGCCGCCTCCCGGGCGGCCACGTCGTCGCCGGCGAGCAGGATAAAACGCGCTTGGAGGACGTTGTCGCCGGAAAAAAGGCCGTTCATGGGATGATGTCCTCTATTGCGCGGTTGGCGGAGTTGAGGCGGTCGGCAAAGGCGGAACGCGCGTCCGCGAAACGTGCGGCCCCGCTTCCGAGCGCCGACGCCACGGCGGCCGCCAGGCCGTCGGCGGTTGCGGCGGAAAACGCGACGCCGGCGGCGATGAGTTCGTCGCCGCTCTCTTTCTGCGTCTTGTAGTTGGGGCCGAAGAACACCGGGATGCCGAATTGCGCCGCGTCCCACATGTTGTGGCCGCCGGTGTCGTCGAAGGTACCGCCGACGAAGGCGGCGTCGGCTATCTTGTACATTGCTTCCATAACGCCCATTTTTTCCACCATGCACACGTTCCAGCCCGCCCCTGCCGCGGCATCGGCGAGGCGCATTACGCCGTTTCCCAGTTCGCGGGCAAGCGCGTCGGCGTCCTTGAGGTGCCGGGGAACCACGATGCACTTGATCGAAAGCGACATGCGCTTGAGCGCGGCGAGCGTCGCGGCGAGGACCGCGCCCTCTCCCTGATGAATGCACCCGGCGGTGATGCAGCGCTCGCCCGCCGAAAGCCCCATTTTTCCCCTGAGCGCCGCGCGCTCCCGCGGCGAAACCGGTTCAAGCGACGCCGGTCGCTTGAGGTTGCCGGTGACATGGATTCGTGAAAGGGGGACGCCGAGCTTGGCGAAACGGGCGGCGTAGTTCGCGTCCTGCGCAAGCACGATGTCGGGGCGGGAAAGCAGGGGTTTGAGCAGCCACGCGAACCGCCGGTACCAGGCCAGCGATTTCTCCTCGATACGGGCGTTGAAGAGCCCCACGGGTATGCCGGCCGAACGGCAGGCCCACAGCATGCCGGGCCAGAGTTCGGTTTCGAGAACCCATACCCTGTTCACGCGATACCGTGACAACAAGGAGCGCATGAGTCGTACCGAGTCGAGCGGCAAGAAACCGGCGGCCGCGACATCGCGGCCCGCCGTACGCCTGAGAAAATCGACGCCGGTGCGCGTGGTGGCGGTGAGCACGTAGGCGGCCCCCGGGTGTTTATCGCGAAGCACGTCGAGGAACCGCGACAGCAGCTTTGCCTCACCCAGCGACGCGGCGTGCAGCCACACCGTGCCCGCGGCCGTGGTGCTGCCCGCGGGCGGTGGGACGGCCCTGCGCTCGGCTATGTTCCAGTCTTTTGATAAATGCGAAAAACGCAGGACGAGGGCGGCCGCCGTGCCCGCGGTCTCCATGACGGCGCTGTACAGGAAAATAAGAAAGCGGAGAGGAAGATGGGTCATATATTCAGGAATCAACTCAATTTCGAACTTATGTATTACATTAACCGCCGCAATCCGTGCCGGGTACCCGCCGAGACACACATAATTAGGAAAACGGGTCCGCGCGAAAACCGCTCTGCTTTTTGCACCTTTGCGGTGAGGTTTTACCGTGACGCCGCGCGTTTCCCGCGCTGCGCGGTGCTCATAATATAGTAGTTGATTATGATCCGGTGCCACGGCAAAAAAGAGTTCGTCAGAAATCGTCCGCACGAGCGTATTCCTTCATATATCTGTACGGTCTCGACGAATGCGTTTGACATTTTTTTAAAGTTGACCTATTTTATCACGGCTATTTGGAAGGTATTCCGGCCAGCGCGGTTGCGGATTGCTGCGGTTTGGGAATGTACCTTCGTCGCTATTCCTTCATCGCATTACGGCAAAGAGAATGAATTCGAAACGATTCGGTGCGTCGGTCATTTTGTTTTTGGGGCTTGGCCTCCTGCTTTCGTGCTCCGTTTTCACGCCCGACACGAATCTCGGAAAGGACATCGTAAAAGCCGTCGACTCGTCGGCGGTCGACCTCGAAGGCGGGTTCGCAAAACTCGATAGCGCCTTTCTGCCCGTGTCCGGGGCGAGAAGCGTCGTGGTCGAAGGTACCGACACGGGCGCGAATCTCCTGCGCTCCGGCGTTCATTCCAGCCTTATCGCGGCCGGAAGGATAGGCGACGACAGCGTCGTCGCCTATAAGGAATTCCACGTCACCAATTCCGTCCTCGCCACGCTTCGCGCGGCGTGCAGTCTAAGCACGCTCGACAGCGTCTACCTGCTCCTCGAATACAACCCGACGGTCAACGACACCACCATGCGTACGCTCACCGATTCGATGGTCACTGTGAGCGTCTATTCCTGCCAGCGCAAATACTATCCGAGGGTGAGGAACGATTACACCGCCCCCGACATCGCGCTTTCGAGCACGGTCACGTTTTCCCGAAGAAAGCCCGACACCACGTTCTACCTTCCGCTGGGCCCCGACGTGGTGGCGCAACTCGCGGCTGCGGTCGCCGATACGGCCACCTACAAGCCCCGGCTCGCGGAATCGGACACTCTTACGGGATGGTTCGCGGCCGATTCGGCGCGGGCGCTTAGGCCCGACACGGTCTACCTGAAGGATTCGGTGATCCAGTCGTTCGCCGACACGCTGATAAACGTTACCGTCTCCGGCCTCCGGGGCACGCTTACCGGCGATACCGCCGTCTTCGGTTATACCGCAGGCCAGACCCCGGTGTTCGACACGGTACTCTTTACACGGGGCATTGCGGGCGATTCCGTGGTGAGCCAGGACTCGATGAGCATCGTCCGGTACTCGGTGTGGCGGGAGCGGACGATTCGCCAGCGGTTCGTCTACGATTCGGCCGAAAAGTTCATCGCCGCGTTGCACCTCTACGCCTCGGCGGGCGGCGGGGTTGTGCGGTTCGTGGGCCCGCCCCAGTTCCGCATCCGCTATCTCAATTCGAGTTGCGACACGGCGCAGTCGTCGAAAGGATCGCTCACCAGCAGCAGTCTTTCGTACTACTTCGATTTCACCTCGACCGAGGTGCATCCGATTCCCCCCGATTCCCTCGTGGCGTCGTGGCAGGCCGACCGTTTCGTGGAGATACCGGTTGACATGAGACAGTTGTGGAGCTTCGGCGCGGGCGGCGGCAACGGGAAAACCTACAGCGTGATCCAGAACGCGACGTGTTACCTTAACGCGACGCTGGCCAGCATGGAAAGGCCGGGAGCTGACACCACATCGAGAAAAATCGTGTACGGCCTGCTCGATCACAGGATAACCGATTCTCGCGCGCACAGCGCGGGGACCTACGACTCGCTTCTCGCGCTCCTCGCCGCCGGCCGCCTGGCGAACGACAGCATCGTCCTCGATACCGTCCAATCTAAGGTCTCTTCGACTATTTCGCTTCCGGTCACGATTTTCGCGCAGAGCATGTACGAGGAAAGCCGGCGCCCCGATACGGCGTATCTCTATATATTCGTGAGAACCGTCAACGATTTCGCCAGGGCCGTTATCCGGAAACCCGCGGCAATCAAGTTCTCGGCGCTGTTTTCCAACCCGCAAAAATAACGTGGAGCAATGAAACGTAAATTTTTTCTCATCGTGGTTTGGGCGGGGTTCGCCGCCGCAGGCTTCGGTCAGTCGCTTTTGGGACTCACCTATCCCTTCGGCGTCCCCATCCGGCAGAATTCGGGAATGTCGCTCACCATGGGCGGCGCGGGAACCGCGGTCGCCTCCGAAACCAACGTGATGCTTTCCAACCCGGCCAACCTGGGCACCATAGACCGTACCGTGCTGTCGGCGCTTTTCTCGTTCGATTTCCTTCAAATCAAGGAATCCTCGTCGCATGCCAATTTCTACTCGGCCAATCCGGTGCAGGTATCGATAGGCGTGCCGTTCGGCGCGGTGGGAACGTTCGGCCTGTCGTTTAGCCAGCTCGGCGACCGCACCGCGTTTTACCGCGACTCCTCCGAGCTGGAGTACACCGACGCCCTCTCGATTATACGACAGGGCCTGTCGTCGCGCGGGGGAATCGTGGCGTGGCAGGTAGGATGGGGAAGGTCTATCGGTAAATTCGCGCAGGTGGGGATTTCGTACGAACGGTTCTATCTGTATTCGGAGCAGACGAAGGTCACCCAACTATCCATCGCCGGCGCCGACCAGCCGGAAACCCGCGACAGCACCACGGCGGATTGCAGGGGCAACGGAATACGGGCGGGCGTCGACATTCCCGTAGGTCCCGTGCGGATAGGAATCAGCGGCGAATACTACTTTACGAACCCGGCGAACTCTTCCAACGCGGTGTACGCCAACGGGCTTTCCACGCCGGTGGCCAACTCGTCGTCGAGCGATACGTTCTCGGTGCGGCTCCCGCCGTCGGTGTCGCTCGGCCTGTCGTGGGACATTTCGCCGGAGTGGCTCGTGGCGGGAGACGTTTCGTTCGTGCTCTGGCAATTTTCAAAGATCGAGTCTCCTCTTTCGAAGCCGGATATGGCGGCCGCGTCGGGTTTTTCACTCGGGGCGCAGTACATCCCGGCGCCGAACCTTCTCAGCCCGCGGTACTGGGAGACGATCCGCTACCGGGCCGGGGTGCGGTTCAGCCAGCTTCCCTCGCAAAAATCGTACGAATACGCCGTGAGTCTCGGGACCGGCCTGCCCATGGGGCGAGGGACGGGGATACTCGACGTCGCGGTCGAGCTCGGGCGCCGCCAAAGCGGGCAGTTCGTCGGGTACGGCGAAGATTTCCTTCATCTTGTGTTCGGATTCAACGGCGGGCACAAATGGGTGCAGTCCACGCGAAGCACGTATTGACAGGCGAGGACCTCGTGGCGAAACGGAAAACGAATTCCGCTCGAAAACTCGTGGGGAAAAAGTCCGCCGCGGCGCCGCGTCCCGCGACGAGAACCGCCCGTGCCGCAAGTCCCGTCAAAAAAAAGCCCGCTTCCGTACCCAAGCGGCTCCGGCGCGGGGCGCGCGCGGCGGCCGGCCGCAAGGGCGTCCGGGCGCCTTTCGCCGCAAACAGGGCAGCGGCGCCGTCGCCGAAAAAGGCCCCGGGCGTCGCCCGAGGCGCCGCGGGTTTGGGAAGTCCGCAGTTTGGTGGGGCCACGTGTTCGACCGTGTTCACTGCGGGTGTACCGAGGGGCCCGAAATACTTCTTTTCCACCGGTATCCCCGATTCATACAACGAGACCTGCCTGCGCGCCCTTCCGAGGGACCCACTCTGGATTTTTGCCTACTGGGAGCTGTCGGGTGAAACCGTGGAACTCTTGGGGAGGCACGTAGGCGCCGATGTGTTCGCCGCCTCGAAATGGGTACTGCGCGTGCTCGACGTCACCGATATCGTCTACAACGGCTCCAACGCGTGGCGACAGGTCGATATCGCGCTCGCCCCGTACGCGACATCGTGGTACGTCAAGGTGTGGGAGCCGGCGCGGTCGTATATGCTTCAGGTGGGCATCATCACGCCCGAGGGACGGTTTTTCTCGGCCGTCAACTCCAACGCGGCGCAGATGCCGCGAAGCGCCGTGTCGCCGGTGTACGACGAGGAGTGGACCACCGCCTCCACCGACGAGCTTATCCGCCTATCAGGGTACCAGACGGGCAAATTTACGGGCGCAAGCGAAAATACCGCGACCGGCCCGGGGACGGGATCCGGCTCCGGTTCGATGTCGTGAGCGCGCCGCACCGCGACCGCACCGGAGGAGCCGATGGATACCCTTGCCGCGAAAAACGATCCCTTGGGGTACCTCTGTCTCGTGCTTCATGCCCATCTCCCGTTCGTCCGCCATCAGGAATGTGAATACTTCCTCGAGGAAAACTGGCTGTTCGAGGCGATAACCGAGACGTACATTCCCCTGCTCGTGGTTCTTGAAAATCTCGCGGCCGACCGTGTTCCTTTCAGGCTCACCATGTCGTTGACGCCCCCGCTGGTCACCATGCTTCGCGACCCGCTGCTCCAGGAACGGTATGTGCGCCATATCGACAGGCTTATCGAGCTCGCGCAGAAGGAATGCGTCCGCACCAAGGGGGACGCGGCGTTCAACCGTACCGCGCGCATGTACCTCGACAAGTTCACCATGTGCCGGACCGTGTTCGTGGACATCAGCCGATGCGACATCGTAAAGAAATTTAAAAGACTCCAGGATATCGGCTTCATCGAGATTATCACCTGCGGAGCGACGCACGGGTTTTTGCCCACCATGCAGTTCAACCCCAACGCGGTAAAAGCCCAGATAGAGGTGGCGGTGCAGTCGTACCACGAAACCTTCGGCCGCAATCCGGTGGGTATGTGGCTGCCGGAATGCGGCTACTACAACGGGCTCGAAAAGTTTTTGGAGTCGGCCGGAATCCTGTATTTCTTCATGGACGCGCACGGCATCCTGTTCGCCGAGCCCCGTCCCAAATACGGCGTGTTCGCTCCCGTGTACTGCAAGGGCACCCACGTCGCCGCGTTCGGCAGGGACATCGAGTCGTCGAAATCGGTGTGGAGTTCCAAGGAAGGCTATCCGGGCGATTCCGATTACCGCGAGTTCTACCGCGACATCGGCTTCGACCTCGACATCGACTACATCCGGCCGTATATCGATCCCATCGGCATCCGCATCAACACGGGCGTCAAGTATTACCGCATCACGGGAAAAATCGAGCGCAAGGAGCCCTACGACCACGAGACCGCGCTGGCCAAGGCCGCCCTCCACGCCGGCAATTTCATGTTCAACCGCGAAAAGCAGATCGAGTACCTCGCTTCAATCATGGATCGCCGGCCCGTCATCGTTGCCCCGTACGACGCCGAGTTGTTCGGCCACTGGTGGTACGAGGGCCCCGACTGGCTCAACTACCTTATCCGTAAGGTCGCCTTCGAGCAGAACTCGCTGTCGCTGTGCACGGCGTCGGATTACCTCACCGCCAACCCGCGCAACCAGAGCTGCAGCCCGTCGTTTTCGAGCTGGGGGGCCCGCGGCTATTCGGAAGTATGGCTGGAGGGTAGCAACGACTGGCTGTACCGCCATCTGCACAAAATGGAAGACCGCATGGTCGACGCCGCCCGGCGCCATCCCGACGCGGCGGGCATCTCGCGCCGCGCCCTCAACCAGATGGCGCGCGAACTCCTGCTCGCGCAGTCGAGCGACTGGGCCTTCATCATGAAGACCGGCACGGCGGTGCAGTACGCCGTGCGGAGGTCCAAGGAGCACATCGCGAATTTCAACCGCCTGTTCGACGATCTCACCGGCGGGAAAATCGACGAGAATTTCCTGTCGCTTCTCGAATCGCATAATAATATTTTCCCGAATATCAATTACAGGGTCTACGCCTAACCGAAGGGAGGGGTATGAAAAAGTTCGCGATTGCCGTCGTCGCGGTTTGCGCCATGAGTGGAATGGCGTCGTGCCAGGAGAAGGAAACATTCGATCTCTTCGCGGTTGTAGGATACGGGTTCGGCATGGGGGGAAGGGATCTCGGCGCGTCGGCCACATACTCGACCGGAACCACGCTTACAAAAAAAACGGACAACTATATTAATTACGGAGCGGGACTCAAGGTTGAAGGCGGCGCGAGTTACAAGCTCATGCAGCATTTGTACGGCCAGGCGGCCCTGTCTTATTCCAACGGGCTTTTGGGTATAAAGAAGGAAGTAGTAAATGAGCAAGACGGCAACAACGACGTCACTGATCAGTACAATTTTTCCACGCTCGGAATAAAGCTGCTTGCCAAACCAACCTTTCAAATATTGGATCTCTTCAACGCCTATACAAGTTTTGGAATAGGCTTGTACTTCGCGTTCTCTTCCATCGATCACAAGGAGTCCATCGGCGGCCTTTCGGCCCATGCCGACGACAACAACTGGCCCGCATTTGCCTTTGTCGGGGCGCTGGGCCTGGAATATCCGCTCAACAAATCCGTCATTATCTTTGGGGAAGTGTATTGCGAGGAAATGGGATTCATGCTGCACGAACGGACGGTCACTAAATCAAATATCGGTTATGAACCCTGGGAAAATGGTACTACCACCTACGCAAAAAATTCCAAAGATGAACACATCAAGACTCCGGAAAACACCCCCGGCTCCAATGCCGCCGTCAGGGTGGGAGTCAGGTTCCCGCTGTTCTAGCGAAACCGGCAACGCCGCCGGGTGCAATAGACCGATCCTGTGGAAATATCCGGGCGGCCCCAGTAAATAAGGAACAAGAGAATGCACATCGCTCGTACGCTTTCGGTTCACGATCTGCACGAACACGCCAAACAGTCCGATTACACAAAAGGCATGAGCGGCGAGGAGCGCATTTCGCTTCTCGAAGAACTGCGGTACGATTTGGGGAAATTTCTGCGCCATGATTATTCAGGACGATTTGAAAGATCTGTTTCGGTTGTTCAACGAAAAGAATGTTGAATACGTGATCGTGGGCGGCTATGCGGTCGCCTTCCACGGTTTTGTCCGAGCCACGAAAGACATCGACATTCTCTTTCACGACACTTCCGAAAACGTCACCAGGTTAATGGATGCCCTGGGCGGGTTTGGAATTTCCGGAACCTTGATGGATCGAGATATGTTTTCCAAGCCCGGACAGATTGTCAGGATAGGAACGCCGCCTCTTATGATCGAGTTGATTAATTCCGTAGGCGGCGCGGGGTTCGAAGAAATCTGGAGCAACAGAATTTTCGGATATTATGGCGACGTGGGGGTGTCTTTTATATCCCGGGCCGACTTGTTGAAAAGCAAGAGGGCCGCCGGCCGGCCACAGGACCTTCGTGATATCGAGGAACTCGGCGGAGAATAGGGCGGCCGCGCGATTTCCCGGTTGCCGGTACCGCGCGCCATTCCTTACAATCAATTTTCTCTTCGCCCGCTCATCTCCACGCTCACGCTCTTCGCATACCTCAGCGCCTGCGGCTTGTCCACCCGTACCGTCGCGCTTATCACGCGGTTGTTTTCCATCGCAAGCGCAAGCACCTTCGCGGCGAGCTTCTCAAGAAGCCGGTAGCGCGATCCTTCCACCTCGGCGATGATGCTCCGTTTCAGCGCCTTGTAATCGACGGTGTCGGCAATCGCGTCGGATTCAATCGCTTTCGAGGCGTCGAATTCGAACGAGAGGTTGATGACGACGTCCTGCTTGACGTCGCGTTCCCATTCGTTGTCGCCTATAACGGTGCGCAGAAGCAGGTCGACGATTGAAAGCTTTGCAACGGGCATGGGCGCTCCTTTGAAAAGAAAGGCGGGGATTATTTTCACCTAGTAATAATACTCACCGCACAGACGCGGAGAGCGCGGAGAAGAAAAAGAGTTTGTATGGAATGTCGTCGGTTCGTCATCAAATAGTCTATTTTTGTTTTCTCCGCGTTCTTTGCGCCTCTGCGATGAATCTTTTCTTGCCGGAAATCCAGTGAACAAAGATACTACAAAGCCGCGCCTCCCTGAACTCCTCGCGCCCGCGGGAACGGTTGAAGGTTTCCGCGCCGCAATCGACTCGGGCGCAAACGCCGTGTACCTCGGCCTCACCGATTTCAACGCGCGGCTCCGCGCGCGCAACTTCACCGCGAAGACGCTGTCGTACGCCGTGCCGTACGCGCACGCCCGCGGCGTGCGCGTCTACGTGACGTTCAATACGCTTGTCAAACAGGCCGAGCTCGGGCGCGCGGTCGATTTCCTGTACCAACTGGCGCAGATAGGCGTCGACGCCGTTATCGTGCAGGATTTGGGAATCGCCCGGATCGCGGCAAAAGAGTTCCCACGTCTGCGCCTGCACGCGAGTACGCAGGTCTCGGTGCATAACGGCGCCGGGGTGGAGGCGTGCAGGCGCCTAGGCTTTCGCCGCGTCGTTCTGGCCCGGGAGCTGACGCTCGTGGAAATCAACAAGATATGCGCGGCGCGCGGTGGGATGGAAATAGAAGTGTTCGTGCACGGAGCCCTGTGCTATTCGCTGTCGGGCATGTGCCTCGCGTCGAGCTTTTTCGGCGGGGCGAGCGGCAACCGGGGCAGGTGCACGCAGGTGTGCAGGCGGACGTTCGACGGCACGGCGAGGGAAAAGACGGCGGGCTACTTTTTCTCACCCGACGATTTCTCCGCCGTCGATTCGCTTCCGGCGCTTCGCGCGGCGGGCGTGGCAAGCCTCAAGATAGAGGGCCGGATGAAGAGCGCCCGGTACGTCGGCACCGTGACGAGCGCGTTCCGCTTGGCTCTTGATGAACCCGAAAAAACGGAAGCGGCCGGGAAGCTTCTCGTTCGCGACATGGGACGGGGAAAGACCAGGCTCTTTCTCGGCGGCGTGACGCAGGAAGGCGTCATCGATCCTTTGAGCCCGTCGGGCACGGGCATTCCCCTCGGCAGACTGATAAGCGTTGACGGAAAGGAAATTTCCGTCGCGACGGCGGAGCGGCCAGAGGCGGGCGATCTGGTGCGGGTACACCCCAAGGATGGGACGGAGGGGTTGACCGCGGCCGTGGAAAGCATGGCGGCGGTGGCGGGGCAGGTTCGCATCGTCCTCGACAAGGCGCTCAAATGCGCTCCCGGTGATTCCGCGTATCTCGTCGGATCTGAAACGGCCGCCGGAAAAGATAATGAGCGATTCGATGTGAAGCCTGTGCGATATGATGAGCATTTCCGTGACTCGCGTTCCGTTTTGCGCCGCCATTGTGCAATGCCGCCCGCAGAGGCAAACCGGGACCGCAGGCTGTTTGTCAAGATCGACTCGTGCGGATGGCTGGAAATGCTAGATGCGCCGGACATCGGAGGCGTGATCTGCGCTTTCGACGAAAACGATGTGCGGCGCCTGACGGGTGACGCGGAGGCAAGGAAGAAGCTCGGCCGCGCGGCCTACGTCGAGCCTCCGCCGTTCATCGGGGAAGCGGAATTCGCGGGATGGCGAGAAATTGTCCGCGAACTATGCGCCGCCGACTCGTTCGGCCTCATGACCGCGAACCTCGGGCACGTTCCTCTCGCGGCCGGGATAAAGCGCGTGAGGACGGATTACCAGTTGTGGTGTCTCAACCGCGCCGCCCAGGCGGCGTACCGCGACCTGGGCATGAGGCACTTTGCCTATTCCCTCGAAGACGATTCCATGAATATTCGGGATTGCGCTTCACAGAACGGAATGGTATACCTGTTTACGCACGCTCCCCTTTTTGTCTCGCGAATCAGGCCGGCGGTGGAAAACGGGGCGCGGCTCGTCGACCGGCTGGGCAGGAAGACCTTCGCGGCGGAGAAACATGGCCTGTACTATCTGGTAGCCGAAGAGACGGTGAGCTTGTTTCACAAGCGGGAAAGGCTTGAAGAACTGGGGATAAAGATGTTCTGCGTCGATTTGAGTTTTATGAAGCCGGACAAAAATACGATTGATGGAATACTGGCGTGCTACAGGGAGGGCAGGAGGTGGGAGGGGAGCTGTTTGTTTAATTTTAAGGGTGGGCTGAAATAGCAAATTAAGGCATAAGGCGCCTCCAAAGAAACAGTGGGCAGCCCAAACTTATCCCCTACGCATAAATTAGGCAAGAGATAAAAAAGATCATTCATCATGGAAATGCTGGTTTCTCGGTATTCCAGTTGAAGGCCTCCTCGCGAGGGGTGGTCGGGAGGGGCGATATAATAAGCATTTTCAGAATGGGATATAAAGGGCGGAGTTCTTTCCATCTCTTGAATTAATTTTTTGGACAGGAAGCAAATGAAAAAGAAAACCGTTCCCGGTAAATCTCTCAACCAACGAACGGCATCTGTTCAAAACAATCCAATCTTTTTTCCAATATAAAAACGCCTCTTTACAAATGCTCCCCTTCCCTCGGCACCTCCGGCGACGGCGCCAGATTGAAATAAAGCTTGACGAACAGGGTGAACGCCTCCTCGAATTTCTTTCCGTACGACACTTCCCTATTCCGGTTCGGATTGTCGAGCTCAAGCTTCTGCCATTCCTTGATCTGATAGGCGAGTTCCCTTGAAATAATGCGGAGCTTGATGATGTGGTTGCTCTGCGTCTGCCACATCCGGATACGATTATCGGACTTAATGGAGGTGAGCGATATGTCGAACTGCGAATCGGGGATGCAGATGCTTTTTGGGAGCGCGTACGGCGAGTTGCGCGCGGAGCAGTACAGATAGTAGAACCCCTTGAGGAAGCGCGGAAAGAACGCGTCCAGGTATAGGAGCTTGTCCCACCGTTCGTGTTGGAGGTCTCGTTCGAAGGTCTCGAGCGTTGGAACGAACGTCTTGCACACCTTGTTGAGGAAGTCGGCCTCGAAGGCGGAAATCATGAACGCCTTGTCGGGGGGCTCGTCGTGCACGGTTTTCTGGCGTCCGTCCTTGCTGATCTTCACTTCGAAGTCGGTGACGGGCCCTATGAGCACGTAATATGATTCGTCGTCGTCGGCGCTGCCGAAGCTCACCTTGACTTTTTCGAACTGATGCGTCTGCTCGTTGAAGGAAACGTTGAGCCGCGCTAGGGGAATTCCGTAGGGCGTGCGTTTGCCCGGGGCCTGGGCGCCCGCGAGGGAGTACAGCGTAATGACCGCGATGAGTAGGGTTGCGCGAACCACGATCACCCGTTTCGTGTTTCAGCTTACGAAGCCCGGTCCGCCTGGTTCTCCTCTGCAATCAGCAGTATCCGTGGATCGAGCTTCAGGTTCATGTCGGACACCATCGCGTCATCGTGATCCTTCACCAGGTCGAGATGGATGAAATCCCCACGCGGCTGTAGACAGATGAGAATAGCGATGTCGTTGAGAAACGGCGAGAGAACCCGGGGAACGCGGTTGGTTCCGATGGCGTCCTCCTTGAGGGTAACGCTGAACCAGAGTTCGAAACCGTTGTCGCGCGCAAAACGCCTGAACTTCGAAAACTCCCCCGCGGTCGCCGCCGTGAAATCATATCCGTCGACTACTATCGTTTCGACGGAAAAGTTGCCCTTTTCGATGAGCGTGCGAACGTTGTTCTCGATTTTTTCTACCGTGACGCCTGCCTGCTCGAAATTCATCACGAGCCGGTTCCTTATTATATCATCGTGAACGTCCATGGCGCAATCAAGTTTATACCTGCGCGCGATTTCCTGGAAAATGTCTTCATACCAGCGAACGATGTGGCCGGTGTTGCCGGAATACGAAAGGTGGATCACGTGCTTGCCTTGGAAAAGCTGGTCGGTGGCGATGTGCACGAGGCACGCCGTCTTGCCGATGCCCTTGCGGGCCGCGATAACGCCGATGTTGCCCTTACCCACGCCCCCGCGCGTCGACTTTTCGAGAATCCTGAGGGGGCTTCTCCGTATCAGTTCCTGCCGTACCATGCGTGATTCCTCCGGAAAGTTGTTCAGGCGCGTTTCTTCGCCTGCTCCTGATATTGCTTGACAAGTTCCTCGTACTTGCTCGCCGGCACCCGGCCGTAGCGCGCGAATTCCATGGTAAAATTCGCCTTGCCCTGCGTGATGGAGCGAAGAACCGTGGAATAACCGAACATTTCTGCGAGCGGGACCTCGGCGTCCACGCGTGAGAACGTATTGTCCTCCGACGTGCTGATGATGATGCCGCGCCGCTGGTTGATGGAACCGAGCGCGTTGCCCTGGAACTCGGCCGGCCCTTCTATCGACACCTTCATGATGGGCTCCAGTATCTCGGGTTTCGCCTTGTCGTAGGCCTGGCGGAACGCGCCGATTGCCGCGAGCTGGAACGCCATGTCCGACGAATCGACGGGATGCGACTGCCCGTCGTTGATGGTTATCTTGACGCCCACAATGGGGAAGCCGATGACGGTTCCCTTGGCGAGGCAGGCCCTGAACCCCTTGTCGCAGGAGGAAATAAACTCCCTCGGTATGGCGCCGCCCTTTATTTCGTCGACGAATTCGTAGTCTTTTTCCTGCACGGGTTCCATGATTCCGGCTACCCGGCCGTACTGGCCCGAGCCGCCGGTCTGCTTTTTGTGCGTGTAGTCGAACTCCACGCGCTGCGTGATGGTCTCGCGGTAGGCCACCTGCGGCATGCCGGTCTCCAGCTCAACGTTGTATTCTCGCCGCATTCTCTCTATGTAGATTTCGAGGTGCAATTCTCCCATGCCGCGGATGATGGTTTCCTTCGACTCGGGATCGACGAAGGCGCGGAACGTAGGGTCTTCCTTGGAAAACCGGTTGAGCGCCTTCGACATGTTGTCGTCCGATTTCTTGTCCTTGGATTTTATGGCGAGGGAAATAACCGGGTCGGGTACGTACATCGACGTGAGCGAATAACGCAGGTCGGCCTGGGAGAAGGTGTCGCCCGAGGCGCAATCGATGCCGAACAAGGCCACGATGTCGCCGCACGGCGCATACTGAATGTCTTCCATTGCATTGGCGTGCATGCGCACGAGCCGTCCCACCTTGAACGTCTTGCCGCTGCGGTTATTGCGCAGTTCGTCGCCCTTCTTGAGCGATCCCTGGTAGATGCGGATATAGGTGAGTTGGCCGTAATGTCCGTCCTCCAGCTTGAACGCCAGGGCTACCGTGGGTTTGCCGTCTTCCGCCGAAAGCGGTACCTCCGCCTCGTTATTGTCGAGGTCGAGCGCGACGTATTGACGGTCGAGCGGAGAGGGAAGATAGTCGACCACGGCGTCGAGGAGGGGCTGTACGGCCTTGTTCTTGTATGCCGAGCCCACGAACACGGGCGTGAGGTCGAGCGAGAGCACGCCCTTGCGCACCGCGGTGCGAATCTGCTCCGGGGTTTCTTTCCCGTCAAGGTACGCGGCGGCGAGGTCGTCGCAATGCATGGATACGGCGTCGATGAGTTCCACGTGGCGCGCCTCGGCTTCCGCGAGGAGATCGGCGGGGATCACGCCCTCGCGGATATCTTCGCCATGCCCGCCCTCGAAATACAGGGCCTTCATGGTAACGAGGTCCACCACGCCGACGAATTTATCCTCGAGTCCGATGGGTATCTGCATGAGGACGGCGTTGTGGCCGAGCTTTTCGCAGAGCTGCTCCTTTACCCGGTAGGGATTGGCGCCGGCGCGGTCGCACTTGTTGATGAATGCGACACGCGGGACCTTGTAACGCTTGAGCTGCCGATCCACGGTGATGGATTGCGACTGGACGCCGCCCACCGAGCACAGCACCAGCACCGCGCCGTCGAGCACGCGCAGCGCGCGTTCCACCTCGATGGTGAAGTCGACGTGGCCGGGGGTGTCGATGAGGTTGATGGGGTGGTCGCGCCACTCCACGTTGGTGGCGGCCGAGGCGATGGTGATGCCGCGCTCGCGCTCCAGTTCCATGGAATCCATGGTGGCGCCCACGCCGTCCTTGCCCTTCACCTCGTGGATGGCGTGGATCTTGTTGCAGTAGTACAGGATGCGCTCCGACAGCGTGGTCTTTCCCGAGTCGATGTGGGCGCTGATCCCGATGTTCCTCATTGTTGAAACGTCGATGGTCATGATACTACTATCTCCTCAAAATTCGGAAAACATGTGCTAAAAATACTTTTGTTGCGTCGTTCTCGCCGATTTTTTATTCCAGGCCTTAAATCGGATATTCTGTGCGGTGGCGCTTTTGGAGAGGCCATACAACAGAGCGGCCGAGCCGTCACTGGCGGAAAAAACCGTACCAAAATACTTTGCGGTCGGCGAGGCGCGACAAGAAATAACGAGGTTGATGATGATTGAAGAAAAAGGTAAATTCATAGTACTCCATGAAGGTACTTTACTACATCACCTCGCATGGCTACGGCCACGCTCTTCGCTCGGCGGCGATATGCAACCGCCTGTCCCCTGAAACGGACATCGTTTTCCGTACCGCCGTTCCTCGAAAGTTCTTCGACGAGGAAGTTAAGCGCCCGTTTTTCTGCGAGCCCGCCGAATTCGACTGCGGCTGTATCCAGACCGACGGCGTGACGGTGGACGAGGAAAAAACCCTGTCCCGCTACCGTGAACTGGCGGCACATAACTCACGGATGCTCGACAAAGAGGCCTGCTGGTGCGCGCGAAACCGCGTGTCGGTGATTGTAAGCGACATCGTTCCCTTCGCGTTCGAGGTCGCGTCGCGGGCGGGCGTTCCTTCGGTGGCGGCCACGAATTTTACCTGGTGCTCCATCTATGAGGAATATGCTTGGGCCGTGCCGGAATTTTCTCGGGAACTTGATGGAATGAGGCGGCAATATTCAATGGCAAGCCTTCTCCTTGCCATGTTCCCCGCCAATCCGATGCCCTATTTCGCCAACAGGAAAGACGTCGACGCGGTGGGCCGGGTGGGGACGAACGTGAGGGAACGTCTCCTCAAGGAAGCGGGCGCCGGCCCGAATCGCAAATTAGGGCTCATCTACGCGGGAAACTTCGGCATGGACTCGGTTCGCTGGCGGGCGCTGGCGGAGTTTCAGGATTGGGAATTCTTCGGGTTGTACCCTCTTAAAGACGCGCCGGCCAATTATCATTGCATTTCGAAGAATTCTTTCCGCTACCAGGACTGCATCGCCTCGGCCGACGTGATGATAGGCAAGCTCGGCTACGGCACGTGCGCGGAGTGCTTCATCAACGGCCTGCCTATCATCTATCTTCCTCGCGAAGGATTCGCCGAATACCCGGTGCTGCACGCCGCCGTGACCGGGTGGGGCCACGGGTACTTTCTCCCAAGGGACGATTTTTACGATCTTCGCTGGGGCGGCGCGCTCGATGCCGCGGCCCGGCGGGGCAGGCCGGCGCCGATGAAATCGGACGGCGCCGAGATATGCGCGCGGGAAATCGAGGCGGCGGCGAAGAAGGGCTCATAAATGGGCGGAAACGGCGCCGCGCGTTTGGCCAATAAGGGAATTGACGCCGTGGGGGCAGCACCTTGCCGCCGGATCGTTTTGATGGAACCCAAATCCCTATGCTTTGTCTAAATGAATAGGCACGAAGCAGCGCAGCCTTCGCCGCAACCCGCGTCCGACGACGAGGATGTGCGGCTTGTGGCACTTGCCCAAGGAGGGGACAGGATCGCGTTCGATAGACTCGTCGTCAAGTACCGCGACCGGATCGTCTCGCTGTGCGTAAGGACGCTGGGCGATTTTTCCGGGGGCGAAGACGCGGCGCAGGAGACGTTCTTTAAGGCATACACAAACGTGCACAGGTTTACGGGGGACGCGGCGTTTTCCACCTGGCTCTACCGGATCGCCGTGAATACGTGCACCAACCAGGGCACGTCGTGGTGGAGCCGGACGTGGCGCGCGGCGCTTCATCTGGACAAAGAGATAAAAGACGAGGAAGGAGGGGCGCGGCCGCGCGAGTTGGGCGACACGAGCATGCTTCCTTCCAAGGAGCTTGAAAGAAAGACCGCCGCCGCCGCGCTCAAGACGGCGATACAAAAGCTCCCGCTTATCCACCGGCAACTCGTAATCCTCCGGGACATGGAGGGGAAGAGCTATGAGGAGATTAGGGTGATTACGGGCATAAGCGAGGGCACGGTAAAATCGCGTCTGGCGCGTGCGCGCGCCGCGCTGCGCAAGGATTTGCAAGGGGCCGACGAATGAACGAAAACGAAGCAAAGGAAATGCTCTACGATTATGCGAAAAACCGCCTCACGCCGGAGCAGGCCAAGGCCGTCGAATCCGCCCTCGCTTCGTCGGAGTCCTTGGCGAAGGAGCTTGCACGGATACGCGCGTACTATGCCGCGCTCGACGGCATGGAGCCGGTACGGGCCTCCAACGACTTTCTCGATAAGGTTCACAAGCGCATCGAGTCCCGCACGGGAGCGCGCGGGCTTGCCGGTCTGCTGTTTTTTCCCCTTCGTGTCAAGCTTCCGCTGGAACTGCTCGGCGTGGGAGTCGCGGCGCTGGTGGTGCTCCTTGTTTTCGTCCCCCGAATGCATCGCGCATCGGACGCGGACAGGTTTCAATACGCGTTATCGGAAACGCCTTCCGCCGCGTCGGGGACACTTTTGCCGGAACAGCAGGCTTCGCCGGCGCCTCCCTCCCTCGCATCGACGCGCAAGGCCGGTTTGCCTTCCCGTGCGGACAAATACCCGCGAAAAATGGAGTATGCGACAAAAGCGAAACGCGCCTCGCAACCCCGCCAGGGTTCTTTCGACGGCGTCGCCTCCGCGACCGCGGTCGCGGAGGCGGAGGCCGAAAAGCCCGCCGGCGCCGTCGGCGCGCCTGCGGTCGCGTCCGGGAAAAGCGGAAGGCTCGCCTTTGCGGACGAAAGCCGCATGGAAAAGAAGGCCGGAGAATCGGCGAAAATCGCGCGGGAAACAGAGGAACCCTCTCGCGTGAACGTCGACGCGGCCGAAGCGCCGTCCCGTCGCATATCCGCAGAATATGTCTACGCATTCGCCCAAAACGCACCGGCCTCGCCTGCGGAAGCGGGAAAGGACGCGAGCGAATCCGTGAGGATGCGTGCCGGAAAAAAGATGAAGGCGGAATCCGCGCCGCTGTCCGCCGCGCAAGAGGCCGCCCCCCCGGCTGCCGGGACCGCCGAAGGCCCAGCGCGGGACGAATTTCTTAAAAGTCTCGCCGCGAAATTTCACGGTACCATTCAAATAGCGGATTCCGCTTCGTACAGGATGTATACGATACGGGTTCAATCGGCATTTCTCGCATCCCTCTTCGACGAGCTTAGAACCCACGGCGATTTGAGACTGTCGCAAGGCAACCCGCCGCTCCCTTCTTCCGGGACGGCCACTGTTCTGCTCGGGACCGTACGGCGATAACGTCCGCCGGTATCTTTTGCTGTCCGTCAAATCGCTGCTAGGCAAGAGAGCCCCAACCCTTTTACGGTATCCGCGGGCCCCTTCAAACAATCTTCTTGACGGCACAAGGTGTGGGTGAATAATTTTCCTGCAAGGCAACCTCATGTCGAAAAAATCCTTCCCCTCTCCCGAATACGAGCTTCTCGAATCGCTCAAGCCGTTTCTGAATTTCCGCGTATCCGCCCGCTATCCCATACCCATCGGCGACGACGCGGCAATACGTTCTTGTTCGGCCGGCGAGCGGCTTGCCGTCACCGCGGATTCCTTTGTCCAGGGGGTGCATTTCGCGTTGTCCTGCGTGACCCTTGAGGAAGCCGGATACAAGGCGGCGGCGGTCAACCTGAGCGACTGCGCCGCCATGGCCGCGGTGCCCGACGGCGCGATTGTCCAGATCGTGTTTCCAAAGACATTGTCGCGACAGCGGTGCATCACGGGGATCAGGCGTATCTACAAAGGCCTCGGCCGCGCATGCGGAAAATGGAAGTTCCCGATTGTGGGCGGCAACCTCTCATGCGGCCCGTGCTGGATCATAGACATGACGCTCCTGTGCAGAGCCGGAGCATCCGACCGGCTTCTGCTGAGGACCGGAGCGCAGGCCGGTGACGGTCTGTGGGTAACGGGCAATCCCGGGGATTCGGCGGCGGGACTTGCGTGTCTGCGAAAATGGGGGAGGCCGCGCGTTCCAAAGGAGTTCAAGCGGCTTGTGTCCCGCCACGTCCGGCCCGAACCGCGAATCGAAATCGCCCGAAGGCTCGCCGCGAATCTCCGGGTGCACGCGCTTATCGACGTCTCCGACGGGATTTCCAAAGACAGTCGCACGCTGGCGTTCGAAAACGGGCTCGGGATGGAGCTTGACGGTGAACCCGTCTGCGTGTCGTCCTCCGCGCGGTTGCTGGGGAGGGTGCTTGACACGGATTGGCGCGAGTGGTATCTGAGCGGCGGTGAGGACTACGAGCTGCTGTTCGCGGCCGCGCCCGGATTTGAGCCCGCCGCCGTCATCGCCCGGTATAAGGTTCCGATCTCGCGTATCGGCACGTTTGTGCCGCACGCCGGGGAACCGCTGATAAAATACGCGGACGGCCGCACGCGCCGCCTTGGTTCCTGCGGCTGGGATCATCTGCCGAAAATCAAGGATCGCGACGTACGTCCCTTTTAATTAACGTACTTTCATCCACCGGACTGCGAATGTATTTTATTCCATAATTATGATGCAGCGACGGCGTAAAAAACTGGGTGAAATCCTCATCGCCCAGGGCATGATAACCAACGAGCAATTGTTGGAGGCCCTGCAGGTGCACAAGCGCACGGGCGTAAGCCTCGGCACCGTGCTTGTGAACCTCGGCTATATTACCGAAGACGACCTCACGGGTGTGCTCGGTGCCCAGATTCAGCTCGAACAGCGCAAACGGATCGGCGAAATCCTCGTCGATCAGGGGCTCGTCACCCCCGACCAGCTCCAGCAAGGGCTTGAAGAGCAGAAGAAGACCGGGCACATGATGGGAAAGTGCCTTGTCGATCTCAAGTTCATCTCCGAGGATAAACTCGTCGACGCCCTGTCGGCCCAGCTCGACATCCAGCGCGTCGTGCTCGAAAATTTTACGTTCAACCGCGATCTCGTGGCTCGCATTCCCGAAGAAATGGCGCGGCGTTACAAGGCGATTCCCCTTTTTGAAAAGGACGGCGCTCTCACCGTCGCGATGGCCGATCCGTCCAATCTTCGTACCATAGACCATTTCAAGTTCAAGACCGGCAAGGGGATCGAACCGGTCATCGCGACCGAAAAAAGCATCATGGCCGCCATCGAAAAGAACTACTCCACGGGCGTGGAACAGATGGCGGAACTGCTCGGCGCGACGCACGTCGAGGACCTCGACGTGGTGAAGCACGAGCAGGAGGAAGAGGATGCGGCGCTCACCGACGAGGAGGGCAAGCAGATAGTCAAGCTTGTCAACCTCATCATCACGCAGGCCGTCAACGAAAACGCCTCCGACATCCACATCGAGCCCATGGACAGTTACGTCCGCCTGCGTTACCGCATCGACGGCGAACTTGAGGAAAAGAATCCGATTCCCGTCCCGCTTCGGGCGCAAATCACGTCGCGAATCAAGATCATGGCCGGCATGGACATAGCGGAGAAGCGGAAGCCGCAGGACGGCCATATAGAAATACGGCACCAGGGCCGCAACATCGACTTTCGCGTCTCCACGTTTCCCGTCATGACCCGCACGCGGGGCGTCAACGAAAAGCTGGTGCTTCGTATCATAGACCAGCAGGCGCACCAGCTCTCGCTCGACATGCTCGGTTTTCTCCCGGACATGCTTAAAATGTTCGACGATCTCATCTGCCTGTCCGACGGCATCGTGCTCGTCACCGGCCCCACGGGAAGCGGCAAAAGCAGCACGCTCTACGCGTCGCTGGGCCGCGTCACCACGTTTTTCCAGAGCCGCAAGAACATCGTGACCATGGAAGACCCCGTCGAGTTCGTGCTCGAGGGCGTGAACCAGGGACAGATAAACGTCAAGGCGGGATTCAATTTCGAGGACGGCATGCGTTCCATCCTGCGGCAGGACCCGGACATCGTGATGGTGGGGGAAATGCGCGACAAGCAGACGTGCGAAATGGCCATCCAGGCCGCGCTCACCGGCCACATGGTGTATTCCACGCTCCACACCAACGACTCGGCGAGCGCGTTCACCCGCCTTCTCGACATGGGTATCGAGCCGTTCCTCATCTGCTCCACGGTGCGCGGCGTGCTCGCCCAGCGCCTCGTGCGAAGGATTTGTTCAAAATGCAAGGAACCCTACAGCGAAGATTCCGAAGTGCTGAAGGGAATGGGGCTCAAGCCCGACATAACTCTTTACAAAGGGAGAGGCTGCAAAAACTGCAACGAGTCCGGCTACAAGGGACGGACGGGCCTGTACGAGCTCCTCGTACCCGACGTCAACGTCAAGAAAATGATTGTAGAACGCAAGACATCCGACGAAATCAAGGAATACTGCCTCGCCAAAGGCGGGTTCGCCACGCTTCGGAAGGACGGGCTGCGCAAGGCCGCCGAAGGTATCACCACCTTGGAGCAGGTGCTGGGAGTATCGCAGCATGACTAATGCTGGGCCCGGCGTCCCGCTGCTCGAAAGAATCTCGCTCAATCCCGTTCAGAAAGCCGCCGTTCTCTACGACGAAGGTCCCCAGCTCGTGTTCGCCGGCGCCGGAACCGGGAAGACGCGGGTGCTCACCGCGAAAATCGCCTGGCTCATCCGGCACAAGGGTGTTTCCCCTGGCGGTATTTTCGCCGCGACGTTCACCAACAAGGCCGCACGCGAGATGCAGCGCCGCGTGGAAGACCTCGCCGGGATTCCCTGCGCCGGCCTGTGGATAGGAACGTTTCATTCGATGTGCGCAAGAATCCTACGCAGGGAGGCCGTCCACGTCGGTTTCCCGCCGTGGTTTTCCATCTTCGACGCCGACGACCAGCTTTCGTGCGTCAAGAAAGTGACGAAGGAACTCTCGCTCGACGAGCGCACCATGCCTCCTCGCCTTGTACTTTCGTCGATTTCACGGTATAAAAACGCCTGCGTTCCGCCGGCAAGCCTCGCCGGTACCGGCAAGAATTTCTTCGAATCGGAGATTATCCGGGCCTACGCGGCCTACCAGGAGAGCCTCGTCAAACAGCAGGCCATGGATTTCGACGACCTCCTGTCGAACTGCGTGTACCTGCTGCGCGGCAACCCGGAGGTGCTGCGGAAGTACCGGTCGGCCTTTTCCCACGTGCTCGTCGACGAATACCAGGACACCAACACCGCGCAATTCCACCTTGTAAAACTTTTGGCGGCCGAACACAAAAACGTTTTCGTGGTCGGCGACGACGATCAGAGCATCTACGCCTGGCGCGGCGCGCAGGTGGAAAACATCCTCACGTTCGAAAAGTCCTTTCCGGGAACCAAGACGTTCACCCTCGAGGAAAACTACCGATCCACCGGCGCGGTACTGTCGTTCGCCAACGCGGCCATCGAACCGAACACCGTGCGGGCCAAAAAACGCCTTTTTACCGGAAAGCGGGGCGGAGAACCCGTGGCCGTGGTGCGCTACCGCGACGACCGGCACGAATCGGACTCGGTGTGCGAATCGGTGAGCAAATTCATGCAGTCGGGCGTGAAACCCAGCGACATCGCCGTGCTGTTTCGAACCAACGCGCAGTCGAGGTTGTTTGAGGACTCCCTTAGAAAGCGCCGGATTCCTTACGTCCTGGTGGGCGGAACGAGCTTTTACGAACGGCGAGAGATAAAGGACTGCCTTGCCTATCTCCGGCTGTGCGTGAATCCCAGGGACGACGTAAGCTGTGAGCGGATCATCAACGTTCCTCCCCGGGGCATGGGCGACAAAGCGAGGGAGCACCTCGCCGCGCGCGGCATGGCGCTGGGAAAATCGCTTCTTCAGACCGTTTGCGACGATCCGGACACCGCCGGCTACGGCCGCGGCCAAAAGGGGCTTCTGGAACTGCGCGAGATTTTCATCCTGCTCTCCGATCTGGTCGCCCAGAAGGAACCGCCCGACCGGATTCTCAAGGAGGTACTGTCGCTCACCGGCTACCTCACCATCTTCGAAGGTGAAGATTCGGAGGAGGCGGAAGGGCGACTCGACAACGTGAGCGAGCTGGTGAACGCCCTGTCGTTCTGGACCGAAGAGAATCCCGGAAAGGGGCTGCCGGAGTTCCTCGAGGAAATATCGCTGGCGACCGACGTCGACCGCTGGAATCGGAAGGACGATTCGGTGAATCTCATGACGCTGCATTGCGCCAAGGGGCTCGAATTCAGGCGCGTGTTCATTGTTGGGTGCGAAGACGGCATCCTGCCGTCGCGCCAGAACTTCGACGACAACGCCAAGATGGAGGAGGAGCGAAGGCTTTTGTACGTAGGGATAACACGGGCGATGGAAGGGCTCGCCGTCTCCTATGCCGACCTGCGGTGGCGCTTCGGAAGCTGCGTTCCACAGGCGCCCTCACGGTTTCTCACCGCGATTCCGCGGGAACTCTACGCCTACCGCGACAACAGCTTCTACGAGCGGGAAGAGCCTAAACCAGCGGCGACGCGTCCGCCCAAGCGGGTTGTGGAGAGCCAGGAGCCCGCGTACCGTTACGAGGATTTTTCCCAGGAATCGGTACAGCTCCGCATGGGGCAACAAGTTACGCATAAGTTGTATGGGAAAGGAAAAATCGTCAACCTGAGCGGGTTCGGCGACGACATGAGGATCGTGGTGCTGTTCAACGACGGCGCCAGGAGAAAGATGATGGCCAAGTTCGCGGATTTGGAGACCGCGTAAGAGAAAACTCACCGCAAAGGCGCGAAGGGCGCAAAGAAGAGGAAGAATAGAATTGTTAGTATATTGGTGTTAGAAATGAGTGCCGCATAACCTTTTTTTCGGTCAACCCGATATTTGATTTTTCTTTGCGCCTTTGCGGTGATAGTATTTTTTGAAGGAATAGGGGATTGCTATATGATCGACAAGGACCACGTCAAATATATCGCAGACCTTTCCCGCCTTTCCCTCACCAACGCCGAGACCGAGGCGTTCACACACCAGCTCGGGTCTATCCTCGGTCACATCGATGAGCTTAATAAGGTCGACACCTCCGGCGTGGAGCCCACCGCGTTCATCGCGCCCGGCCGCGACCCCATGCGCGACGATGAAGAAAGTCCTTCGCTTCCCAGGGAAAAGCTGCTGCAAAACGGACCCAAGGTGAAAAACGGATATTTTGCGGTACCCAAGGTTATTAATCAGTAATTTTGAAAAACGCTTGGCGGGACATCCCGAAACAGGACAAGCCGAAGGCTTGAATTTTCCTCATTATTCTTTGCTATTTTTCTCTTTATAATCCCCGCCGTTAATTTTACAATATATCACACGCGTCACATCTTAAAGTCCGTGTATAAAAAGCCATCTTGTCGCGATGAACTACGCCAAAAAAAAACCGAAGAACGGCGTCCTCTGCGTCATCCCCGCGCGTTACGCGTCAACCCGCCTGCCCGGGAAACCCTTGATCCGGTTTAGAAACCTGCCTCTCGTCATGTGGTGTTACAACCGCGCGAAAAAATCCGGCGCGTTCGCTTTTGTTTGCGTGGCCACCGATGACAGGCGCATTTATGAGACGGTTGAGCAATTCGGCGGCGTCGCCATGCTTACGTCGCCGCGACACGCCTCCGGCACCGACCGCGTCTTCGAGGTTGCACAAAAGCTTGGGTACCGGTATATCGTGAACCTCCAGGGAGATGAGCCGCTCGTCCCTTTTGCCCTCATGCGCCGGTTTGCGCGAAGGCTCACGGCGCTGGACGACAATTCCTTACTCACATGCGTTTCCAATGCCGCAGCAGGGGACAAAGACAATCCCAACGTCGTCAAGGCCGTGCTTGACAGATGTGGCAATGCGCTTTATTTTTCGCGCGCGGCCATCCCATACGACCGCGACGGCGGGAAAAAACCGGCGGCGGCGCATCGCGGCATTTACGGGTTCACCGCCCGTTCGTTGGCGAGATTTTGCGGGTTTTCTCCGGGTGAGCTTGAGAAAAGGGAAAAGCTCGAGCAGCTTCGGGCGCTGGAAAACGGCATGCGCATCGCGTGCATGCGCACCGCGGCGAGGTATTGCGGCATCGACACGCCGGATGACGCGGCCGCTTTCAAAAAAACGGTGGAAGGATAGCGTTCACCATGCCTCTGGACGACGGCAAAGCCGACGGTTCCGGACTTCAGGACATCCATCTTCTCGTCGTCGACGACGAGAAGTCGATCCTCGGAATCGTTGGGCAGTTCCTCAAAATGAAAGGATATTCGGTCACCTGCCTGAGTTCCGGCGAGGAAGCCGTCGATTTCATAAAACAGAACGCCGTCGACCTTGTGCTCACCGACATCAAGATGCCCGGCATGTCGGGCGTGGAACTGCTCAAGTGGGTCCGCGAATACAATCGCACCCTTCCCGTGGTCATCACCACCGGTTTCCCCACGCTTGACACCGCGATAGAAGCGCTCAAGCTCGGTGCGTTCGATTATCTCACCAAGCCGTTCCATCTTGAGGAGATCGCCGAAAAAGTCAAGCGCGCGCTCGTCAGTAAACAGCTTGAGGAAGAAAACCTGCTGTTTTCGAAGCTGGTATCCCTGCACGAAGTCACCAAGATACTCGCCTCGACCCGCCAGCTTCCGGAACTCCACCGGAAAGTACTCGATTTCTCGGTAAAGATAGCCAAGGCCGACGGCGCGTCGCTCATGTTCTTCGACGACTCGACGCGTCCGTCGCTCGCCGAGTACACCACGCACCATCCGCGTGAATTCTGGATGGGCGACGTGTTCGGCGCGGTATCGGCGTGGGTGGCCCGGAACGAGGAGCCGCTCGTAATGGAGACGGGCGAGACCGGCATGTTCCGGGAGTTCCCGCCGCTTCCCGACACGATCCGGTCCTATATCGCCTTCCCTCTCAAGACGTCCCAGCGAACCATCGGGATTCTCAATCTTGTCCGGCTGCGCGACAAGCACCCGTTCTCCAACGTCGACCTCGAGATCGTCAACGTCCTCGCATCGCAGGCGAGCATTTCGGTGGAAAACGTAAGGCTCTACCAGAATATACACGACAATTATCTCAAGACCGTGCGCGCGTTCGCGCTCGCCGTCGAAGCCAAGGACCGGTATACCCACGGCCATTCCGAAAACGTGATGAAATACACCGTCGTCATAGGAAAACGCCTCGGCCTCTCCGACGCGGAACTCGAAAACGTCAAATACGCCGGTCTTCTTCACGATATCGGAAAGATCGGCACGAGCGAACTCATCCTCAACAAGCCGGGGAGACTCACGCCGGCGGAATTCGACGAGATAAAAAAACACCCGACGCTCGGCTCAAACATCATCGCCGACGTCCCATTTCTGCGTCCGCTCGTTCCCATGGTGCTCCATCACCACGAATTCTACGACGGAAGCGGATATCCGAGCGGCATCAGCGGAGAAGAGATTCCGTTCGGCGCGCGCATACTGAGCGTCGCGGACGCCTACGAGGCCATGACGTCGGACAGGCCGTACCGCCGTTCGCTGTCGTCGCAGGCCGCCCTCGATATATTGATAAGCGGCAGGGGCCGGCAGTTCGATCCGAAAATCGTCGACGTCTTTCGCGAGATATTGCGGGTAAGATCGGCCTGAACTCATTCGCAGGGCCCGGCGGATATTCCCGGCCCTGCGTTCGTGCTCTTTACGGTTGCATTACGAAATGCAATCACTCATTTTTATTGACGTACACGCCGGTCGAGCCCGCGCGGCAGGCGATGGCGATTCAAACGGTTTTCCCGGGCAGGAGCGACAATGGCAGCGCGTCCCAACATCGTGTGCGGAGTGGAAATAACGCGAGACGGCATCAGCATCGCCCAGTATAGCGCGTCCGACAACACGGTGATGAACTCGAGCATCGTCGTCAACCCCGCCGAAGACGTCGACCCGTCCGCGGATTTCGTCTCCTCCATAAAACCCGAATTCACGAAGCTCGCCTCCGGCATGAAATGCGCGGGGCAGCCGGCCGGCGTCGCGGTTCCGGCGAATTACGCTGTAGTCAAGAAGCTGATGCTCGATGCCGACGAGGAGAACGTCCCCGAGACCATCGGGTGGGAGCTTGGCCAGCATATCGTGGGCGACATCGACGATTATGCGTTCGACTACGAACCGCTGCCGGGCGGCGACGGCGGCGTGCAGCGGTACCTTGCGGCGGCATACCGGCGGGCCCCGGTGGATAAGCTCCTCTCGCTCCTTAAAAAGGCCCGCATGGCTCCCAAGGTCGTCGACATAGACATCTTCGCGCTCGTCGCCGCGTTCGAGGCTAATTATCACGAGCGGCTCGGAAGCGTCGCGGCCCTCATTCACGGAGGGAGCGATTCGTCCCGCGTTATACTCACTTCCGGCGGCTCGTTCATCGATTACGACGTGGTGGAACATCGCGGCGGGCATACCCCGGCCGACGAATACGCGCTTCAATTGCGCGAGGCCGTACAGAGGCTTGCCTCCGGAGAACAGGCGGCCGGTGCGATTTTCGTAACGGGCTCTCTTTTCTCCGACACCGAATTTTGCGAGGCGGTCTGTTCCCGCCTCGGTAACGCAAGCGTGCTCGATCCGTTCAGGCTCGTCCGTCTCACCGCGCCGATTCCCCCGGCCGACGTTATCAAGTGCGTTCCGCACCTCGCGGTGGCGGTGGGGCTTGCGCTGCGGTGCGCGGCGGAGGCGGAAGCATGATTCGCATCAACCTCCTCAGAAAGCAGTTCAAAGGACGCAAAACCGCGGCGGGCGGTGTCGGTACAATCATCACCATCATCGTCGCCGCCGTGGTTGTCGCCGCCGCGGGCGGGGCGATATGGACGTTCCGCGGCGCATTGTTCTTTGGGGCGCCCTCGAAAGAGAAACAAGAAACCGGGCCGCGGCAGGCCGCGGCGGTCGGCGCGGGTACGCTCGGCGAACTGATTAGCGAAAAAGGCGGCACCGCGGGCGCGTCGCCGACCGGCGCCGTAGCCGACGTTTCCTACAACGATCTCCCGCTCGGGGAACGGGTGGAGTACGAAGTACTGTTTGCAAAGAACGTCATGGATCTCGTCGGTAAGGCCGTTCCCGCCGGCGTCGGAATCCGGACGTTGGCGGTCGACGATTTCCAGACGGTGTATGCCGTCGGGCTCGCGCCGTCGCGCGCCCTTGTGGAGGGCCTGTTCGTTTCGCTCAGGAACAACAACGTAGACCTTCTGCCGAAACCGCTTACCCGGATACTGCCTAACGGTGACGACGGGTTCCGGTTCGTCATCACCGGAAAACCCGCGTTCGGGCACGACCGGGCCGGCGCGCCGCTTCCGTCCAGCGGAGACGCGGCCGCGGCCGTCCGGGAATTCGAAAAGGCGGCGAAAGAGGCCTCGATATCCTTCGTCAAGAAGCCGGTGGGGATTTCCGCGGAGAAGGCGGCGGGATGCGTGCGCCACGTATACCGGTGGTCGGGGCGCGGCTCCTACCGGGATTTCGTTGGGCTCGTGGACGGCCTGTACCGGTCGCGCCAGCGGATAGCCTTCAAGAACTTTTCCCTTACCGCGGGGAACGGTTCGAACGTAGCAATCGAATCCCAACTCATCGTGACCACGCGCGAGTAGGCGCGCCTCCGTGCCTTTCCTCCCCCGGCGGCAATTCTTCCACGGAAAAATCGCATGAAGCTCCGCATCGTTGCCGGTACGCTCGGCAGGCGGATGATAGCCGTCGAAAAGCGCGCGCAAGGGTTCCGGCCCACCCAGGAACGCGTTCGCCAGGCGGTCGCCGAAACGCTCAAGCCGCGTATTCCGGGAGCGCGCGCGGCCGACCTCTGCGCGGGCAGCGGCGCCATGGGCATCGAACTGGTGAGCCGGGGCGCCGCGAGCGTCGATTTCGTGGAGAACGACCGGGCCCGCGCGCTCTGCATCGAGCGGCACTGCGCCGCGTTCGGGATCGGGGAACGCTGCCGGATTGCGGTACGGAACGTCGCGAGCTTTCTTGACGCCCGCGACGCACCATACGACATCATCTTTTACGATCCCCCGTACGGCGACGCCGCTCTCGCCGCCCTGGTACCCAACCTCTGCGCGCTGCTTTCGTCCGGGGGCGTGCTCGTATACGAGCGTGACCGTTCGGCGGCGCCCGCGGCGCGCGCGGGTTTCGAGACGCGGACGCGCGGCTACGGGGACACCGAGGTGGATTTCGTCACGCGCGCGCCGGGCCCGCAAATCGATACCTCCGGATGAGCGGAGGGAGGTATTTTTTCCTATTGAGGAGGGACCGCGACCATGCCGACCGCTCTATATCCTGGTACCTTTGATCCCATTACGTTCGGCCATATCGACATCGCGGCGCGGGCCGCGAAGATATTCGCCAAAGTGATTGCCGTCGTTGCCGATAATCCCGGCAAACACCCCATGTTTTCCCATAAGGAGCGCCTGGGCATGGCAAAGGAGGCTCTGGCCCATGTTAAAAACATCGAGGTGATCGGCTGGGATGGGCTTATTGCCAATTGCCTTCGTGAGTACAAGGCCACCGTGCTCATCAGGGGGCTGCGCGCCATCTCCGATTTCGAATACGAGTTCCAGATGGCGTTTACAAACAGGAGCATCAACCAGACCGCCGAGACCGTATTCCTTATGCCGAACGCGAAGTACACGTTTCTCAATTCGTCGATGGTCAAACAAATATCGCGGCTCGGCGGTGAGGTGGGCGCGTTCGTACCGCCGTGCGTGGCGCGGCGACTCACGGCGAAAAAACGATAATGGACTACGGCTTCCCGCAATTTACAAGAGGCATTCGCGCCCTGGTGGTGGTTACCACCGCCGTGTGGATTCTCCAGCTTCTGCCGGGCGTCGGCGCCGTGGTGTCGGCCCTTCTCGATCTAACGCCGTTCCGTGCCTTTGGGCATCTTCAGCTCTGGCGGATCGTCACCTACGCGTTTTGCCACGATACGGCGGGCCCGTTCCACATCCTGTTCAACATGTTTACGCTTTGGATGTTCGGCGCCGAAATAGAGGATATGTGGGGTACGAGGCGTTTCGTCGTCTTTTACCTGTGCGCCGCCGCGGGCTCGGCGCTTTTCAGCCTAGCCGCCATCTTCAGCCCCGTCATGTGGTACACGCCGGTCATCGGCGCGTCGGGAGCGGTCATCGCGCTCCTTACCGTGTACGCGTTGTATTTCCCCCGCCGTCAGATACTTTTGTTCTTTCTCTTTCCGGTCAACGTCGTGGCGGCGGTGGTGATTTTCGGGGCGATTTCCCTGCTCGGCGCGGTGCATTCGTGGGGAAACGTTTCACACCTTACGCACCTCGGCGGCATCGCGGTGGGGTTCGCCTATGTAAAAGGGTTTCCCCTGATCGCGCGGTTTTTTGAGAATGCCCGGGAAAAGGCCGAAAACTCAAGGCGCGAAGCCGCGGCGCGGAAGGAGGCGGCCGACAAGGAACACTTCCAAAAGGTGATTGATCCCATACTCGCCAAAATCTCCAGAACCGGAATGGAGTCGCTTACCCCCGAAGAGAAGCGGGCGCTCGACGAAGCGTCAAAACGCAAGAAGGGCAACCGGGACGGCTCGGACAAAATCGTGCCCTTCGACCGCGGCGAAAATCGGTGATGGGCTCCGGCGTGTAACGAATTCCCGCCGTCCCCAGTCCAATACTTTCCCAAAACGAAAGACGTGAGCGTCCGCCGGGCAGCATACTATGAAAAAATCGACCCCCGTTTTCGCGGTGATTTTCGTCCTGTTGTTCACCGGCGCGTGCGCCGTGCACGGGCAACAAGCCTCGCCCTTGAGTCTCGATTCCTTTATAGACCTTGCCAAAAAAAACAATCCTCAGATGCGGACCTCCGCGGCTGCCGTTTCGACGAACGTGGCGGCGTGGGAATCGTCCCGATCCAGGCTGTTGCCGCAGGTGGGAGGCCGGGCCGACGCGGGCAGAACCATGTCGGCGGGTTCGGCGCAGTCTTCGGGAGACGTGTACGGCAACAGCTATTCGGCGGGCGTGTCGGGTCAGCAGCTTCTTTTTGATTTCGGCAAGGCTCTTTTCTCGACCCGCGCCGGTTCAAAACTCGTCGAGGCCTCCAGACGGGACGCTGCAACCTCCCTGCAAACCGTCGTGCTCAACGCAAAAACGGCCTATTTTAATTATCTGCTTTC
>JGI20214J51650_10000078_pt1 | contig 54715 bp, 45 predicted proteins | sample WetSurMetagenome_FD_51650 | JGI IMG/M metagenome (IMG submission 51650)
ATGATGTAATCGAAGATGCGGAGCTTTGTCTTATTTGAACTTTTATTGTCAAATCTTACGTACTTTTTTTTAACTTTATCTCAATTCAAGCATCCTCTTTCGATCCAAAACAAGTCAATGATGCCCTTGCGAAGAACATAATTGATATTTCATGATCTGTAGGAACTTGCATGAATCAGTACGATAAAGTAAGAAAGTTATTACTGGCAGAGCCGCGTACATGGCTTGTCACGGGAGTCGCAGGCTTTATCGGCTCAAATCTCCTTGAGACCCTTCTCAAGCTAAATCAGAGGGTTATCGGCCTAGACAACTTCCTGACGGGGTATCAGCGAAACCTGGATGAAGTCAGGTCAATCGTTCTCCCGGATCAATGGCAAAATTTTCGTTTCATACTCGGTGACATCAGAGACCTTTCTACGTGTCGCAAAGCCTGCGAGGGGGTTGATCATGTTTTGCATCAAGCTGCCCTCGGATCGGTGCCCCGGTCGATTGAAGACCCCATAGCCACGAACGAGAACAATTTGGTCGGGTTCCTGAATATTTTGGTGTCTGCGCGCAATGCCGGTGTCAGACGTTTTGTATATGCATCCTCTAGTTCTGTGTATGGTGACAATCCCGATCTGCCCAAAAAGGAAAATGCAATCGGGGGCCTACTGTCACCGTATGCAGTAACGAAACAGGTCAATGAGACCTACGCCGACGTATTTGCAAGAGTGTATGGGTTCGCAAGCATCGGATTGCGTTATTTCAATGTATTCGGCCCTCGGCAAGATCCTGATGGGCCCTATGCCGCCGTGATTCCCAAATGGTTCTCCTCCTTGATCAGGAACGAAGCGATCTATATATATGGCGACGGGGAAACAAGCAGAGATTTTTGTTTTGTAGAGAATGCCGTGCAAGCAAATGTGCTTGCTGCAGTCGCCACGGATCAAGATGCACTCAATCAGGTATATAATATTGCCTATGGTGAAAGAACGACATTGAATGAGCTGTTTGAACTCATTCGAGCTCAAGTCGCAGCAGGGTGCACCAGCGTCGCAAAGACTGAGCCCATCTACAAAGATTTCCGCCCGGGCGATATCAGACATTCGCTGGCAGATATCCATAAAGCCAGAACGCTGATGGGATATGAACCTCGTTACTCGGTTCATGATGGATTGAAAAAAGCAGGTATGTGGTACATTTCGAATGCAAAAAACTGCCTGCCTTCTCTGAAAGAGAAGGGTCGGGCATAGGCCTTTGAATCGGTGGGATCCATTTCGCTCTGGTCGTAGGATAATCTGCATTCTCCCGCGGAAAAGAGCCTTCTGCATTCCGTCTTGCTGTGGCAATATCCACAATGAGCGGTTCGGCAGAGACGAATAATTCTCTGCATCGATTCCTATGGTAAAGGAGCAGGATGATGCCAGACGAGCAGAAAGAGCAACGGCCGGTTACGTCAAAAAACGGGGACAGCCTGATTTACTTCATGCTTGTCCTGTTGAAACACAAATGGCTGATCGTTTCTTTTGTCGCACTCGCCTTTGTCGGCTCTCTCTTGCGAATTTCCCTCCACAACAGCAGTCTCAGCGCTGGTGCGGAGCGAGCCGCCGGTCCGATGTCGTATTTCTCGGAATGCTTGCTCGAACCCGACGGGGTATCCGCCGACAAGTTGAAAGCCGTCTTGACCAGCAGGAATCTGGCAACGCAGGTACTCGAGAAAAGCACTGTGGTGAAGGACTTTCCCCATGAGTTTGGGGATGATAAAAATGTGCAGCCGGCATCCGCAAAAGAGCCGGCCCCGATGGAGTTGCGCAAGATCATCCAGGGACGGTTGGAAATCAAAATCGAGAATGGCATGCTGAAAGTCTCTTGTCGGGGCAGCGAGAAGGAATTCCCGGGGAAAATTCTCAATGAGTACATCAAGGGTGCGAGTGAATTTCTGAGAAGACAGGAATCCTCCGTCGTGAAGGACCAGATTGCCTTCACGCAGAAGAAGATAGCCGCTGCCCGGAATGAACAGATCAAGGCGAGATTGGCAGATCAACTCATGGATCTGTTCGACAGGGAAAGACGCCTCAACGATTCCGCGTACTATGGATTCCGAATCATCGATCCGCCGTCAGCGGAGGAAGCGACCCTCACCAAGGGTCCCTCATCCGGCCCAAAGCCAGTGTCGCAATGGAGCATGCTGCCCCTGCTGATTGCTTCCTTCATTGTGGCATTAACCCTCGCATTCCTGATCGAATACATCAGGGGGCTGAAGACAAGGAATCCGGAACAGTTCGAGACGCTGAAGAGATACATGAAACTACGATAGGATCCGTGGAGTCGAGAACGTGAAAATCGAATTTTTCAGGCATAATTTGAATCAGGAAGACTTCGACAGCATTCATGGGGTCCTGCAGTCCATTTTTCTCACCACGGGGCTCGTGGTCAAGGAGTTCGAGGACAGGCTGGCCGCTTACCTGTCGTGTCGGAATGTCATCGGCGTGACGAGTTGCACGGCAGCGCTCCATCTCGCCCTGCTTGCCTGGGGAATCGGCGAGGGGGACGAGGTCATCACGACGCCGATGAGCTTCTGCGCGACCTCCAATGCCATCCTTCACACCGGGGCGACTCCCGTTTTTGTCGATGTGGAGGAGGAAACGGGCAACATCCATGCAGACCGGATAGAGGCCGGGATCACCGAAAAGACGAAAGCCATCCTGCCGGTTCATCTGTACGGCCAGATGTGCGACATGAAAAAAATCCGCCGGATTGCGGATGGACATGGTCTCACGGTCATCGAAGATGCCGCCCACTGCATCGAGGGCCGTCGTGATGGCATCCGTGTGGGCGAGCTGGGGGATGCCGCCTGTTTCAGCTTCTACGCGACGAAAAACCTTACGTCCGGTGAAGGGGGCGCCATTTCCACAAACAACCCGAAAAAGGCGGAAACCCTGGCCATGCTGAGGCTGCATGGCATCGACAGATCGGCCACGGACCGCTACACAAAGAAATATCAGCACTGGGACATGCAGCTGTTAGGCTGGAAATACAACATGGACAATATCCATGCTTCCCTGCTTGTCCATCAGATCGATAGGCTGGCCGGATACTGGCAAAGACGGAATGAGATCTGGCACCGGTATGAGGAAGCCTTGCAGGGCGTAGAAGGGCTCACTATTTTGAAGACGCTTCCCGAGGCAAGACATGCCAGACACCTTTTCACCATCATCGTTTCGCCGGGAAAAAGGGATGCCCTGTTGTGGACCCTTCAGGACCGGGGGATCGGCGTTGCTGTGAATTACAGGGCCATCCACCTTCTCAAATATTACAGGGAACAATTCGGTTACCGGGAGGGAGACTTTCCCGCTGCAGAAAGGATTGGTGCCGGAACAATCTCTCTGCCACTCTACCCCTCCTTGCAAGATGATGAGGTGGATTTTGTGATCCGGACCGTGATCGATAGTTTGAAAGGATAGCCGGGCCCTCCCGTGGACAACAGGATATTCAAAGAACAACTTGAACAGGGACGCCTGGATGACGCGGGGGACTTCCCCAGGGTTGTCCTCATCGACACCGTCAGCTTCTGTAACCTGAAGTGCTCCATGTGCGTGCACAAGGAGATGACCCGCAAGAAAGGCGTCATGCCCTGGGCGCTCTTCACGCGGATCATTGATGAGATCGCGGAAACAAAAAAAGATGTCAGGGTGTGGATGGTCTTTTTTGGGGAAGCGCTGCTCTTGAAGAAAAAAAAGCCCTCCATTTTCGACATGATTGCCTATGCGAAGAAAAAAGGATTGACGGATGTCGTCCTGAATTCCAACGCAAACCTCCTGGATGAACAAGCCGCACGGGGATTGATCGACTCCGGGCTCGATGCGATCTACATCGGCCTGGACGCCTTCAGCGAAGAAACCTACTCCAAGGTCAGAGTCGGCGGCAACTACGGAAAGACAGTAGCCCAGGTCACGCGCCTGCTTCACCTCAAAAGGGAACTTGCAGCGGTTAAGCCCGAGGTGTTCGTGCAATTTGTTGAAATGGACATCAATGCCGGCGAAAAAGAGGCCTTCATCGACTTCTGGAAGAAACAGGGGGCGACCGTGAAAATTCGGCCCAAAGTCAGCTGGGCAGGCTTGATCAATGCGCCGAATCTCACTCTCGGCGATGATGAACGGTGGCCCTGCTACTGGGCCATGCAGACCCTGTCCGTCACCGACACGGGGAAAGTGGTGACCTGTGCCGTCGATCTGGACGCCCGGTATATTGCCGGGGATGTGAATGTGCAATCTCTAAAAGAGATCTGGAACGGTCCCCTCAAGGAGTTGAGGACCATGCACCGCACGGGAAATTTTACATGCCTCCCGGACAATTGCAGAAACTGTAAAGACTGGCAGTCGGCCAGGGCCGATTACCAAGCGGAAATACCGCATCGCGGGGATTCGCGGTGAAGAGACTCCGGATTATAAGCGTTGTGGGGGCCCGGCCCAACTTCATCAAAGTCGCTCCCCTGTGCCGCGAATTCGATCTCGCAAGCGAGAAGATCGAGCATATCCTCGTCCATACGGGGCAGCATTACGACATCGATATGGACCAGGATTTTTTTCATTCCCTTCACATTCCGAAGCCCGATATCAATCTCGGCGTGGGAGCCGGAAGCCCGGTCCTTCAGACAGCCGAGATCATGAAAAAATTCGAGCCCTACTGTCTCAACCGGGAACCGGACTGGATCGTCGTGTTCGGGGACGTCAACTCCACCCTGGCCTGTGCAATCGTTGCCAAGAAACTGGGAATCCGGCTGGCTCATGTCGAGGCAGGCCTGCGATCGTTCGACATGACGATGCCTGAGGAGATCAACAGGAAGGTGACGGACTGCATCTCGGATCTCCTGTTCACCCCAAGCCAGGATGCGGATGAAAACCTGTTTCGTGAAGGCGTTCCTCCCGAAAGGGTCATCCGGGTGGGGAACATCATGATCGACACGCTCGTCATGGAGATGGACACAGCCGACATGCAGCGAAGTTATCAGAGATGGGGTCTGGCACAAAAACAATTCGTCTATGTCACCCTGCATCGTCCCTCGAATGTAGACGACCCCGATGTGCTGTCTTCTGTCCTGGAGAAATTGACCGTCTTTTCCCGGATCATGCCGGTTATCTTTCCGCTTCACCCTCGCACATCACGGCGCCTGCGGGAATTCAATCTGGCAGACAAGATCAGCGCAAAACCGAATTTTCATACGACATCCCCGCTTTCCTATCACGAATCGATCAACCTGGCGAAACATGCAAAGCTGGTGGTGACCGACTCCGGCGGGCTGCAGGAGGAGACGACCTTCCTGGGAACGCCCTGCCTGACATTGAGGCCCAATACAGAGCGACCCATCACGATCACACAGGGAACAAACCGGTTGATCACAGAGGAAAGCCTGCTCGAAGCCATGAAGACACAAGTGAACGAGGAATCACAGATTTTTCCCCCCTCGTCGCCCCCGCTGTGGGACGGCCGAACCGCAAAACGGATCGTCGCTTTCTTTCTGGCCATCATCGGAGCCTCTGCCCCACACCAGGAAGCGAGATCCCACCAAAGCCCGGAACGAGTCGATGTCCCGTAACACCGTGCGGAGCCTCATCGCGGTTTTGGTGATTCTGCTGGCCTGCTTGCTGTCCAGTTCCCCTTACGTGTTGGACGGAAAATCCATTTACCACGTAACATCGCTGGCGGCTTCACCGATTTATTATCTCAAGCTGCAGATCGACCGATTCCAGCATCTGGATTTTTATCCTCAGTACTGGTCCAGCCAGGTCTTCACGGGGGGGCCCATCCACACGGGGCTGGGGATATACAACCCGCTGCTCCTTCTGGTGGCCGGATGCAGCTCGCTCAGCCACTCGCTGATTCTCTATGATATCGTGCTCAAATTTATCGCCGGAGTCGGCCTGTATCTTCTGCTCAGGCGTTTTAAGTTCAGCATTCCGATATCGTTGTGTTGCTCACTCATCTTTCCCTTTAATCCGTTTTATGGTGTTTACGGGCAGGACCCTCAATTTGCGAGTCCGTTGTGTTTCATTCCGTATTTGATCCTTCTCATCGACCTCATCGCCGAAAAGCGAAACGAACCCTTGCCTGCCCTGCAGTTCAGTTTACTGCTCGCTCTGGTGCTGGCACTGACGTATCTTTGCGGCAATATCCAGATGCAGTGGTTTCTGCTGCTGTTCATTCTGTTCCCCATAACCCTGTTACAAACGTATCTTTTCCTGCTGCGGAAGAAAGGTCAGGATCTCGATACAACGGGAAGAATATCGAATCCCGTATGGATCCCGCTTTTTTTCTTTGGATTGGCCATTGCTCTCAGCCTCCTGCTCACCCTCTTTGAACTCATCCCCACATGGAACGTACTCAGAATGGGAGATCGGCCCATTCCATTATCCTATCATTTCAAGCAGGTCTTCTATTTCCTCTGCCTGACATTCGGCTCTTTTTTCGCACTGCACTTTTTTTTGAAACGTGCCGGGACCGTCCGTCCTGCTCTGTTGATCGTGCCGCTTGCAGTCATTCTGGTTTTCAGTCAGGGTATCGAGACGCCTCACACCCTCTTCATCAAAAACTATCTTCACCCGATCAGTGAAATCGATTACTTCTCGTCGATGCAGGGGAAAATCAAATATTATTTCACAGTGCTTCAGGTTCTGGTTTTTCTGGGAGGGGTGTTTTTTCTCTTCCGGGGCGGGACGGCAACGCGGGACATAGAACGGAAAAGTGAGGGAAAACAAGGCATTTCACCCGGCGTCCTTTTACAGGCACGCCGCTGGATTCCGATCTGCCTGGCCCTCTCCTACTTCGCGATCAATTTCGGTCTGACCCTGTTTCCCCGAGTTGGTATGCCACACTATGAGCGGTTTGCTTTTATCCCGCTTCCCGGGATCATGATCGGGATTGCCTGCGGGCTCGAGAAAATGGGCGAAGTCCTGGGGCCGACCGGGTTTCGTCACGTAGCCCTTTTCTTTCTGGTCCTTCTTCCGATTGAGAATTATCACGTGTTTTCGCAGCGTACGCTGTTCACCACGGACATTGCGCAATTAGACAGGGTCAGCGAGGAGTATTCGTTTCTGAGAAGCTTGAGGTCAACGGAGCGGGTTATCGATACCTATGAGGATCAACACAAGCAGTGGAGGCAGGCCTTTAATCCCGAACTGTTGCCGATATGGCTCATGCCGGTCTACTACGGGGCGCACACCTTTTCGCGGGTGGGGATCGGGGTGATCCCACGGCAAAACGCCGAATACAATCATCTGGCGATGCCTCGGTATTTTGGGGTGGACAGGGACAAGCCCCAGACGCCGTTGCTGAACCTGGCCGGTGTAAAATACATCTTCGCCCTTCGTCCCCTTCCCCAGCAGGAAAATCTGAATCTCCTGAAAAAAGGAGAAGAGTACTATATCTATGAGAATCCGGAAGCGCTTCCCAGGGTTTTCCTGTATCCGAAGGCCTTAACCCTGCCGGAAGGGGAAATCCTGCAGGTGCTGGCCGCGAAAAGTCGCGAGGAATTATTACGGGACGTGTACCTGAGAGACGGGGATATCGTGGACCTGCGCAACGGGGGAAATCAGCAAATTTATCAAATGAGCGACACCCTCTTTGAATCCAGTTTGGGAAAGGTCGTCGTCAAGACCTACGGGGAAGAGCAGATCGAAATCGCCTGCCAGATCGAAGAAGACGCCCTCTTCATGATGACGGACACGTATGTTGAGGAGGGGTGGAGGGCGTACATCGGGGACGAAGAGCGCCCCATCCTACGGGCCGACCATATCTTCCGGGCCGTGAAGTTGCCCCCGGGGGATTATACCCTGCGCATGAGGTATGAATCCGACAGTAACCGGTTGGGTCTTCATCTATCTGCGGCAGTTCTTGTCCTCATCGTCTCGCTGCTGCTCGCCACCCGGATATACCACCACAGGCGCAGGACGATCACCTCGCACTGACACTCGAGAGAAAACCATGGATCTGCAGTGTTTAACCGGCATGAGGGTCGCCCTCGTGGTGCCCCCCTTGTCTTCTGAGACATTATATGGTGCGTGGGACCTGTCGAAGCTCGACAGCGTCAGCCCTCCTCTCGGACTGCTGTCGCTGGCCGCCGTGGTTCGTCAGCACGGGGGCCGGCCGTCCATCCACGATGCGTATGCCTGGAAGTGGACGGTCGAGGAGACTGCCGGCGCCATCCTCGCAACGAATCCCCATGTCGTCGGGGTCACCTGCATGACCCCTTCCTATCCTCAGGCCAGAGCACTCGTCCAGGAACTGAAGCGAAAAGCCCCTCAGATTCCTCTGATCATGGGCGGACCGCACATCACGGCCGTAGCCGAAGAAGTCATGGCGGATCTTCCCGAGCTGGATGTCGGCGTCCTCCGGGAGGGCGAGATCACCATCGTTGAACTTCTGAATGCCATCCTGAATGGCAGCGATCTATCCGCGATCGAGGGGATCCTGTTCCGATCCCGGCAACACATTGTCAAGACAAAGGACAGGGAGTTCATTCGGAATCTGGATATCCTGCCACTGCCGGCCTGGGATCTTTTGCCTTCCCTGTCAGCCCCCTACCGCCTGTCGATCATCGGAACGAAGGGCGATCGGGCGACGAGCCTGCTGACAACCCGCGGATGCCCGGGGAGCTGCACCTTTTGTGATGTTGGGGGTGTGGGACGCAGGGTCCGGGGGTTCAGCGCCGATTATGTCATCCGGATGATCGATCAGTTGATGACGAACTACGGGATCAGCGACTTTCTGATTTATGACGACAACTTCGTCTCACTCAGAAGTCGCTTGAAAACAATCTGCGAGGAGATCATCAGGAGGAAATGGAAGATCCTCTGGTCGTGCAGTGCCCGAGTCGACATGGTCCGGCCGGATCTGCTGAAACTCATGAAGCAGGCCGGTTGCTGGCAGATTGAATACGGGATCGAAAGCGGTTCCCAGAAGATTCTCGATAGCATGCAGAAACACATCACGCTCAGGCAGATCGAGCAGGCGCTCCGCTGGACGAAAGACGCGGGTATTGAAACGCGGGGGAATTTTATCTTCGGATTTCCAGGGGAAACACTCGCTTCGCTCGAAGAAACGCTTCAATTTGCCCTGAAGATCGATCTGGACTACTTTCAGCAGACCTTTCTGACCCCCTATCCCGGATCCGCTATTTACGACCAGATCGACAGGTACGGCAAATTTGATCGGGATCTTCGAAAAATGAACAACATCACCATCAATTTTGTTCCCGACGGCCTGACGGAAGAGGATTTAAAGAACTTCAGCGCAAAAGCCTTCCGCAGGTTTTATTTGAGACCCAAAATCGTCTGGTTTCATCTTCGGAAATTGAAGAACATAAGCGATATCAAACGGTTCATTGAGTCCTTCTCTACCTTTATGAGAACAATCCTGAGAAAAGGCTTGGCGACGCAGAAAACGATATCGGCCGACGGTTCAGACCGGTACGGAGATCATGATTCGGGGCCTTCAAGGGAATCTGTGGAAAACGGGGTGGCGGCAAAACGCTCGTGAATCCCACCGCGATAGGAACCGGATCACACCTGCGTCTTTTTTTGCGATCCCATGACCAACGGAACAGGCAATGAATACTCCTGTAAAAAAAATAAAAGAAGAGGAAAAGATATATTGGGAAAATCATTATCGTCAAAATGAAGGCGCTTCAAATGAATTCTTCTATTGGTTTGATGAAACAAGATTTTCCCTTTACGGCGCATCCGTATCGGATCCATCATTGGAAATAGGCCCGGGAAACGGCAACTTTTCCAAATTAGCAGGCATCCAGGTCGTAGTGGATTTTTCGGTTCCGGCTTTACATTTACTTCAAAGAAAACACAACTGTAAGACGGTGCAGGGCGATAACGCAAGGTTGCCCTTCAAGGACGGCTCTTTTCAAGCCGTTTACACAAATGATGTCCTTCACCATTTGAAGGCGCAGGGTGTTCTAGAGATCGGCTGCGACGAGATTAAGCGAGTTTTACGTGATGACGGTCATTGGTTTGTTTCTGACCGATTGCCAACATTTCAAAACAGCGTTTTGCTTTTTATCAATCGACATGGAAAAAGGTTATTTGTCTTTGTTTCGAGGATATTCGGGCGCGACGTACAGGTATCCGGAAGCGACCATGAACTTCCCATGACCGATGGTGACTACAGGATCGTAAAATCCGGAATGATCATCCAATCTGAAAAAAAGTGGAGATCGCTCATGGTTTTTTTGGGTTTTGCTTTTTTCCTGGCCCTTTCGCTTTTCTTACCCGACGCACGGATGAGAAAAACGGCCAGATTCCTGGTCCGTGGATTACAATATTTTGAAAATCATCTTCCTTCCTGGACAAAAAATGATGTTTGCATAGCCATGAAGAAGGGTATCTAGAATGAATATTTACTGCTGGATGAAACAATTGAAGTATTATGGATATTTCAGAAATAATTTGCACTTTTATCCCAGGTATTTCCTTACGCTTGCAAGGAAAGCAGCAGGCAAACCAACGTTGATGTCGGCCGAATTGTTCATCGAGACTCGATGCAATTTCAGCTGCTGGCATTGTTCCTCGTCCGATTTCATCACGAAGAAAAATGTCGGAATGGGATTGGAGGAACTTCGTTCCGTTTTGAAGAAACTGAAGTCAGTGGGCGTCCTTGCCGTCAGTTATGTCGGTGGCGAGCCGACGGTGAATGAATACTTGGAAGATATGATACGACTGACAAAATCGTATAAAATTGCCCCGACCATAATCACAAATGCATATTTACTGACGGATGAGAGAATTGACTCTCTTTTTAAAGCGGGATTGGCAAATATGGGCTTTAGCCTGCAGAGCTTTTCGCCTGAAATCCACGACAAGCTTGTGAACAGGAAGAAGGCCTTTCAGAAAATTATCAGTTCAATCCACTATTGTATAAAAAAAGGACACACCTGCTCCATCTGTGTTGTTCCTACGAATGAAAACCTGGAAAATGGCGATTTCGGCAGAATGGTCGATTTTGCGAAGGAATGTAAAATACGCATCAATGTGAACTTGCCCGCGCCCATCGGCAAATTGTTTGAAGATAACTCTGCAATGCTCAATGCAGCTTCACTCCATCTATTTAAGAAAAAATACTTCCATTTGGATAACTTGCTTCCGGATTTCAAGAGTTTTGCTTCCCCAAATGAATTTTACTGCCCGATGGGAGAGTCTTCCATTTACATACTCCCAAATGGGGACGTGTGCCCGTGTACCTTTACCCATATCTCTTTTGGGAACATTCTCACGGACGATATTCACGAAATCATCAAACGGCTGAGTGAATCCAAAGTTCTTGCAGGCTTAAACAGGAATCAGTGCCCGATCGCAATGGACAAGGACTATATCGCGATTGTAAATCACGCACTGAAAAACAGCGATCAACGTCCTCCGAAGTGGAATGAGATTGGGTTTTAATTCTGCACGCATGCGTCGATGAGAAAAAGGAGTATCCCAAAATCAAAGGCTTGAAGGATTCAGCGTTGCCGCCGATCCCGTCGCATCTCGACAACGCGGCACAACGAGCCATACCAGAGGGAAAAAACTGTGGCGCGAAGCGCGTCGTAATCTCGAGACGAATTGAAATAGAAAACTTTCCTATCCGGCGATCGAGAGGATGAGCAGAGCACAAGCATCCGATATTTCTGTCCAGGAGGTTAAGAAATTTTGGGAGGAGCATCCCCTCCTGGGTTACGAGCTTCCCTATGAACCGGGAAGCCCGGAATTTTTCGACGCCTATGACCGAATTCGGGAGACGGCGGAGTTCAAGCATTGCTTTCATCTCCTGCATCGGACCCCTGCGGCACAAGGCGAGAAAATCCTGGACGTGGGGTGCGGAAATGGATGGCTGCTGTCGCAATACGCCCCGTGGGGATGGAAGGCCTATGGAATGGATTTGACCATGAGGGGAGTCCATCTATCCGGAAAGAGATTCGAGCGGAGCCGCCTGTCAGCCACCTTCCTCAATGCATCGGCCGAAGCCATCCCGTTTCGCGACAACACATTCGACGTCGTGACTTCCCTCGGCGTCATTCATCACACCCCGGCAACCGAAACCTGCGCCAGAGAGTTAATCCGAATCTGCAAGCCCGGAGGCCGTGTTCTCATCGCGGTATACTACGACAACATCCTCACGAGGTCCTGGTTCTATCCGATCACCCGCTACATGCTGGGTCGGATGGGGCGGAAGGATCTGGCGCGCCTCAGCCGGCAGGAATTCATCAATCGGTACGACGGCCCCGATAATCCTCTGGGCAAGGCATACCNGAAAAAACAGGCCAGGCGGCTTTTGTCGGGCCTGGAGCATCTGAGGCACGAGATTCACTACTTCCCGAAGCGTTTCGTTCCTTTCTTGTCGCGGATCCCCCTGGATGGGGCCCTGGAACGATTCCTCGATCGGACATGCGGATTCCTGATCTACGTGGAGGGGACCAAACCCGGGGGGAAGGGGTAGCCGTTTTGTGCGGAATTGCAGGCTGGGCGCATAGAGATCCCGTGGATTGCCGTATCCAGCTCATAAAATCGATGGCGGACTGCCTGGGGCATAGAGGACCGGATGACGATGGGTATTACTTTTCCCCGGGCATCGGGATGGGGCACAAGCGCCTGTCGATCATCGATATCGAAGGAGGCCATCAACCGATGGTTACGGAAGATGGCCGGTTCGTCATCCTCTACAACGGGGAAGTCTACAACTTCGCGGCCCTTCGCGGAGAATTGACGGGACTGGGGGCTAAATTTTTTACCCGTAGTGATACGGAAGTGATCCTGCAGGCATTTGTGCAGTGGCACACCGAGGCGTTCTGCAGGTTTCGGGGAATGTACGCCCTCGCCATATGGGATGCGAAGCATCGAGCGCTTTATCTTGCAAGGGACCCCCTTGGCATCAAGCCCCTTTATTACACGAGGGTCGGTGACGAGCTGTTGTTCGCCTCCGAGATCAAGGCCTTATTCCATCATCCGGATGTGCGGCGACAGATCAACCCTTTGGTCGCTGCGACGTTTCTGTCTTTCAACAACTCCTTCGGCCGGGAATCCTTCTGGTCCGGCATCCGTCGCTGCCTCCCGGGAGAGTGCCTGACATGGAGAGACGGAACACTGCGCGAGTCGAGTTTTTTTGACCTGGATACCCTTCAGGTAGAGCCGTTCCGCGGCGACTTCCGGGACGCGATGGCGGTCTATCAGGAGCTCCTCACTCAATCCGTAAAGGATCACATGATTGCAGACGTGCCTGTTGGTGCCTATCTCAGCGGGGGAATCGACTCCACATCGGTTGCTTTACTGGCCTCTCGTCAAGCGTCGGATTCCCTGTCGGTATTTACAGGTTATTTTGAGGGTCATGAAAACGGCTGGTATGACGAACGGGATGGTGCGCGCGCGGTCGCCGAAGCCGGCAGGATGATCCATCGGGAGTGCCGGATCACGGCGAGTCATTTCGCCGAATGCCTCGATGATGTTGCTTACCATCTGGAGGAACCGACGCTGGGGAGCGGAGCGATCCCACAATATGTCGTTGCGAGAACGGCACAAAAGGACGTAAAGGTCGTGCTGACGGGCCATGGGGGAGACGAACTCTTTGCAGGATATCCGGCATACAAATCGGTCTGGATCCGGGAGAAGGGTTTTCACCGCGACACCCTGCAATGCCTGCAGAGCGGAGGCGCAGATGAGTGGATCCGGCTTCTTTACTTTCTCGTCGGGGGCATGCGGGACCCCGTTCTTGCCCGGGGTCAGCTCCGAATGTTTTCTGCACGGGCGCTGAAATCGCTTCTGACAGAGGCAGCCGCGGGCCTTGTCAAGCAGTCCGGGGGAATTGATCGCATTCTCGCGCAGTGCAAGCCTTTTCCGGCCGGCAACAACCTGGACGGGGTGACCCGGTGGTATGCCGGAACCTATTTGCCGACCCTGTTAGTCCAGGAAGACAAGATCAGCATGTCCTGCAGCCTCGAGGGCAGAGTGCCGGTCTGTTACGAATCGCTCATTCGCTTTGCACTGTCCCTTTCCGGAGAGATCAAGCTTCGTCACGGAGAACTGAAGTCTCTACCTCGGGAGGCGATGAGGTCTGTCTTGCCGCCGCTGCTCTATCGTCTGCCCAAGCGGGGATTCCCGACGCCGGTTGTAGACTGGTTATCGGGCGAACTCGGTTTCATCTGGGAGGCGCAATGGAGAAAGCCCCTGCCCGCGTCATTGGAAGCGGTCCTCGAGGCCAAGCCGGTATTGGAGGAATTCTCATTCTTCAGAAAGATCGGACGCAGGTTGCCAAATGCCTACGCGCTGGCCCATCGGCTTGTTTCGCTCCAGATTCTTCTGGCCTGCGCCCGGAATCTCGAAAAGATCCCGTCAGCGGGGCATGCATCGCTGCAAGGGAATGAGCGGGAGAGCCTGCCGGGGCCGACCGTGCTGGGACGGGGAACCCGGGAGCCTCTTTTTTCATGACGATGCAACGAGAAGGAATCAATGATACGCGGTGGGTCGAACCGGAAGGGAAGAAGCCCGTCAGGCCGATTACCGTGCTCCTGCTTCAGCCGCCGAACATCGGGGGAATCCGCTCGCTGTTATCCCACATGGGAGAGAGTGGAGACAGCATCGGGTTCAAGCCTCCCTTGGGATTGCTGTACATCGCCACCTACCTGCGGAAGGGCACAGGCCATGACGTTCACATCCTCGACGCCCAGGCTCGAAGGATGGATTTTGACGCCTGCCTGCGGCACGTCATGGATCTGCAACCCGATGTTGTCGGGATTTCCGTATGGACGGACTGGTGGTATTCCGCACATCATCTCGGGTTGCTGATCAAACAACATTGCCCTTCCGTCCACTTGTGCTATGGGGGGCCCCACGTATCCATCTTCCCGGATGAAACACTCGCCTCCGCGCCAGCCGACAGCATCATTGTCGGGGATGGGGAGGTCCCCTTTGCATTCCTTTGCAGCATGATCAGCAACGGGACGATCCACCACGAGTTTCCCGGCCTCCACTTCAAAGGTCATGAACTCAAGCGCGGAGACCGCCTGTTTTTCCTTCAGAAGGATCTCGATGCCTTGCCGATCCCCGACAGAACCCTGCTGCCGATCGGCGATTACACCTCGGTTCTCAGCCCATCGGGGCTTGTGACGACCATGGTCACCAGCCGGGGCTGCCCGCACCGGTGTACCTACTGCAAGCTCTTTTTCCAGAAAACCATCAGCCGTTCCGCTGAAAACGTCATTGAGGAATTCAGGCAAATCAAAAAACTCGGCATCGATGAAGTCGAGATCTACGATGACACATTCACGATATCCAAGGAACGGGTCCGTGAAATATGCAACGGGATGATCGGAGAGGGTCTCCAGATCCAATGGGCCATCCGGGATCGCGTGAATGCGGCAGACGCGGCCATTCTCGACTTGATGAAAAAAGCCGGATGCAGCCGGATTCACTATGGGATCGAATCGGGCGTTGATCGAATCCTGAAGAGAATGAAAAAAAATATCACAACGGACCAGGCCCGTCGTGCGGTCGCATTGGCAAAGGCGGAGCAGTTCACGATCTTGACCTATTTTATGATCGGCAACCTCGACGAGACGGTGGACGACATTCGCAAAACGATCGATTTTGCGTTGGAGCTCGATGCGGACTACGCCGAATTTTCCATTACGATACCCTATCCGGGAACCGAATTATATCTCGAGTCGCTCGCCCGGGGGATCATTTCACGGGATTATTGGCGTCCCTTTGCTCTGCATCCCACGCCCGATTTCGACATTCCGCAGTTGATCGAGAATTGGGTCCGTGTCGATCAGTTGCTTGAGTTGCGGGATGAAGCCATCAAGCGATATTACTTTCGGCCGGCCTACCTTTACAAGGAAATCCGAAAAGTGGCCTCTTGGGGAGAGTTTCAGCGGAAAGCGAGGATGGGTGTCCGCTTATTGAGAAGTCTGTTCGTGGGCCAGAAACGGGATCGTCGAGCCAATGGATGATATCAAAATCGATAAAGTGAGCGTCGTGTGCCCCTTCTACAATGAATCGGCCATCATTGAAAAGGCCGCAAGAGGCATGCTCGAGAATCTCAGAGGATTGAAGGATCGGCTGAACGTCGAATGGGAGCTGATTGCCGTCAACGACGGCAGCAAGGACGACAGTGTAGCCCGGATCGAAAAGGTGCTGGCAGGCGAGCCTCGTGCGAAACTGATCACCTACTCGCAGAACCAGGGGCGGGGATTCGCGCTCAAGACAGGCATCGATGCGGCCACGGGCGATATCATCGTCACAACGGAGATGGATCTGTCCTGGGGAGACGGAGTCGTGACGGATATCGTCAAAGCCTTCCTGGACCGGCCGCATCTGGATTTCGTCATCGCGTCTCCAAACCTGCCGGGCGGCGGATACAAAAACGTGCCGAGGAAAAGGGTGTGGGTCTCCAAACTCGGAAACCAGCTGCTGAGAATGCTATTTACGAAGCAAATCACGATGAACACTGGGATGACGCGGGGGTATCGGAGAGACGTCATCCAGGGTCTCGAAACCGATGAAAAGGAAAAGGAGTTTCACCTCGAAGTGCTGTTCAAGCTGCTGATGATGAAATATCAGTTTGCGGAAATCCCCGCCGTTCTGGAATGGAAGGATGAACAGCTGAAGGAGCACGGAACGCCGAAGAGAAAATCATCGTCCAGTATCGCGAAGCTCATCTTCTCTCATCTGCACTTTGCCGCCTTTGCCAACCCGATTCGCTACTTTTGGACCTTCGCGGTTCTCTGCGCGCTGATCGGCATGCTCTGCCTTGCGTCCGCGACGTACCGTCTCATGGTGGGTGAAGTCGCCATTTATGTCGCACTGATCGGCATGACCATGACCATTGTCGCTCTGCTGTTTTTCGGGTTCGGTATCCTGTCGAGCCAGAATAACCGCATTCTGAAGGAGCTGTGGACCATTCAGATGCAGGGGCGAAAGCGATGCACGGGGGGCAGGCCTGGGGAACTGCAGGAAAATGGACCGTCACGGGAAGGGAGAACGGATTCCTGAAGGAGCGGCAAATGGCTGCGGTTATCGCCACGAACGCAGACCGACGTCAGAGCGGGATTGCAGGCGAAAGCGCGGCGAGCGGAGTTTTCGGAAACAAAGGAAAGGAAGCGGGTCGCTACCCGGCCCGTGTGGGAGATCACTCATAGCGATGTGCGGGATTTGCGGATTTACCGGCAGAGGGGATTCGGCAGTCCTCAAAAGGATGACGGATTCCATCGTTCACCGGGGACCGGACGAGGAAGGCTTCTATTCCGATGGAAGCGTGAATCTCGGTATCCGGCGGTTGAGCATTGTCGACGTCGAAACGGGGCAGCAGCCCGTACACAACGAGGACAAGAGAATCTGGGCCGTATTTAACGGAGAGATCTACAACTTCAGGGAGCTCAGGCGCGAACTGGCGGACAGGGGCCACACCTTTTACACGGACCATTCCGATTCGGAGTTGATCGTCCATCTTTACGAAGAGTATGGCCTCGAGTTCATGCACCAGATCAACGGCATGTTCGCCATTGCCCTCTGGGATAAGAACCAGGACCGTCTGCTCCTCGCCAGGGACAGGATGGGCGTCAAGCCGCTTTTTTATGCCCCGGTCGGGGGCAAGATCATCTTCGCCTCCGAGATCAAGGCAATTCTGCGTCACCCGGCTTACTCCAAGGAGCCGAATTACGAGGCCCTTTATCACTATTTCACGCTGAAAAACGTCCCCGCCCCGCTGACCGCCTTCCAGGGAATCTATTCCGTTCTTCCCGGAGAATATCTCCTCTTCTCGAGATCTCAGGCAACCCCCAAAAGATGGTGGAAGATCGTCTTCAGCGAAAACCCCTGCTGCGACGAAGAGGAAGTGAAGGCCAGGATCATGGCGCTGCTCGAAGACGCCACCCGGTTGCGGATGCGCAGTGATGTCCCTTTCGGCGCCTATCTCAGCGGCGGTGTGGATTCCAGCGTCGTGGTGGCGTTGATGAGCAGGTATGCCGGCGGACCCGTCAAGACCTTCTCGCTGGGGTATGAGGATGAGCTGAAGAACAAAGATGCGGATCTGTATTATGCACGGAAGGTGTCGGAGTCTTACGGGACCGAGCATCACGAATACATCATGTCCTGCAGGGAACTGGTGGAAGATGTGGAGGACATTATCGCCGCCTTTGATCAGCCTTTTTCAGGAACGATCTCCACATACTTCCTTTCCAAGCTCATCACGAGGCATGTCAAGGTGGCCCTGTCCGGGGATGCGGCCGACGAGCTTTTCGGAAGCTATCTGTCCCACCGGGTCGCCCAGCCCATGTATCATTTCAAGGCCCTGTGCGAAAAGGTGCGCAGCGGCTCATTAACCGAGGCCGAGGCGGATCTCTTCAAACCCTGCGACCTTTCCTTTCTTGACGATCTGTATCGACGCTCCGGGGGTGATGATGTTCGCTGGCGCTACCAGCTGGGGGTGTTCACCGACGAGCAGAAAAAGGACCTGCTGACCCGGGAGTTTCTGTCCCGGCTGAACGGGACGGGCACGCAGGCCCTTTTTGCCGCGCATTTCCGGGATGCGACCACCCGGGATCCCCTGAACCGGATCCTCGAGATGGAATGGAATACCCAGTTGCCCGACCAGGTTCTCGCGTTCATCGATTATTTGTCCATGGCCCACTCCGTGGAAGTCCGTTCACCGTTCCTGGATTACCGCCTTGCGGAGCTTGCCGCAACCATTCCGGGTCGGCTCAAGATCAGAGACGGCGTCGTCAAGGATATCCTCAAGAGGGCGGTTGAGCCGCTCCTGCCAAAGGGGATCATCGAGCGGCCCAAGGAAGGGTTCGTCCTTCCCATCTTTGACTGGATGGTCGAGAAGATGAAGGACTTCAGCCTGGATGTCCTGTCGGAGAAACGGCTGGAACGGCACAATCTGTTCAACAGAGAGGAAGTCGCAAAGATCGTACACAGCTATTACAGCGGCAATCGCCCGAACGCCGTCAAGGTCTGGAATCTGATGATGTTCCAGATATGGTGGGAGCGCTACTTTGGATAAAATCAGAGCCCTGTTGCTCGGGATGACCGGTTTCGGGAACAGCGCTGCAGAAGCATTGAACCAACACGAGAACGTTGATCTTATTGCGATCCTGACAAGTAAAAGACAAGAACGGCCTTTTCCCTATTACCCCTGTGAGCATTTGTACGAGATGGCGTTGAAAAATGGGATTCCTGTCTATGAAGGATTGCGCGTAAAAGAGAAGCCGACATTTGATTTCATTCATTCTCTCTCACCGGATCTGATTGTTGTGAGCACGTTTACCCAGATCATCACAAAGGCCATCATTCAAATTCCGAAATTGGGAGTCATCAACATTCATCCATCCCTGCTTCCTCGTTACAGAGGGCCAACGCCAACCGTCTGGGCGTTACTGAACGGGGAAGCAGAAACAGGCATATCCATTCATTTGATCGAGGATGAAACGATTGACAGGGGAAGAATGATTTTGCAGTCCCGAATGGAGATCCTACCCGAGGAGACGGATGGAACTCTACGGCACAAACTTGCGGAGCTTTCCAAGGCGGCGCTTTCGAGAGCCATTGATCGGGTCCTGACCGCCGGCCATGCCTCATTCCCTCCCCAGGACGAGTCGCTGGCAACTTATTTTCGCAAGAGAACGATCCAAGACGCCGAGATTTCCACGGACAGGCCGTTCAAGGATATTATCAACCGCATCAGGGCAATGACCCCATACCCGGGAGCTTACATCATGCATCGCAATCTCAAATATCCCGTCGCGTCCGCGGAATTCATTCCTTCCGCAGATGCATCACNCAGTCCNGGGGATGATCATTTGGATCTTGCCACAAGTGAGGGCTGCGTGAGATTTTTTACGGGGAGAGACGTCAAGAAATGAAGAAAAAAAAAGATATTGTTCACCATCGCCAGGAGACGTACGGCATCCGGCCGGAAGCGGCGGAATTCCCCATGATGTGCGTGCTGTCTTTCGTGTACGTTTGTAATGCCCAGTGCCCGAATTGCCCTTATACAAACTCCGAGATTCGATCTGAATACAAAGACAGGCCCTTCATGAACGAAGATACGTTCAAAATCATCGCAGACCAATGCGGGACGTATGGTGCNTGGGTACGACTCTCTGGAGGCGGCGAACCGATGCTCCATCCGAAAGCGGTGGAGTTGGTCGAGTATGCAAAAAACGTCGGGGCAAAGGTCGGGTTAATCACGAACGGTTCTTGCTTTACGGATGAGAACAGCATGCGACTGTTGAAAGCCAATGTGGATATGATCGAATTCAGCGTGGATGCCGCCGACCCGGAAACCTATGCCCGGGTGCGGAAGGGATTGAGGTGGGGGGATCTGCTGAAAAATGTGAAGAGAATGGTTGCGCTGAGAAACAAGCTCAAGAGCAGGACCAAGATCATTGCCAGCGGGGTGAATCAGGTCGGGGTGGACATCGAAACCATCGCGGCGTTCTGGAATCCGCTGGTTGACGATTTTCAGAAAAGAAAGTATCTGACGTGGGGAATCAACGATCCGTCGAACTCGGCCGATGAGACACCTTACCTGCCGCCGGAAGAGAGGATCCCCTGCCCTTTTATTTTCGAACGCCTGAATATCGACTCCCGCGGGAGGGTCATGGTCTGCGGGTTTGACATCGCGGCGGTGACCGACATGGGGAACATCCACGAGGCGAGCATCCGGGACATATGGCACGGCCGTGAGTTCGAAGAGTATCGACAGCGGCACCTTGCCGGTAAAGGAAGCGAGATCGAACTCTGTAAAAACTGCCCCGACTGGAAATATCGCTCGTGGCAGCACAATTACTGGAAGATCGTCCAGACAGCTGAAACGCGCAGGGAAGAACGATTCAGCAAATTGGATTTGCCGGACCCGGACGACGACATGGCGGATNCCCATCATCACGAGGACGGNAAATGATCATCGGGATTCTCCAGCCCGGCTATTTGCCCTGGCTCGGTTTTTTTGAGCAGATGCATCGGAGCGACGTCTTCGTCGTCTACGACGACGTCCAATATGACAAGGAAGGCTGGCGGAACCGAAACAGGATCAAGACCGCAAATGGGATGCAGTGGCTCACCGTCCCGGTATTGCTGAAATTTAATGAACGGCCTCTCATCGTCGACGTTCGCATCGACAACAAGTTGAACTGGCGCAAGAAACACCTCGGGGCCATCCGGCAGAACTATGCCAAGGCTCCCTTTTTCAGGAAGTATATCGAGATCTTCGAGGGAGCCTATTCCCGGGAATGGGAATACCTTGTCGATCTCGACTTGCATTTCATCACGGTACTGACCGAATGTCTTGGCATGAGTCACAAGAAAATCGTAAGATCCTCCTCCTTTCACGTTGAAGGAGAGCGAACGGAGCGGCTCGTCCATATCTGCGAATTCTTCGGCGCCGACACATTTTACGAAGGGGCGGCCGGAAAAGACTACATGGATGTCGACTCTTTTTCAAGACACGGTATCAACGTCGAATTTCAGGACTATCGACATCCGACGTATCCGCAGCTCTACGGGGAATTCATTCCTTACCTCTCCGTGATCGACCTGCTCTTCAACCAGGGGGACGACAGCATGGCAATCTTGACAGGCCAGACAGGATAGGAGCATTGATTCAAATGAAAAAGACCCTATTGATCACAGGCGGGGCGGGCTTCATCGGGAGCAATTTTGTACGTTATATTTACGATCGTTATCCCGATTACCGCATCATCGTCCTTGACGCCCTGACCTATGCCGGGTTTGTGGAAAACCTGCCCGTGGACATCAACGAGCACAACGGCGAGCGGCTGGTCTTCTGGTACGGCAATGTCAGAAACGGTGAACTGGTGGATACCCTGGTCAGCCAGGCCGACATGGTGATTCACTTCGCGGCGGAAACGCATGTGACCCGCTCCATTTACGACAACTACATCTTTTTTGAAACGGATGTCNTGGGCACGCAGACCGTGGCCAATGCGGTGCTGAAGTACAAGAACCACGTGGAGCGGTTTATCCATATTTCCACCTCCGAGGTCTACGGGACGGCGGAGAAGGATAAAATGGACGAGACACATCCGCTCATGCCCATGAGCCCCTATGCGGCAGCCAAGGCAGGGGCCGACCGATTGGTTTACTCCTACTGGGCGACCTATGAACTGCCGTTCATTATCATCCGCCCCTTCAACAACTACGGGCCATACCAGCACCTCGAAAAAGCCGTTCCCCGGTTCATAACGAGTTGCATCCTGGATGAGCCGATCCGTGTCCATGGAGACGGCAGCGCCGCCCGGGACTTCGTATTTGTCGAGGATACCTGCCGGGCAATCGATGCGGTCGCTCACGCGGATCTGGACAAAGTCAAGGGGGAAGTCTTCAACGTGGCCAGCAGCGTGCACCGATCCATTCTTTCGGTTGCCCAGGATATCGTCAAAATGATGGGAAAAGAAGAGTCGGTGATCCGGTTCTCCGGTGACCGGCCGGGCCAGGTCTTCCGTCATACGGGGGATTTCGCCAAAATAGAAAAACGCCTCGGATGGCAGCCACAGATATCGTGGGAGGACGGCCTCGAACAAACCATTGCCTGGTACAAACGCAGCCGTCCCTGGTGGGAAAAGCAACTGTGGATGAGATCCGTACCCATCATCACGAAAAGCGGGAAAAAAGAACTGCACTGAGCGGACGATCAGAAGATCGACCGCAATGCAGAGCAACCTACCATCTGACAGTGAGACGGCTACTCTCCTGAGCCGCACATGAAGGGACGGGCATGAATAGGGTTTCAGCGGAAGAAATCGGCAAGCTAAAAGAAGGAAATGAGGGGCGATACTGGGAAATCAAATTGTCGAAATATGAGTTCCTGACGTCCGGCGATCACTGGTTTCTTCGTCTATTCTGGTATGTATCGACGGCGCTGATGCTGGTCCCCCTCATCCTGGCGGCCGAGTACTACCGGCGGAAATATCGTCAAACCGGGCCTGTTCAAGGGAAAACAGAGACATCCTACCGGCTGTTCACCGACATCTACCCGGGTTGTGTCTACTCGCCGCTGATAAAAGGGTATGAGCTTGAATTGTTCAAAAGCAGCACCATGCCCGAACCCATTCTTGAAATTGGAATTGGNGACGGATATTTCAGTCACCTGCTCTTCGAATCCAGNAAAACCCGGGTCCTCTACGGAGCGGATTTAATGTACGGCGTCCTGAAGAGCGCGCGACAGTATCAGCATTTTGATCACCACGTCATCATGGACGCATTGGAGACGCCCTTTCCCGACAATTTTTTCGGAACGGTGATGATGAACAACCTCATTCACCACCTTCCCAATCGCACAGCGACTCTGCGGGAAGCGTTCCGCATCCTGCGCAAGGGGGGCCGACTGATTTTCACCGACAACACGATCGGATGGGGAACGTTCACCTGGGAGCAGCGTGCGCTGAGGGCAATGAAAATGGAAGGCATCGCCGATCGGGTTCTCAAGTTCAAGTTGCACCTGTTCGCGCAGAATCTGCTTGCCGACGAGGACTTCTATGATCGCCAGGCAAAGGAAATGGATTTCCAGGTCATCCGAAAGGTCAATTTCATATCCAAGAGGGCCATGTACCTGTCGAGCCTTTTTGAGTTTCTTCAACTGAAGCAGGGGCAGCCCACACGGCCCGAAATGAGAAAATGGCTGAGTTGGTCAGGGTGCCGCAGGAAAATAGAGCGCTGCATGGCGGAAATCATCGAGTCTTGTCGTCAAAATGACAGGCGACTGAGCGAATCGGAGGGTTTTTCCTTTCAGTTCCTCGAACTGGAAAAAGCAAGCGGGCTCCCCTCGCCGACGGCACAAGGCCTGCCGCCCGTTCATTTTGTCTGCCCGAAATGCAAGGGAGCTCTCAGCGCAGGCAAGGAGATGTATTCCTGCAGACCCTGCAATATGGACTATCCTGTGTTCGACGGCATTCCCATCTTTTTGTCCTATTACCGCAACCTGAAGGGGCTGGAGACGTACCTGGAGAAGAAAGAAAAAGAGCAAGCCAAGCCATACATGACCTGATCACTCGTGATCGGAGGGACGGCGAGTAAAATTCGATGACTAACAGCAAGGGAAACGATCCAAACCTGGCCCGCAAATTCGACAAGAGTCTGTCTCTGCTTTGCTGGGCGTATAACGAAGAAGACTCCATCGGTGAATATCTCGAAAGGGCGCTCTCGTTGATGGATTCCTGCGTCGAAGATTACGAGATCGTTCTGATCGATGACGGCAGCACGGATCAAACCTACGCCATAGCCGAATCGTTTCGGAGCAAGACGGAGAAACTAAAAATCTTCAGGAATGAAACGAACCTGAACGTGGGCTTTTCCAGTCGCAGGGCCATCGGATTGGCATCGAAGGAATATCTGTTCTGGCAAACCGTGGACTGGTCGTATGACATCTCGGACTTGAGACGAAACCTCGAATATTTGAGAGAGTGGGACATCGTACAGGGTGTGAGGCGGGAGCCGGTTCAGGTGCGAATCCGTTTTTTGAAACCCTTTGTCGCCCTGCTGAAGATCTTTGGTATGAAGTATCTGACCAAGAGGTCGGACACCGTTCCGAAGGCTCTCGTATCCGTGATCAACTATCTTCTGATACGGTTATTATTCCAGATCCCGCTCTCCGATTTCCAGAATGTGACGATCTATCCTACCCGTTGGATTCAATCCATTGCCTTCGAAGCGGAAAGTTCGTTTGTGAGTCCGGAAGGGATGATCAAATCGCACTGGAACGGAATGTCGATCAAGGAGGTCCCGATCAGCTTTATCCCGCGACGAAAGGGAGAAGGAAAGGGAACGAGAATACCGTTTATCGTCAAGTCCGTCAGCGACATCCTGTATTTGTGGTTCAAGTGGATCGTCCTCCGAAAACGGCATTTCGTAAAAAGCGGCAAAATCGGCCGGCTGGGTGTCCCGGAACGGGAGCAGACGGCCCCGACGCGGTCGGCGGGATTATCATGACGTCGCTCCTTCGATGGAAACCCATGAAGGAATTCCGGCGGACTGTCCCGGCTCATCCATGATCTTCTTCACGGAATTGATGAAGCGCCACATCTTGCACATCGCGTTGATACTGATCTTCGCCCTTTTAATCCATCACCTCCCGTTTTTTGTCAGCGGCGTGCCTCTTCGCATGCAATTATTGTCCGATGCCGAATCACGCATGGCCATCTGGCAGATTGCGCAGAATCCGGATGTCTTCTCAAATGATCCGATCCTGACCCTGTCGCTGAAAACGCTCCCGTCGAGCGAGGAAATCATCAGCAGGGTCCTTGTCTCCATCGGTTCTTTTTTCAGCTTCGACCTGTTTGAGTGGAGCGTGATCCTGTCTTTTTGTTCCCTGTTCCTCTTTTTGTGCGGGCTCTATTGGCTCACCTTTTATAGCGTCCGTGACCGAATGGTCGCCATTTTGGTCACTTTCTTTTCCATCATCCCGGTGCATGTCCTCGGCGCAGCGACGTTCGGCATTCAGCCGCTCGGATATATGCCGAGGGATATGGCCTTGGCTGTATCCATGTATGTTCTGCTGTTGTACGTACATGCCGTCAAGAATGAAAACAGGACCTGCTTCTTCCTGACCTTCTTTTCGCTCGGTCTTCTCACAAATCTTTATCCTCCTCTTTTCACCAATCTTTTTCTGACGCTGCTGATTACCGAGGTCGTCCGGAAAAGAAAGCTGGAAGTTCGTTCCATTCTTTTCGCGGCCGCTTTTGGAACAGGGGCGCTGCCGACCTTTGTCGACATTGTCCTGAAAAGCACAGCGGCCGCCAAAATCGACATGGAACTCCTGAAATCATTTTACCAGTACATGATGGTTTACCCCTTCTCGCTGGCAAGCCTCAAGTACCTGAGGCGGTTTCTTCTTTATCTGTTCCTCGTCCCTGTGATTGTCTATTGGATGCAGCGGTTCTGCAAGAACGGCGGCATGCAGCGAGTCCAGCCGTGGCTTTCCATTGCAGCGGGTTCGTTCATCCTTTCCGTCGTCGGTCTGTATCTCGAATCCACGACAACCTACGTCAAGTACTTCTTTTCACGCGCCTCCCTCTGGTTCATTCTTTCCTCCATGGTCATCACGGCATACGGNCTGCGGATGTTCTTCCAGATGCGATTTCCCATCAGAGCACCCCTGCTGACCATCGTCGCCGTTTCCCTGATTTTNCTTTTTCAGTCCAATCTGCCGACGTTTTATCGCTTTGTGGCTGATGCCAGACTGAAGCAGCAGGAAAAATCGGATTTTCATGAGGCCATCACCCGATTGCGGGACATAACCCGTCCGGGGGACGTGATTCTGGCCCCCAGTGAAGAATACCATGATCTTGCAGCCAGCGTTCGGACCTATTCGGCAAGGCCCATCTATGTCTGTTACAAGTATGGCGGCGTGGTGCTCCTCGATGGCGGGATCGGGCGGTTGTGGCTGCAGAGATATCAGAACCTGACGGCGGTATTTCAGGATAAAAATGCCCAATCCCTGATCGACTTCATGAAGCGAGAAAACATTCATTATGCTTTTGTCCCGGCACACTACTATGAGGATGCCCCGTTCTTGCAGAATCACCTGATCTATAAGACGGGCCATTACTTCATTCTAAAAGTGTAGTCCCTTTCCCCGATTCCATCATTCTCCCTGAGGCCTATGATCTGGGCGCTATTCAATGATATCTTGCAGCGACTGCTGACTCTCAACAAGCACGAACAGAAGGAATATCTGCTCCGGTTGCTTCGATCGCTGCAGTTGCCTCCAGGAAGAAAGATTCTCGACTTTGGCTGCGGCACAGCACTCTTCGCGGACGTGTTCAGGAAGGCAGGCTGCCTCTATCATGGATATGATATCGACAGCCGGCTGATATCCTATGCAAGCCGCTTATATGATCGGGGCCGGTTTACGGATTCGCGGGAGGAATTGAAGAAGGAGGGTCCCTTCGACCTCATATTGGCCAATTGCTGTTTCCATCATATCGATGATGCTTCCCTGGCGGAAGAACTGGAGGAAATGAACGCCCTGTTGAAACCGGAGGGGATATTCATCATGATTGACATTCTGCTCCCCCGGAATGACCCTCATCCGGCGAGAAGGCTTTTCAGAAAACTTGAAACTGGCGCTCATGTGAGATCCCTGGAGGAATACAGGGTCCTGATCGAGAAACAATTTGTCATACGGAAAAGCGACATCGAACGTTCTCACCTCTTTTCCATCCGAAGTCTTCCCATCTACAACGATCTTGCTGTTCTTCAATGCCAAATCCGGGGATGAGGCTCTCTCGATTGCAACGGAAGCGCGATCTCGCAGGCATGGGAAATCGGTGAAACGATCCGCCTCAGCGCACGCTTATCTCGCAGTCACGAAAGCACGCCACAACAAGAAGTTCCCGATGCAGGAACCACAGAACACATAGAACCCAATGCCGCCCAAAAAAATATTTCTTTTTCTTCTGAAAGTGGCAATCGCCGTCCTGGCACTGACATACTTATTCCGGTATGGACGGTTATCCGCCAGCACGTTTTCGAAATTCTTCTTATGGGAGAATCTCCCCCTCATTCTCACCTCCTGTCTATTTCTGATCAGCGCACAATTGCTATCGGTCTTTCGGCTGATCCTGCTCTTGCGAACCATCCATTTCCCTCTTCGTTATCCAGAGGGTTTGAAATTGAACATGATCGGTTTTTTCTTCAATACGGTCCTGCCGGGCGCACTTGGCGGCGATCTCGTCAAGGGCTACTATCTGTTTACCATCGAGCAGATCATGAAGGGCAGGAGCCTCGGCATACTGCTCATGGACCGTATATGCGGACTTCTCGCAATCCTGCTCATTGGCGCATTTTCGATCCTGTACCTTGTTCAGCAGCAAAGCAGCCTTCTGACCTCCTACGCCAATGAAACGGAAATCGTCCTGGCCAGCATCGTTGGGAGTTTCGCCCTCTTTGGTCTGATTTTCATCCTGGGAAGAAATGCAAGCGTGAGAGCGAAACTCGGGCAAATCAATATTCTTCGCAGCAAGCCGTTACATAACCTCATCGTGGGCTTCGGGGCACTTTTGCAGAGTGAACGAACCTTTTTCTATTGCATCCTGATCAGCATTGCCATGCAGGTACTCTCACTCTCGGGGCTTCTCGCCCTCAGCAGACTCGGGGGTGCCACCACGCCGGATCTTATTGCTCTCACTGCGGTTTCCACGATTGTGATTGTCCTCAGCGTCATACCGATCACACCCGGGAATATCGGCTGGACGGAGCTCATGGCGGCGTACGGCTGGAGCGCCGTCGGCTCCGGCGCCGGTGCGGAAGTCTTTCTTTACTGGCGCATTGTCACGGTACTGTGCGCGCTTCCCGGTGGCATCTGTTATTTGATTTACGGCACGGGAGAAAAACTGAACATGGACAACGTCAGAGCATGAAGCCCCCTCGTACTCTGTCGGTCCATGCCGCTCGATGTGCGAAAATGATCTCCCCCGGGCGGGGGGCTGCAGGAGGATGCAGGAAATCGGACAGATGAGCAGACCGGACGGTCACGAGCAGGCGCAATGAGGCACTCGATCCGGACCAGCCCTTTCATGAAGGATGTGATCTGGACGACGGTCACGTCGGTGCTGACCATCCTGTCCTTCATCGTCGTGACGCGAATCCTGGCAGATGGCCTGGGACCGGAGAGGTTCGGGGCGTACTCGATGGTGAGACGCATCCTGGCCACCATCGAGCCCTTTTCAACACTGGGCATGGGCGTGGCCCTGTCCCGATATATCGCCATTGCGGACAGCGAGGAGAAACGGGCTCATTATTTTCTGGGGGGGATGGCATCGGTTTTGGCGTCCTGTCTCCTCCTTGTTGTTGCGGGGCTGTCTTTTCAGCACGTCCTGACGCAATCCATTTTTCACAGCGCCGAGTATCAGCGGCTTTTTCTCGCCATGCTCTTTCTCATCATTGGTTATTCTCTCTACGTGGCTCTGTACTCCCTCTACCGGGGTCTGGGCAGGATGGACCTGGCGAATTATTGGCAGCTCGCTCTGATGGCTGTCATCCCCATCCCCGTCGCCGTTCTTTTCGTCCCCTCCGGACGGGTGGATTGGATTATCCTTCTTCTCGGAGCCGGTTTCTTTCTCGCCGCAATGCCCTTGATCGCCTGTGCAGTCAAATCATTCAAGCACATTCGCGGGCGGCTCTTTGCATGGGCNCACTGGAGGGAAATCCTGANNTACAGCCTTCCCCGGGTACCCACGCAGATTGCCTTCGGGGGGATTCTGATGGTCGGCCCTTTNTTCGCTCCCTACTTCGGGGGAATGAAGGAGGCAGGTTATCTCGTCGTGAGTGAGTCCGTGTTGAGAGTCGTCGAGGGCGGCGTCGAGGGTTTCAGCCGGGTGGCGCTGCCTGCCATTGCCCGGATTCATGCGGAAGGCAGGCAGGAATTTCTGCGGCTCAGGATGAACGATCTGATGAGCTTTATTTTTCACATCGGATTCTTCGCAACCGTTCATCTGTTTCTATGGGCCGACCAGATCGTCCTGGTGTGGCTCGGAAGAGCCTACGAGGAGGTCATCCCTCTGATGAGATGGACGATCCTGGCCATCGTACCCTTTATTGCCTACAGCATGCTCCGGTCGGTCATCGACGCCGTCGAGAAGAAAGCTGTCAACGCACGCAACCTGTACATCGCACTTGCGACCTGCCTGCTGGCGTCTCTGGGAATGGCGTTTGCGGGCCTGGGAATCCTGGGGCTGGCGCTGGGGATGACCGCCGGGTTCTGGGTGCTGGGAGTCCTGACGTGCCGTTTCCTTTGGCGGCTGTATGAAACCAGGATGGCCGACCTTTTTATCATGGAGGCGATCGTCCTGAATGTTGTCCTTGGGGCCGTCGCGACAGGGTTGAAATACGGGCTCGAGAAAAACCTGTCCGGATTGATACTGATTTCCGTAGCGCTCGTTCTGGAATGCGCCTTTTTCCTCCTGTACTGCATGGTGCTCTGGAAACGATCCGTTCCCTGGACCCTTCAGCTCATGGAAAGGCTTGTGCGGCATGAAAACCAGCCTCGAGGGTAAGCGGCCGATGAGGGATCTCTTGAAGGAAAATCGCCTGCCGTTCATCCTCTACACAGCAGCACTGTGCATGGTCATTTTGAGCAGCACGTCGGAATTTGCGTTGATCCTGATCGGTTCCGCGCCCGTGTTTGTCCTTTCNATTTATCTAATGCAGCGTGCCGTCTCTCCCTTCAACATCACCCGGCTCACCATCCCGTCATTCTGGTACCTCACGTACCTGTTCATGATCTATTTCCCGTCCTTTTTCGTTTTTCATGACCTGACCGGTCCCGGAAGGCATGCCTATCTCTTTGCGGTGCAGAGCGCCATGATTACGGTGCCGCTGGGGATCCTTGCCGTCAACCGCTGGTGCGGGTTTGACAAGGAATGGATCAACGCCTACTTCACCAGCCCGGTCCAGGAACAAGCACCCCGCGGCGAGAAGCTGATTGTTTACACGCTGTTCCTCAGTTTCGCCGTCGCCTCCGTCTGGGTGTATCTGGCAAGCCTCGAAACCATTCCCCTGTTCTACATGCTTCAGCACCCCGGGGAAGTCGAACGATTGACCGTACTGAGGGAAGAATCCTTCAAACTCCTGGATCCACGCTGGGGAGGCTCCGGGAGCACGCCTGTGTTCTACATTTATCTTTTTCTCCGGACCCTCGTTTTCCCGTTTTTAATCATGGTCTCGCTGGGCTATCTGCTGATCAGCCGCAGCGGCCGCTGGCTGTGTCTTTTCCTCATCACATCCGTCACCGGGATCCTCTACGCCGCATCCTCCATCGCCAGGGCGCCCGTGGCCGCCATTGTCCTGCGGGTAGCCTTTTTTCTATACGTCTTCAAACGGGGGCGGCTGGGGAAAAAGACGGCCGCCGTGCTTCTGGCCTGCATGCTGATGTTTCCCTTTGTTGTGACCAAGATGGCCTATGGCGGCGGGGGNCTCGATCTGCTGGATGCGTTGAAAAAGGTGGCCATTCGTCTCGCCTACACGCCTGCCGCGGATCTCTANGACTATTTCGAGATCTTCCCCGCTCATCATGACTACCTGTATGGCCAGGCTCTCCTGAAGCCCGTGCTGGTGGCCCTGGGCTCCGATCATTTTTACATCGAGAACTATGTCTACAAGTATCGTTACCCGACGGGAGTGGCAAGCGGCCATTCCAATGCAGCCTTTCAAAGNAATCTGCATGCGGACTTCGGTGTCGTCGGCGTGCTGTTGGGGGGATTCCTGGTCGGGATCTTGATGCAGGGTATTCAGATCTATATCCTGAGACGGGAAAAAACAGTTTTGAATATCGCCCTGTATTCATTTATGGTATATGCATTCTGGGTATTGAATATGGGGTCTGTGACGTCGGTTCTATTCGTCAATGGAGTGGTGCCCGTTTTTCTGCTTGTGCTCCTTTTCAACGGTATGGAGGGGCTGTTCGGTTATGCCGCCTCCCTGCGGAAAATAGACGCCGGCCGATCATTGCCGTAAGCGTTGAATCACCGGTTGAAGAAAGCACGAGGGGCCTTCATCCGTATCGGGTTCGGTGATCAGAAAACCATCCGGCAGAGGCACGCGCCGTTCACCGGATAGCTTGCCGCCCGGGATTTCGTCTCCCCAATTCAACGAGTCTTTCCCGGTTTTTCGCTGCATCCGCGAAGGATTATTTCATCATCGATCTCGTGGGTCGNCCATGAGCAAGGATCATATGTTCCATTTCGTCTCCGTCATCGTGCCCTGCTACAACGAGGAGAAATTCATCGGCCCGTGCCTCGATTCGATCATCGCCAACGGATATCCTCCGGATCAGATGGAGGTGATGGTGATTGATGGGATCAGTCAGGACGGAACCCGGGAGATCGTGGCAGATTACGTGAAGNGATATCCCTTTATTCGCCTCGTGGACAACCCCAAGAGAATTCTGGCATCCGCCTGGAACCTCGGCATCCGAAACAGCCGGGGCGACGTCATCATGGCCCTGAATGCCCATGGCAGCTACAGGCCGGGCTATATCGCAAGCTGCGTGAAGCACCTGGACGCCTATGACGCGGATTACGCGGGAGGGATCATCATCACCCGCCCGAGGAATCATGCCTTGATGGACGAGGCGGTCGCAACGGTTCTTTCGCACCCTTTTGGAGTCGGCAACTCCTATTTCCGGATCGGACTGGAAAAAGCAGATTGGGCCGACACCGCCGCTTTCGGCGGCTATCGGCGGGGGCTCTTCGAAAAGACGGGGCTATTCAACGAAGACCTGGCCCGGAGCCAGGACATGGAGTTTCACCTGAGACTGAAGAAAATGGGCGGCAAAATCCTCCTGGTACCGGACATGGTCTGTGACTACTACATCCGGTCCAGCCTGAAGGAGTTTTGCAGGGATTATTTTGTGAATGGATACTGGGTCATCTACCCGCTGAAATTCACCCGGGTTGCCGTTTCCTGGCGTCATCTGGTACCTCTCGCGTTCGTGATTTCCCTGCTGGGTTCGGCCGCACTTTATCCTTTTCACGCCCTGTTCGGCGGGTTGTTCCTTTCCATCCTGGGGCTTTACCTCGCTGTCAACCTGTACTTTTCCGCAGGCATTGCATGGGCAAAAAAAGACCTTCGGTATCTATTGGTCACGCCGGTGCTGTTCACGATCCTTCACGTGGGATACGGAATCGGTTCTCTCTTAGCGGGCCTCAAGGTCCTGGGCTCGAAGCTGCTCGGAAAGAAGACGGACGCCGCCGCACATGCCCACTGACCGGAGAGGTTGTGACGGTTCGGCTGCGCTCGGGTGGAGGACCACCGCGGGTTGCAGGATTGGGAGCTCCGGATGTTCGGTAGCCGTCTCGACAATCTACTCTTGAAAAACAGGGACGCGCTATAGTATTGCTGCTAGTCGTCGACAGGAGTGATGGATGGCGGATGTAGAGCATCTCAAAAACCGGCTGGCCGAAATCGAACGGATTTCGAACGAGCAGTGGATGGCCAGCATAGAGGATCGCAAAAAAAGGGAACTGGAGTTTCACGACCTGCATCGGGACAAATCCCGGCTGGAGGTCATCGACGAGGACACCTACGAGAAGTTCTATGGAAACAAGAAATATTACGGTGCGACGGGCCTCTCCACGGATTATGTAGACAACTGGATCAGGGAGAACGCCAGGGACAAGGTCTTTCTCGATTATGCATGCGGCAACGGAAAGAATGCGATAAAGGCCGCCAAAGCGGGAGCAAAACTTGTCATCGGGATCGACATCAGCTCCGCATCCATCGAAAATGCCCGACACGATGCACGTATCGAGGGAGTGACGCACAACACCCGTTTTCTGCAGGCGGATGCAGAAAACACCCTGTTGCCGGATGATTCCATCGACACCGTCATCTGCAGCGGAGTGCTTCATCACATGGATCTGTCCCGTGCCTTCACGGAACTCAGAAGGATTCTCGCGCCGGGCGGTAAGATCCTGGCCGTCGAAGCGCTGGACTATAACCCGGCCATTAAACTGTATCGGCACCTGACGCCGGCAATGAGGACGGAATGGGAAAAATCACACATCCTCAGCCTGGCCGATGTTGAGTTCGCGAAGAAGTATTTCCGGATCGGCGAAATCCATTACTGGCACATCACCAGTATCCTGTATCCCTATCTGAAGCCGTTACTGCCACTGTTCAATCTTCTGGACGGCATTTTGACAAAAATTCCCCTCGTGAGGCTGATGGCCTGGATTTTTACCTTTGAACTGGTCAAATCGGAAACATAGCACCCCATGATGAAACGCATTTTCGACATCGGTTTTTCCTTATCGGTATTGCTGGCGTTCAGCCCCCTTTTGATTCTGATTTCCCTGCTGATCAAGGGAGACGGGGGCCACGTGTTTTACCGTGGTGCCCGGACCGGGCTTTACGGACGTCCTTTCCGCATCTACAAATTCCGGACCATGGTCCCGAACGCCGAAGCGATCGGCGGGGCATCCACAGCCGATGAAGACCCCCGGATTACCCGTGTCGGCAGAGCCCTGCGCAGGTGCAAGCTGGATGAGCTGCCCCAGTTCATCAACGTCCTCACGGGCGAGATGAGCGTCGTGGGCCCCAGGCCGGAGGTGAAGTACTATACGGACATGTACACGGAGACGGAAAAGGCCATCCTCACGGTGCGGCCCGGCATCACGGACTGGGCCTCCATCTGGAATTCCGACGAGGGGGCCGTCCTGGCCGGAGCGGCGGATCCGGAAAAAGCCTACCAGGAGCTGATCCGGCCTACCAAGATCCGGCTGCAGCTGAAATACGTTCGCGAACGCTCTTTCTTTACGGACCTGAAGCTTATTTTTCTCACCGTGCTGGCAATCCTGAAGCCGGAGAGTAAAGCCGTCCAGGAAATCAGAGCACAGGACTTCCATCGGAAGGAGGAAATGGCTTGAGCTATCCCAAGGACTTACTGAAAAATCTGTATCGGACCATGGTCCGGATCCGGCTCTGCGAAGAGAGCTTTGTCGCCCCCATTCTTAGCGGGGAAGTCCGCTGCCCCTGTCATCTCTACTCTGGGGAGGAGGCCGTCGCGGCTGGGCTCTGCGCATCCCTCGACGACAGGGATTACGTGTTCGGCAATCACCGATCCCACGGCCACTTCTTGGCCAAAGGGGGGAGCATGCAGGAGCTTGTCGCCGAGATTTACTGCCGGGAAACCGGGTGCTCCAGGGGACGGGGAGGCTCCATGCACCTCATCGATCCGTCCGTGGGAATGCTGGGTGCCGCCCCCATCGTCGCAGGGACCATTTCCCTGGCCCTGGGAGCCGCCCTGGCCTCATCGATCCGGGGAGAAAGAAGGGTGTCGGTGAGTTTCTTCGGGGACGGGGCAACGGGCGAGGGTGTTTTGTACGAATCCATGAACTTCGCTTCCCTGAGAAAGCTGCCCATCATCTTTGCCTGCGAGAACAATTGCTACGCCACCCACATGCCGATTCGAGATTGCCGTGTGGGAAGCAGCATCCATCCGATCGCCGAACCCTTCGGCATCGAAACGGCCGAGGTGGACGGCAATGACGTCCTGGCCGTTTACGAAGCGGGGGAAAAAGCCGTCGAAAAATGCCGCACGGGACGGGGCCCCGTCTTCCTGGAATTCCTCACCTACCGCTACCGGGGTCACGTGGGACCCGACGACAACATCCAGGGCTCTCACACCGACATCCGGCCGAAGGAGGAGCTCGCAGCCTGGCTCCGGAGAGATGCGATCCTGAATTTCGAGAAACGCCTCGTCGAAGGCGGGCTTCTCGATGAAGGCACCCTGAAGCGCATCAAGGATCAGGCGCAGGAAGAAGTGGATGCGGCCCATGCCATGGCGAAGCAGAGCCCTCACCCGCAAACGAAGGAGTTGACAAAATATGTCTACCGGTAGAAAGCTCCAGTATAGCCTGGCCCTCAACGAGGCCCTTCACCAGATGATGGAAACCGACCCGTGCGTCTTCCTCATCGGGCAGGGCGTGAAAAGCCCGTGGTACGTGGGCAACACAGCCCAGGGGCTTCTGGAACGGTTCGGCGAGACGCGGGTCATCGACACCCCCGTGTCCGAGAATGCCGTCACCGGAGCCGCCGTCGGTGCGGCCATCGCAGGCATGAGGCCCGTCGTGGTCCATCCACGGATGGATTTCATGTTCTATGCCTTCGATCCCATCATCAACGAAGCAGCCAACTGGTATTACATGAACGGGGGAAAGGCCTCCGTGCCGGTCGTGATCTGGGGAATCATCAACCGCGGCGGCGAACAGGCAGCCCAGCATTCGCAGGCCCTTCATTCCATGTTCGCCCAGGTGCCGGGACTCAAGGTGGTCATGCCCGCCACCCCCTATGACGCCAAAGGCCTGATGATCGCCGCCATCCGGGATCCCAACCCCGTTGTCTACATTGACGACCGCCTGCTTTACCGGCAGGAGGGCGAGGTGCCCGAAGAGATATACGAAGTGGAGATCGGCAAGGGGAACATCCTGAAGGAGGGAAAGGATGTCACCGTGGTGGCGGTCTCCTTCATGGTTTCCGAGGCACAAAAGGCGGTGGCGGAGTTGGCCGCGGAAGGGATCGATGCAGAGTTGCTCGATCTTCGGACCGTCAAGCCTCTCGATGAAGAGCTCCTGCTGAATTCGGTGAAAAAAACGGGGCGGCTGGTGGTGGCCGACGTGGGCTGGAAAACGTGCAGCGTGGCAGCGGAGGTATCCGCCCTGGTCTCGGAGAATGCTTTCGAATACCTGAAAGCGCCTATCCGGCGGGTGACCCTGCCGGACTGCCCGGCGCCGGCCAGTGCCGTTCTCGAAAAGGTTTTCTACAGGAACAGCAGCGACATTGTGTCCGCGGTAAGGCAAGTGGCCTCCAAAAATAAAATTACGGGATAGACGCGTATGGCCTATAAAGTGCGATTTGTGGATCCGGCGAAAAACTACCGGATGATCAAGGATGAAATCGATGCCGCCTATTTCGAGGTCATGTCCAAGGGTGACCTGATCGATCGCGGGCAGCTCAAGCGCTTCGAGGAGAATCTTGCCGCCTTCGTGGGGGTGAAATATGCCGTCGGTCTCAACAGCGGCTACGACGCCCTCCACATGTCTCTCCGGGCATCCGGAATCGGTGCTGGAGACGAGGTCATCGTCCCATCCCACACCTTCGTCGCCTCCGCTTCGGCCGTCGTGAACGCGGGGGCCAGGCCGGTCCTCGTCGATGTGGGGAAGGATTTCAACATCGACGCGGAAAAAATAGAGTCNGCGATCACCCCGAACACCCGGGGCATTATGCCCGTGCATCTCAGTGGTTACATGGCGGACATGGTGCGGGTTATGGACATCGCGGAGAAATACCGGCTCGTCGTCGTGGAGGATGCCTGCCAGAGCCTCGGGTCCAGCATGCTCGGCAGGAGAGCAGGCAGCTGGGGGCTCACGGGCTGCTGGAGCTTTTATCCTTTCAAGATCCTGGGCGGATACGGCGATGGCGGCGCGATCACGACCAACGATCCTGAGGTGGCCCTATTCGCCACCCGGATGCGCTACAACGGCGAAGACCGGCAGTCCGGCGAATACCACGGCCACGGATTCACGTGCCTCCTGGACAACCTGCAGGCGGCCTTCCTCGACATCAAGCTCTCCCACCTGCCCCGCTGGATCGTTCGGCGGAAAGAAATCGCGGAGCGATACCGGGCAGGTCTCTCCGATCTGCCCGATCTGCTGCTCCCGCACTACAGCGATCCCAGAAGGGACCACGTCTACCAGAATTATGTTGTCCGGTCGAAGCAGGGGGACGCATTTTCCGATTATCTGAAGCAAAACGGCATCGAGGTCCTGATCCAGTTCCGGAAGCCCTACTACCGGCATGAGGCCCTGAAGCTGGAAGACAGCGGATTCCCCGAAACGGAGGCCCTGAGCCGGGAAGTGTGCTCACTGCCCATGAACGTCGAGCTGGAAGACGCCGAGGTGGATTATGTCATCAAGACTGTCAGGGCATTCTATGGAAAGTAACCGGCAGAGGATTGGCTGAATCATGGCCCTTGAACGAAGTGCCCGTCATGAATGGGTCATGCAGTCCGAAATCCGCAACATGTCGATCGAATGCGACCTTGTCGGCGGGATCAACCTCTCCCAGGGTGTCTGCGACACGGAGGTTCCGCTTGCAGTCCGCCGGGGGGCCCAGTCGGCGATTGACGAGGGAATCAATATTTACACCCGCTATGACGGTCTGGAAGAACTTCGGAGGGCGATAGCCGCCAAGCAGAAAATCTTTACGGGCCTCGAGATGGACCCGGAGAGGGAAGTCATCGTCAGCGCAGGCGCGACGGGAGCCCTCTATTGCGCGTGCCTTGCCCTTCTGAACCCCGGGGACGAAGTGATCGTTTTCGAGCCCTATTACGGCTACCACATCAGTACGCTGGTGGCGACCCAGGCCGTCCCCGTCTATGTACAGTTGCACCCGCCGGCTTGGTCATTCGACAATGCATCGCTGGAAAAGGCCGTGACGTCCCGTACAAAGGCGATCCTCATCAACACGCCTGCCAACCCGTCGGGGAAGGTGTTCAGCCGCGAGGAGCTGGAACACCTTGCCGCCTTCGCCTCGGAGCATGACCTTTTTGTCTTCACTGACGAGATCTACGAACATTTCCTGTACGACGGATACAAGCATATCCCCCCGGCGACCTTGCCGGGCATGAGGGAGCGAACCATCACCATCTCGGGCCTGTCGAAGACCTTCAGCATTACGGGATGGCGGATCGGGTATTGTCTCTGCGACGCCCGCTGGGCCCAGACCATCGGTTACTTCAACGATCTGGTCTATGTCTGCGCCCCGGCGCCGCTACAGATCGGTGTGGCCAGGGGTCTGGAGGCCCTCGGCACCGACTACTATGAAAACCTCTCCCGGGAATACGCCGGGAAAAGAGACAGGGTCTGCGACGCCCTGAAAAAGGCCGGTCTCCATCCCCATGTCCCGCAAGGCGCCTATTACATCCTCGCCGACATATCCGGCCTGCCGGGGAAAAAAAGCAAGGAAAGGGCCATGTACCTGCTTGAGCGGACCGGCGTGGCGTCCGTTCCGGGCGAAGCCTTTTATGATGGCGACGGGGGAGAGAATCTGGCTCGGTTCTGTTTCGCCAAGGAGGACTCCGTCCTCGAAGAGGCCTGCAGGAGGATTCTCAGCCTTTAGAGGACAGCCGATTCCGGCAAACCGCCCGTTGTGGAAAGAATGTCTATGGATGTCGATTACAGCTTGTTGACGGAAGTCCCGGGCAGCCTGGCCTCTTCCGAGCAGATCACGCGCATGGTGACCCGTTACCGGTTTGCCCGGGATTACTGCCGTGGAAAGGATGTCCTGGAGGTTGCCTGTGGATCGGGTCAAGGACTGGGGACCCTGGCCAAGTCGGCCAGAAAGGTTGTGGGCGGGGATTACATGGACAATCTCCTTCGCCGGGCCCAATCTCACTACGGCTCCAGGATGCCGCTGGTACGCCTGGATGCCCAGTCCCTCCCGTTCGGAAACGAAACATTCGACGTCGTGATCCTCTACGAGGCGATCTACTATCTTGAAGATCCGGGCCGCTTCGTGGCGGAATGCAAAAGAATCCTGCGGCCTGGCGGATATGTGCTGCTCTGCCAACCCAACAAGAGCCTTCCCGATTTCCACCCCAGCCCGCACAGCTTCCGCTACTTTACGCCGCCCGAACTGGCAAGGCTGTTAACACCGCTCGGCCCCCGGGCATCCTTTTTCGGAGATGCCCCCGTTGATTACACCTCTCTGAAAAGCAAGGTGCTCAGTGCTGTCAAAAAAACGATCGTCCGGATGAATCTGATGCCGCGGACCCTGAAGGGACGGGAACGTCTCAAGCGCATCATTTACGGGGAGCTTCTCCCGATCCCGCCCGAGATCGAGACGGATCGCACTGCCTACGCACCGCCTCAACCGATTGCCGCGGATCACCCCGACGGGCAATACCGGGTCCTGTTTGCCGTGTCCGAGGTGCAGGGGTAATGAGACACATCGTGCGAAACACGCATTTCTACGTCATGGTTCTCGTAGATGCGCTCCTCGTGACGGCCGCGTATATCCTGGCATACTGGCTCCGCTTCGACGGGGGTATCCCCCCGGAGGAATGGATCAACATCGAGAGAACGCTCCCGCTCATTATCCCCACGAAACTCGTTCTCTTCTTCTTTTTCAATCTCTACCGGGGCATGTGGCGCTACACGAGCCTGATTGATATGATCAATGTATTCAAGGCTTGCACTATCTCTTCCGTCGTCATCATCCTGGCCATCCTGTACACATTCCATATCATCGGTTTTCCACGGTCCGTCTTCGCAATCGACTGGGTGATCACCATCCTCCTGATCGGCGGCATCCGGTTCGGGATACGGATGGCACTGACCAACCACATCTCGACGCTGCTCTCCTTTCGGAGCATTCGGGGGAGCAATTCGGCAAGAAAGCTGTTGATCATCGGTGCCGGCGATGCGGGCGAGAAGGTACTCCGTGAGATTCGCGACAATCCCCTGGTGCTGTTTGAACCATTCGGGTTTCTCGACGACTCCAAGGTCAAACAAGGTCAGATGATTCACGGCGTTCGCGTTATCGGAACCATCGACGATCTGCAGAAACTGCCTGACGAATATGACGAGATCCTCATCGCCATCCCGTCAGCCCGGGGCGACGAGATGCGCAGGATCGTCAAACTCTGCGAGCGAACCGGGAAGAAGTTCCGGACGCTTCCCAGCATCGGGGAGCTGATCGATGGCACGGTCTCCGTCAATGCGATCCGGGAGGTCACCCTCGAGGACCTCATCGGCCGGGAGGAAGTGAGCCTGGACCAGGAAGGGATTTCGCAACTCATCAGAGGCAAACGGATCCTGGTGACCGGCGCCGGCGGCTCGATCGGGTCGGAGCTTGTCCGCCAGATCAGCCGGTTTCATCCCGAGGCCATCGGTCTGCTGGATTTCAGCGAGTTCAACCTCTATCAGATCGAGATGGCCTGCCATCAGCGAAGGGTCCAAGCTGCCATCCAGACGTATCTCGCGGATATCCGCGATCGGAAACTGTTGAGCAGGATTTTCTCGAGTTTCAAGCCCCACACTGTGTTCCACGCCGCGGCCTACAAGCACGTACCGATGCAGGAGTTCCACCCGCGCGAGGCCTTCCTCACAAACGTTATCGGTACGCGAAACGTGGTCGAGGCGGCGCTGGATAACGATGTCGAGCGATTCGTCCTGGTATCCACGGACAAAGCGGTCCGCCCGACCAACGTGATGGGAGCGACAAAGCGTGTGGCCGAGCTGATCATCCAGAGCATTAGCGGATCACAGCGGACTCGTCTCATGGCTGTCCGGTTCGGCAACGTCATTGGCAGCTCGGGGTCGGTGATCCCCCTGTTCCAGGAACAGATCGTGCGGAAGGGGCCCGTCACGGTCACCCATCCCGAAGTCACCCGATATTTCATGTCGATCCCCGAGGCAGCGCAACTGATTCTTCAGGCCGGTGCGATGGGGAAGGGCGGGGAAATATTCATCCTCGACATGGGCAAGCCGATCAACATTGCCGAGATGGCCCGCGACCTCATCCGTCTCCACGGGCTCGAGCCCGACAGGGACATTGCCATTGAGTACATCGGGCTGCGCCCGGGAGAGAAACTCTACGAGGAACTCATCACAGAGGGAGAAGGGATCGTTCCCACCAGTCACAAAAAAATCATGGTGCTCCGGGGAAATTCATTCCCGCCGGAAGTCATGTTGAAACGAGTCAATGAGCTGCTCGCTGTCGCCCGCCTTTACGATGATTCTGCCATCCGGCGCAAACTCCGGGAGATCGTTCCCGAGTATACGCCCGAGCGGTAACACTCCCACGGAATGTCCTGTCCCGGCACAGTTGCCTTGAATACGTGGTCCTTGGGTCACGAGGATTTGTGATAGAGTTGCGAAACCTGATCGGTAGAGCCAAAGAGCAGGTGCGGGGAGGAGATCTCCCGGTATTCCTCTCCCGTGCGATAACGCTCACGCTGGGGATTTATATCTTCATCATCCCCTTTCCATACAGGACGGCTCTCCAGGAGATATGCTTTTATTCTTCACTTGCATTTCAGACTCTCCGGTATGGCTTCGACAAGCGGTCGATCTCCTTCAACACAACGTTGACGGGACCTTTACTCCTTTTTTCCGTGTGGGTTTTTGGAAGTCTTTTTTTCTCGATCAATCCAGAAAACAGCTTTCACGATTTTTTTGCCTATCTGATGAAAGACATGGCTCTATTTTTTCTCGTCTATAATATTTTCGGTTCGAAGAAGAGATTTGTCCTCCTGACATGGCTCATCATTGTTTCGGCAGGCATATTTTCGTTCGGAGGGATGATCTATTTCTATGGGATTCTCAAGACGCCGGTTGAAGAGCGGCTGGGTCTGCCTGAAGTGGGTCTCGGTGTCAATTATATCGGATACGTGACGGTGCTGGCCCTGGCGTTTTCCGCCACCCACATTCTCCATTTCCGAACGAGCCTCGGAGCTCTCATCTCTTTCTTCAGCGTCTCCGGCGCAACCCTTGCCACTCTGCTCGCGCAGACCAAGGGAACCTTTCTTGGCTTCATGCCGTTGCTGGTCATTCTGTTCAACCGGAAGAGGGCTCTCGTCCTTGTGTCCGTGATCGTCGGTTTGCTCATCTTGACCATGCCCGTGAAGCGGGTGTTCACCTCCGCGACCAGCATTGTCGAAAATGATCGACCCATTATCTGGTATTATTATGTTCAAATCATCAAGGACTATCCCGTCACGGGCATCGGGTTCGGCATGCAGACCTACACGCCGGAGCTTCTGAACTCATATGCCGGACAAATTTCAGCACCATACAAGCTGGTGAGGTTTTATGCGCCTCACAACACCTTCCTGGATGTTGCTGTGAGATGCGGAATCCCGGGCCTCGTGTTGTTCCTGTACATTCTCTTCGCTTTCGCCCGGACCGGTGCCGGGATCATTCGAAACAGCCAGGATCAGTTCATCAATCAATGGGCCCTCTGTCTCATGGCGGTCTTCGTTTCTTTCCTCATCCAGGGGTTTTTTTCGGACATGCTTCTCGGCATACAGGTGCACTACTTTTTTATCCTCCTTGCCATGATGGCCATCCTCTGGAAATTGCACGCCGGATCGTCGAGTCACGTTGACCCGTAGTCTGTCTTCTCACTTCCGCTATTTATGAATTAAGGGTCTTGGATATGAAAAAGTGGAAACTGTTTGTGACAACCTTCAAGAAGCTCTTTGATGACCACTATACGTCCGATTCGTCCTTCAACATGGAGAACTTCTCCTTCGTCAAGGTCAACGATGAATATCCGCTCGAATTGGACGGGAACCGATTGGAATATGATATTTTATTTGAGCACGATTTCAGGATCTTTGATGCGGACCTTCAGAAAAAGGGTTATCACGAAAACAGCGTCCTTTACCATATATACAAGAACAACGTTCACAAGGAGTATGACTACGTCGGGTTCATGGAGTATGACCATGTCCTCAGGGATCAGTTTACGGCAGATGTCCAACGTATGATCGATTTCACCGAACACGATCTGCTCTTTGCATTCAACAAGTTCAGCTTCCAACAGCTCTGGGAACAGGGCATCCTGATGGACCCGCACAGACCGCTGAAAGAGACCGGTGATCCGCGATCCCCGTGGAACTGCATCAATGTGATCCTGAACGATTACAACCGGTTCTTCGGCACTGCGTATCGGATGGAAGACCTGGCTCTGAAAGATTGCTTTCCGATATGCCATTGCTTCATGATTCCGTCTGGAAGGTTCGACAAAGTCATGAATTTTCATTCCTTTGTCATGGAGTCCGGCAAGGTGGAGCAATATCACCAACACAACTGGCGGGCCCGGGCCGGACTCATGGAGAGATACCTCGCCGTGGCCTTGGCCCTTGAAGACACGGAAACCGTAGACCTCTTCCAGTTGGAACACCGATCCTATCCGATCAAGATAATCAAACCGGATTGGGCCAAGTCAAGTCTCTACCTGCGACTTTCAGTCTACCTTCAAAAGCACTTCTAGACCGCACCGACCGGCTTCAGGGAATCCGGTCATGCCGGCAAAGTTCCGCTTGACAGGCTGCAGGGCCACGTTACGATGTAAGCGGTAACGGAAGAAACGATGTTTCGGCAAGGCTCTTGAAAAAGAGACACCGACACGCAGTCCTCACCTGTCTCTCACCCCGTCGTAGATCTCCTCCCTATTTCGATCCCCCTTGACCGCCCGCCGTAGCGCCCTCTCTGGCGCGCCGAAGATTTTTTTCCACAGCGACCGGAAGGGCCGGTCTGCCACCGGGTCACCGGGCGTGAAGGGTTCGCCGGGCCTGGAGATCCTGGAGGCAAGGTATGCCTGATCCTTTTCCATCAGAGCCCGCCGGTGCACCCACACTTTCTGTCCGGGTGTCTGCCTCGGTGACTCCCAGCCGCAATAGACGATGCCGTCAGACATGATCACCTGCCTGAGATGTTTGTGAAGGAGAAGCGAAATGATCATCTGGTCGTGGCGGTGAGTTTTTTCCACGGACGCGATACATTCCTCTATCTCTGCAATGGAGAGCGCCTCTTTCAGAATGTCACGGATCAGCCCCTGTTTTTTGAACCCGATGAACGTGCCCGCCATGGTCAACTTTCCGTTTCGGAATGAGGTCTCGAGGCCACAGCCTCGGCATGCATTGGGGGAGGCATTTTCCGTGAGCAGGTGGTACGTCGGAACGACAAAATAGCCGAGACGATCGATGGCATCGAATACCTCTCCCAGCGGCTGGAGAACCACCAGGCCGGCATCCATCCATAAAATGTCCCGGGCTGGGGCATCGTTCCAGCACCAGACTTTCCAGGTAAAATGCTTGCGCCAGTGGGAGCAGAAAGGCGGCACGGGGACAACGTCCACCTCGTTCCTGTTCAACTCGCCAAGGGTGTATTCATCCAGTCCGATGTCATAAACGCGGACGGGAGGATGATCCGGCCAATTGAGATTCAGGGACCCCAGGAGAGCCAGCAGGGACGGGCCAAAAGCCGCCGATGCTGCCGTGATAATCATGCTTTCGGATTTTTCGGTAACTTGCTGGGTCTTCATACGTTCCTTCGTGACTTTCGCCGTATCGTTCGGGATGTCGTATAGAGAAGTCTCGCTGCGGGCTCCCAACCGGTCACGGCACTATGAATAATTTAATCTTCTTCTCGCCCAAATGCGAGGCGTATATCGATCTTGCCCTCGCCTTCTCACCGTTTTCGCTCCCACTCCCAGGCAGTCCGGACAATGTATTCCAGGTCGTTGTATCTTGGTTTCCACCCCGTCGCCTGCACCAGCCTGGAACTGTCGGCCACCAGCGATGGGGGATCTCCCGCCCTGCGACCGGCGTCCTCCACAGGGAAATCAATGCCTGTCACTTTTTTTACGGAAGTAACGACTTCTCGCACCGAATAACCCTGCCCGTAACCGCAATTCAGGATCGCCCGTTCGTTTGTACTCTGGATATAATCCAGGGCACGGACATGGGCCTGCGCAAGATCGTTGACGTGGATGTAATCCCGGATACAGGTGCCGTCGGGCGTCGCGTAGTCCGTTCCGTAAACAAGTAATTTGGGAAACTCCCCCTTGGCCGTCTTGAGAGCCCTGGTGATCAGGTGTGTGGATTCCTTGTACACCTGGCCCAGTTGCCCTTCGGGGTCTGCGCCGGCGACATTGAAATAACGAAGGCTGACATAGACAAATTCCGATGCGGCAGCCAGATCGGCAAGCACCTTTTCCACCATCGATTTTGAACTCCCGTAAGGATTGATGGGGTTCATCGGTGCAGACTCATCCACGGGGATCTTCGACGGGATCCCGTAGACCGCCGCGGTCGAGGAATAGATGAGATACCGGACGCCCCGGCTCTGCATGCTCTCGAGCAAATTGAGCGTGTTGATCACATTGTTTCGATAATACTTCAGCGGCTCTCTGACAGACTCTTCCACCTGTATGGAAGCGGCAAAATGCATAACGGCTTGGGGATTGAACTCGTTCAGGACCCGTTCAAGAAAGCCCCTGTCTTCAAGATCCCCTTTGATCAGGCGCCCGTATAAAACAGCCCACTCATGCCCTGTGGAGAGATTATCGATGACGCAGAGTTCGTGGCCCAGCGTGTCCAGCGTCTTCAGCACATGGCTCCCGATATAGCCTGCCCCGCCTGTGACTACTATTCTCATCCCCGCCTTACTTTCCGCTGTTCCTGAACGCCGGTTGCGTATCTTCCTGTCCCATTTCGGCAATCAGGCCTTCAACCATGATCCCGAATATTTCATCGGATTGTCGTTCCTGCATTGCAAACCTGCCGGATAAACGACGATCCCATCCGGATTGTTGCCGGTACACTCTGCCCCGATGATCATAACTCGTCTTCCCGCTGCCGGTAGAATCGCTCATTCGGATACTGTTCCTTCCCGGGGTCTTTTAGAACGACCGGCTCGTCAAACATGCCCTGGATGCCGCCGGAGTCGGGAGCATACTTTTCCGAGAACATGAACCGCCGGTTGAACAGGCTGTATTTCGTGCCGGAATGCGTCTGGATGTTGATGGGCTTGTAGGAATTCGCCGTCTCCTCGGCATAGTTGACAAAGCTCTTCATCCGGACACTGGGAATCGGCTTTCCATAGCGTTGGATGTAGCGCCAGGTCATGTCCCCGTCCTCTTCGCCGATCCCCAGCAAACGTTCGTCGAAATAACCGAGATCATCGAGTTCCTGCCTGTTCACCAGAAAATGAGACCACGACCGGTTGATGAGAAACGTCCGGCAGTGATTTTTGCGGATGGCCGAGCAAATGTCCTCGAGAAAGCCGGTGCCATGGATCATGATATCGTCGTTGAGCATCAGGACATGGTCGTGGCTGGCGTGAATGACGATGCTGTTCCACAGCTTGGACAGACCCCGGAACTGCGGAAAGACAATCGGGAAAACGCGCGGGTGAATGGCCGTGAACTCGAGGATCCGTCGACGATACTCCTCGCTGAAAGGTTCATGATGCTCGCCATTGATCGCGACGATCACCTCGTTGTCCGGAGCGTACTCTTTGATCTTGGCAAGCAGCGGAACGAAGTAGCGCTCGAATCGGGTCCCAAAGGTTGTGATTCCGATAGAAACCAGGGCGGGATCCACGTACGGGGCCTCATTCTCGGCACCCTTCAGCGCGTCCCGGACCATGCCTCTGATATCCTTCAGTGTCTTCATCGTCCTTCACCCCATGGAGTCGGAGGGCTCATTTCCTGTTCTTGACTAGGCCGTTCTCGCAAAAAGCGGGCACGTTCCCTCTGTTGAGATATTGAACATTGGGTCCCTCTTTCCAATGTTTTCCCCCCATCTCTTTTCGGTGCCAGACGTGGAGGGCCCTGGCGCAGGGAATCACGGAAAAGCCCTGAAACCCTGCCATCACAAATCGCAACGCGATGTCTTCATCCTCCCCGCCCCAGCCGACAAAATTCTCATCGTACCCGTTGATCCGTTCCATATCCCTGCGGTGTATGGAGAAATGACTGCTGCAGCGTTGTTTCCGGGGACTGATCCATCCCAGCTTCAGGAGAATGGAGCGCCAGATAAACTTGCGATGCTCCCGCGTAATGGGCTTGTCAGGCAATTCCCGGTAGAGCTCCTCGAGCAGCCGGTCCGTGATGGAACCCTCCAGAAGTCTGCCGGTTTGCTCTTCGGTAAGATATTTCACAAGGCCAGCCACGAATCTGCCGGGTCTGGCCGCCCGCAGATGGCATTGGATCGCTCCCGGCAGAAGCAGAAAATCGCAATCGATGAACACCAGATAATCTCCGGTGGCATGCCGGATGCCGTTATTCCTTGCCGCCGCAAGCCTGAATCCGTCTTTGGGCTGCCATGCGTGAACAATGGGAAAATCGTAAAGCGGCATCAGCGCTTTGATTTGACCCACCGTGTCTTCGCTCGAGCCGTCATCGGCAATCACGACCTCATCGAAATCTCCGGAGCTGTATTTCAGGGCATCCAGGCAACAGCGCAGGTAGTGGATCCGTTCAAAAAAGGAGATGATGATGCTCGTCTTCATAGGACACTGTTGTCACGTTCAGAATAGTACGNCAATCTCTATCTATAATAGATCCTGAAAAACATTCTCTTNAGTTTGAACATCGCACGAAAAAATTTTACTTTGTTGCTTCGCCGGTAGGCGGGAATAACGATCCTTTCTCCCCCCCCCTGTTGAACCGCGTAAGAAGCAATCAACGAGGTCAGATAGGGAAACAGCTGATACTTGTGAAGGATCAACTTTCTTGCTTCCTCCAATGCCGGCAGTCGTGATTCCCATGGATCGTGTTCCAGGATATCCCTGATTTCGGCAACCGTCTTCTCCGGGTTCGTAATATCGATGCGGATGAAAGATCCCGGGGGGAAATATTTTTCCAGGTTCACACAGCCGTCATACAGGGGGACGCTCCATGCCAGAATGCAGTCGGCGACTTTCTCCGTCCAGTAATCGGAGCTCCTGCTGTTTTCGACGGCGAGAGAATACTTGTACGNTGCAAGCCCGTCCCACTTGTCGTTGATGAACCGGACNGCCTTCCCGTAAAGATCGATGGGAAGCGATTCTTTCCGTTGAATGTTCTTCAAAAACGCAAGGCGCTTGAAATGGCCGGGGATATCCGCAACATTGCCCACGATCCAGGAAAGGGGCTTCCTTTTCTCGGGAACATCGGCACGGACAAGTTCATCGAAGGTCCGGTTCACATGCCAGGGAAGGGCCGGATGGGAAACGACGAATTTGTCCGTCTTTTCCGATCGATAATGGCTGAAAACCTTTGCGTAACTCTCGAGCCCCTCCGCCATCCAGTCATTGAAGCCCCGCACGTAGGGCTCCTGCATGATGGCCCAGATGTTCTCCCGCGGACAGCGCACCGTCACATCGGTTTTCATCCGGTTGTTCAGCATGACCAGGACATCACATTCTTCCACCGGGTCGCAGGTAAAGCGGACTCCGTCCCACACCCCTTTCCCGCCCGGCGTCTGGCGCATCAAGTCGGGCCAATCCCAGTCTTTCACGATCCGAACACGCATCGGCGGCCTCAGCTTCCGGCCATCATCCTGGCCGCCCCCAGGGTGTTGCGGAGCAGCATGGCAATGGTCATGGGCCCGACACCCCCGGGTACGGGCGTGATGAAGGAAGCCTTTTCAGCCGCCTCCGTGAAGGCTACGTCGCCCACGAGTTTCCCGTCGGGCCGGCGGTTGATGCCGACGTCGATGACAACGGCCCCCTGCCTCACCATGTCGCCCCGGATCATCTCGGCCTTGCCTGCCGCGGCCACCAGGATGTCAGCCCTCTTTGTCACGGCGGGCAGATCCCTCGTGCGGGTGTGGCAGATCGTGACGGTCGCATGGCGGTTGAGCAGCATCAGCGCCAGCGGCTTGCCCACGATGTTGCTGCGGCCCACAATGACGGCCTCTTTCCCCTCGATGGCAATCCCGCTTCGGTCAAGAAGCTCAACGATCCCGAGCGGCGTGCAGGCCCGGTGGCCGGGCCGGCCGGTGAACAGCCCGCCGATATTGAAGGGATGGAACCCGTCTACGTCCTTGCGGGGGTCAATCGTCTCGATGACTACATCGGGGTTGATATGCTTTGGCAGCGGCAGTTGGACCAGGATCCCGTGGATCTCGGGGTTGGCATTGAGGCCGGCGACGACCTCCCGGAGGCGGTCCTCGGGAGTGTCTTCCGGCATGCGGTACTCCCTCGACAGGAATCCGGCCTCTTTTGCGGCCTTCTCCTTGCGGCCCACGTAGATCTTCGAGGCAGGGTCCTCGCCGACGAGGATCACGGCAAGACCGGGAACAATACCGTGATTCTCTTTTAATTCAATGGCTTGCGCCTTTATCTCGGCCCTGACATCCTGGGCGATCCTGTTTCCGTCTATTACTGTGGCCATGGTTGCACCCCGATCTCCGCCCGTTGTTCCAACTTTCCAATATTCCAAGAAGTTTCTGCTTTTACCGCAGGCAACCCAAATTGTCAAGGACAGGGCCTCAACGAGACCGGCCCCCGATCGGGCATACCATCCCTGCAACCCCATCGTTTCACCCCTCTTTTGCGATGGCTTCAGCCGATTCTTGCGGGCATCTTCCGGTGACCGTTTTCCCTCGATCAAAAAGCCCCGGAATGCCCATTTTTTCTGCTGTTTTCTGTTGAGAAGTTGACCCCGTTGTGGTATGGTTCGCCCGTAAATTTGGGGGGGGTGTGGGCCTGATGAACCTGGGAAAAAAGTTCGAAGATGCCTGCCGCACCTACAGGGACAATGTAGCCATTGTCTTCGAGGAAACTCGTCTCACCTTCGGCAATTTCAACCGCTCCGTAAGCTCTCTGGCCAACCACCTCAAGACCCTCGGGATCGGCAAGGGCGACAAGGTCGCCATCATGCTGCCCAACACCCCCGAGTTCCCCATCACCTACTTTGCCTGCCAAAAAATCGGTGCAGTCGCCGTGACGCTCAATGTCATGACCACTGCCTACGAATTGAAGTACCTTCTCGACAACAGCGACTCCAAGGCCCTGATCACGGCTGCAACGTCGGCAAGGCGTTTCGAGGAGATCAAGGACGGGCTCGCTACCTGCAGGCACCTTCTCTTGACGGAAGCAGGCGAAGGCCCCCTGTCCTTGAAACAGGCACTGGAAACGGGCCCTTTTGAGTTCGAGCCCTCCGATGCAGTCGAAGACGACCCGGCCGTCATGATCTACACGTCGGGTCTCACGGGAAAACCCCTCGGAGCCGTTCTGACCCACGGAAACCTTCTTTCCCAGTCCATCCTGCTGAAAACCTTGTTCGGGGCAACACCGACGGACAAGGCATTGTGCCTGATCCCTCTCTTTCACTCCTTCGGCGCCGTCGCCAACATGCTCAACCCCATCCTGATCGGCGCCTGCGTCGTGATGCTCGACGCCTTCAGCATCGACAGCATTTTCAAGACGATCGAAACGGAGAAGGTAACCTATTTGTCTGCCGTCCCGCGAGTCTTTCTCGGCATGCTCCTGCAAGAAGGGGCGGGGAATTTTGATATCAGCTCCCTGAAGTTCTGCGTCACCGGCGGATCGGCCATGCCGCCGGCCTACATGCCCCAGTTCGAGAAGAGATTCAAGGTGAGGATCCGCGAAGGCTACGGCCTCACGGAAGCCTCGCCCGTGTGCGCCGTCACAAGGCTTGACATGGAGCAGAAACCGGGCTCCATCGGCGTCCCCATCCCGGGGCTGGAAGCCCGCATCGTCGACGACACCGACCGGGACCTTTCCCGCGGCGAGATCGGCGAGCTCATCGTCAAGGGCCCGAATGTCATGAAGGGCTACTACAAGGACGATGCCGCAACGGCCCTGGTGCTTCGGAACGGATGGCTCCACACGGGGGATCTCGCCCTGATCGATCCCGATGGGCATATCTTCCTCAAGGGCCGCAAGAAACGGATGATCATCACCAGCGGGTTCAACGTCTACCCGCGGGAAGTGGAAATTGTCCTGGGCATGCACCCCGCCGTCCAGGATTCGAAGGTCATCGGAAAATCTGACCTCATGCGCGGCGAGGTCGTCAAGGCACTCATCGTGAAGAAGGAGGGGGCCTCTGCAGACGAAAAGGCCATCCTGAAACACTGCAGAACTTACCTGTCCTCATATAAGATCCCGAGAGAAATCGAATTCGTTGACCGCTTGAGTTGATTCCGGCTTCCGGGCGCCGCAACGATGGCGAGGGAAGCCGTGAAACCCCGACGCCGGCAGAATGCCAAATGCCGGGCTGCCCCCTGCCGCGTTGTATGGACAGGGCCTGAAGGAAAAATCAGAAGGGAAGGGCGGAGCATGTGAATGACTGCCGCAAGTCCCTCACAGGAGAAGAGGAGGAAGAGATGGAAAAGGTACCGCAGAAGTTGGACAAGACGAGAGCCGAATACTACAAGGGCGCCCCCATCGCGAAGTTCGGCGAGGCCGGCACCCACAACGGGCATGGGCAGGAAGATCAAGAACCCCCACAAGAACCTCCGCCAGGTGGTTTGTGTCGAGGCGTGCCGGACGCCTTACGGTGTTTTCGGCGGCGCCCTGAAGGGTTTTGACGCCCCGCAGCTCGGGGCCCTGGCCATCAAGGAGTGCCTGCGCAGGACGGGCGGCAAGGTCAAAGGCGAGGACGTCGATTACGTCTTCATGGGGCAGGTTGTCCCGGCGGGCAGCGGACAGGTGCCGAGCCGCCAGGCGACGCTTCTGGCGGGGCTTCCCGAATCCGTCCCTTCCATCACGATCAACAAGGTCTGCTCCTCGGGCATCAAGACGATCGACCTGGCCTGGCAGATGATCATGACGGGCCGTGCGGAAATCGTCATCGCCGGCGGCCAGGAAAGCATGTCGAACTGCCCCTACTCGCTTCCCGACATGCGCTGGGGCAACCGGATGGGCCTCCCGAACGGCAGGGTTGTGGACCTCATGGTCTATGACGGTCTGTGGGATGCCTTCTACAACCGGCACATGGCGATCCACGGGTCCGAAACGGCCGACGAGTTCGGATTCACCCGCCAGGATCAGGATGAGTGGGCCCTTCAGTCCCAGCTTCGGGCCGTGGCGGCCATGAAGGCCGGCAGGCTCGACGAGGAGATCTTCCCCGTGGAGATCAAGAAAGGAAAGGACGTCGCCGTTTTCGACAAGGACGAGGGACCGCGGCCGGCCACAACCCTGGAAGGCCTCGCCAAGCTTCCCCCCGTGTTCAACCACAAGAGCACCGTCACCGGCCAGCCCGGCGGCGTCACGGCAGGCAACGCCCCCGGTGTCAACGACGGCGGCGACGTCGTCATGCTCATGAGCGCCGAGAAGGCAAAAGAGCTCGGCATGAAGCCCCTCTTCACGATCCTGGACTATGCCGAGGTCTCCCAGCCCACGAAGGACATCGCCACGGTGCCGGGACTTTCCATCAAGAAGGTCCTCGAGCAGAATGACCTGACGGTCAAAGATCTCGAGTTGATCGAGATCAACGAGGCCTTCGCGGCGGTGGCCATTGTCAGCGCCCGAACGATCCTCGGCATGAGCAAGGAGGAGATGTTCAAGAAGGTCAACGTGAACGGCAGCGCCATCGCCTACGGCCACCCCATCGGCGCGACGGGCGCCCGGATCCTCATGACGCTCGGTTACGAGCTGAAGCGAAGAGGCGGCGGCATCGGGGTCTGCGGCATCTGCTCGGGACACGCCCAGGGCGACGCGATGCTGATCAAGGTGGAGAAATAAGGAGACGGGCTCGAGGAGAGGTGATCCTCGAGCCTTCCTTTCCTTTGAAGACATTGAGATTTGAATATTCCAGAAAGGAGAGAGGTAGACATGAAAGAGGTAGTCATTGTCAGTGGAGCGAGGACGGCCGTCGGCGAGTTCGGCGGTTCTCTGAAAGGCGTGCCTGTTGTGGAGATCGGCAGGCTCGTGATCAAGGAAGCCATCATCAGGGCGGGACTGAGACCGGCAATCAGCGAGGCCATCAAGAGTTACCGTCCCAAGCCCTTTGCGGATCTCGAGATGACGGAGATCAACAAGAAGTACTACGACTACGACAAGGCCCTGAAGCCCGTCTATTTCGACGAGGTCATCATGGGCAACGTTCTCAATGCAGCCCAGGGGCAGAACCCCCCCAGGCAATCGGCCATCTACGCCGGTCTTCCCGAAGAGACCAACGTGTTCACGGTTCAGAAGGTCTGCGCCTCCGGCATGAAGGCCATCGCCCTGGCCGCCCAGTCGATCATGGCGGGCGAGGCGGAGATCCTCGTCGCCGGCGGCATGGAAAACATGAGCAACGTCCCCTATGCCCTGTCCGATGCGCGCTGGGGTTTCCGGATGAACATGCCCTACGGCAAGATCACGGATCTGATGGTCCATGACGGACTCTGGGAAATCTTCAACGCCTACCACATGGGATTCACCGCCGAGAACATCGCCACAAAATACAAGATTTCCAGGGAAGAGCAGGACCAGCTGGCCTATGAAAGCCACCGCAGGGCACGGGCTGCCATCGCCAGCGGCGCCGTGGCCGACGAGATCGTCCCCGTCGTGATCCCCCAGAAGAAGGGCGACCCCAAGGTTTTCAAGGTCGACGAGCGGCCCATGGATACAAGCCTCGAGAAAATGGCCAAGCTGCCCCCCGTCTTCAACAAGACCGGAACGGTCACGGCCGGCAACGCCTCGGGCATCAATGACGGCGCGGCCGCGGTCGTGGTCATGAGCGCCGAGAAGGCAAAAGAGCTGGGCCTGAAGCCCCTGGCCAAGATCAAGGGCTGGTCCTCGGGCGGCGTCGATCCCGCATACATGGGTCTCGGCCCCATCCCGGCGGTCAACAAACTCTTCAAGAAGCTCAACCTCAGCATGAAGGACATGGGCGTCATCGAGCTCAACGAGGCCTTCGCTGTCCAGGCCCTGGGCTGCATCAAGGAGCTCGGAGTCGACCTCAACAAGTGCAATCTCAACGGCAGCGGCGTTTCCATCGGCCATCCCATCGGCTGCACGGGCGCCCGGATCACCTACACCCTGGCCATGCAAATGAAGAAGGGCGGCCACAAGTACGGTCTGGCATCGCTCTGCATCGGCGGCGGCCAGGGAATGGCCATGGTCCTCGAGAGCGTGTAACCCGTCAACCTTTCCGCTGAACATCGTAAGCCCCGCGGGGCTTCACCACCATCACACACAACCTCTGACCCGGCGGGAGATTGCCTCTCCCGCCGGGTGCAGGGCGATCGGTACCGGAGATTCGCCGGTTCCGAGCGCCAGGCCCGCCATTTGGAGAGAGGACGTTGCCGCGGGCTGAAGCGCCGGTTCGGGCAGGACTCATCATCAATAACAAATACAGGCAAGGAGGGTAAGTAAGATGGCAATCAAGACTATCGGAGTCATTGGGGCTGGTCAGATGGGCAATGGCATCTGCCAGGTTGCTGCGTACCCCGGCGGAATCAATGTCATCATGAACGACATCGCCGAAAATTTCGTCAACAGGGGCTTCGACACGATCTCCAAGAACCTGGACCGGCTTGTCGCAAAAGACAAGATCAAAGCGGATCAGAAGACCGAAATCCTCAGCCGGATCAAGAAGAGCACCAATCTCGAGGACATGAAGGATGCCGACATCGTCGTCGAGGCGGCCACCGAGCGTGAAGACCTCAAGCTGGGCATCTTCAAGAAGCTCGACGAGGTCTGCAAGCCCGGCGTGATCCTCGCGTC
>JGI20214J51650_10000081_pt1 | contig 53867 bp, 55 predicted proteins | sample WetSurMetagenome_FD_51650 | JGI IMG/M metagenome (IMG submission 51650)
CATGTACGGCCGGGAGCGCAACGGGGCGCTCGCGAGCCTGAATTCAATCGCCAAACTCCCATACTACGCGGCGCAGGACGGGATATCAAATACCTTTTCCATTGTGCCTTCGGCGCTCGGCAAGGACTTGCCGGAACAAAGGGCGAACCTGACCGATCTCATGGACGGTTATTTTACAAGGGGCGGATTCCAGATCAATATGAACGTGCTCGACCGGGAGTTACTGAAGGACGCAATGAAGCATCCTGAAAAATATCCGCAGCTGACCATCCGCGTTTCGGGATATGCGGTGCATTTTACCCGTTTGACGCGTGAGCACCAGGAGGAGATACTGCGCCGGATGTTCCATGAGATTATTTAGCAGATTCAGGGAAGGCTGATTTTGCGGGAGGGGCGATAAATGAAAGAGCCGGCAGGGCGCGTGCACTCAGTAGAGACAATGGGAGGCCGGGATGGCCCGGGGTTACGCTGCGTCTTTTTCATGGCAGGGTGCAACTTCCGATGCTCCTTCTGCCAGAATCCGGACACATGGAGCATACGGGGTTCGCAGTCCATTACGCTTGAAGAGGCGCGGGAAAGGCTGATCCCCCTGTTGCCGTATCTGAGGTCCAGGGGCGGGGTGACTGCTTCCGGAGGAGAGCCGTGCCTGCAGAGTGAGTTTGTCGTAGGGCTTTTTAAGGCGGCCCATGAACTCGGCCTGAGCACGGCCATAGACACAAACGGCAGTTGCCCCCCGTCAAAACAGGAACGGCTTCTGGAAGTCACGGACATCGTATTGCTCGATATAAAGGCATGCGAAGACGGGCTGCATCGCCGGATAACAGGCAAACCGCTTGGACCGGTTTTGGCCTTCGGAAAACGCGCAGCAGAAGTCCCGGACAGGTTGACGCTGCGAAGGGTTGTGCTGCCGGGGATAAATGATTCTGCGGATGAGCTTGAAGGGCTTGCGGAGTATGCCCTTAAACTTGGGTTTACGCCGGACATTGAGCTGATAGCGTATCACCGGCTTGGGGCCCACAAATGGAAGGAACTGGGCATGCGATATCCATTGGCAAACCTGAAACCGCCCACAGCTGCCCATATGCGCAAGGTCGCGGAGCGGCTGAGAAAACATGGACTGACCGTAGCCGGTGATTGAGGAAGAAAAGGACGCCGCAACGCTGTTGGCCGGCCGGTATATTTTGCCCCATTTGATGATTTCCTGTTATCTTAATCGCGTATGGAAAATGACAATCATATGGATGACGCCATTGAGATCCCCATAGACGGAACTCTCGATCTTCATACGTTCAGTCCCCACGAGGTCAAGGAGCTTCTCCCTGCCTATATGGAGGAATGCAGGGCCCGCGGAATTTATGAGGTGAGGGTGATTCACGGCAAGGGAACCGGCATGCTCAGGGAGACGGTCCATTCCATATTAAGGAAGATGGCCGGCATCGATTCGTTCATGCTTGCGGGTGAGCATGGAGGCGGATGGGGCGCCACCATCGTAATTCTGAACAGGGAGGCATAATGAAAAATTTTTATGGGAAACGCATTCTGGTCACCGGCGGAGCCGGTTTCCTTGGGTCTCATCTCTGTGAGCGGTTGCTGGGCGAAGGGCATGAAGTAGTTTGCGCCGATAATTTTTATACGGGCCGCAAGGCGAACATCAGGCATCTGCTTGCGAACCCGTTTTTCGAGGTAATCAGGCATGACATCTGTTTTCCGTTATATATCGAGGTGGATGAGATTTATAACCTTGCCTGTCCTGCAAGTCCCGTGCATTACCAGTTTGATCCGGTCCAGACTACGAAGACCTCGGTGCACGGCAGCATCAACATGCTCGGACTCGCAAAAAGGGTCAGGGCCAAAATACTCCAGGCTTCTACCAGCGAGGTTTACGGCGACCCGGATGTCCATCCCCAGCCGGAATCCTACTGGGGACGTGTCAATCCCATAGGCTTCAGGTCATGCTATGATGAGGGCAAACGCTGCGCCGAGACGCTTTTCTTCGATTATCACCGCCAGCACAAATTGCAGATAAAGGTTGCAAGGATATTCAACACCTACGGCCCGAGGATGCATCCCAATGACGGCAGGGTTGTGAGCAACTTCATAATGCAGGCCCTGCAGGGCGAGGATATCACCATATACGGAGACGGCAGCCAGACAAGGAGCTTCTGCTATGTCGACGACCTTATAGACGGGTTGATCAGGCTTATGAATACCCCGGACGATTTCACCGGCCCGGTAAATATCGGCAATCCGGGAGAATTCTCCATCCTCAGGCTGGCGGAGATCATAATCGGCCTTACCGGGTCGGGTTCAAGGATCAGATTCGAGCCCCTGCCTGCGGATGATCCCACGCAGCGCAAGCCGGATATTTCTCTGGCAATGGAAAAGCTGGACTGGCGGCCGGGCATTCATCTGGAAGAGGGACTGAAGAAGACCATAGAATACCTCAGGCAATTTGCGGACAAGGGGAAATGATCAGATATCGTTTCCGAAGTTTTTCCCGTATCTTTTGCGGAAATCATCGAAGCTGAAGTGATGCTCCTGGGTCCCGTATTTTTCTATCGCATATGTTGCGGCCACGGCCCCGATCTTCGCCGAGGTCTCGATGTCTTTGCCCAGCGCCAGCCCCTTCAGCAGTCCGGCCCTGTATGAGTCTCCGGCTCCTGTAGGGTCGACAACAGCGGCTGCTTTGGCCGCCGGAATTTTTATATCGCCGTCCGCCGAGATGACGACCGACCCTTTTTCCCCAAGGGTAATAATAATCACGGGGGCAAGATCCAGCAGGCCCTGTCTGTCTTTCCCAAGGGCCTTTGAGATGAGTTCGATCTCATAGTCGTTGGCGATGAGTATGGATGAGCCCTTGATCCATTCGTACAGGTCGTCCGCCTTCCATGAAGGCAGGGACTGGCCGGGGTCGCAGATGCATGAGATCCCGTTTGACTTGTAATATCTCGCATACTCCATCATATCGTCGAGGTTGCCCGGGCCCATCAGTCCTACAGCCCCGGTTTTATCTCCCGGGAACCCGTATCCTGAACGGAATTTCATGGCGCCCGGATTGAATCCGGTGATCTGGTTGTCGGCCTTGTCCGTCGTGATATAGGCGCCTGCAGTCAGCTCGCTGTCGATGACCTTGATCCCTTCCCTGGACATATCGTTGGCGTCCAGCCAGTTAAAATAGCCGGCGAAGTCCTTGCCTATGGTGGCGAGAATGACCGATTTTTCTCCGAGCAGCCTCAGGGTGTATGCGATATTGCCTGCAGTGCCTCCGAATTTCTCCTGCATGCTGTTGACCGTGAATGAGACGTTCAACATATGTATCTTGTCCGGTAGTATGTGCTCGGAAAAAAGACCGGGAAAGTCCATGATGCGGTCATAGGCCAGTGAGCCTGATATATATATATTCATTCAGTGTTTCCTCCGTTAAGGTATTTAAGGATTTCAGTCGCCATATCCGTGTTTATGCCCCTTACCGCCGATATCTCCTCAACCGACGCGTCTCTGATATCGGAGACGCTCCCAAAATGTCTGAGCAGATCGAGCCGTCTTGCCCTGCCGATGCCGGGGACTTTTTCGAGGGCGGATTCCGTAAGACGTTTGTCCCTGAGCCTGCGGTGAAAGGTGATTATAAAGCGATGGGCCTCGTCGCGCAGCCTTCTCAGTAATAATGATGATCTATTTTTGTCGCTGAGGTCAATCACCGAACCGTTTTCGAGAAAGGCGCGGTCCGGTTTTTTTGCGACCCCGAGCGCATCCGTATTTATGCCCGAAGCGTCGAGCGCCCTTCGGGCCATATCGAGCTGTCCCTTGCCTCCGTCAATGACGACGAGATCGGGGACCATGCCGTCAAGGATCCCTAAAGCCCTGATAACGGTCTCATGTATCATCGAATAGTCGTCCATGCCTTCGACCCACTTTATCTTCACATGCCGGTAATTTTCTTTCCTGAATTCTCCGTTTTCCCACCAGATCATGCCGCCCACGGACTCGCTTCCGGAAATGGTCGAGACATCGAAAACCGCGATGGATCCGGGCGGACCGGAAAGCCCGAATCGACCGGCAAGGGCGGCAGCGTCTTCTTCATTGAACACTGCCCCGGCTGACGAGAAGTGGAGGCGCGCATTTTCCGCAGCCATAAGGAGAAGATCCCGCCTCTTTCCGCTTTTTGGAACAACGATCCTTACCTGTCTTTTTTTAATGCCGTCAAGCCACGATACGAGCTCCTGTTTGTCCGAAGGAATGAAAGGAGCCAGGATGACGGGCGCGGGGCAGGCGTTGCCCGAATAAAACAGCCTTAAAAAACCGGCAAGGACCTCCCTGTCTTCAGACCCGAGATGGTCTTCCATACTGAAGTCCTTTGCGCCGGTCATGACCCCGTTTCTGATGAAGAGTATGCCGACAGCCGCCCTGCCGTTTCCCCGCTCCCTGAAATATCCGATTACATCCAGGTCGCCGAGTTCCGGCGCGATGATCTTCTGGGACTCGAATACCCTGCCGAGCATCGAAATGGAGTCTCTGACCTGCGCCGCCTCTTCATATCGCATCTCAGAGGAGTATTGCAGCATCCTCTTTTCGAGCCGGGCCATCAGTTCCTTCTTGCCGCCCTTCAGGAACAGGACAATGTCATCGACGATCTTCATATAAGCCTCCGGCGTAATTTTGCCGCCGCACGGGGCAGGGCAGCGCTTCATCTGGTATTGTATGCAGGGCCGTTCCGTCCGATCGAGGCTGCGGTCACAGGTTCGTATCAGGAAGTTTTTCCTGATGAACGCTATCGCCTCCCACATGGCCTGGGACGGAATGTAAGGTCCGAAATAGAGGCTGCCGTCGTTCTCCATCCTTCGCACAACCTGTATGCGCGGCCAGGCTTCCCTGATGGTCACCCTTATATAGGGATAATTTTTGTCGTCCCTCAGCACAATATTGAACCGCGGTTTGTGCTGTTTTATCAGGCCCGCTTCGAGTATCCATGCCTCGAGTTCATTACCTGTGACGATATATGAAAAGTCCCTGATCTCCCGCACCATTGCGGCTTTTCGGGCGTCGAGTTCAGCGGAGTCCCGGAAGTAGCTCCTGAGGCGGTTCCGGATGTTTTTCGCCTTGCCGACATAAATAATCCTGTCTCCGGACGCCTTGAACAGATAGACCCCCGGTTTTGCCGGGGCCGATGAAATATCAATGCCCATCACATAAATATACCAGAAAGCCCATCTGAAGATATAAGTAAATATAAGGACCAACACATCGTCATGTCCGGGACTCTTATATAATCCGCCCGCAGTTGATATAATAAGGCATGCGTGTATCGAGGTGGATAAAGCTTTCTGTTTTCTTTGTGATCATGATTGCTGTCGGCGGGGCAGGGGGATATGTATATTCGCTCTTCTCGGGCCTGCCCGACATAGGCAAGCTGGAAGGCTTCAATCCCATAGAATCGTCAATAGTCTATTCCGCCGACGGGAAACCTCTGTCCGAATTCTATATCGAGCGGCGTACCTTTATTCCCCATTACAAGATCCCGCTGAAGGTCAAGCAGGCATTTGTAGCCATTGAAGACCGCAGGTTCTATTCCCACCACGGAGTCGATTTTTTCGGCATATTGCGCGCCTTGTACAAGGACATCAAGGCGCAGGGCATGGTGGAGGGCGGCAGCACCATTACGCAGCAGTTGGCCAAATTACTGTTTCTGAAGTCTGAAAAGAGCATCAGGAGAAAGATCAAGGAAGCGATTTTGGCGGCCCGGATCGAAAAGCGCTATACAAAAGAAGAGATTCTCGGGATGTATCTCAACCAGATATATTTCGGCACAAGGGCATACGGCATTGACGCCGCATCCAGGACATATTTCGGGAAGACGGTCGATCAGCTGACGGTTGGCGAGATAGCCATGATTGCCGGCCTGCAGAAGGCCCCTTCATCATATTCGCCTTTCAGGAAACCGGAAAAGGCAAAGGCGCGGAGAGACCTGGTGCTGAACAGGATGCTTGAAGAGGAGTTCATTACAAAGACCGAATATGAAACAGCCATGCAGGAGCCGCTTCCGAAGAAGCCTTTTTATCGTAAATTCGAGGCGCCTTATTTTGTGGAAAGCCTGAGGCAGCAGCTCGAGGGGAAATATCACGATCTCTATACTGCAGGGTACAGGATACGCTCAACTATCGACTTCGGTATGCAGAAGGCGGCTGAAGAGGCGGTTGCCCATGGTATAGCGGCTGTAAACAAGCGCGTCAAGCCGGGCGTTCAGGCGGCGCTGATAGCGATAGATATCAGGAACGGGAATATTAAGGCCCTTGTGGGCGGCACCGATTTCTGGGAGACCCAGTTCAACAGGGCGACTATGGCGGTCCGTCAGCCCGGGTCTGCATTCAAACCCTTTGTTTATGCCACAGCCATCGAAAAAGGCATGACGGAGGAAAGCATCGTAGTAGACGGCCCGATATCTTTTCCGGGGAGCACGGCAGGCAAGATGTGGTCTCCAAAAAATTATGACGGGAAGTTCCATGGCCCGATCCCGCTCAGGACTGCGCTGGCTTTATCGCTCAATACTGCGACAGTCAGGCTTGCAAGTCAGGTCGGCATAAAAAATGTCATAGAGACTGCCGGGAGGTGCGGTATAAAGAGTGAGATCCCCCCCTATCTGCCTGTGGCCCTCGGGGCCGCTGATGTAAGACCTATTGAGCTGACGGCGGCTTACATTCCATTTGCAACAGGCAAAAGGATAGAGCCGATATATTATGACCGCCTGACGAGCCGCGACGGTTTTGTCATTGAAGAGGTCACTGCGCAAACCGAAGAGGTCTTCAATGAAGAGGCCGTCGGCCGGATCAAGGGCATGCTCAGGGCTGTTGTTGAACGGGGCACGGCCGCAAGCGCAAGGGACATCCCGCGTATGATCTATGGAAAGACAGGCACCACGAATAATTTTTCGGACGCATGGTTTATCGGTTTTGATGATTCGATTGTGGTTGGGGTCTGGGTCGGAAGGGACAACCATACGCCTATAGGAGCCAAGGAAGCGGGATCGCGGTCGGCCCTGCCGATATGGATCGAGTTCATGAAAAAGATCGATGCCCGTTCGGATGTCAAACAGTAGAATTGTATTTTGCCCTGTTTGTTGATAAATTATAGGTATTATGCCTGCTGCAAGAGGAGGTCATATGGAAAAAAAACATGAAATCGAAAAACTGGCGTACGAGATCTATGTGCGGAGCGGTTATCTCTGTGGTCACGAACTTGATCACTGGATAGAGGCCGAGCAGATCATATGCGCAAAGTGCGAGCCTGACGTAAAGGCTAAAAAAACACCGGCCAAAAAAAACGCCGCTGTTTCTGAATCGGCCAAGTCCGAAGTTAAACCAACCGCATCAGGCAAGGGCCGTTCCGCCGGAAGGCCCAAGAAAAACCCGAATGAAGAAAGGGCGCTATTATAGCTGAAGGCATTCGGGTTGCGGTTGCCGATTAGTGGGTTTTGTATTTCCTCCCGCCGGTCCCTGATTCGCCGCCGTTTCCCCGACGCAGCGCGTCCGGAAACAGGCTGCCGGCGATGGCAGGAGCGGAGCTATGATTAAAGAAGCCATGTTTTACGAAAAGCAGGGGAACGGCATGGTCAAATGCCGGCTCTGTTGCCATTACTGCGTCATCTCTCCGGGTAAGCGGGGAATCTGTCGTGTCAGGGAAAACAGGGACGGTGTCCTTTATTCCCTCGTGTACGGGAAAGTCATTGCCAGGCATGTGGACCCCATAGAGAAGAAGCCCCTCTTCCATTTTTATCCCGGATCGCGGTCTTATTCAATAGCTACTGTAGGATGCAACTTCAGGTGCCTGCACTGCCAGAACTCCGACCTGTCGGAATATCCGGCGCTCAGACCGGACATCCCCGGGTTCGATATGACGCCCGAGGATGTGATCGAAGAAGCCGCCGCCGCCGGATGTCAAAGCATTTCATACACTTATACCGAGCCTACCATTTTCATGGAATTCGCTTTTGACTGCGCAAGACTTGCGCGTGAGAAGGGTATCCGCAACGTCTTTGTGAGCAACGGATACACCTCGCCAGAGGCTGCGCGCGGGATCGCCCCGTATCTCGACGCGAACAATATAGACCTCAAGGGCGATGATGACTTTTACAAAAAGGTGGCGAGAGGAAGGCTGCAGCCCGTGCTCGACACCATAAGGCTGATGAAGGACCTCGGCGTGTGGGTCGAGGTCACGACGCTGGTCATCCCTGATTACAATGATTCGGACAAATTTCTGAAATGGGTTGCGGAGTTCATCAGGTCCGTCGATCCCGCGATCCCGTGGCATGTTACGCAATTCTACCCGACCCACAAGCTGCGCGACAAACCGCGCACACCTGTCGCAACCTTGAGAAGGGCGAGGGAGATAGGGCTTAAGTCGGGGCTGAGATATGTATATGAGGGCAATGTGCCGGGCGAGGGAGGCGAGAACACATACTGCCATCAGTGCAACGCTCTTCTTGTGAAGCGGACCGGATTCTATCTGGAGGGCGTCAATATGCCCGGCGCGAAATGCCCGGCTTGCGGCGCGGAGATTGACGGGGTAGGGCTTTGACGCATAGAGGCCTGGATAGCCGTACCTTGTCGCGCTGAAATCAGATGAGTTTCCGTTGTTTGCGGATGAATCAAAAGAGCGTCGCAAAATCTTTGCCGATTAGCTTCTCAACTGTGTCGGCGCGCCATGATCCGGCCACCCAGGCCTCTCTATTATGCCTTCCGGGCCGAGCTTTCCATGCGGTCATTCTTTATATCGCAGTAAATAGTGAATTGTCTTCTGTGACACATGCGCGCGGCTTGTCGGTTATAATTCAGATATGATCTCAAAGAACAGGAAAGGCCGCCGCAAGACGCATCTCTATCTCGCCGTTGTGCTGACTGCCGCTACGGTCTCTATCCTTTTAAGCGCCTTTATTTTCTATCATAATTCATTGGGCGCGGCCGACGAGTCGTTGCGGCTGCAGGCCCTTGGTATCGCGGCGAGTCTCGAACCGTCCCTCCGGGACATAAAGGGCAAGGAGATGTTGTTCCCCGACATCATCACTGCCGCGGCCTGGGAGGGCATAGCTTATATCGCGCTCTATGATAAAAACGGGCTTACACTGCTCCACTCGAATGAATCTCTTGTCGGGCGCAAGGTTGATCTGCCGGAGATCCGGGCTGCGGTTGAAGAGGGCAGGCCTTTAACAGGCTATATGACCCTCGGCACAGGTGAAGAGGTCTTTGTGATGAACTACCCGATAAGCCTGAAGGGATCGATGAATGTGCTGAGACTTGCGCTCCATCCATATCCCGCCCAGGACATCATAAGGCAGGCAAAACTTCAGGCCGTCAGCGTGTCGCTGAGTGTCCTCTTTCTCTGGATACTCGGTTTTTTCCTTGTCCGTGCCGTCAGGAAGTCGGATGAACTGACGGCCCTGATGGTCGAGAAGGAGAGGCTTGCCGTTATCGGAGAGATGGCGGCCGTGCTTGCCCATGAGATAAGAAACCCGCTCGGCAGCATCAAGGGTTTTGCCCAATACCTTGCTGAAGGCAGGCATGGCGGGAGCGCTGAGCTGGATGTGATCATAAGTGAGGCGATAAGGCTTGAGCGGCTGACCGAAGACCTGCTTCTGTTTGCGAGGCCCTCAGAGCCCAGGGTTGAGGCTTTTGACCTGTCGGGGCTGGTTGAGGAGACGCTCGGTCCGGCCCGCGCCCTGGACCGGGTCAGGCAGCACGCAATAACCCTGAACTCCGAAGTCCCTGAAGGCTTAACGGCTCACACCGACAGGGAGATGCTGAGACAGATACTGGCCAATGTCGTCCATAATTCGGTGGAGGCCTCGGCCGGGGATGGGATAATATCGCTTGCCGCCGCACAGTCCGGGAATCTGATCAATATTGAAATCAGGGACAACGGCTGCGGCATGGACAAAAAGACTATGGACAGGGCCTTTGATTCCTTTTTCACAACAAAGGCCAGGGGCACGGGTCTCGGGCTGGCGATAGTAAGCAGGCTGTTGAATGCGCTCGGAGGCCGCATCGGAATTCAGAGCAGTCCCGGACAGGGGAGCGTCATTACCATTGCCGTTCCGGCCAAAGTGGAGACAGACCATGAATAAAGAAAACTTCAGGATACTTATTGTCGATGACGAAGAGTCCTTTCTCCTGCTGATGACGAGGATATTGAAGGATGAGGGCTATACCGTGAAAGGCCTGACCGATCCCGCCGGGGCACTGAAGGCGCTCGGTTCATTCTCTCCGGCCATGATTATCTCGGACCTGAAGATGCCGGGCATGGACGGCATCCGTTTCATGCAGGAAGCCAAAAAGGGGAGCGACGCCGATTTTATCATGATAACGGCCTTTGCCACTGTAGAGAGCGCCGTCGAGGCGATGAAGATGGGCGCCTCCGATTACATAACCAAACCGCTGCAGAGCCCGGACCAGCTCAGGATCGCAGCCCGCAAGATATTCGAGCGGCAGTCGCTGATAAATGAAAATATGCTGCTCAGGACCGAACTCGACTCCGGAGTCCCTCCCCCTGAAATCGTCTTTGCCGGCATGCCCAATGTTCTGAAGGCCGTTCAGGATGTTGCGCAGACGGACACAACGGTCATGCTGCTCGGCGAGACCGGCACGGGCAAGACGCTTATCTCAAAGATCATCCATCACCTGAGCGGGCGGAAGGGCCTGTTTGTGGACATAAACTGCGCGGCCATACCCGAGACCATGCTGGAGTCGGAGATGTTCGGACATGAAAGAGGGGCCTTTACCGGGGCTGTCTCGATGAAGAAGGGCAGATTCGAACTGGCGGATGAAGGGACCATACTGCTCGACGAGATATCGGAGATGTCGCCCGGCCTTCAGGCCAAATTCCTGCGTGTGCTGCAGGAAAAAGTGTTTGAACGGCTCGGCTCCAACAACACGCTCAGGACCAACGCGCGTGTCATAGCCGCTACAAACAGGGACCTTATGCAACTGGCGGCTGAGGGGAGATTCCGCGAAGACCTGTATTACAGACTGAACATATTCCCGATAACCCTGCCGCCCCTGAGGGCGCGCGCGGAACATCTGGAGGCGCTGTCACGGCACGTTGCAGAAAAGGTCTCGCGCAGGCTCGGCAGACAACCGGGTGTCGTCTCTGCCGGGTCGCTGAAGGCCATGCAGTCCTATCCGTGGCCCGGCAACATACGAGAACTCGAAAACGTGATAGAGCGGGCCGTAATAGTAAGCAGGGGGCCGGAGCTTGAAATATCCCTTGCAGCGCCGAAATCTCCGGCCGAAGAGAAAGGCGGCGCATCCGACCTGAAGGCGCTCGAAAAAGATGCGATAGCCGATACGCTTGAAAGGCTCGACGGCAACAGGAAGGCCGCTGCGCTCGAACTCGGAATATCCCTGAGATCGCTCCAGTACAAGATCAAGGAATACGGTCTTAACCCCGGGCTGCAAAAGAGGCGCTTGAAGAAATGAAGCGCAAAGCTCCAAAATAAAGCCCATGTTTGACTATATTGTCTTTGACCTTGACGGCACCCTGAGCGATTCGATTGTCGGGCTCACGAGGTCTATCAATCACTCCCTGCGCATTCACGGTTTTGATGAGATGGCCGGGGCTGATCTGCTGAAATATATCGGGCCGCCGCTGGACCGGTCCTTCTCAATTATAACGGGTATTGACGACGAGGCGCGGATTCAGAGCCTTGTCGCCGTATTCCGTGAAAGGTACGACAGGATCGGATACTCTGAAAACCGGCTTTATGACGGGATAGAGGAGGCGCTCCGGGGCCTGTATGATTCCGGCATAAAACTTGGAGTGTGCACGGCCAAGCGCGCCGATTTTGCGGAAAAGATACTCAACCTTTTCGATATAAGAAAATATTTCAGCTTTGTCAGCGGAGGGGATGTCGGTGTCCTGAAGTGGAGGCAGCTTGAAGGGTTATTGCTGCGGCAGACAATATCCTCGCGATCTGTTATGGTGGGGGACCGTGATGTGGACATACAGTCCGCGCATAAAAACGGACTGAGTTCGGCGGGTGTGCTCTGGGGCTATGGGACCAGGGAGGAATTGTCGGCGCAAAATCCGGAGTTTATCTTCAGTTCCCCGTCTGAGTTGCTGAAACTATCTCCGGCGTAAAGACATCATCTCCGTGCATGACGCCTGTTAGGGCCTTGCAGCGCTTTCCAACGACAAATCAGGAGTTGATTTTTTCTCATCCGGACATTGAAAAAACAGCTATTTTCTTGTATATTAAGTCCAATGGATAAAAAGCCCAGGAATCCGGAAATGAAGCAAAAGAGAAAAGACATCGACGCCATTGATACGGCCCTGCTCGACCTGCTCAACAGGCGCGCCGCGATAGCGGTAGAGATTGCGGAGGTCAAGCGCAAGTCGAAGCTGAAGTTTCATTCACCAGAGCGTGAGCGCGAGATACTCGAAAGGCTCACCGGCCTGAACAGGGGGCCGTTTCCGAATGACGCCCTGAGGGTGATTTTCAGGGAGATTATCTCGGCCTCCCTTTCCCTTGAAGAGCCCCTGAAGATCACATATTTCGGGCCCGAAGGCACGTTTACCCATATTGCGGCGATACGCCATTTCGGTTCGTTCGCCGACTATGTGCCTGTAGAAAGCATCAAGGCGGTGTTCGATTCCGTAGAGTATGGAGACGCGAGCTACGGCCTCGTGCCAATAGAAAACTCGAGCGAGGGCGTTGTAAGCCATACGCTTGATATGTTTATGGATTACAACCTGAAGATATCGGCCGAGGTCCTGCTTGAGGTGTCCCATAATCTGCTCTCGAAATGCGGGGACAAGAACAGGATCAAGCGTATATATTCCCATCCCCAGGCCCTGGCCCAGTGCAGGGGCTGGCTCGAGGCGAATCTTCCCGGCATCCCCGCGCTTGCGGCCGTAAGCACCGCAAAGGCCGCCGAGATAGCGGCCCATGACGAGGACGCTGCAGCTGTGGCGAGTGAGCTTGCCGCGCGCCTGTACGACCTCAAGTTTATAAGGCGGCACATTGAGGACAAGAAGAACAATTTCACCCGGTTTCTCGTCATCGCAAAGGAGTCGCCCGCTCGCACCGGGGCCGACAAGACCTCCATCATGTTTTCGATAAACGACAGGGCGGGCGCGCTTTACGATATCCTCTATCCGTTCAAGGAGTCGAAGATCAATCTTACCAAGATCGAGTCGAGGCCTTCAAAGAAGCGCGCGTGGGAGTATATCTTCTTTGTGGACATGGAGGGCCATATCGGGGAAGAAAAGGTCCGCAAGGCGATAGAGAAAGTCAGGCTGAACTGTCTGTACCTGACGCATCTCGGTTCTTACCCGGTCTCCGGAAGATAGGCTCCGGGGCCGAATAAGCCGCAGATGTGCGGCTGAAAAGTTAATGAGTAAAGGCATGTTTCCACCTGCCGAGTCTGCCGCATATACTCGTTTTCTCATATGATCAACTGCTGATGCGCTGATCTGTTTATATACTAAAAGGAGTGAGTAATGATCAAACCTGCCGAACCAGTAAGTCATATAAACCCGTACGTGCCGGGCAAGCCCGTAAAGGAGCTTGAAAGAGAGCTCGGTATAAGCGGCTGTATAAAACTCGCGTCGAACGAAAACGCAGCCGGCCCTTCGCCTAAGGCGGTCGCGGCGATAAAAAGGTTTCTGCTTGAGGACGGTTCCGAGCTTTCCAGGTATCCCGACGGCAGCAGCTACTATCTGAAGCAGGCCCTTGTGGAAAAGTTTGCGGGTCGCGGGGTGACGCTTGAGCATGCGAATATCGTCATCGGCAACGGCTCAAACGAGCTTCTGGATATTATTGCGCGGACCTTTGTGGGGCCGGGAGATGAGGCGGTCATGGGGACGCCGTCGTTTGTGGTCTATTCAACATCCGTAAAATCCATCGGCGGTGTCGCGCGCGAGATAGCCATGAAAGATTACAGGCACGACCTTGCCGCGATGGCCGACGCCATTACACCCAGGACAAAGATCGTCTTTATCGGAAATCCGAATAATCCTACCGGCACGATCAACCGCAGGGCCGAGCTTGACGCCTTCATGAAGCGCGTGCCCGACGGCGTGCTCGTTGTAATGGATGAGGCGTACCTCGAATTCGTGACCGACCCCGAATATCCGGATACGCTGAAGGCATATTTTAATGAGGGCAGGGATATCATTGCGCTTCGGACCTTCTCAAAGGTCTATGGCCTGGCGGGCCTGAGGATAGGCTATGGTATTGCCGGGGAAAAGATCATAACAGATATCAACAGGATCAGGGAGCCCTTCAACAGCAACAGCCTGGCGCAGGAGGCCGCGATTGCCGCGCTCGGGGACGATGAGCATCTTGCGCGTTCCAGGGCGCTCAATGAAGAGGGCAGGAAGTTCCTTTACAGCGGGCTCTCGGCCCTTGGCGTTGAATATGTGCCGACCGAGACCAATTTTATCTATCTGCCGCTTGCGGCGGCTTCTGCCCCGCTCTTTGATTCGATGCTCAGGAAAGGTGTAATAGTCAGGCCTGCCGGACCGAAGGCGATAAGGGTCACTATCGGGACGGAACAAGAGAACAGCCGCTTCATAGAGGCGCTGAAAAACAGTTTATGAAAAATGAGTATGTCGGATAATGGGTTGTCTTATTCGCTCATTTGTCCATTAAGGAGATATATATGGATATAATTGTCATCCAGCCCGATACGCCTGAAGAAAATATCAGGCATATAGTCAAGAAACTCGAAAGCAGGGGCCTCTCGGTCAATCTCTCCAGAGGCACCGAGCGGACCATCATCGGCGTGATCGGAGACACCTCAAAGGTGACGGATGATGAAGAGCATGCGATAAAGGCGATGCCCGGCGTCGAGAGCGTGCTGCGCATCCTCAAGCCCTACAAGCTCGCAAGCCGCGACTTCCAGAAGACGCCTACGGAGATTGATGTGGACGGGGTGATTATCGGCGGCAACAAGGTGCAGGTTATGGCCGGTCCGTGCGCGGTTGAGAACAGGTCCAATATAATCAATGTCGCTGAAAAGGTGAAGGCCGCCGGGGCCGCCATACTCAGGGGCGGCGCGTTCAAGCCCCGCACCTCGCCGTATGCCTTTCAGGGCCTCGGCGAAGAGGGATTGATGTATCTTAGCGAGGCCAAGAAAAAGACAGGCCTCCCGATCATTACCGAGTTGATGGACCCGAGGGACATGGAAGCCGTTTGCGAACATTCGGACATCATCCAGATCGGCGCAAGGAATATGCAGAACTTCAGGCTGCTTCTTGAGGTCGGCTCGGTAAAGAAGCCGGTGCTCCTGAAGAGGGGCCTGTCGGCCACGATCAAGGAGTGGCTCATGTCCGCCGAATATATCATGTCGAGGGGCAACCATAACGTCATGCTCTGCGAGCGCGGTATAAGGACGTACGAGACCGCCACGAGGAACACCCTGGACCTCAGCTCCGTGCCCTTGCTGAAGCAGCTTACGCATCTTCCGGTTGTGGTAGACCCCAGCCATGCCGTCGGGAAATGGGACCTTGTGCCGGCCATGGCCAAGGCCGCCGTTGCAGCCGGGGCCGACGCGCTCATCATTGAAGTGCATACCAACCCTGCGGAGGCCTTCTCGGACGGGGAACAGTCCCTGAGGCCCGAGATGTTTGCGCAACTTATGGTTGAGCTGAAGCTGGTCGCCCGGGCGGTCGGCAGGGAAATGTAAGAGGGATACGGAACCGGATGACACGCGCGGCCCATTTTGACGGGGTGTCTATAATGGGCGTGGGCCTCCTCGGGGCCTCGCTCAGCCTTGCCATGCGTCATAAGGGGCTCTGTAAAACCATTACCGGCTGCGGCAGGAGCGAGGCGAACCTCAAACGCGCGGTGAACGCGGGGATCATCGATGATTACAGCCTTGATGCGGCTTCAGCCGTGGGGTCCGCAGACCTTGTCGTCCTGTGCGCTCCGGTCGGCGCGTTTGCCAAGATAGCCTCGGACATGAAACCCGCGCTGAAAAAAGGCGCCGTTGTCACGGATGTCGGCAGCGTGAAGGGGAGGCTGGTCGGAGATATTGAGGCCTTTATGCCCGAAGGCGTTCACTTTATAGGTTCTCATCCCATAGCGGGCGGCGACAAGTCCGGGATTGACGAGGCCCGGCAGGACCTCTTTGCAGGCGCCCGCTGTATAGTTACTCCTACTGCGCTTTCAGACAGGGCCGCACTTGAGGCCGTGACTTCTCTCTGGAAGACGGTCGGCGGCAGGGTCGAGGTCATGGACCCATTTCTGCATGACGAGATCTTCGCGCTCGTCAGCCATCTGCCCCATCTTGTGGCCTACACGCTTGTCAATACGGTCGACAGCATAGACCCCGACCGCATCGAGTACGGCGGAGGGGGGCTGAGGGACTGCACGAGGATTGCGATGAGCTCGCCTGAGTTGTGGCGCGACATAGCTGTTTTCAACAGGGACAATCTGCTGAAGGCCATAGATGTCTTCAGGGACAATCTTGACGTGATAACGAAATGCGTTGAGGACAACAACTGGGAATGGCTCGAAAAGGAGTTCCGCCGTGCGCAGAAGCTTCGGCGGAGGATGAAACAATAGATATGAATATATATGGAACGGTGTGCGGAGAAGACTTTACCGGCAATACCCTGAAGTATGCGCAAACAGGGACCCCCGATAAAATTAAATCACAAGCGATCGTTCCTGATCACAATGTAGCTGCATCGGCTAAAAAAATATATTGTCTTGTAAAGGATTCGGCGCATGCCGTTCCATATATCATTCAATCATGAAAACTGTTGAGATAAGGAAATCGAAGGGCCTTAGGGGAGAGCTGGTCCCGCCGCCGGACAAGTCCATCTCTCATCGCGCGATCATGTTCGCCTCCATTGCGGAGGGCAGGAGCAGGGTCTCCAATTTCCTGTGCGCAGAAGATCCCATGAGCACGATGAAGGCCTTCAGGCAACTCGGCGTCTCCATATCCGGAACCGGCGAAGGAGAACTCGTTATAGAGGGCAAGGGGCTGCTGGGTTTTACCGAGCCGCTTGATGTGATGGATTGCGGCAATTCGGGCACCACTATCCGCCTGATATCGGGACTGCTCGCAGGCAATCCGTTTTTCTCGGTGCTGACCGGGGATGATTCTCTGAAACAGAGGCCTATGGCCCGCGTAATAGATCCGCTGAAAAAGATGGGCGCCGTGATTTCTGCGCGGGGCGGCGACAGGTATCCGCCGATAGCGATCAGGGGCGGCGGGTTGAAGGCGATTGATTACATTATGCCTATGGCCTCGGCCCAGGTGAAATCCTCGCTGATCCTCGCAGGTCTTTATGCCGAAGGCGTCACTGCAATAACGGAGCCTCAGAAATCGAGGGACCATACCGAGAGGATGCTTGCAGCCATGGGCGCGGATATTAAAGTGGACGGGCTCAGGATATCCGTTCAGGGCGGTCCGCGACTCCATGCGCTTGATATGCAGGCCCCCGCCGATTTTTCTTCAGCCGCCTTTTTTATTGCGGCTGCGCTTATTGTGCCGGACTCGGAGATCGTCATCAGGGGAGTAGGCGTCAATCCTGCAAGGACAGGTATGCTGCGGGTTTTGGAGGAGATGGGCGCGCCGGTAAAGATCGAGAACATGCGGGAGGTATCCGGCGAACCTGTGGCGGATATCGTATGCGCAGCGGCAGGCAGGCTGAAGGCTGCGAAGATCGGGCAGGAACTGATACCTTCTCTCATCGACGAATTCCCGATTATATGCATACTGGCGGGCCTTGCCGAAGGAGTTACGGAGATCAGGGGCGCCGGGGAATTAAGGGCAAAGGAGTCCGACAGGATCAGCGCGATGGCGTCAGAGCTTGCAAAACTCGGGGTGGGGATCAAGGAGTATCCCGACGGTATTGACATAGCAGGCTGCGCAGAGCTGCTCGGCAGTGAGATGGACAGCCACGGCGATCACAGGATAGCGATGTCCCTCTCTGTCGCAGGCCTTGTATCGCATGGAGCTATGCGGATTATGGACGCTTCCTGCGTGGATATATCGTTCCCCGGTTTTTATGAAAAGCTGAAGGGGCTGGAGGTGTAGTGTGGCAAAGGTTATAGCCATAGACGGGCCTTCGGGTTCGGGCAAGGGTTCGGTATCCATGCTTGTTGCAAAACGGCTTGGATTTCAGTATCTTGATACAGGGGCCCTTTATCGCGCCCTTGCGTTGCGCATAGTCAGGATGGGGAAAACCGCCGAAGACTCTGAAGACGCAATAGCGGAAGCGGTCGGGGGCGCCGTGATAAGATTTGATAAAGAGCGCGTGTTCCTTGACGGAGAGGATGTCTCAGACGCAATCAGGACCCCTGAGGCAGGACATTACGCCTCGGTCTTCTCTGCAAGAAAGAGTGTCAGGGACTATCTTCTCGAAATACAGAGGGCGGCCGGACGCGAGCATGATATTGTGGTTGAGGGTAGAGATATGACCACAGTCGTATTCCCCGATGCGGGGGTAAAGATATACCTTGACGCGTCTGAAGAAGAACGTGCGCGGCGGAGATATGGTCAGCTCAAGGCAAAAGGCATGCCGATAACAATGGAAGATGCGTTAAGAGATGTAAAGGACAGGGATTTCCGCGACAGCAACCGGGAACTTGCCCCCCTGAAAAAGGCGGAAGACGCATTGCGCATAGACACCACAAATATGTCGATAGATGATGTTGTCGAAGCTATTGCGCAGGAAGCCGGAAAGATATATCCTTGAAATATATATGCAAAATTCGGTATCCTATTTATCTGTATCTGTTTTGTTGGACGCGCAATAACAGGCTTCAATACAGAGGTGTCTTTTGGCGGACCGGATCAGGATTGTCAAAGCGAAGCGGGCCGGTTTCTGCTTTGGCGTAAAAAGGGCGGTAGATATCGCTTTCGACGCAGCGAGTAAGAGTAGTCATGTCTTTACGCTTGGCCCTGTCATACATAATCCCCAGGTAATAGAAAGGCTTAAGGCACAGGGGGTCGCGCCTATCGAATCTATAAACAACCGCAAGATAAAGACATTGATCATCAGGACGCATGGCGTAACAAAGGAGATTTCAGAGCAGCTTGTAAAAAAAACCTATTCTGTAATAGACGCGACATGCCCGTTTGTAAAAAAGGCGCAGCATTACGCAGGATTGCTCAGGGACGAAGGCTATCAGGTTGTGATAATAGGAGACAAGGAACATCCCGAGGTCATCGGGCTTATGAGTTATGCCGGACCCGATTGCATAGTTATCAACAAGGAGACGCCTGTGCCCAAACTCAGGAGCAGGGTCGGAGTAGTGGTGCAGACCACTCAGCCTGTTACTGTTTTAAAGAGGTTTATAGGCGACTCTGTGGACCAGGTAAAGGAACTGAAGGTATTCAATACCATCTGCAATTCCACGGCCCTGAGACTAAAGGAGACAAAGCGGATAGCAAAGGATGTTGATGTGGTGATAGTGGTCGGCGGCAAGAACAGCGCGAACACTACGCAGCTCGCCAAATTCTGCATATCGATGTCCGTGCCGACATATCATATAGAGACGGCCAAAGAGATAAAAAAAGAGTGGTTTGCCGATGTGGAAAATGTCGGGATCACTGCAGGAGCTTCCACGCCCGACTGGATCATAGAAGAAGTGGCGGACAGAATCCGATATATAGGAGGATGCTCATAGTATGAACACTGAAAACAGCGAAGACCGGGACCGGGAACTGGAGCAGATGTATGCCGATACCCTGCACCACATTCACAGCGGCATGGTGGTAAAAGGCAGGGTGATGGCGATAAAGCCCGGCGGGGTTGTTGTCGACATAGGGTATAAGTCCGAGGGCACTGTTGCGTCATCCGAGTTCAGCGGCGATGAGATCGGCAAACTGAATGTCGGCGATGAAATGCACGTTTTTATAGAGAGGATAAACGACCTTGAAGGTATAATTACGCTTTCGCGTGAACGGGCCGCAAAGATCAATGCATGGGAAGCGCTGTCTGAAGCCATGAAGACCGGCAAGGTCCTTGAAGGCACAGTGACTGAAAAGACCAAGGGCGGTCTGATGATGACGGTGATGGGCATAAAGGCGTTTCTTCCGGGATCGCAGATGGATATCAAGCCCGTTAAGGACCTCGATGCATACGACGGCCGTACCCTCAGGGTAAAGGTATTGAAGATGGCGCAGGCAAGGCCGTACGGCGTATCGTCCACTCCGGGCCTGTCCCTGATAGTTTCACACCGGGCCGTAATCGAGGAAGAGACAAAGAAGCTCCGGGAAGCGACGCTTAACTCGCTCAGCGAAGGCGCCCTGTTCAGGGGCAGGGTCAAGAACATTACCGATTACGGGGTGTTTGTCGATCTCGGCGGCATTGACGGTCTTCTCCATATATCGGATATCTCATGGGGCAGGGTAAGCCATCCCGCCGAATTTTTCGCAGTCGGAGATGAAAGGGAGTTTGTCATCATCAAGTTCGACAAAGAGACACAAAAGGTCACGCTCGGGTATAAGCAGAAAAAGCCGAACCCGTGGCTCTCCGTTGAGCAGAAATACGGCCCCGGCGCGATCATCAGCGGCAAGATAGTGAATATCACCGATTACGGGGTGTTTGTCGAGATCGAAGAGGGACTTGAAGGCCTAATACATATATCCGAACTGGACTGGTCGCCGCACCTGAGGCATCCGTCCAAATTCGTCTCCATCGGCGAGAATATCGAAGTCAAGGTGATAAACGTTAACAAGGATGAAAAGAGGCTGTCGCTCAGCCTGAAGCAGATACAACCAAAGCCGTGGGAGCTTATAAAAGACCGTTACAAGGTGGGCCAGCAGATCAGCGGCAAGGTAAAGACCATCACGGATTTCGGGGCCTTTGTAAGGCTTCCCGAAGGTGTGGACGGGCTTATACATATTGCCGATCTCTCCTGGACAAAACATATCAGACATCCTTCCGAGGTTATGAAGAAGGGCCAGAAGATAGACGCTGTGATATTGAGCATAGACAGCGAGCGGGAGCGGATGGCGCTGGGCATAAAACAGCTTGAGCCCGATCCGTGGGAGGTCGAGATACCGGCCAAATTCAGGCTTGGTGAGGAATTCAGGGGCAGAATACTGCGAAAGAGCGATTTCGGTATATTTACCGAACTCGATAATTCAGTGGAGGGACTGATCTATTCGTCCGAGGTCGATCCCGCAAGGGAACTTAATGAGGGAGACTGGATATGGGTCAGGATCATCAAGGTCAATGTCGAGGAGCGGAAGATCGGGTTGAGTATGAAGAATGTGAGGGCTCATGACGAAGGGTAAGACAGCGCTGTTTTCATTCCTGTTCATATTTTTTATAATGGTTGTCGGCGGCATGATTGCGGCCATCGGCAACAGCCTTAAGGGCAAGGTGGCGGTTGTTAATGTGACCGGGCCTATTGTCGAGGCAAAAACCATAGTTGACGAGATAAAGGGATACGCCAAAGACACGTCGATCAGGGCCATAGTCCTCAGGGTCGACAGCCCCGGCGGCGGGGTTGTCGCTTCCCAGGAAATATATGAGCAGGTCAAAAAAGCGAAGGCAAAGAAGAAGGTTGTGGTTTCAATGGGCTCTGTGGCGGCCTCGGGAGGTTATTATATATCGGCGCCTGCAGACCTCATAGTGGCCAACCCCGGAACGATAACCGGTTCCATAGGTGTCATAATGGTTGTGCCGAATCTCAAGGGCCTGATGGACAAGGTCGGCATAAAGACCGATGTGGTCAAGAGCGGAAGGCTCAAGGACCTGGCGTCGGTTTTCAGGGGCATAGGACCTGAAGAGCGCAAGATAATACAGGGTGTTATGGACGATTGTCATGACCAGTTCATCACAGCCGTAGCCGAGGGGCGCAGGATGCAAATTGAGGTTGTGCGGACAATCTCGGACGGAAGGATTCTGTCGGGGCGCCAGGCTCTGGAGGCGGGACTTGTTGACGAGATCGGGGACATGGACACTGCGGTCAAAAGGGCCGCAAATCTGGCGGGTATCGACGGAGAGCCGGTTATAGTCACAAAGACCCCCAGGGGCGCGCTTTCGCGGCTGCTTGACGGAGAGGCGGCGGAAGGTATCATGCGCGCACTGCCCGAGATCAACATGAAATATATGTATTACATGTATATGCCTTAATAATCCGGCATAAGGCTGAATTACGGAATAGTCTCAGCTCCCGCAAGGGTGAGATTAACTCGGATAAAATGCGGAAGAAATATCAAGATAGTCGGGAGGTGTGTCATGACAAAATCGGCGCTCATCGAGATGGTTACTGAAAGGGTCGAGGGGCTTTCCAAAAAACAGGTGGAAGGGATAATAGACACCGTGTTTGAAGGCATGAAAGATGCCCTTGCGCGCGGTGAAAAGATAGAGATCAGGGGGTTCGGCAACTTCAGGCTCAAACAGAGGGACGGCAAGGTGGCCAGGAATCCCAAAACCGGTGAAAAGGTGCAGGTGCCGTCCAAGAAGGCGCTGCATTTCAAGATAGGTAAACCGTTTCATAACGCGCTGAACAAGGTCCAGAACTGATCTTCGCGGGATAACGCCCGGAGCAAAAAAATCCGGAATTGCTCCCGCTTTTTCCCGGGAAGGGGATATTTGTGATTTAGGGGCAACCCTATGTGGTTGCCCCTATTTGTTTATCTCTTTTATCCGTTCTGCCCTTTATTTGACCCGTTTCCAGCCCAGATAACTTGTTCCGCCGATTCCCGAAGCAGGGGTGGTGACCTTAAGCGAGTCTCCTGCGGCATGCATAAAGCGTTTCAGGTTTTTACCGTCCCAATTGGGAAAGGAGCTCCCTTCTACAATCAGATTCACGACTCCATCCTTGCCGTTTAATACCGTATACCGGCCGAAATATGCCAGGCATCCGTGGACAACGGCGCGGTTCTCTGCGGCAGTTCCCTTTATGCGGCTGTTTGAGGCAAATTTCGGGATGCTCGCCTTCATAAGCAGGATAGAGAAACGACCGTCGGGAGTCAGTATCATGGAGCCTCTCGGATTTGGCCCGAACTGGTCGACTTTCCTGCCGTCGGCCCATTCGTTGCAAACCGAGACAAGGGTCCAGTTCCCCTGAATCTGTTGTTGCAGGCCGTCTGTCTGTTGGGCCCATATATCTGAAGGGCCTGAAAACATTCCAACAGAAACAGCGGCAATAACGAAAAGCAACCCGACCATCCACTTCATTGCCTTGCCCATAATTTGCATTCCTCCCTATAAAAAATATTGACCATATACAGGACTTATTATACCGGGCCCCGACCGCCTCAACAATAAGACCTGCCGATTTCCAGCCATACCATGGCGGTTTGTCGACATGGTCCGATGCGCTCATTTTATCAGGGAATGATAATAAATATCAGGACCTTTTAACCGGCAGCAAGAGTGTCACGTCCGGCAATATGTTTTTCGTATTTTTGTGTATAATCCGGAAAACAGTATATCATATCCCAAAGGGCCGTAGGCGCAGCTGCGGAATAGCATGAAACGGGGGCGTGATTTTTATCACGCCCCTGCCGGATATTATATTGGCGCGGATCTATTGGCAGTCACTGCCCATAATACAGGGATATTCCCCATTACATTTGTTGACGCAATCGGACTGCTTTATCAAGTTGTCAATTTTGTTGCACCCGGTATGACATCTGTTACGCTGAACCTGGCAATAATTACATGACATTTTGCCTCTGGGCTTTTTGGGGGATTTCACAGTTCCGCCGGCAGACGGGGCAACAGTGGTTGCCGGAGGGCAGACCGTCTTTTCCCGCACGCACTTGTCCTCATACTTTGCGCAACCGGTCTGGTTCCTTAAACATTCCTGTCTGTTCTGGACGCATCTCTGATCATATCTGGCGCATCTGCTCTGATACTGCGTGCAGGCCCCGGTGCGGGTATTTGTCCTGACGCAGACATTTTCATTCTGCGCGCAATACTGCTGGGTCCGCACGCATTTCTGCCCGGTTTGCACACACTTGGTCTCCTGCTTGACGCATACTTTTTGCAGCTGCACGCATTCCTTATGACAATTCTGCGCAGAGGAAGCCGTATTCCCGACAAACAGTATTAATATAATCGCAAACCCAACCAATATTTTACGCATTATTGTTTTCCTCCCCAGGAAAAAACTTCATAGCCAAATTATATCATGGAAACACTGTGCAGTTTCCAGTGAAGAGAGCGACAGGCAGGCCGTTTCTTTCCTTTCAGGATTTATTGCCGTGTGATCACTCAATCTGCCGCAGGGGCGTGTTATTTATCACGCCCCTGCAAATTCAATATTGTCATAATGGATAACCGTAACAGCGCGGTTTGCCGGGCTCCGCCGTGAAAAATCTAATTAATGATTTTCAGTCCTGACCTGTTTTCTTTTGACCATACAACCTGCGCCTTGATCCTGGGATCGATAAAATCAACTATGACTCCTCCTTTCAGATTCGTATCCGAGACAATACCCACACCGCGTTCGCTTAGGTCGACTATTTTACAGGACCATTGATCCGGAAATGCTGCGCATCGGGTTTCGATATCGCATTTGATCCTTGGCCACATTCTGTCCTCCCTTGCCGTCAATTGCCTTTCATCTTTTCTTAGCGTATTCATTGCAAGCGCCTCCTTCCATGCTTTGTATATACATTTTAGACATAAAAAGCGCTTCAGTCGACAGGACAAACACCGGGCATTTCAGCGCCTTCCCTCCTATCCACTGCCGTCCAATCGGCCTATATATCATATCGGATAAACGACTACGGCCGGAGGACTACTTGAAGGACGCATGTTCAGACATCAGGCTCTGCGCCTGTACCTGCGGTGTGTTGTCAAAAGCCCGGATTCACCCTTTTCTGATTTTATCCAGTTCATATTTTGCCAGTTGAGCATGATGTTCGGAATCTCCACGCAAATGTTCAAGCATCCTGTCGAATTTCGGGGAAACATCGAAACATCTGAAAGTATTCTTTGCAATAAGAGAACTTTCAAGGTCATAAGTCAGCGTGAGAGCCTGCTCTGCAGTAAACATTTCCTGTTTTGCGCGATCGCATGCGTCTTTAACACGGTCGATGATTGATTGTATGGCCTCGGGTTTTATTTTATCCTCCTCGAAGTATGATTCCCCTTCGTATGTCAGCTTATATAGAGTCCGGACTGCTTCGGCATGTTCAAGTTCTTCTTTAGTCAGGGTATTCCATAAATCACTATGTTCAGGAACCCTCTCCGCAAAAAGCGTATAGAGATCACCCAAGGTGTTTTCCAGTTCATGCATAAGCATTAATATCTTTATCTGGTAGTCCGGTAACATATCCCGATATCTCCTTTCGATTTCAATATGCCGTTTATTATATGTTAGTGAATTCGCGGTAAAAACCAAATATCGGAATTATTACCCCGGAAGGCCCCCCCCGGGATTACATAAGGGAAAATTATGAGAATATGAAGTCAACACCGGGGACTATAGGAGACTTTATTTGTCGCAGAAAAGGCTATCCCAAAATAATCCTGCAGCAGGCTTTAAATTGCAGGCCTGGGTTTGTTTTGCTCGCCACCGACATTGCTGCAAGGGAGGTAAACGGGTTTTATTTCAAGATACTTCCCAAGGCCGACCGCATTGAACCTGTCCCGCATGATTGTGCCTGTTGTGACCGGAGGGTTGCCTTCCTGATTTGGCATTATGGATCGGACTATGAGTTTCCGGTATTTTTCGAAACATCTGTCAATATGGCAATACGTCGAAAAAGCAAGACCGGCGACTGTGATGGATTCTTCATCGAAAGAAAGGTAGTCGGGATGAGCAAGGACATCGTGCAGGAATTCGGGCAGCCCGAACTTCTCGACGATTTTTCCGCCGAAGTACGATTGATATTTGTCATAGAAGGAATTATCGTAAATTTTTTCGCCGGGATGGGTCTCTTCCATCTTATGCCGGTACAGCAGCATGACGACCTTTCCCATTTCTATGAACAGGCCCATTAATTCAGCCTTTCTGATTAATGATTCTTTCCATTTTCTCTCCTGCGCAAACAGGCTGCTGAGTATCGAGGTTGCAAAACTCCTTGCGGCCAATTCTTTCATCTTCTCGTCGCTCCTTATCGTGAACATTGACATGGCAAGAATAAAAACCTTGGAGGGGGTTGTCCCCAGTCGCATGATCAAATCATAAAAATCGGGAGCGTTTCCGACGTTTAACTTCAGATAATGAAACGAACTTCCCACCTGGAATAATGCCGCGACAATGTCCTTGGAGATGAGCTGTTTGATATCGTTGATTTTTTGCGCAGACGCATTCTCGTCGTCGAGTATCTGAAGGACCTTCGGATCATAACCGAGATGCAGGTCTTTCAGCACCATATCCTCGATTTTGTCCAGTATGGCCAGATCCTCATCACTGATGACCTCTTTTTGCTGTAAGGCGCTCTGTATTTTCAGAGCCTCACTCATACAATTTAATGATCGCATTAAAACGGTAAATATATCAAATGTCCGTGTCCCATAAAACCAGAGTGTTATCAAAAATGGGCGAGAGGGACCGTTTATATGACCTTTTTTGTCTGCAAGTGAACCGGCATGGAACGTTATCCGGGGCTATAGCCTCTGCGTTTACCGCAGGCCCGCCCTGATTTTATACCCCTTGTGTTTAAGAATAGCTCCATCGGGCAAAACGGAGACGAGTGTTATTCCGGGCATTATCTCCTGTCCCTCACGTCCGATATTACCGTTAATGGACACCAGACGCTCGGAACGTTCCTGCGAATACATATGGGTTGATATCACGAATGCGGGGAGCCCCTTTCTGATATCGTCGGGAAGCTCATCAATAGTATAAATTTTTCCGGGATTGGGCCTGTTTTCAGTCGCATCCCCGTGTTGTCCGCCCTTTGCGCCCGGTTCCGCAGGGGCCTTTTCAGGTCTCTTCCGGGCCTCAGGTTTTGCGGGCGGCTTTATCTCCTTAATCGGCTCAACCTTTGAAGTTATCGACTTCTGTTCAACAGGCGCAGCCTGTGCAGGCGGCTGATACTCCATCTTGTGGGGTTGAACTGCCGGCTCCGGCTGAATGCCCGATGCCTGAAAGGGTAGTTTGTTGTTTGAAGGTTCATCATGGCCGAACCACCAACCAAGACCTCCGGCGATCAGAATCAGTACGACCAGCAGCGCGTAGACCAGCGCTCGTTTTTTTGGACTTTGCGGGGCATTGCCGTGATTATCCATCAAATCGGGCGTCCTGCCGAGTTTGCGCTCCTGCTCGGCCTTTTTTAGCGCGTCAAGTATGTATGACATTCGATCATCCCCATATTGTCCTTATACGCGCTCAACCCGTTGCCCCGGATAAAACGCGCCTGCGCAGCCAGTTCCCCAGTTTTTTTAAAGGCCCCGGAGATCTCGTTTCCCCGAGGGCTTCCCCCGCCGCTTTATTGAGGGTCTTCTTGTCCACCGCATCCTTGCCCTGGACATAAGCTCCGAGCAGCGCCCGGTCGCATATAAGGTTGATAATGCGCGGCACCCCCTTGCTCAAATGGAAGAGCCTTCTTATTATCGGGCCCGGAAAAAGATTGCGGTGTGAGCCTGCTACTGAAAGTCGGTGCGATATGTATTCCGACATCTCTTTTTGTGACAGCGGTTCAAGATGGAAACGGGCGGTAATTCGCTGTGAGAGCTGGCGCAGTTCCGTCCTGTTCAGCATGTCACGCAGTTCAGGCTGCCCTATCAGCACGATCTGAAGGAGCTTGGCGCGGTTTGTCTCGAGGTTGGTGAGCAGTCTCAGCTGCTCAAGCGCAGCCTGCCCGAGGTTTTGCGCCTCGTCTATTATGAGCAATGTGCGACGTCCCGAGGCGTGGGAATCCAGCAGCCGCCTGTTTATGAGATCGACGAATATCTTTACGCTCGTTGCGTCCTCCGGATATTTTATGCCGAGTTCCTCGCATATTGAGGCCAGCAGTTCCACATCCGTAAGCCGTGGATTGATGATAAACGCGGAGTCGCAGTTGTCCGGCATCTGCTCGAGCATGCAGCGGCATATGGTGGTTTTGCCTGCGCCCACCTCTCCGGTGAGCAGCACAAAGGCCCCTTCCGACCTGATCCCGTAGATGAGGTGGGCAAGAGCCTCCCTGTGTTTTTCGCTCATGTAGAGATAGTTCGGATCAGGAGCTATCGAAAAGGGAAGGTCCTTAAGCCCGAAATATTCTTTGTACATATCCATCTCCGGACATATTTCTGCGAGCCTGCGAAGAAAAGAGCATTACATCAAGCCTACCTTATGTGAAGCTAAAAATCAATGCTTGCCAAACTGCCGACCCGGGCCTCCCGCCCTGCCTCACAGGCGGCCCCGACATTCCGCGCTCCGAAGATATTTCCCGCTTTTCCGGATCGCGAAAGAGATTGATTGCACAGTCCTCAGGAGTCAAATCCGCAGTTGCTTTTTTTATCAAACTGTTTTAAAATCTATCATTACCATTGGGAGGGGTAAGTATGGAAATTGGAGATTTGATAAGAAGTATCAGGAAGTCGAGACGTATGTCGCAAATGGCGCTCGCGAGTTTCATCGGGGTGTCATACCAGCAGGTCCAGAAGTACGAAAAAGGCACGAGCAGCATCAGTGTTGAGAGGCTGAAACAGATTTCTCAGGCGCTCGGCACATCTGTCTTTACCTTTTTCCCGGAAGAAAAGAAGGGAGCCCTCAAAGATGCAAAGCTGCAGGGTGGCCTTTCCAAAGAGGAGCAGACCCTTGTAGCCAATTTCAGGCGCATTAAGGGCAAGAATGAGAGGCTCGCTTTTTTTGAGTTTTCGAAAGCCGCAGCGAAAAACAAAAAGGCATTAAGCGTGCTCAAGGCTCCCAAGGCTGCGAAGACAAAGAAGCGCTAAAGGCTTTTTTGTTTCGTATTGTTCCGGTAGTTTTTTCAGAAGAGAGGGCATTGATGATCATCAATGCCCTCTCTTCTTTGCTTTTGGCCGTAATCCTTCCGGCTGTATTCCCTGTGCCGCTTAAACTGATATAATGAATAAACAGCAGCATTTCGCCTGAAATACCATTAAACGGAGGACGACTGATGCCACATCCAAAGGTTCTTGCTTTTATACTCGCCGGGGGCAAGGGGGAGCGGCTTTTCCCGCTGACCTCTTTCAGGTCAAAGCCTTCGGTGCCGTTTGGAGGCAGACACAGGATAGTGGATTTTGTCCTCAGCAATTTTATCAATTCAGGCATATATTCCATTTATCTGCTTGTGCAGTACAAGTCGCAATCCCTTATCGAACATGTCAGGCAGCACTGGAGTTTCTCATCCATAGTCAAAAATCATTTTGTCGCCGTAGTCCCGCCGCAGATGAAGGTAGGGCCTGAATGGTTTCAGGGCACCGCCGACGCGGTATTCCAGAATATCAATCTCATAAAGGACCACAGGGCCGATCTGGTCGTTGTTTTCGGCGCGGACCACATATATCGAATGGATATAGGGCAGATGATAGAAGCCCATATCAGGAACAATGCGGATGTCACGGTTGCGGCGCGTCCGGTCCCTCTGGAGCAGGCTTCGGCATTCGGAGTGATCGCCACCGACGAAGAGAGACGTATAACCGCATTCCAGGAAAAGCCCAAGTCGCCTGTTCCAATGCCAGATGATCCTGCGAGGGCCTTTGTTTCGATGGGCAATTATATATTCAAAACAGATGTCCTTATAGAGGCCCTGGTGAGGTCCCAGAAAAAAAAGGAACATGATTTCGGCGCGCATGTAATCCCCAGCCTTGTTGATTCGGGGAGGGTTTTTGCGTATGATTTTGCTTCCAATATCATACCCGGGACGAAACCGTATGAAGAAAAGGGCTACTGGCGCGATGTGGGGACCATCCAGGCGTACTATGACGCGCATGCCGATCTGCTCGGCGAGAAACCGGCCTTTGACATGCATAACAGCCAATGGCCCATTCATCCCCAGGTATATATAGGGCCTTCAACCAGGATACTCGGCGGCAGGATCAAGAACAGTCTGATTGCCGAAGGTTCCATCATCAAAAAGGCGGTCATCAGCAATTCCATAATTCATAGCGGCGTCGTCATTGAGAACGACGTTGCCATAGAAGACAGCATAATAATGGACGGGGTAACGATCAACAGCGGGTGCAGGCTTCGCAGGGTGATAGTTGATAAAAACAATGTGCTGAGCGAAGGCGAACAGATCGGACTGGAGCCTGAAAAGGACCGTTTCCGCTGTCACATCGATCAGGAGTCGGGCATAGCGATCATCCCGAGGGGCGGGAGACTGAAGCAGCCCAGGAAATAGCTTATTCCGCCTTCACAACAGGGATTATATATTCCGGGAGCACGGGGCAGACGTATTGAATCGCGCCTAATTCCGCCTTCCCTGTGCGTCCCGGTAAAAAAATGCGGTTAATCGTCGTGCTCTTCCCTGATGACCCTTTCGGCGAGTTCCCTGTCCTCATCTCTCACGAGTATTTGTATCTCTCCCATCTTTCCGACGTTTACCGGATACGGGCTGACCTTGGAAGACCTGAGGACCACCGGTATGCCTCCGCTTTCGAGCAGGTCTTTCAGTATCTCGGCCTCCAGCGTATCGTATGTGACCAGGACTGCCGACCAGTCTTCGTCTTTCATTCGTTCTCCTTTTTGCCTGCGCTCATCAACCGATTCAGGATTGTCCATACTCCCTGTCGGCCCATACAATCATATACTATTTTGCCGCCTTCACCTTTTCCCAGTCCGCAAGGAATTTCTTGAGCCCGATGTCCGTAAGCGGATGTTTTATCAGTTGACCTATCACGCTGTACGGGATGGTCGCTATGTCTGCTCCGATCAGCGCAGCGTCAAGGACATGGAGCGGATTTCTGACGCTTGCCACTATCACCTCGGTGTCGAAGGCGTAATTTTCATAGATGGTCAGGATGTCGGAAACTATGTCCATACCTACATGGCTGATGTCGTCGAGCCTGCCGACAAACGGACTGACATAGGACGCGCCCGCCTTTGCAGCCAGCAGGGCCTGGTTTGGTGAAAAGATCAGGGTGACATTGGTCCTGATCCCTGCTGCAAAAAGCCGCTTTACGGCCCTGAGCCCCTCTTCGATCATCGGGATCTTGACGACTATATTTTCTCCGAGCTTCGCCAATCCCTCGGCCTCTTTGACCATTTCATCCGCCGTAAGCCCGATGACTTCTGCGCTTATCGGGCCGTTCACCACCTCGCATATCTCCCTGAATATGGTCATCGGGTCTTTCTTTTCCCGTGCAATGAGTGACGGATTGGTTGTTACTCCGTCAATGACCCCGAGCTCCCATGCCTTTTTGATCTCGTCTATGTTGGCGGTATCGATAAAAAACTTCATGCTTCCTCCCTGTAGTGTATTTTTATTGAATTAATCGGTCCTGTCCGCGTCAACTTCTTTTCCCCTTTGTGCCTGCTGCGATAAGTTCTATTATATGCCTGACCGGTCTCTCTTTTGACAGGCTTCCAAGCTGCATCACGCAGTTCGGACACGAGGTTACGATCATGTCTGCGCCGTCAAATGAAGCCGCCCTTTTGCCGAGGAGCGCATCCGACACTTTATCGTTCAGCAGCCTGACGGCGTTTCCCATGCCGCAGCAGCCCTTCTCCGCAGGCTCTTCGGGGATTATCCCCAGGGCGCGCAATATAGCGCGGGGCTCCGCAACGGATTTCAGATAATTGACCGAGTGGCAGGGGTCATGATACATAACCCGCCCCGCATTTCCGGAAGATGGTTTCAGACAGGAGATCAGCGATGAATCGCATATGAACTTCGAGATGTCGGTTGCATTGGTAATACCTTCGCCGATGATGTCTTTATACACATCCCTGATAAAGTGCGCGCATGTCGGGCAGAGTGTTATGACGGCGTCGACATTCAGCATCCCGAAGGTGTCCAGATTTTTTCTTGCCAATGACTCGGCCTCGTCCGTCAGCCCCATGCCGAGCAGCGGCGCGCCGCAGCAGCATTCCCCCTTGGCCAGCACGACCTCGAAGTCCATATTGTTGAGGGCCTTAATAAAGGCGGCTCCCATTTGCGGATAAAGGAAATCCACCGCACAGCCTGCGAAAAGCGCGACCCTTCCCCTCGGCTCGGAAGTCCTGAATACGGAGATGTCGTTTTTCAGCCTGTTGTCCGGGATGTCGACCCCGAGCTTTTTTATGGCGCGAAAGAGTTTGGACCTTCCAAACAGGGCCTTCAAACCGGTCTGATCGAGGAAGCGGAAGATATTGCATGCGATAGCCGGATTGGTGAATGCGTATTTGACGCCGGTTCTGTATAAACGCCGCGCATTCCATGTGAGGGCAAGCTTTTTCCGGGCCTCATAAAAAGCCCCGGTTACGGATATCCCCCTCGGACAGCTGTTGTCGCATGCGCCGCACAGAAGGCATGTATATATGCGCTCATCAAGGATGCCGGATGGATCGATCTCGTCGGAGAGGAATTGGACAATCAGTTCAATCCTGCCGCGGCCGCTCATACCTTCATTTGCGAACTCGATATATGTCGGGCAGGAGGCCTTGCACTTTCCGCATCTGACACAGAGCTCAGGTCCGGCATTGGGATTGATGTTATTCATTCAGACTTCCGCTCCTGAACCCGTCGATATCAATAGTTACATACTTGAACCCGAGGCCCTTAAAGCGGGCCGATATCTTTTCCTTCAGCCCTCTTTCAGAAAACCTTTCCATATCGGACCTGTTGACCTCTATCCTCGCCAGGTCGTTAGGATGGCTCCTGACCCTGAGTTCAGTAAACCCAAGGCCTTTCAGAAATGATTCCGCTTCGTCCACGCGCCTGAGGCCTTCCTTTGTGATGGGCATGCCGTAAGGGAAACGGGAAGCGAGGCAGGGAGCGGCGGGTCTTGACCATGTCGGCAATTCCAGGGTCTTCGACAGGTCCCTGATCTCCTGCTTTGAAAAACCCGCATCGATAAGCGGGCTTTTGACTCCATGTGCGGCCCCGGCCTTGCGGCCGGGCCTCCGGTCCGAGATGTCGTCCGCGTTATTGCCGTCGAGGACCGACGTATAGCCTTCGGCCCGCGCAATCCCGAAGAGTTTTGAATACAACTCATCCTTGCAATGGAAACAGCGGTCTTCGGGATTGCGCCAAAAATCTGGATTATCAAGTTCGCATGTAACGATGGTCCTGAACGGGACGCCGATAAAGGCAGCCATATCCCGCGCGTTGTTCAGGTCCTCCGCCGGCATGGTTTCCGAAGACGCAGTCACGGCAAGTGTTTTTACGCCCGAATCCTTCAGGGCCTTCAGCAGGAATGCGCTGTCGACGCCTCCCGAGAACGCGAGTATGACGGAATCCATCTTGCCGAGGAGTTCAAGGAGTTTATTGTATTTTTCGTTTAAAGACATAGGATCGGCCGGTTTTATTTCTACCTGCTTCGGGGCACATTCATAAAACCTACAGCACTGTTATCTCGTAATGCTCCTGATGGAACTTGAAGTCTTCCTTTACTATCAGATTGATGCCGAAGGCGGTTTCGGTCTCTTCGATGCCGAAGCGCTCATCCTCTGCGAGCAGCTCGGCTACAGCAGGGCTGGCGGTTATCACTGCAACCTTGGCCTTCGGCAGGCCCATCTTTCTCAGCTTTCTGAATATCTCGTACGCCACTGTGCGCGCCGATTTTACAAAACCCTTGCCTTCGCAATAAGGACACTGATCGCAAAGCACCCTGCCGAGGCTTTCCCTGACGCGCTTTCTTGTCATCTGAATAATTCCGAGTTCCGAGACGTTGTAAACAGTGCTCTTTGCCCTGTCTTTTTTCATGGCCTCGACAAGGGCATTGAAGACCTTGTCCCTGTTTTCGAGCTTCTCCATATCTATGAAGTCCATGATGATGATCCCGCCCAGGTTCCTGAGCCGCACCTGATAGGCGGTTTCCTTGACCGCTTCGAGATTGGTCTTCAGTATGGTCTCTTCAAGGTTCTCCTTGCCCACATACTTGCCGGTGTTCACGTCTATGACCGTCATGGCCTCGGTCTGGTCGATAATAATATAACCGCCGGATTTCAGCCAGACCTTTCTTTCGAGCGCCCGCGCCACATCATGCTCTATGGCAAAGGCGTCGAATATAGGCTCCATGCCGTCATAGAGTTCGATTTTGCTCATGAGCTCCGGGAAATATGAACTCACAAAATCGCTGAGCTTTTCGTAATCTTCATGCGAATCTATTACCAGCCGCTCGACATCCTGACTCATGAAATCGCGTATGGACCTGAAGACCAGGTCCAGGTCGCTGTAAATCAGGGCAGGCGCCGAGGCCTTGTCTTTTTTTAATCTGGTGTTTTCCCACACATGCATGAGAAAATCGAGGTCGCGCCTGATCTCGTCGTCCGTAGCGTCTTCGCTTGCGGTCCTCATTATGAGCCCGTATCCCTTCGGCCTTATCTCATTCGCGATCGTCTTCAGCCGCTCCCTGGTCTCTTCGTCTTCTATCCTTCGCGAGATGCCGACATGGTCGACATTAGGCATGATTACCAGGTATCTGCCGGGCAGTGTGATATACGAGGTCACACGCGCCCCCTTGGTGCCTATCGGGTCTTTTGCAACCTGGACGAATATCTCCTGTCCCTCCTGCAGCAGTTCCTCAATGGGCAGGGGCCTGTGGTCTTCGGAATGGAGCGCCGGATTGTCGGAATCGTCTTCATTTCCGTCCCTGTTCTCGTTCTCGACAATCGGCGGATAATAGTCGTCAAAGTCGGGCATGATGTCGGAAACATAAAGGAACGCGGCCTTTTCGAGTCCGATATCTATGAAGGAGGACTGCATGCCCGGCAAAATCTTCAGCACCTTGCCCTTGTAGACATTGCCCACAAGGCTGGTGTCTTTGTTGCGTTCTATATATATTTCGACAACCTGTCCGCTTTCGAGCAGCGCGACCCGGCTCTCTTCTCTCGTCACATTTATAATCAGTTCGTTGATCACAGCGGTTTCCTCCATCCGTCTTTCCAGCCGTACATCCCTGTACGTATTATCTCAAGTTCTTCCATTTTTTTGCCGAGCAGGGCTGTGCAGATTTCTCCAAGCCTGACCCTTATCTTTTCCGTTTCCTTCAACACAAAGCGCCATGCGGCTGCCGGCTGCCGTTCTGAAATAAAGAAGGCGCGGACCTCTTCATCCTCCAATGCGAGCCTTTCGACGGACTCGATGCAGACCGAGATATCCGTCTCTTTCCCTTCCCGCAAAACAATAACAGGGCCGCCCGAATAAACCGGTCCGGACTTGTCCGTCTCCTCCGTCTCCGGGCAGGTGACGATAAACTCATACCTGGTCACGAATACGGTCAGGGAAGGCGCGGCCGCAGGTATCACGAACATCCGGCTGATCCTGATTCCGTCCGGCAGACTGCTATTTAAAAGTGTACGATATAATTGTACATCAAAGGGCGCGAATACCTCCATGTCGAAATACTCTTCGATTCCGGCGACCCCGACACCAAGCGGGGGGCCGAACGAGACCTCAGGATTGGGGTGAAAACCCTTTGTATAATCGACCGGGACCCCGGCCCTTTTCAGGGCCTTTGTCATGGCGGCGATCAGTTCTAGATGTGAGAGATAACGCAGCATGCCGGTTTTTGAGAAACACGATCTTACCCTCTGCTTGAACAGTTTTTTGCCTGCGCCGGGCTCCGGGACCTGCGGCGCAGGCGCAATATTAGTTTCATCAACAGACTGCGCAGAGGCGCAGGTGTGCGCCCCCGGCTCTCCTGCTTCCCTGCATTCAAGGCCGCATCCGGAACAGGCCTGCCTGCAGTTTGGCGTCATTGTTTCCGCGAGGGCCTTCGAGTATTCTTTGAAGAGGAAATCCCTGCTTACCCCGACATCTATATTGTCCCAGGGCAGGGGGCTGTCCGCGGAGAAGGTCCTTTCAGCATATGAGGCGCCGTCGATGCCGGTTTTTTCCATGGCCGCCAGCCATTTGTTGAAGTCGAAGAACTCGGACCAGGCGTCGAGTATGCAGCCGCTGCGCCAGGCCTCTTCGATCAGGCCTGAGAGCCTTTCATCCCCGCGCGCAAAGACCGCCTCAAGAAAGCTCATCTGTTCGTTATGCCCTTTATATTTGAATTTCTTTGAGTTTATCGACTGCCTCAGGTATGAGAGTTTGCGCCTCATTTCCTCAAGGCTTATCTGGCCGCACCATTGGAACGGTGTGTGCGATTTGGGAATAAAAGGCGAAACTGTTATATTGATATTCACGAATTTGCCGCTGTTCCTCTTTGCGATATGCAACGCCTTCATGGCCATCTCGTTGATTGCGGTTATGTCCTCTTCCCGCTCGGTCGGGAGCCCGATCATGAAATAGAGCTTGATGGTGAGCCAGCCTTCCTCGAAAAGGGCGTTGAGCGCACGCTCGTAATCCTCGTCTGTGAAGTCCTTGTTGATAACGCGCCTGAGCCTTTCGGTCGCGGCTTCGGGGGCCATAGTGAATCCTGTCTTGCGCACGGAACAAATCTCTTTAAGCACATCCCTGCTCACGGAACCCACGCGCAGCGACGGCAGCGAGACGGCAGTCCTGGTCTCCTTTGAAGAGCGGTTGAACTCCCTGATGAGAGGGAGCAGGCAGCTGTAGTCGCCTGAGCTGAGGGAGCTGAAGGATATATCGTCATACCCTGTGTTTGCAACGGCGTTGCGGGCCAGTTTCAAAACAGTTTCAGGGCTTCTCTCCCGCAACGGCCTGTATGTCATGCCTGCCTGGCAGAACCTGCATCCCATTGCGCAGCCCCTTGCTATCTCTATATTCACCCTGTCATGGATGATCGAGGCATACGGCACGATCTGCCTTTCCGCAAAAGGGGCCGAGTCCAGATCAGAGACAACCCTCCTCTTTATCCGGCCCGAATGCCCATGTATGCGCGGCACATAAAAGCCTTCGATATTTGAGAGCGCCTTGAGAATGCCTTCAGCTTCGTCCGCCTTTGCCTGCCTGAAGGCGTCAAGCATTTCCACAATCGCTTCTTCACCGTCACCGATCAGGAATGCGTCGATGAACGGGGCCATGGGCGCGGGATTTACGGCGGCTGGGCCGCCTGCTATGATGATCGGGAAAGGGTTTTTTGAACCTATCCTGTCTTCTGTCCTGAACGGTATGCCTGAGAGGCTGAGCATATCAAGAATGGTCGTATAAGAAAGCTCATGCTGCAAACTGAAACCAACCAGGTCGAACGTCCGGACAGGCCTCTTTGTCTCGAGCGAGGCGAGTTCGACATCATTCGCCTTCATATACTCCCGGAGGTCGGACCAGGGCGCGAAGACGCGCTCTGCTGCGGCATACGGAAGCCTGTTGACGATCTCGTACAATATGCGCAGGCCGAGATGGGACATGCCGACCTCATACGTGTCAGGAAAGGCCAGCGCCATCCTGCAATCAACAGGCGCGTCTTTGGTTATTGAGTTGAATTCACTGTTTATATAACGGCTGGGCCGCTGAAAGCGAGAAAAGTTCATTCTTTTAAAATAACATCCATCCCTGATATTGGGCAAGGAAAGAAAGAGGAAGGGAGCTCCTGCCTTTGAACACCGACCCTTGCCGTCAACACACCTGCAGCGGCTGCCGGCAATGATGGGCAGGGAGACAAGAGACATGAAAAAATGGTGCCGAAGGCGGGACTCGAACCCGCACGACCTTGCGACCACTAGACCCTGAACCTAGCGCGTCTGCCAATTCCGCCACTTCGGCATGGAGTCTATTTTAGCATAAACAACCGCTCAAAATCCTCATTATGGTAAAATATATTTTAACTACATACATGAGGTATAAAGAGCAATGAAACCAGAGTCATCAGGCAATCCGGCGCTTAATCCGCCGCCCAATTTTATCCGCGCCATTGCGGCGGAGGATGTTAAAAACAACAAGAACGGCGGTAAGGTCATAACCCGTTTTCCGCCTGAGCCGAACGGCTATCTCCATATAGGCCACGCCAAATCCATATGCCTGAACTTCGGGCTCGCGCAGGAATTTCACGGCAGGTGCAATCTGCGTTTCGACGACACCAATCCGAGCAGGGAAGAGCAGGAATATGTGGATTCGATCATGGAGGATATCTGCTGGCTCGGCTTCGACTGGGGAGAACATCTCTATTATGCCTCCGATTATTTCGATCGGATTTATGAGTATGCGGAACAGCTTATCAAAAAGGGCAAGGCGTTCGTATGCGATCTTTCCTTTGAAGAGATGAGGCAGTATCGCGGCACACTTACAGAGCCGGGCAAGGAGAGCCCCTATCGCAACCGTTCCGTAGAGGAGAACCTCGACCTCTTCCGCCGCATGCGCGCAGGAGAATTTCCCGACGGGTCAAAGACTCTGAGGGCGAAGATCGATATGTCTTCCGGCAATGTGAACATGCGCGATCCGGTCATGTACAGGATCAAGCACGAAGATCACCACAGGAGCGGCAGTAAATGGCGCATTTATCCGATGTATGACTTTACGCACGGCCAGAGCGACTCGCTTGAGGGCATAACCCATTCCATATGCACCATGGAATACGAAGACCACCGCCCCCTTTACGACTGGTATCTCGATGAGCTTGGGGTTTACCATCCGCGCCAGTACGAATTCGCGCGGCTGAATCTCAGCCATACGGTCCTCAGCAAGAGAAGGCTCCTGAAACTGGTGAATGAAAAATATGTGACCGGCTGGGATGACCCGCGCATGCCCACTCTTGCGGGGATGAGGAGACGCGGATACACGCCTAAGGCGATAAGAAATTTCTGCGAGCGCATAGGGGTTGCGAAGAAAGACAGTCTTGTCGATATGGGCATGCTTGAATTCTGCGTCAGGGATGACCTGAACAAATGCGCGCCGAGGGTAATGGGGGTGTTGAGGCCGCTCAAGGTGGTCATAGATAACTATCCCGAAGAAGAGGAGTATCTCGACGCGATAAACAATCCGGAAGATCCGGCCGCGGGTTCACGTAATATTCCATTTTCACGTGAACTTTATATTGAGCGAGATGATTTCATGGAAGATCCCCCAAATAAATTTTTCCGTTTGACTCCGGGCCGTGAGGTCAGGCTCAGATACGCCTATTTCATAAAATGCGAAAGTGTTGTGAAGGATGCGGCTGGAAATGTTGTTGAGGTGCATTGCACATACGATCCTGCCACACGCGGCGGCGACGCGCCCGACGGACGCAAGGTAAAGGCCACGATGCATTGGGTGTCGGCGAGGCATTCGATCCCGGCCGAGGTCCGCTTGTATAACGCATTTTTCGACAGGCCCAATCCTAATGATGTGGAGGAGGGCAGGGACTTTACCGATTATCTGAATCCCGACTCTCTCGAAGTCCTGACTTCATGCATGTTGGAGCCTTCTCTTGCAGAGGCAACGCCGGGGAGTCATTACCAGTTCGAGAGGATGGGTTATTTCTGCGTGGATAGTGTTGATTCAAAACCGGGAGCGCTGGTGTTTAACCGTATTGTGACGCTCAAGGACGATTGGGTAAAGATTCAGAAGGGCGCAGGAAAATAGGGAGATTGCGCATTTATATTATCATGAAAAGACAAACCGTCTTCATGGTCCTGAATGCGATGTTATTTTTTGTCCGGCCCGACGCATACCACTGTGAATTATATTGTTATTATCGTTATAAAGGCTGCGAATATAAATAAAGCACCAATCTCTTCTGCCGAAAGCTGGTGTGCGCCTCGGCATATTCGGGAATTTTATCAATGAAACCATATATTCTGAAAAAGGCTGTAGATCAAAATTCCTGCGGGCATGCCGCCGATTTTCTTGCGGCGCAATCCGGCGTATCGAAAAGCAGGGTCAAGGACGCGATGAACAAGGGCGCCCTCTGGATAAAAAGGAAGAAGGGCGGACTGATCAGGTTGCGGTCTGCGACGGCGGCGCTGAAACCGGGAGACTATATAGAATTTTATTATGACGAAAAACTGCTTTCGATCAAACCTCCTGAGGCCCGATGCATCAGCGACCGGAAATCCTACAGCGTCTGGGCCAAACCCGCAGGACTTATGGCCCAGGGCACAAAGTTCGGGGACCACTGTTCACTCATGAGACAGGCCGGGATTTTTTTCGGGAATCAGCGGGAGATATTCCTTGTCCATCGTCTCGACCGCGAGGCCTCCGGCGTGATGATCTTTGCGCATGACAAACAGACCGCGGCCCGGTTATCGGAACTTTTTCAGAAGAATCTCATGGTCAAGAGGTATCGTGTGGAGGTCCTCGGCAATCTTCAGGAACGAGGCGGAAAAGGCATCATCGATCTGCCTCTCGACGGTAAACCTGCAATTACCGGATATGAAGCCGCATCCTTCAACTCTGCAGGCAATACCTCTGTTGCGAATGTTGTAATCAAGACGGGCCGTCTGCACCAGATCCGCCGCCATTTCGATATGATCGGCTTTCCTGTTATGGGCGATCCAAGGTATGGAAAGGGCAACAAGAATACGGAAGGGATGAAGCTGGTCGCATATGCGCTCGCATTCAGATGCCCCATAACCGGCAAGGATGTCGAGTTTGCTGTTGATTAATTGTCATGTATTGTCCATTTGGGCTGAGAATATTCTGAAAATAGGCATCATGGGCGGCCATATCTGTTCCGTTTGCCGGCATGAGCCGGTTTTTTTCAACAACCCCTTGTTTTTTGTTCCAATTATGGATATGTTATTATCGTTATGATATGATACAGTTATAAGCTATATTTAAGAGGTTATTATGGATATAAAACAGTTTGTGACGGATAAGGCAAGAGACGCAAAACTTGGGGCGCGCAGCATAGCAAAGGCGTCGTCCGACCAAAAGAACCGCGCATTGCTGAAGATGGCCGAGGCATTCAGAGACAGGGCTGCGGAGCTGATAGTCGCTAACAAGCAAGACCTTGAATTTGCAGAGAAAAAGGGTCTCTCAAAGGCCCTCCTTGACAGGCTCGCGCTTACTGAAAAGCGCATAGCCGATATGGCGCAAGGGGTGATAGAGGTCTCTCAACTGCCCGATCCTGTAGGCGAGGTCATAAAGATGCGGACTCGACCAAACGGCATGCAGGTGGGCAGGATGCGTGTCCCCATCGGCGTCATCGGCATAATTTACGAGTCGCGGCCCAATGTCACTGCCGACGCCACGAGCCTCTGTCTGAAGGCGGGCAATGCGGTCATCCTCAGGGGCGGCTCAGAGGCGATCAACTCGAACAGGATGATCGTCGGGATCATGAGGGACATCGCCAAGCAGGAGGGGTTGCATGAGGGGGCCATAACCTTTATAGACACCCCGGACCGCGAGGCCATTATGGAGCTGCTGAAGCTCGAAGGCATCGTCGATCTCATCATCCCGCGCGGGGGCGAAGGGCTTATCAGGACGGTGACCGAGAATTCGAGGATACCGGTGCTCAAGCATTACAAGGGTGTCTGCCATGTCTTTGTAGACCGTGACGCGGACATGGATATGGCGTCCGATATATGTTTCAACTCAAAGGTCCAGAGGCCTGGCACCTGCAACGCTGCCGAGACCGTGCTTGTTGACGAGCCGATTGCAGGACGGTTTCTGCCCGTCATGATAAAACGATTCAGGGACGCGGGGGTGGAAATCAGGGGCTGCGCAAAGACCTGCAGTACGGCGCCTGAGATAAAGCCTGCGGCTGATGAGGATTTTTTCAGGGAATATCTTGACCTTATAATCAATATAAGGGTAGTCGGGGACATGGACGAGGCGATGGACCATATAGCGCATTACGGATCAGCGCATTCGGACACTATAGTCACGAAGGATTACGGTAGGGCGATGAGATTCATCAGGGAGGTGGATTCATCCGCTGTGCTGATTAATGCGTCTACCAGGCTTAACGACGGGTTCCAGTTCGGGCTTGGGGCGGAGATCGGAATATCTACGGACAAGATACATGCCCGCGGGCCCATGGGGCTTGAGGAGCTTACATGTACGAAGTTTATAGTCCTTGGGAGCGGACAGTTGAGACAGTGAATGGGTAACGGCTTTAAGCTCTCGGCCCATATACCAAGCCGCATACACACATATTAACTCATAAGGAGGAAACAAAAATGCCGGAAAAACTCAGCCATGAGGAATTTATCAGGAAGGCGATAGTAAGTCTCAGGAAGGAAGGCTATAAGGGCATCCATACGGTCTATTCCGGTTTCAATGAGGCGTTCAAGAAATATTTTGAAGGCGAAGACCCGATCAAGGTTACGACCGCTCTCGCAGCGGAAAACAAGCTTGTTATCAGGCCTGTCAAGGGCGGGGTCATGCTCTATCTGCCTGAGGAAGCCCCTGTCATGAAGGCCAGGGGGGATGACGCCCTCGGCAAGATGGGTCTATAGGAAGCAGATTCGGGCATAATAACAGGGTTTTTGAGACACTGTAGTCAGGCCTGAAACCTGATGAAAAAGCCTTTTGCGTCCGGGGCGCTCAGAGGCCCGAAGATTCGCAGGTAATCAGGATGAAGCTTGGAATATACGGCGGCACCTTCAATCCCATACATACGGGACATCTGCGCGCTGCCGAAGAGGTCAGATACGGCTGCGGACTCGACAGGATAATATTCGTGCCTTCAGGCAACCCGCCGCTCAAGACCTCTGAAATCGCCGACGTGAGGCATCGTATCGAGATGACGCGCCTCGCAACCCAGTCAAACCCCTTTTTCGGGGTTTCCGATATAGAGACTCATTCGGGATGTAAATCCTACACCATAAACACGGTGGAAAAGCTCTGCGGGATATATCCTGAAGACAGTCTTTATCTGATCATGGGCATTGATGTCTTCCTCGACCTCCCTTTCTGGCGCGAACCCGAAAAGCTGATCAGTCTGATAGACTTTATTGTCATGACAAGGCCAGGATTCGGCATTGATGACCTGAAGGCCTCCCCTTTTTTGGAAGACTGCGTCGGACCTGTTGGGCAGCCCTGTTGCCTGAAAGGCGGGAAGACGGCCATAGTGGCGCAGGTGACGGCCTGTGATTTTTCATCGACGGCCATAAGGCGGCTTATTGGGGAGGGCAGGAGCGTCAAATACCTTTTGCCCGAGGCCGTCGAGCAGTATATCTCTTCCGCCGGTTTATACCGCACATGATTTCTCCTGAAGCCATTATCAATAATATAGACGAGGTGGTCTGTCTATTTGACGCTCACCTGAAGATTGCTTTTATCAACAAGGCCGGCGAGGAGTTCTTCGGCAGGAGTTCAGGGGAACTTCAGGGCAGGCCGTTGGGCTATCTGTTCCCGAACAGCGACGATATCGGCGTTTTGCTCAGGAATTCCCTTAATGAGGGCAGGCTGTACAACAGCAGGGAGACGGAACTCGATATAGGCAGGATAGTGAATGTAGATATGCATATCTCGCCGCTGTATGTCCAGGCAGGCATTGAGGGGGCCATATTATGCATGCGCGACAACCGTTTCACATCCGAAAGGGATGATTACCAGTTCGACCATATGCTCTATCTGCTCGGCTCCATTGCGCATGAAATAAAGAACCCGCTCAGCGGCATCAAGGGCGCGGCGCAGATACTGAAGGCGAATCCCGGCAGCCGCGATGCGGAAGAGTGTGTCAACCTGGTGCTTAAAGAGGCGGACCGTCTCAATGCCGCGCTTCTCGGATACCTGACCATGACCAGGCTTCCGCGTTTTCATCAGGTCAACATACATGAGGCGCTCGAACATGCGGTCAGTGTCATGCTGGCTGATATTAAAGGTGGGGGGGTCGGTATCGAAAAATCGTACGACCCGAGCCTGCCCTGCATATCCGGGGATGAAGGCAAACTGCTTCAGGTTTTCATAAATCTCGTAAAAAACGCGGTTGAGGCCATGGAGCCGGTAAGGCATAAAAAAACCCTCATGATCTCCACCAGACTTTCAGACGAATATATGCTCACTTATGGGGAGGGCGGAATCGGGAGCAAGGGGAAAAGGCTCAAGAAGCAGCGGTGGGTGGTTATCGGGTTCGGGGATACCGGGGTCGGGCTTAACAAGGAAGAGATCGGCAGGATTTTTTTGCCGTTTTATACCAACAAGAAAAAGGGCAGCGGTTTTGGACTCTCTCTCTCAAAAAAGATCATAAAAGATCACGGCGGCATTATCAGGGTGAAAAGCTCTTCCGCAGGTTCGACCTTCAGCGTATATCTGCCGCTTGAGCCGACTATTGCCTGAAAAGTGGCGGCTTATGCTATGATGTTAAACCGGGATTATTTCCGGATCCGGGTTTTTGCATTTTCAGCTAAATGATTTTGATTGGATGGTCTTCATAATCTGGGAAAGCAGCGGTTTAAGAAGGTAATGAATAAGCGGATTCTTGTCATTGATGATGATGAAAGCGTAGCTTGGGTAATAAGCAAGGCCCTTGAACCTCTCGGTTGTGAGATCACCGTCCGGCACAATATAAAGGACGGACTGAAGGAAATAGACAAGTCCAGTGTTGTCCTGCTCGACCTGGTGCTCCCTGACGGCAACGGTATAGAGGCCCTTCAGGAGATCAGGGTTTTCAATCCCAATGTCCTTGTTATTATCGTAACAGCCCACGGAAAGATGGAAAGCGCCGTAAGCGCCATGAAAGAGGGCGCATACGATTATCTCGAAAAGCCTTTTGATATAGAAGAGCTGAAGATAGTAGTTGAAAAGGCCCTCAAGGAACTTGCGATCAGGGAAGAACTGCTTACGCTCAGGCAGACGAGGGATGAGTACAAGAATTCCGAACTCATAGGCAAGAGCAAGACAATGCTCAAGATATTCAAGGAGATCGGGCGTGTGGCTCCCAAGGATGTGACTGTGCTTGTGTCCGGCGAGAGCGGATCGGGCAAGGAACTGATTGCACGGGCCATCCATAACAACAGCAGGCGCAGGTTTGGGCCTTTTATAGCGATCAATGCCGCGTCAATACCCGGAGAACTGCTCGAGGCGGAACTCTTCGGTTATGAGAAGGGCGCGTTTACCGGGGCCACTGAAAAGAGGACCGGAAAGATAGAGGCTGCGGACGGCGGCACACTATTCCTTGACGAGATATCGGAACTCGACATCAACCTTCAGGCCAAGCTCCTGCGTTTTATGCAGGAGAGGGAGTATAGCCGGCTCGGCAGCAGTAAGGTCATAAAGGCCGATGTCAGGATCGTCGGGGCGACAAACCGTGATCTCGCGGAGAATGTGAAGAGCGGGGCTTTCAGGGAAGACCTGTTCTACCGCTTCAACGTCATCGAGATAAAGGCCCCGCCGCTGCGTTCCCGCAAGGAAGATATTTTAGCGCTGGCGCGACATTTTCTGAAGGAATCCGTGCGCGCATTTGAGCTGCCGCCAAAGGACTTTTCAAAAGACGCTGAAAAGGCGCTTTTGGAGTATGACTGGCCGGGCAATGTCAGGGAACTCGAAAATCTCATAAAGAGGGCGGCCATACTGTCGAGGGAGAGTGTTATAGAAAGGCGTGATGTCTTCAGCAGCGATTATCACGCAGTCTCGGTCAAGGAGTTTCTTGAAGACAAGCTGAACGGTTTTCTGAAGGAGATGAAAAAGCTCGAAAAGGCCAACCTGTACGAAACCGTGGTTACTGAGGTCGAAAAGGCCCTCTTCAGCATCGTGCTGAACGAGACCGGGGGCAACCAGGTTGCCGCTGCCAGGATGCTCGGCATCAACCGGAACACCCTGAGCAAAAAGATAAAGGATTACAAAATTATTTGATTTAACAGCGGATAATATGTTATAAACATAGCCTGACGGACACGCTTAACCGGTTTTTTGCATTGAACAGAGCTGTCCCTCCATGCTCTTTCCTTTGAGAAAGGGCTATAAATCCAGATGGAGGCATAAATGATGAATATGTACGAAACAGTCGTAATCCTCAACCCTTCCATTACAGATGATGAGGCCAAGGCCATCATCGACAAAATCACGGAAATTGTCGTAACTTCCGGCGGAGAAATGCTGAAGGTTGATCCCTGGGGCAAGAGAAAACTTGCCTATGAGATGAACAAGCAGAAGATGGGAAACTATTTTCTCCTGATCTACAGCGCCCCTTCGGCCTGCGTTAAAAAGCTCGAAGAATATTTCAAGGTGCTCGATATTATGCTCAAGTTTATGGTTATCAGGTTGAGCCACAAGCAGATTGCTGCGCTTCCCAGGGAGATAAGCGGACTTCCCGTTGCGCCTGAAGAGGTTGTGGCCCCTGCCGATACCGCAGAGGGCGTGTAATGTTTAACCGCGTTATCCTCATAGGCAATCTCACCAAGGACCCCGAGGTAAGATATACGCCGGGGGGTACACCGGTCGCCACTGTGCCTATAGCAGTCAACTCCAAATTCAAACAGGCCGATGAAATGAAGGACGAGGTCCTTTTTATCGACTGCGTGGTGTTCGGCAAACAGGCTGAGGCCTGCGGCCAGTATCTCAGTAAGGGCAGGTCTGTGCTGGTGGAAGGCAGGCTGCGCGAGAGACGTTGGGAGTACGAAGGCCAGAAGAAGAGCAAGATGGAAGTGATCGCAAACACTGTGAGATTTCTCTCCAAGAAAGAGAGCCATTCCAGTGATCCGGGCCCCGGCGACATGCATGCGCCTGATGAGGCCTCAGAGGTGGAGCCATTTTAAATTATGATTACGAATAAAAGAGGAGATAACAGGATGCAGCCCAAGAGATTTCAAAGAAGGAAGTTTTGCAGATTCTGTGCAGACAAGACGGCATTTATAGATTACAAGGACATCAAGGTCCTTCGCGGTTATATGACCGAGCGCGGCAAGCTGCTTTCCCGCAAGGTGACGGGCACCTGTTCCGTACACCAGAGAGAACTGACCACTGCAGTCAAGAGGGCCAGGAGTATAGCGCTGATCCCGTTTATGGAAAGGTAAGATGAGGGTACCCAAAAGCTGGGTTCCTTCCCTGTCGGGGAAGATTGTCGATAATCTTCTCAAAAAGGGGCTTGTCGATGCGGCTGTGCCTTTGGAGGCACTCTTTGCCGAAACGGAAAAACTGCTTTTCGAGGAACTGTCTGTTGAAGATAAAATCAACGACGAGGTCCGTCAGATACTGAAGAAGTTCGAGCCCGAGATCGAAAAGGGCAGGCTCGATTACCGAAAGCTCTTCGACATGACCAAACAAAAGATTGTCAGAGAGAGGAACGTAATATTATGATGCTGTCCGACGACAAGATCAGCCACACGTCGCATATACTTCTCAAGGGCATGCTCGACCATAAACTGATCGAACTTAAGGCCGATGACAGCGAAGTGCGGCGGGAGATTAAACGCACGATAACAAATGAACTCAGGGCCGGAGAAGAGATTAACGAGACGGTCACGAAAAAGCTGCTCTCTTTTTCGAGAAAACTTGTAGAGGGCAGTCCGGAGTGGGAAGTCCTCTACAGGAAATTTTATGAAGAAGAGGAGGCCAGGAAGGGACACAGATAATGGCGTTTGTCCCCGAGGTGTCCGAGGAGGATATAAAGCGCGAGAGGCGCGCCTCACGCGTCCTGCGCCACAGCGCCTGGTGGAAGAACAGGCTGTCCCGTGGAAAATGTTACTACTGCGGCGCGCAGACTCCGCCGTCCGAACTGACCATGGACCATATAGTGCCGATAATCAGGGGCGGCAGGGCCGTAAAAAGCAATGTGGTCGCCGCCTGCAAGGAATGCAACAACAAAAAAAAGAATCTGCTCCCTATCGAATGGGAGGAATACCTTTCGCGACTTTAACGAAGGGCGCATAATATGCTCATAAAAGACCTTAAATACTGCGAAAAGATTATCGCCGGGGACAGTACGATTCTCAGAGAGATCCTGCATCCTGCCAAGGACAATCGTCTTGACCTGCGATACAGTCTGGCCCACGCATACGTGAAACCAGGAGAAACTTCCACCCCTCACAGAATGAAAACCTCTGAAGTCTATTACATACTTGAGGGTGAAGCGGTGATGCATATCAATGACGAATCAACAGAACTCCATATAGGGCAGACCGTTTATATTCCTCCGAACTCAATCCAGTATATTCATAATACCGGCAAAACAGAGCTGAAGTTCCTGTGTATAGTCGATCCTGCCTGGCGACAGGAAGACGAGGATGTGCTGTAGTTTTATTTATATAAAAAGGCGGACTCTGCGCAGGCTGCCGCAGGCGTTGATAACCCCGGATAAAACCATATGGGTTGGTCGGGCAGGCCAATTTACAATCCTTCATAATCTCTTCGCAGGCTCTTCATATTCTTCTGCTATTCTGTAGACGGAAACAATGAAAGGGGTTTGTGAATTTATTGGTATCGGATCTGCGAAAACGTATCAACCGTTCGGTTTTCTGATTTGGGCCGTCCGGAAAAAAAAAGGAGGACTTTTTTATGAAGAGGCTTTTGTTGGGTCTTGCAGGAGCGGTGATAGTTGTAGCATTCCCTGCAACAGGTATGGCAACAGAGGTTAATGTAAATGTCGCTGTCCAACCGTCTGCTGTGGGGTTTGCTGAAGAGGCTCCGCCCCCTCTGGAGGTTCGGAATCCCGAAATGGTTGTCGTGCCGAGCGGGAACTCATATGTTTACATGGCGCCGAATGTGTATGGCGTCTATTTCCACAACGGCTTCTGGTTCCGTTACTACAACGGAGTCTGGTACAGGTCGACCGTCTACAACAGGGGCTGGGTAATGGTAAGGCCGGCGGTAGTGCCGAGAGTTGTAATAGGTATATATCCCGAGTATGCTTTGTACCTGCCTGCCGGATACTTTCGCATAGGCTGGGGCGATTTCCATAATCATTGGCGCGATTGGGGACACAGGCATTACTGGCATAACCAGCCCTGGTTCAAGAGAGAGATGCGGCCCGACGTGAGGAGAGACAGGTACAACCACATCCATAGAGAACGTCAGGGATGGAATAGTGGAGCAGGCAACAAGCCGCACGGTTATTATGGTGGACCGCACAAGGCAGGCCCGGTCCATAAAACCGGCCCCGGCCCGATTCACAAAACAGCTCCGCTCAAGGCAGGTCAGGTCCACAAAACCGCTCCGCATGGCGGCCCCGGCCCGGTTCACAAAACTGCTCCGCCCAAGGCAGGGCCGGTCCATAAAACAGCTCCGCATGGTGAACCCGACTTTCATAAGTAGAGTTTGACGGGTCAGGAAAAGGTCACACATTGAAAAAGATCCCCGGAGGCATTTCCTCCAGGGATCTTTTTCTATAATCCGACCGCCTATGATGTCTATTCCAGCATATCCGAAGAGCCGGCGACAAAATGCTATCCTGCCATCAATTCGTCTATTTTATTCCGGATATCCGGGGACTCCATGAATGAAGTCCCGATGAGCATTGCGTCGATTGAGTTGTCCCGGAGGGTGATCACGTCCTGTCTCGTCCTGATACCGCTTTCAGCGACCACTATCTTGCAGACAGGCAGCAGCTTTTTCAGCCTTAATGTTGTGGAAAGATCGATCTCAAGGGTTTTCAGATCACGATTGTTAATGCCGACAATCTCCGCGTCTACATAATGCGCCATGTCGAGTTCTTCTTCATTATGGACCTCAAAGAGAGCCGCCATGCCGAGTTCCGACGCGATGCAATAGAATTCGGATGCCTGGACATTGCCCAGAATGTTCGCTATCAGCAGAACGGCGTCCGCGCCGTTGGCCCTTGCCTCGAACAACTGGTATTCATCAAATATAAAGTCCTTGCGCAATACCGGTTTGGAGGTAGCTTTTTTTGCAGTTTTTATATAAGTGAGGTCCCCCTGAAAAAAATCCTCCTCGGTCAGAATGGATAATGCGGCGACAGGGCTGGAATCATAAATCAAAGCAATGGCCGCAGGGTCGAAATCGGCCCGTATAAGTCCCTTTGACGGGGAGGCCTTCTTGATTTCGGCAATCAGCTTTATGGTGTTGTTGTCTCTTCTGATTGCAGCCGCGAAATCGCGTGTCTCCTCCATGTCCCTGATCCGCGCTTTAATCTCATTGAGAGGCGCCTCACGTTTTGTCTTCTCCAGCCGTTCCCTTTTCCTGTCGACTATGGTAGTCAAGATGTTCATATTTTCCGCCCCGCCCAAATATCAGTGATGACACTTATTATAACCTAATCCGACCTGTTCAACCCCTGAAACTCCCGCAGACAGCCGGATTCCGCTTTCATGTCCCGGGAGAGCAGGCTTCCGGAACTTCCAGTTGCCCCCGGAATCGATGACAGGCAGGTGTCAAGGAAAATCAGAGAGAAGAAACCCGTTGGTATCAGACCCGGACCGAATCGAAAGGCATTGCCGGACGGCGCGCCGACTGTTTCACGGGGAGGTTATTCGGGCACAACCGGAAGTGTTACTGTAAAAGTTGTTCCCTTGTCAACTTCGCTTTCGATATTTATCTCTCCGTCATGTTTTTTTATTATGTCATATACTATGCTGAGACCCAGACCTGTGCCTTTGCCTACATCCTTTGTCGTGAAGAACGGCTCGAATATCCTGTTGAGCTTGTCTGCAGGTATGCCGCAGCCTGTGTCCGATATCTCGATGCGGATGTTCCGGTCGGAGCTGTTGGTGTTTACCACGCTGGTGGTTACCCTGATCTCTCCCTGTGTTTCAATGGACTGGACGGCGTTGATCAATATGTTCATGAATACCTGGTTCAGCTGTCCCGGGTTGCATTTTGTCCGGGGGATATCGCCGTATTCCCTGATCACCGTTGTCTTGTATTTCAGCTCATTCCAGAGAATGTTTATGGAACTGTCGAGGCAGGCGTTGATATCCGTCATTTTGGAGACGGCCTCATCGACGTGTGAAAACGATTTAAGGTCCTGCACTATCTTCTTGACCCTGTCGGAGCCTTCAAGTGATTCGCTGATCAGGTTGTTGAGGTCTTCGATTATAAAGTCGAGCTTTATGGAATCTCTTTCTTTCTGCAGGTCTTTTGCAATTATGCCGGCAAGAGGGGAGCCTTCAGCTGCAAGCCTTGATATGGCCTCAGTCTGACTTTTGATGAAACCGGACATCTTGTTGACATATCGATCGAGGCTTCCGAGGTTGCTTATTATGAAGCCCATCGGGTTATTTATTTCGTGCGCGACCCCGGCGGCAAGCTGGCCGATTGAGGCCATTTTTTCCTGTTGCAACATATGTGACTGGGCGGACTTCAGCTCGCTGTTTGCGCGTTCAAGCTCGGTGGTGATCAGTATGAGTTCAAGATTGGCCGTTTCCATACTCTCAGTGCGGTCAATAACGCGCTGTTCCAGCTCTTCATTCAATTTTTGCAAGGCCTCCTGAGCCTGCTTGCGTTCTGTGATGTCTTCGAGCGTTGTGATGGCGCCCATGATGTTCCCCCTGGAATCCCTGAGAGCCGCTGCTGTAAAGTGTAACCATTTCCCCGGCGCCGGCAGAAAGTCCGTGGCTTCATATGCGTCGGCAATAAGCTTGGACTTGAGTTGTTCACTGTACCATTCGGGAATGCAACTTTCGGATTCATCCACCAGCAGATCGGCCATGCAGGGCCTTTCCTTGAGGTAAAAGGCCCGCCAATGTTGCTGCGTGCCGATCATTTCTTCAGCCTTGATCCCGGTCAGTTCCTCCAGCGCCTTGTTCCAGTAAAGCACTTTATGATTCCGGTCAATAACGAATTGGGGCAGTGGAGAGCCGTACACGATGGAGATCAGCTTTTGCTCACTGTCCAGTAACGCCTCCTTCATCTTCTTGCGTTCGGTTATATCTTCAATGACGCCGTCGGTCCATTTGATGTTGCCTTCTTCATCGAACTGGGCGGTTGCGTTGCAGGAGCACCAGATAAAAGAGCCGTCTTTTCTTTGCAGACTTAATTCCCAATCCTTCACAAAGCCTTTCCGCCGAATCTCTTCGAGAAAAGGTATCCTGTCATCGGGGTTCCGGTAGTGGCTGAGCACAGGGGTTTGCATAAATGACTCGACCGAATCGTATCCGAGTATTGCAGCCATGCGGGGATTGGCCTCGATAAAGCGGGCGTCCGAGCCGGAGGTGTTTCTGTAAATACCGATGTTTACATTATTGATGAGGCTGCGATATTTTTCTTCGTTCTCACGCAGGGCCTCTTCCGCCTGTTTTCGCTTTGTTATGTCTTCCAGTGTCCCTTCGAAATAAAGGACTCCCCCGTTTTCATCCCTGACAATCCTCGAATTGTTTGATGTCCAGACAAAGCTCCCGTCTTTGCGTTTATGCCTGCATATATAGTCTTTGACCATTCCTTTTTCATTAAGGGCGCTGATAAGTCTTGCCCTGTCGGATGGGTCTGCATAATACTGGTCGACACTGGTGATGCTGTCGATCATATCCTGTGGAGATTCATAGCCTGCCATACGGGCGAGCGTCGGATTGACAATAATAAAACGGCCTTCCGGAGTAGTCCGGTATATCCCTTCCACGGCATTTTCAAAAAAGGACCTGTACTTCTCTTCGCTATTTTTCAGCTCTGCCTCCGTCTTTCTGAGGATGTCTATCTCGGTCAGTAATCGTCTGTTTCCGGTAAGAATGAAGAAAACCAGAACAGGGATTGATATGAGGACCGCAATAGACAAAAAGACAGGCGCATATCCGGTGATAAAAATCCCGCCGGCATATTGGTTATACAAGACAAAGAGGACCGCATACAGTGAAAGACACGCAAGGGCAATAATTGCAGGCAGTTGCCTTGCCGGAACAGTATTGCCGCGGGTTTTATTACAGGGTTTGTTCATAATAGCGCCTATAATCATTATAGCCGTCTTCCGGGGAAGGCAAAAATAATCCGGAATTGTCCATCAGCGGATTGCATGTAATTTGAATAGACATCCTGATATTTTTGTTTGTTATCGACTCTATGGCAGGCGTGTCACACCTTTACGCCGACGGCCTTAAAAAAGGTATAACAGAATACGCCGTCGAATTCCGCCGTCCTGTACAACGCCCGAATCCCTTCGTCGAACTGGGGCTCTTCGATCAGCCCGGACGCAATAGCTGAACTCCGGACACCCTCAATCATGGCAGTGAATGTCTTCCTGGTGAACCCCTCGACCATTTCGGGTTTACTTGAGTCGGCATATGCCATGCGTGGAGATACGCGAACCGACCCATAGCCTGCTTCGCGCATCAGGGGATATAATGTCCGTCCTATGTTGGCATTTCCTCCGGCTTTCTGTTGAAGCTGAACCAGACATTGAATAGCCCTGTGCGCCGCTTCACTGTCGGGATGGAAATATGCTGAGCCGTGATCTCCTTCTATCAAAGTTATCGTGCCGCCCTGCCTGAGGACCTTCTTCAGTTCCAGAAGAGCCCTGACAGGCTGGACGAGATGTTCAAGAACAAAACAGATGAAGATATGATCAAAAGAGTCGGCGGCGAAGGGCAGTTTGAAGATATCCGCCTGCCTGAAACTCACATTCCTGATGCCTGCGGTTTTCGCAGCTTCAGCAGCAGCGGCTACAGAGGATTCTGAAATGTCGATGGAAGTAATAATTGCTCCCGGGCTGTTGGTTGCGAGAGTAACTGTCTGCGATCCGACGCCGCATCCGGCTTCCAGTACGCGACTGCCTGCAGGATATGATGTGTCGGAATGCAGCAGTTCCGCCAGGGTCGACGCCTGGTCCTGCAGGCGCAAATTTTCCCGGGGATTGTAACCATGCACATAAGTGTTTTTCATGTTTTCTCCAAAGTTTTTTAACAGTCACAGAGCTCTTCCCAATCAGAAATACGATAACATAAAAGGGGGCGGTTTTGGCCGCCCCTTTGTGAAATAGAGAGTTGTATATCGAGCGTTCAAAAATACTTTTAGTCTGCCGGCTATTCCGTAACCTGCTTCAGCGGCTTATTTGCCCGTTCGAATGTAATGATGCTCCGGGTCATCCCTTTGCCGGCCCAGTTGGGCATGACGCGCCATGGGGTGAGTACCTTGAGGCGGTTGCCTTCAATCCTGAAAGGACGCTTTTGTTCTGTTCCGACCCATGCAGGGTTCCAGGCCACTTCCACTTTCGTAATCCATTTGTCTTCTTCGATTCGGTACATCCCGGTATAGGCGATT
>JGI20214J51650_10000082_pt1 | contig 53430 bp, 50 predicted proteins | sample WetSurMetagenome_FD_51650 | JGI IMG/M metagenome (IMG submission 51650)
CCCGCCGAGAAGGGCGCCGCCGATGGCCGCCTGATGCGGGGGACCACGCCGAGGATAGAGATCCCGAGAGCCTCCACATGCTCCGGACTCGAGAGGCTCGTGTCCAGCTTCTCCCGGAGGAATACCGTGCCGACGCCGAGGGCCAGGCCGATCAGAAGGCCCATCATCAGATTGCGCTGTTTGGAGGGCTTGATGAGCCCTCCGGGCAGAGCCGTGTCGATTATGGTCACGTTGCCGATCTGGCCGGCTTCGGCGATACGGATCTCCTCGTATTTGGTCCTCATGAGGAGATAGACGTTCTCGCTGACGGTCCTGTTCCTCTCGAGGCGGGCCAGGCTCATCTCGGCCTCGGGCAGTTCCAGCAGCCTCGAGTCCATGTCGGCCACCAGACCGTCGAGNACCGACTTCCTGGTCCTCTCGCCCCTGATATCGGCCTCGGTCCTGAGAAGGTCGGACATGACACCCTGAACGGCACCCGAGGGATCGGCCGGGAAGTCGCTGCCCGCGAGGTCGGCGAGGGCATCCGCCAGGGAGGAGCGCCTGGAGGATATCTCGGCATCGATGTCTGCGACCGCTGGATCGCCCTCGTCGGCTCCCCTGGCGAGCAGAGACGCTCTGGAGCCCTCCAGGAGGGCCAGGTCGGACTGGAGTGAGGATACGAGGGCGCTGTTCAGGGACTCGAGGTCCTCCGGCAGACTGCTCCTGAAGCCCTCGCTCCTCGAATAGAGGTAGTTGCGGGTGGCTTCAAGGGCTCCGAGTTCCGTTGCAGCGAGGGCCGACTGGGTCTCGAGCGTCGAGAGGTTGGTCACGAGCTCCCTGGTCTCGGTGTCGAGATCGACGAGTCCGTGCTGCTCCTTGTAATCCCTCAGGGAGGCTTCGTCGCCGAGGAGCTTCTGCTCCATCTCGGTGAGCTGGCTCGCGAGGAATTCCCTGATCTCCCGGTTCTCGCCGCGGACGTCCTCGAGGTTTCTCCTGTAGTAGGTATGCGCCACCAGGTTGGCAAGTGCCGCCGAGGCCGAGGGAGAGCTGCCGGTGGCGGAGAGGATGAAGAAGTCCGTGTCCTTCATCACGCTTACGGAGATGTTCCCCGCGCTGAGAGAGACGAGCGCGGACCTGAGGGCGGGGCCCTCGGGGACCATGCCGTCGAAGAGAAGTGCGACGAGGCTGTCCGAGTCGGGGGAGCGCAGCACCGAGTCGGCGACGGCCTCGGCCATGCTCCTGCTGCGGATGATCTGGATCTGGTTGTTCTTCTGGGGCTCCACCTCGAACCAGAACACGCCCTGGAAGTCGAGGGTCTGGGACATGGTGTTCGTGAAGTCGTAGATGAAGGTAGTGCTGGACTGGTAGACCGGAGCGGTTCGCATGGTCACGTAGATGCTCACCGCCATCGCGATCACGACGAAGGCCAGGATTATCCACTTGCCCTGGCGGATGAGCCACACGTACTCCGCCAGATTTATGGAATCTCTCTCCTCGGTTGCTCCTGTCATCTGTCCAGCATTATCCAGACGAGGTTGGCTGTCACGAGCAGCTTGTATGCGACGTCGAGAGCTTCCTTCCACCAGTCCGAGGTCGACCTCGGAACGTACACCGTCACGCCNGGCACGAGGGAGGGAACCGGNGGTCCTTCACCCATCAGGAAGCTCTCGAGGTCATAGATCGACTCGGTGGAATCGAAGACCATCCTGACCTCCGTCAGGTCGGCGTCCGCCGAGGGGCCGCCCGCCGCGGANAGGGCCGCCACGAGGTCGGATCCGGCGGGCAGGAGCTGGGTGCCCGGGACGTTGACGCAGCCCCAGACATGCACGCTCATGAGCACTTCGCCGGTCTCGAGCCCGGGCACCACGTAGCCCTCCAGCCCCGACGCGGTGCAGATGCCTGCGAGCAGGAGCGCGCAGAAGGTCGCTCTCACTATCTCCGTCCGACTCCGTAATACGTGAAGCCCAGCTTCTTGATCTTCTCGGGATTCCAGACGTTCCTGCCGTCGAACACGACCGATCCCCTCATCAGGGTCCTGATCCTGGCGAAATCGGGCTCGCGGAACTCCATCCACTCCGTCAGGAGGAACAGGGCGTCGACCCCCGAGGTGGCGTCGTAGGCCGTGCGGCAGAAAGTGAGCCTGTCGCCGTACCGATCGGTCGTGTTGCGCATGGCCTGCGGGTCGAAAACGGAGACGGCGGCTCCCCGTTCCAGGAGCTCGTCGATTATCACGAGGGCGGGGGATTCGCGGATGTCGTCGGTGTTGGGCTTGAACGACAGACCCCAGATGCCGAACCTGAGTCCGTCCATGTTCGTGCCGAAGTGCTTCACGGCCTTGTGGACGAATACGCGCTTCTGTTCCTCGTTCACTTCGTGCGCCGCTTCGAGCGAGCGGAGGCGGTAGCCGTTCTCCCTGGCGGTGGCCATGAGAGCGCGGACATCCTTGGGGAAGCAGGAGCCCCCGAACCCGACTCCGGGGAAGAGGAAGCTCGGGCCTATCCTCCGGTCGGATCCGACGCCTATCCTGACTTCGTTGACGTCGGCATCGATGATGTCGCACAGGTTGGCTATCTCGTTCATGAAGGAGATGCGCGCCGCGAGGAGGCTGTTGGCCACGTACTTCGTCATCTCGGCGCTTCGGTTGCTCATCACGAGTATGGGGTTGTTGGTACGCACGAACGGGGAATAGAGCTCCTTCATGGCCTCCGCGGTCGCGGGATCGTCAGTGCCGATGACCACCCTGTCGGGCTTCATGAAGTCATCTATGGCGGTGCCTTCCTTGAGGAACTCGGGGTTGCTGACGACGTTGACGGGATGGGAGGTGATGGCCTGTATCTCGGCCTTCACCAGGTCAGCGGTGCCGACGGGGACAGTGCTCTTGTTCACGACGATCCTGGGACCGTCCATGTTGTGGCCTATCTCCCGGGCCACCGAGAGCACGTGCTTCAGGTCGGCCGAGCCGTCCTCGTCGGGAGGCGTGCCCACGGCGATGAAGATGATGTCGCTCTTCCTGACAGAGTCGGCCACGTCCGTGCTGAAGGTCAGCCTGCCCTCGGCCGTGTTCCGATGGACCATCTCGTCGAGGCCCGGCTCGAAGATGGGGATTATCCCCCGTCCCAGATCGGAGATCTTGCGCTCGTCCTTGTCCACCGAGATGACATCGTTGCCCATCTCAGCGAGGCACGTGGCGGCCACGAGTCCTACATAGCCGCTACCCACTACTGCGATCCGCATCTTTCCTCCAGGGTCTGAGCGTAGTTGTGAGACAGCTGCGAGAATAGACAAGCGCCGACGGGCTGTAAAGCCGCACCCTAGCCGGCCGTCAGGAAGCGGAGGTCCCCCTTCCGGCCTGTGAGGCCCAGCCGGTCGAGCAGCTCGGCCCAGAGCACGGCAGCTTTCCGTGGAACGCCGAGGGCCTGGCGCAGTTCCCCGAGGCGGAACCCGGCCGTGCCGAATGTGGATCTCAGAGAGGCCTCCGCATCCTTCGCGACGGATGGAGAGGTGAGCAGCCCCTTCTCGAGCTCGAGAAGCAGCCCCCGCTCGAGGAGGGACTCGACGAGCGCAGAGCCGGTCCCCTGAGGCGGCTCCCAGCCCTGGAAGCCGGCGCCTCCGACCGCTTCGAGAAGGGAGCGGACGCTTGCGGGAAGAGGGTCCGGGATCTCCGCGGGGAAGGAGCCGAGGGCGATCCTGTCGCCGGATCTGCGGATGGTCGAGGACTCGGCCATCCTCCCGAGAATCCCCCTCAGGAACCACTGGGGCGCCTCGGGCAGGAGACGAGCGACCTGCGAGGAGAGAAGACCTGCGCTGAGCGGTCTCTCGGCGTGATAGTCCGAAAGTGCTGCGGTCAGCCTTGCCATGGCTTCGGAAGCTGTCGATGCAGCCACGGCTCTCTCCGCGGAGCCGTCCCTGAGGATGAGCGCTTCCCCGTCCGCTGCCAGGGAGGACATNGCGGACGCGATCTCCTCCGCTCCCCTGCCCAGCTCCCGGGAGGCCTCGGCCAGGGCGAATCCCTCCCAGCGCTTCGATGCGAGCTTGGCCAGGAGAATGCCCCGGATGTCGCCCCCGGAGAGCATTTCAACCCGCCTGAGGCGCTCGTCCCTGGCCTTCGCCCTGATGCGGGCGGTGCCGGCCTCCAGTATCAGCCCTCCCCCGATGGTGGACACCGGGGAATACCTCCTGATGACGAACCTGTCGCCGGGAACGGCGACGACGGGCTCCTCGAGCTCGAAATGGACGAAGCCCGTCATGCCCGGGGCGAGCCCCTCGGTAGAGATCGGTATGGCCCAGGCCATGACCTCGGCGGTCCCTGTGTGGAAACGCACCCTCTGCCTGTGTTCGAGCATGGCGTCCGGAAGCATGGTGCACTCGGCGTCGAAGCCGCTCCGGGCCTGGAGCCATCCCGGCACTGCGAGGCAGCTCCCCCTCCAGGCGTCCTCCTTCTCGAGACCGACCAGATTGAGGGCGACCCTGTCCCCTGCCGTGCCGGCCCCCTGGGTCCTTCCCTCGTTTACTCGTATCTCCCTGACCCGGTAAGGTTTCCCGGCGGGCAGGAGCTCCACGGTCTCACCGCTGTGCACCGAACCGGACAGAACCGTACCGGCGACGACAGTGCCGTGGCCCTGGAGGGTGAAGACCCTGTCGATGGCCAGCCTGAAGCGGTCGCTGGCGTCCCTCCTCCTGATGCTGGCGGCCCTGGCGATCAACGCCGCGCGCAGATCCTCCATGCCTTCCCCGGTGACGGAGGAGACCCTGTGGACGGGGATCGAGGCATGGCCGGCCCCGGCGAACAGGTCCGAGACCTCCTCCTCCGCCATGTCCTGGACTTCCCGGTCCACCATGTCGCATTTCGTCAGAGCCACCATTCCGTCCCTGACCCCCAGAAGCCTCAGGATATCGAAATGCTCGCGGGTCTGGGGCATGACCCCTTCGTCGGCTGCCACGACCAGGAGGAAGAAATCCACGGTGGCGACGCCTGCTACCATCTGGCGGACGAACTTCTCGTGTCCGGGAACGTCTATGAACGCGAGCACGCCTCCGTCCGGCAGGGGCATGAAGACGTATCCGAGCTCGATGGTGATGCCCCGGAGCTTCTCCTCCTTCAGGCGGTCGGGATCGCGCCCGGTGAGCCACCTGACGAGAGAGCTCTTGCCGTGGTCGATGTGGCCGGCGGTGCCTGCTACTACGCCCATAGCGCGGACGCGGCCGAGGCGACGATCTTCGCGAGAGGGGCGACCTGGCGCTCGAAGACGGTCCTCATGTCGAGAACGAGCGCGTCATCCTCGATCCGGCCGGAGACGGCCGGTCTCGAGCTCCGGAGAGCGGCGGCGAGCTCGTCCGGGCCGGGGCACCGGATGGACACCGCCCAGGAGGGAAGAGCGCTGTCCGGAAGCGAGCCGCTGCCCATGTAGCTGTCCGAGGGGACGACGGCGGCCGTGCAGCAGTCGGGGAGCGCGAGACCTCCGAGCAGGGCCTCCGCCCTGGCCCTCACCTCTTCGTGAGGTTCCCCCAGCATCGCGTAGAGGGGATGGTTCGCCCGCAGGGACTGCTCATCCTCGAGGAACAGCTTCAGCGTGGCTTCCATGGCGGCGAGCGTGAGCTTGCACACCCGCAGCGCCCTGGCCAGGGGGTGTTTCCTTATCCTGTCCACGAGGTCGCGGGAGCCGACGATCACGCCTGCCTGAGGACCGCCGATCAGCTTGTCGCCTGAGAAGCAGACAACGGAGGCGCCCTCCTCGATGCTCCTGGCGACGGTGGGCTCGGTCGGCAGGCCGAACAGCGAAAGGTCTGCGAGCGCCCCCGCCCCGAGATCGTCGAGGACGGGGATGCCGTGCTCGCGTCCGAGGGCTACGAGATCCGGGAGGGGCACCTCGCTTGTGAAGCCCCTGATCCTGTAGTTGGATGGATGGACTCTGAGGAGGGCGGCGGTCTGAGGGCCGATCGCCGACCTGTAGTCCTTCAGATGAGTCCGGTTGGTGCAGCCGACCTCCCGCATCACGGCGCCGCTCTGCCGCATGACGTCGGGGATGCGGAAGGAGCCGCCGATCTCCACGAGCTGCCCCCTGGAAACCACGACCTCCCCTCCCCGGGCCAGGGCCGCGAGCATGAGGAGCGTGGCTCCTGAGTTGTTGTTGACGATGGTGGCTGCCTCGGCGCCTGTGAGCTCACGGACCATCCACTCGACGTGGGAGTCCCTCTCGCCGCGGGAACCCGTCTCCTGGTCCCACTGAAGACTGCAGTACCCCTCGGCCACCGAGGCCAGGGCGGCCCGGGCGGCGGCAGGCAGGCAGGCCCGGCCGAAGGCGGTGTGGAGGATGATGCCGGTCGCATTGATCACCTCGAAGAGGCTGCTCGAGGACAGGCGACCCGCCTCGGATGCTGCGAGGAGGACGAGCTCCGCCTCGGGCTTCGCCTCACCGCCTGCGAGCAGACGCCTCCTCTCTGACTCCACCACACTCCTGCAGGCCATCCTCGACAGGACATGGGGGAACGGGCCAGCCTCCCCGACCAGCTCGAGCAGCCTGGAGATCGAGGGCAGCTTCTGCAGCTCGTCCGCGCCCAAGGCTAGCGGACCTCCTTGGAGTAGGCCAGCGAACCCATCAGCCTGATCGCCTTCTTGGGGCACTTGGGAACGCACTGGCCACAGCCCACGCACTTCGCGGCATCGACCTCGTGCTTCTGCTTCAACTCGCCGGTTATTGCCTTGGTGGGGCACACCTTGGCGCATATCGTGCAGCCGATGCAGCTCGTGTCGATATAAGCCCTGGGGCGGGCCGGCGCCCTGTCGATGATCGCGCCCGTGGGGCACACCGTGGCGCATATCCCGCAGTTGATGCATTTCGCGGCATCGATGCGGGACAGGAAGTCGGTGATCGCGATCGCCTGGACCGGGCATTCCTTCTCGCATTTCCCGCAGGCGATGCAGGCGACGCCGCATCCCTTCCGGGCGACGGGTCCGCGCTCCCTGTTGCTGCAGGCTACGGCCACCTCCCGGTTCCCGGGCCACAGGACGATGAGCTTCTTGGGACAGGTCGAGACGCACTTTCCGCATCCGGTGCACTTCTCGCGGTTCACGGAGGGAATCCCCTTCTCGCCCATCGAGAGCGCACCGAACGGGCAGGAGGACACGCAGTCACCCATGCCGAGGCACCCGAACCTGCAGGCCTTCGACCCTCCCATGACGAGCATGGCCGAGGTGCAGGAGCGGGGACCGTCGTAGGCGAAGGCATCGACGGCGGAACGGCCGCCGTTGCACTGGACGAGCGCGACTTTGCGCACCTGCTCGGACAGCTCGACACCCATCGCCCTGGCCAGGGAGGAGAGCGTCGCCGCATTGGCCGCAACGCAGCAGGAGGGCTCGGCCCTCTTCTCGGCCAGCGCCCTGGCGAAGCCGCTGCAGCCAGGGAATCCGCAGCCTCCGCAGTTGGCCCCCGGGAGCAGCGCTTCGAGCTCTGCGACGAGCGGGTCCTTCTCCACGGCCAGCTTCCGGGCGGCGACGGCGAGCCCGACGCCGAGCAGCAGGCCGGTGGCTCCCAGCAGCGCGGCCGGGATGGCGACCGCTTCGCCGAGAGCGGGAGCCTGGAGCGAGGAGATCATCGCCTGGATGATTAGGGAGTGCATCCTACACCCCCAGCCCGGCGAAGCCGAGGAAGGCTATGGACATGAGGCCCGCGAGGATGAAGGTGATGGGTTTTCCTCTTAGGGCCAGGGGGATGTCCGAGTACTCCATCCTCATCCTCAAGCCGGCCATCAGGATGAGAGCCAGGCCGAACCCGAGGGCGCCCGACACTGCATTGATGACGCTCATCGCCAGGTTGTAGCCGGCGTCCTTGTTGAGAACTGCGACGCCGAGGACGGCGCAGTTCGTCGTGATGAGCGGGAGATAGATCCCGAGGGCCTTGTAGAGGGCGGGGCTGTATTTCAGCAGGATCATCTCCACGAGCTGGACCAGGGCGGCGATGATGAGGATGAAGACGATCGTGCTAAGGTACTCGAGGTGCATCGGGATCAGGACCAGCTCCCAGAGAGCCCAGCACGCCGCACCGGTCATCGCCATGACGAAAACCACGGCGGCGCCCATGCCGATGGCCGAGTCGAGCTGCTTCGAGACCCCGAGGAACGGGCAGATGCCGAGGAATCGCGACAGGACGTAGTTGTTGATCAGGATGCCGCCTATCACGAGACCCATGATCTGGGCGAAGCCCCCGTCTCCCGCACCGGTGGAAGAGACGGCCGCCGAGAGCAGTAGAGCCGGGCTCACGCTGCACGCTCCTTCCTGCGGTCGATGATGGCGAAGACGCCGAGCACGAAGCCCATCAGTATGAAGGCTCCCGGCGGGAGGATGGCGAGCAGCACAGGCTGGCTGGTGTAGGCATGGCCCAGGATGTTGATGCCGTACCATGTGCCGTTGCCGAGGATCTCCCTGATCGAGGCCATCAGGAGCATGGCGAGGGTGAAGCCCACTCCCATCCCGATGCCGTCGAGGAACGAGCTCATGACCGTGTTCTTGTTCGCGAAGGCCTCGGCGCGGCCCAGGATGATGCAGTTGACCACGATGAGCGGGATGTAGATGCCGAGTGCCTTGTGGAGAGGTGGCATGAACGCGGCCATGACCATGTCGACCAGGCTCACGAAGGTTGCGATGAAGACGATGTAGCACGGAATCCGGATCTTGTCCGGTATGAAGTTGCGGAGCGCGGAGATCGCCACGTTCGACCAGATGAGCACGAAAGTGGCTGCAGAGCCCATCCCGACCGCGTTCTGCACCGAGGTGCTGAGGGCGAGGAAGGGACACATCCCGAGTGTGATCCTGAAGATCGGGTTCTCGGTGTAGAACCCGTTGGTGAGATCCTTCCACCTGCTCATTCAGCACCTCCGGCAGCAGCTGCGGCAGGGGCTCCTGCGACGAACAGCCCCGCCGCCCTCATGGCCTCCAGGCCCTCGGCGACCGAGCCGACTATCGCCCTGGAGCTGACGGTGGCCCCGGTGATGGAGTGTATCTCCCCGCCGTCCTTGTCCACGGCGAGGGCGTTCTCGTCACGGCCGGCGAGCTGCGCCATCCACTCGGGCGCCTGCGCCTTCGTGCCCAGGCCCGGCGTCTCGGACTGGTAGAGGATGCTGCTGCCGCAGATCACCCCGGTGGTGTCGACCGCGACGAGGGTCTCGATGACGCTCGAGTAGCCCTTGCGGTAGGCCGTGAACACGAAGCCCACCCGCCTGCCGCCGGAGACGATCTCCATGGGGGTCAGAACCCTGCCTGTCTCCTCGTAGGGGTTGGCCAGGCCTGCCACCGACAGCGAGTCGAACTCGAGGTCGGAACCGAAGGAGGCCGACACGGACTGCATGGCCTGCTGGCGGATGAGCTCCTTCTGGGCGGCGATCCTGTCCTCCGTCTGGTTGTTGACGAAGCCCAGGGCAGCGGCGCAGATGAGACTCATGCCCATCAGGATGAGGCCGAGGCGCATCATCTCACGCATGCTTCCCCACCTCCCCGAGGATCCTCGGCCGGGTGAACCGGTCGAGCAGCGGCGTGGCGAGGTTCATGATGAGGATGGAGTATGAGCATCCTTCCGGATAGCCTCCCCAGCGTCGAATGACGATCGTGATGAAACCGGCCAGGAAGCCGAACAGGATCTTGCCCCAGGGCGTGACCGGCGTGGTGACCATGTCCGTGACCATGAAGAAGCCGCCCAGGATCACCCCGCCTGCGAGCACGGAAAACAGGGGATCCCCCTGGAGCAGGCCCGGGCCGCCGATGATCCATCCGAAGAGGGCCACGGAGCCGAGGTAGCTAAGCGGGAGCCTCAGCTCCAGGACGCCGCGGACCACGAGGTAGATCGCCCCCAGCAGGAGCAGGAGGCCCGAGGTCTCCCCAATGCAGCCTCCGCGGCGACCGAGGAAGAGGTTGAGGTAGGTGCCCTCGCTCGCGAGCTGCGCCCTCACGGCGTTGCCGCGGTGCCGCTCCATTGTGAAGGAGTCCTTCATCACCCGCAGCGGCGTGGCACCGGAGATGGCGTCGGCGTCAGGGATGGCCTGCAGGTTCTCCACGGGTATGCCGGACGTCTCGAAGTGGGATTCCGGCGCGCTCCACTCGAAGGGGGCCTGCCATCCGGATGTCATCAGGACCGGGAAGCTCGCCATCAGGAAGGCCCGGCCGAGCAGGGCTGGGTTGATCATGTTGTGCCCCAGACCTCCGAAGGCCTGCTTGGCCACCACGATGGCGAAGCCCGAGCCGATGACGGGCAGCCACCAGGGGACTCCCGGCGGCAGGTTGTAGGCCAGCAGAAGGCCGGTCACGATCGCGCTGCCGTCCAGCGCGGCGTTCACGGGCCGCTTCATTATCCTGAGGCAGAAGTACTCGGCAGCCACGGCCGTGACGACGCTCACGAGGACGGGCAGCAGAGAGTCGACGAAGCCGAAGAACCAGATCGCGCCCGCCAGGGCGGGCAGCAGGGCCGTCACCACGTCGAGCATCACCCGCCGCGTGTTGAGCGGCGATGTCACATGAGGCGACATGGACAGCTGGAAGAGGCGCGGTTCAGCCATCATGCCTCCCTGGAGCGCTTGGAGGCGCGGATTGCCTCCTGGGCCCTCTTGATGTAATGGACGAGGAAGCGGGAGCTGGGGCAGACGAAGGTGCAGGTGCCGCAGGCCATGCAGCTCAGGGCGCCGGCTTCGTCGGCCGACTTCCAGCCGGAGTGCTCCGCGGCTTCCGAGATGAGACACGGGGCCAGACCCATCGGGCATGCGTCCACGCATTTCCCGCACCTGATGCACGGACCCTCGGAGAGCGACCTCGCCTCGCGCGAGGTCAGCGCGACGATCCCGCTGGTCCCCTTCGTCACGGGCACGGCGTCGGTGAACTGAGCGATGCCCATCATGGGTCCTCCGGAGAGCAGCCTGACGACTTCTCCGGAGTAGCCCCCCGCAGCCTCGACGAGATCCGCGAAGGAGGTGCCGACGCATGCGTCGAAATTGCCGGGTGCCTTTATCCCACCGCCCGAGACGGTGACTATGCGCCGCATGCAGGGCATGCCGTCGCGAACGGCCTCTGCAGCTGCGGCCGCCGTCCCGACGTTCTGCACGACGACTCCGACATCCATGGGAAGGCCTCCCACCGGCACCTCGCGCCCGGTGACGGCCTTGATCAGCTGCTTCTCGGCGCCCTGCGGATACTTCACCTTCAGAGTGATGACTTCCGCGCCGGCTCCCTCGAGAGCGGCGGCTGCCTCCGGCTTGTTGGCCTCGACGCCCGCGAAGACCCGCCCGACTCCGAGAGCGTGGGCCAGGATCCTCATCCCATCGATGACGTCGGCCGTGCGCTCGACCATCAGGCGGGCGTCCGAGGTGAGGTAGGGTTCGCACTCGGCGCCGTTGAGGATGAGGGTGTCGACCTTCTTGTCCCTGGGCGGGGAGAGCTTGACATGGGTGGGGAAGCTCGCGCCCCCCATTCCGCAGACTCCGGCAGCCCTTATCCTCTCGATGACCTCCTGGGGAGAACGGCTGGAGTATTCGGGCCAGGGCTCGAATACCGCGCCTCCCTCCTCCGAAGAGGTCTCGATCACGATCGTGGGGCCAGACCTCCTGTGCGGCAGCGCCGCATCCTCGAGAGCCAGCACGGTTCCGCCGACCGGAGAATGGGTGGGCAGGCTGATGAAGCCGTTCTGAGCACCGATCTCCTGGCCGCGCGTAACCCTGTCACCCTTGGCGACAAGCGGCGTCGAGGGGGCTCCGAGATGCTGGCACAGGGCCACCCGGATCACCTTCGGCGCGGGCAGCTTCCGAACGGCGCTGTGCTCGGCCAGCTCCTTGCGCTCGTCAGGGTGCGCCCCCCCCGAAAAGGTTCTGCGTTTCCCCATAAGCCTCCATGGACAGACCTTCCCGATGCAACAAGCCTGTATGGTCGAAGGAAATCGCCCGGGAAGGACCGGCGTGTTCCATCCCGACCCTGCAGGATGCTCCAATGCCTTGCTGTGACTGGCCATTCATAGGGAATCCGAAGTGCCGCCACAAGGCGGGTAACTCACTTCTGGTTCTTCAGCAGCCTCTCCAGCTCCTCCTTGAACTGAGCGACATCCCGGAACTGCCTGTAGACGCTCGCGAACCTTACGTAGGCGACTTCGTCGATCCCGCGAAGAGTCTCCATCACGCATTCTCCTATGAAACCCGAGCTGACCTCATCGGGGAATTCCTCCGTGATCCGCGCAGTGAGCTTCTCGACGACGTCCTTGATCTCCTGTGCGGAGACCGGGCGCTTCTCGCAGGCCCTGGCGATGCCCTTCTCCAGCTTGGCGGTATCGAAAGGCTCGCGCCTCCCGTCCTTCTTGACGACTCCGGGATAGCTGGTCTCGATGAATTCGTAGGTGGTGTACCTGTAGCCGCAGTCGAGACATTCGCGACGGCGCCGGGTGGCCCTGCCCTCCTTGGCGCTCCTCGAATCGACAACCCTGTCGTCCATGCTCCCGCAGCGCGGGCATCTCATCGGAAAGGGCCCCCCGTTCGCGTCTGGTCGACGAAGCGTATCCTGCCGCGGAAGCTGCGTCAAGAGCTTGTATTGCTTGACGCATCGAGGGGCTCGTCTATATATGCGGCCTGCTCTGGTGGGAGTAGTTCAGTTGGTAGAGCCCTTGACTGTGGATCAAGTGGTCGCCGGTTCGAGTCCGGTCTCCCACCCCAGGATTTTTGCGCCCCTAGCTCAATTGGTAGAGCAACGGACTCTTAATCCGTGGGTTCCGGGTTCGATTCCCGGGGGGCGTACCATCGTGCAGGAAGGCCGTCCGTTAGGGCGGCCTTCCTCCGTATCGTGCCCGGGTCCGTGCGGGAGCCTTGAGTCGGTGCCGGCCCACGGGAGGGCGGGCCTGGAGATGGTGGAACGGAAGGCCGCCTGCCGGGAAGGCCTTCCGGAGAGTGGTACGCCCGTCGCGACTCGAACGCGAGACCTGCGGATTAGAAGTCCGCTGCTCTATCCAGCTGAGCTACGGGCGCACCGCACGCGAATATTGCCAAGCGCCGCCCGGAGGAGGCAACACTGCGACCCCGGATCCCTGCCGGGTCATGTGCATCGATATCCCGGAAATCGCTCGGAACCCGTCCGGCGCCGCTCAGGGGCTCCCGGAAAAGGACGACTTCACCGCCGCGAAAGTNGTCTGGTCGAGCGCCTGCACTCCTGTGAGGACCAGCATCGGGATCATGCTGGTGAGGCTGCCCGAGGACGCCGTGTACGGGCCTGACGCGCACCTCATGGCGCCCGTGTTCCACTGCCAGGTGTACACGCACTCGGAGCCGATCTCCTCGCCGTCCGACCAGAGGATCTCGACCACGAGGTTGTGCGTTCCTCCGTACCAGAAGGGCTGGTCCAGCTCGAAGTCGATCTGCTCGCCCGGACTCGCGGAAAGGTAGAGCGAGTCGCGGTCGAACACGAGCGTGCGTGTGCCGGGGATGAAATTGTCCTCGAACATCGACGAGAGCTGGTCGGAATCGGTCAGTCCGAACCAGATCTGGAAATCGCTGAAGTTCGTCGGGGCGGGCGTAGAACCCGAGCTGTGCCGCACGAGTGACAGCTCCTGGATCTGGAACGCTCCCCCGATCTCCGAATCGAGCACCACCACCTGGTAGTGCAGGGACTCGACTCAGGAGCAGCAGAGCGGCTCGCCGCCCGAGAGCTCCTCCTGCCCGATGGTTATCGTCGCGGCCGGCGCGAGGAATGCAAGGGCCAGCAGGGGCAGCGGCAGGATCTTCATTCCCCCCGCTCCTCTCCGCCGATGAACAGGGTCTTGATGCAGCCGAAGGTGTCGACCTCCAGGTCGAGGTCTGCCGTGAACTGGAGCTCGGACATCTGGGTCGACATTATGCCCGACGGCGCGGCGAGGTCGACGGCCTTGATCGATCGCACGGCCCCGGTATCCCATTTCCATGTGTAGAAACTGTAGGAGGTGTTGGCGGAGCCCCACTCGACCTCGAGGAGCAGGTTCTGCTGACCGCCGTACCAGTATGGCGCATCGAGCGTGATCGGCTCCCATTCGTTGACGCCGGCGGACAGGTCGAGCTGGTCGGTGGAGAATACCAGCGTCTTGGTGCCCGGCACCCAGTTGTCTTCGAAGACCGAGCCGAGCTGGTCCGATGCACAGAGGCCCATGTAGATGTTGACGTCATAGTAATGGCCCTGGTCGTTCCCCGAAGTGGTCCGCTGCCATGCCACCGAGAGGATGTCACAGGCTCCCTGCATCTCTTCGCCCAGCACTACCGCCTGGTAGCGCATCTGGGGGCTTCAGGAGCCGCACCAGGGATCGCTCGACGATATCTGAGGGCTGCCGACCGTTATGGTGGCTGCGGTGACGGGCAGCACGGCCAGCAGCAGAACAGCCAGAATCTTCCCCATCTTGCCTCCTCGCATGCAAGGCTGCTTTTCCACGCGGTTTCGATCAGTATCGCGGAAATGTCCGCGATTGCCAAGATCGAGCTCCTGTTGATCCAGGAACGAATATTTGTATATTTGCATAAGTTTGCAAGGAGGAGAACCATGTCGTCGAACAACGAGATCTATCGAAGAAGGGCATCGATACTCTCCGCCCTCGCCAATCCCGCCCGCCTGCATCTCGTGGATGCGCTCTCGACAGGTGAGAGGACCGTGGGCGACCTCTCCGCAGAGGTCGGCCTGGACATCTCTACGGTGTCGAGACACCTCTCCGTCCTTAGAAGCGCGGGCCTCGCGGCGGACCGCAAGGAGGGCACGAAGGTGTACTACACCCTCGCGGTGAGATGCGTCCTCGATTTCTTCCAGTGCGTGGAGAACGTGATCGCGGGAGGGGCCTGCAGGCTCCCGGCCTGCCCGAAGGAGAACAAGCAGTGACTTCGACGACGAAGACGCTTCTCCTCCTGGCTGCCGCTCTTCTCGCAGCCTGGTTCCTTCCGGTCGGTTCGCCGCGGTTCGAGGGTGCAGTCCGGGAATCCCTCTTCATGCTCAACGAATACGCCCGCCTTCATGTGATCCTCTGCCTGGTCCCCGCCCTGTTCATCGCGGGCGCCATCGGCGTCTTCCTGAACAAGGACTCCGTCCTGCGATACCTCGGACCGGGGGCGAACAGATTCAAGGCGTACGGAGTCGCTTCGGTATCCGGGACCGTTCTGGCCGTCTGCTCGTGCACGGTGCTGCCCATCTTCGCCGGCATCTATACGATGGGAGCAGGGCTCGGGCCAGCGACGGCATTTCTATACAGCGGCCCCGCCATCAATATCCTGGCCATCGTGATGACGGCGAGGGTGCTCGGGCTGGAGATCGGAGTCGCCCGCGCCGTCGGCGCAGTAGCCTTCAGCGTTGTCATCGGCCTCCTGATGAGCCTGTTCTTCCGCAAGGCTTCGTCAGAGAAGACGCGAACCAGCATGGCGACGGCGCCGGGGGCTCCTCAGCGACCACTCTGGAAAACAGCTCTGTACTTCGCCTCCATGGCCGGAATCCTCGTCTTCGCCAACTGGGGCAGCCCTGAAGGGGCGGCTCCCTTCTGGGCCTTCGTAGCTCAGATCAAGTGGTACATCACATCGGCATTCTCCGTTCTCCTGGCCGTGATCCTCGTGCTCGAGTTCAAGGTCGGATGGAGGAGAGTGCTTCTGGGTTCCGTTCCCGTCACTGCCCTTGCGCTGCTGTGGCCGGAGCATCCGATCTACGCGTTCTCGGCTGGTGTCATCGCTGTGGGCGCCCTCTCCGCCACAGGTGGCCCCCAGCTCCGGGAGTGGTTCGACGCGACGGTCGGCTTCGCCCGTCAGATCATTCCCTTGCTCCTGGGAGGCGTGCTCGTCGCCGGGTTCCTCCTGGGCAGGCCCGGCCATGAGGCGATGATCCCATCCACATGGATCGCTGGAGCCGTCGGCGGCAACTCGCTGCTCGCGAATCTTTTCGCCTCCGTTTCCGGCGCGCTGATGTACTTCGCCACGCTCACGGAGATACCCATCCTTCAGGGACTGCTCGGTTCCGGGATGGGCAAAGGCCCGGCCCTGGCCCTTCTCCTTGCCGGCCCGGCACTGTCCCTGCCCAGCATGCTCGTCCTCAGGAGCATCATGGGTGCGAAGAAAACGGTGGTCTTCGTTTCTCTCGTGGTCGTTCTCGCAACTTTCACCGGGTTCATCTTCGGCACCTTCGCGAGCTGATGCGGAACTGGAGGTAAGAGATGACTATTCAAGTGCTGGGAACGGGCTGCCCGAAATGCATCAAGCTCATGGAGCACGTCCACAAGGCAGTCGAGAAGGCGGAGCTCCAGGGCGTGTCGATCGAGAAGGTTACGGACATCAGGGAGATCATGAAGTTCGGCGTGATGATGACTCCGGCTCTCGTTGTGGATGGAGAGGTCAGGGTCATGGGCAGAGTCCCGGGAGTGGATGAGATAGCGGCCATACTGACCGGGAAGTAGACAACATCAGATTCCGAAGGACGGATTCACTCCGATGAAGACATTGACCAAGGCAGCGATAGTCCTGGTAGTCGGCGGGCTTGCAGCCGCAGCAGTCCTGACCCGTGACACGGGAACCGAGCGCCTGGAAGCTCCGGACACGACATTGACGGCATTGCCGAAGGTCCTCGATCTCGGTTCGCAGATGTGCATACCGTGCCAGACCATGATGACCGAGCTCGACCGTCTCGAGGACATGACGCAGGGGACCCTCGAGATCTCTTTCGTCGACGTGAACGAGAACCAGGCGGCAGCGCGCACCTACGGCATCAGGGTGATCCCGACGCAGATCTTCCTCTCGGAGACCGGAACCGAGCTCTGGAGGCACGAGGGCGTCGTATCGGCCGAGGACATGGTCGCGAAGTGGACCGAGCTGGGATACGACGTGATACCGGAGGATGCCGGTGAGTGAATTCCTGACCGGCCTGGGGAGAGCGGTCGAAGGATCCTCCCCCGTTGTCGGGCTTGCCGCCGCCATGGTCTGGGGAATGCTGAGCATTCTTCTCAGCCCATGCCATCTCGCCAGCATCCCCCTGCTCGTGGGCTACATCTCGAAGGATCCCGAGACCTCCACGAGAAAGGCGTTCCGAATCTCGGCGTCATTCGCCGCCGGGGTCCTGGTTGCCGTTTCGGCCCTGGGAGTCATCACGTTAAGCGCGGGGCGCATTGCGGGAGACATGGGGAAACCCGGGGGCATCATTCTTGCCGTCCTGCTGATGCTGTTCGGTCTGAACCTGATGGAGGTCTTCACCCTGCCGGCGCCACGAGTTGCGATGCCGGGACGGAGAAGGTCGGGGCTCCTGGGTTCCGCCCTTTATGGCCTCGTCTTCGGGGCTGCGGCGGGGCCCTGCACCTTTGCCTTCATCGCCCCGCTGCTCGGGGTGGTCCTGGCCGCACAGGCCGTTCGGCCAGTCCTCTCCGCAGCCATGATGGGCTGCTTCGCCATCGGCCATTGTGGCGTGATCGTCGCCGCAGGCACCTTCTCCGGGACAGCCTGCAGACTGCTGAGCTGGAACGAGAAGTCCCGAGCTCTCGCCATCCTGCGGCGCGCCGCCGGAGCCCTCGTCATCCTGGCAGGTATCTATATGCTGCAAAAAGCCATATGAAGCGCCTTCCAACTCCTGCGCGAAATGGATTCGCGAGCTGCGCAGGGATTGAGGCGATCGTGGACAGGGAGGGGCGATGAGCGGAACCTCGTGCCCGGCTGCAGACCGCAGGATGTCGAACGTGTTCGAGCGGTATCTGACCGTGTGGGTTGGCTTGTGCATCGTCGCGGGGATCATACTCGGCAGGCTCGCGCCCGCTCTGGCGACCAGGCTGGATGGATTCTCGATCTTCGTGAACGGCGCGCCGGTGGTTTCCATCCCGATCGCCATCTGCCTCTTCCTGATGATGTACCCGATCATGGTGAAGATCGACTTCGCTTCGGTGGTCAGGGCCGGCAGGAGCGGCAGGCCCGTATGGCTGACTCTATTCGTGAACTGGGCGATCAAGCCCTTCACGATGTACGCCATCGCCCTGCTGTTTCTGGGGGTTCTCTTCCGCGCGTTCATCGGAACCGACGCGACGGACCTGGTGAAGATGCCTTTCGGCCTGGACCTGCCGGTCGGAGCGACACACGGGGCGGGCACGGTGGTCCTCTCCGACGGGATCAAGATGCTGCAGGTACCACTGTGGCGCAGCTATTTCGCAGGATGCATCCTGCTGGGGATAGCGCCATGCACGGCCATGGTCCTTGTCTGGAGCTATCTCGCCAGGGGCAACGACGGGCTGACGCTCGTGATGGTCGCCATCAACTCTCTGTCGATGTTGGTTCTCTACGGACTGCTCGGCGGATTCCTGCTGGGCGTCGGGAGGCTGCCGGTCCCATGGCAGGCACTGGCGCTGTCCATCGCAATCTACGTGGCATTGCCCCTGGTGGCGGGATACCTCTCCAGGAGGTGGATCGTCAGGGCAAGGGGCGAGCGGTGGTTCAGGGAGAAGTTCCTCCATGTCCTCACGCCCATCACGATCGTCGCCCTTCTCACGACCCTGGTCCTCCTGTTCAGTTTCAAGGGCGGGACGATCCTCTCGAATCCCCTCACGATCCTCTGGATCGCCATTCCCCTCTTCATCCAGACCAACCTGATCTTCTGGCTCGGGTACTGGCTCGCGAGGCTCCTGAAACTCCGCTACGAGGATGCGGCGCCGGCGGCGATGATCGGGGCCTCGAACCATTTCGAGGTGGCCATCGCCACGGCCACGATGCTGTTCGGCCTCTCGTCGGGAGCGGCGCTGGCGACCGTGGTCGGTGTGCTGATCGAAGTGCCCGTGATGCTGATGCTCGTGAAGATATGCCTGCGGACGCGGGGCTGGTTCGAGCCGGCAGCCTGATCGCCGGTCAGTCGGCTCCGAGGAATGGGCACTCGAGGACGGATTCGATCAGGTAGTCGTACTCCTCCGGCGAGTTGTAGAGCTGAGCGGAGAGCCGCAGGAGCCTGCTCCGCGGTCCGGGAGTCCAGGTGACCGGCACCTCTATGCCCCTCTCCTCCCTCAGCCAGACCTGAAGCGGATCGAGCCAGAGAACTCCGGGAGGTTCGGGAGGCTGCCTCCACGGCAGCAGGACCGCCGCCATGGGCCCCGTCATGGAGTCGGGCGCCTGAGGCGGGAGCCCCAGAGCCGACGAGAGCCTGCGGCCGGCCTCGGTCGCCAACGCCCTGTTCCGCTCCCTTATGGCCGTCCAGCCCCCCGGCAGGATCGAGGCCATGTATTCCACGCTCTTCCTGACGCTCAGCGCGGCCGTGGGGTCGGGCGTGCCGTTCCACATGAACTCGAGCTGGAAATCCGACAGAGGGGTGTCGAGGTCGGCCCGGACATGCGATATCGCGAGCGGGTGGACGCCCTCCTGCCTGTCCGGCCTGACATAGAGTATAGCGCACACCTTCGGGCTGCAAAGCCACTTGTGGCAGTTGCCGGTGTAGTATGACGCGCCTACGGAGCGGAGGCTCAGATCGACGCCGCCCGGTCCGTGCGCCCCGTCGACCAGCACCTCGATGCCCCTCGATGTCAGCGCGGCCGTTATCTGTTCGACGTCGAATACAAGGGCCGTCGGGCTCGCGATGTGGTCGATCACAGCGAGCCGCGTCCGGGGGGTCACGGCGGACAGGATGGCATCCGAGGCCTCGGAGGGATCAGAGAGCGGGAACGGGATCCCGACCATCCTGACCGAGGCTCCTGCGGCCTCGGTGACGGAGCGCGCGGAGTTCCTCGTCGAGAAGTACTCGCTGCCGGTCACCAGGACTTCGTCGCCGGGTCCGAGCCGGAGGCTCCGGAGGATCGTGTTCACGCCTACCGTGGCGTTCTGCACGAGCACGATCGAGCCGGGCTCGGCATCGAGGAACGACTCGAGGAAGGATATCTGCTCGCCGAGAAGGCCAGGGTATCTCCTGACGAGGAAGTCCATGGGCTCGGACTCGAGTTCCTCGATGAGCGCCCTCCGGTGGGCGAGCACTTCGCGGGGGCAGGCCCCGAACGAACCGTGGTTGAGGAACACAACGCCGGGGTCCAGCGCCCACAGCGGTGAATGGACGCTGCCCTGGAGGCCTTCGGGGCGCACGGGGCGCCCTACCTGTGCCTGGAGTAGGTGCCCATCAGGCTCGCCGAGTAGATGACATGGCCGTCCATGGCCCTCGCGACTTCCGCGGGGCGTGAGCGGGACGGGAGATCGAGCATTGCATCGAGGGCGTAGAGCCTGAAGAAGTAGCGATGGGTGCCGGAAGGAGGGCAGGGTCCGCCGTATCCGGTGCGCCCCCAGCTGTTGAGACCCTGGCAGGAGCCGTCGGGAAGGCGGGACTCCGTGGAAAGACCCTGGGGGAGCGAATCGGTCGTGGCAGGGATGTTGAAGATCACCCAGTGGGTCCATGTCGTGAGAGGCGCGTCGGGGTCCTCGCAGACGAGGGCAAAGGAGACGATCGAGCTGTCCTGTGCCTGCCAGGAGAGCGGGGGCGAGATGTCGGCCCCGTCGCAGGTATGGAGTGCAGGGATCGGCCCGCCATCACTGAACGCGCTGCTGAAGAGCAACAGAGCGGCCATTTCTCATCCCCCTGCACCGGAGGCGCATGCCGGTCTGCGCCTTCTCGGGAAGTACGTTCCGGTGAAGCTGCAGATCGCCAGTGCATTCTCCCGCGCCAGCTCCGCCACTTCCGCGGCGGGGGCGCCACCGGGGAGCCCGAGGGGACCGGGAAGGGCGTATCCGGTGAACGTGAGCGTGACGATGCCGCCGTCCTCGCCGGGACCCGTCCAGCCCGTGACCCCGAAGCTGTTCGTAGCCTGGTGCGACCCGAAATCGAGCACGGGGCGCTTCGGCAGCCCGCCGAAGACGGTTGCGGGATAGGGTGCCAGATCGTACAGCACCCAGTGCAGAACCTCGGGTGTGGCCGAGAGGTTCTCGCAGGTCACCGCGATGCTCCCGGTCTCCGGAGGGAGTCCGGCCCATCCGACGGGAGGCGAGCAGTCATTCCCCGCCTTCGCGTACCAGCAGGGCAGATAGCCAGTGGGATCGACGGCGCTGCTGACGAATCTGAAACTCATTTATACCCACCCTCCGCGGGTCGTTGTCCTGCGGCGCGGCTCGCGGCCGGCATCGGCACAAGCCTGTTCTTCATTATAGCCGGAACACCCGGCCGGTTCAAGAAGGAAGACTACACTGCGCTGCAGAGCAGCCCCTTCAGATAGGTCCCCTCCGGGCAGGAGAGCAGGGCGGGGTGGTCGGGCGCCTGACCCAGCCTGGAGATGATCCTGGCGTCCCTGCCGGCCTCGACCGAGGCGGAGAAGATGATCTTCTGGAACAGGTCTGCGTCCACCTGGCCCGAGCAGCTGAAGGTTGCCAGGATGCCACCCGGCTCGAGCAGCATGAATGCCAGGCGGGCGATGTCCTTGTAGGCCCTGGCCCCCTTCTCGAGAGCCGATCTGTTGGGCACGAAACGAGGCGGGTCGAGTATCGCCATGCCGAACGACCTGCCCTCCCTGGAGAGGGTCCTGAGCCTCTCGGGCACGTCGCAGTCCTCCGGCGCATGGAGTTCGCCGAAGCCGTTGAGATCCATGTTGGCGGTGGCCAGGGACAGAGCCGGGGCGGACGAGTCGAGGCTCGTCACGACAGAGCTCCCGGATGCTGCACAGTGCACGCCGAACGCCCCGGTGTAGCTGTAGCAGTTCAACACGGTCCTCCCGCGGGCGTAGCCTGCGACGATCCTCCGGTTGACCGCCTGGTCGAGGTAGAAACCGGTTTTGTGACCGGTCCTGATGTCGGCCAGCAGCCTGACGGCACCTTCCGAGAATTCCACGAGGGCCGGGGGCTCCTCCCCCTGCACGAGCCCGCAGACGGTGGAGAGGCCCTCGAGCCGTCGAACCTCGCTGTCGCTGCGCTCGTAGATGCAGCGCGGGGCGAGGATGGCGTTCAGGGCGTCCACGATCTCCCGCCTGCGGATGTCCATGCCCATGCAGAGCATCTGGATCACCGCACAGCCGTCGTACATGTCCACGATGAGCCCGGGCAGCCCGTCGGCCTCGGCGGATATGACCCTCAGGGCGCGGCCGTCGAGCTCCATGCCTAGGGTCCTGATCCTGTACGAGAGGGCGTCGGCTATCCTGCGAGTCCAGAACGAGGGCTGCCTGACGTCTTCGTCAGCCCATGTGAGGGCTCTGAAGACGATCTGCGACCTGGGATTGTAGAATCCTCTCGCGAGGAGACGGCCGTCGCTGGCGTGTACGTCGATGACGTCGCCGGGGGACGGCTCCCCCGTGACTCCCGCGACCGCACCCGAGAATATCCATGGATGCCTGTTCAGGAGCGACTTCTCCCTGTGCGGGAGCAGTACAAGAGTGGCGCTCATCGATCCGCCTTCTGCAGGATGCGGCCTCCTGCGACAGTTTCCGCCGGGTGCGCGGAACGCTGGTCCGCGCTTGCCGGATCGGCCTGGAGATGCCGGGTCCGCCGGAGGCGCCGGAGCGCGCCCGGCCTAGTCCTCGAGCAGGAAGTACTTCAGTCCGAGGCCCCTGTAGCCGAGGCTGTCGACGGACGGCTGGACCTGCAGCATGATGTCCATGGCATGGCCGAGGTTCGAGCCCTCCGAGAACATCGCGGTAACCTCGACGGCCCTTCCTCCGAGATCCCTCCTGGAGAGGCGGCTCGAAACCTGCGTCAGGACGCTGTCGAGCTTCCATGCGCTGAACTCTCCTGCGCGCACCGGGGCCGTGATGTCGATGCCGAACTCGTCCACCCTGCCCACGAGCCACTCCTCGGTGAAGATCAGCTTCAAGGTCACGGGAGCGGTTGCGCTGTCGGCGGGCGTCGGATCCGTGACCACGAGCGGGATCCTCGTGAAGGTGCTGTGTGAGTCGTCGTTCCAGCAGCAGAGAGCGTTGAGGTCCAGACGGGCGGTCTCGCCCTCCGCTCGCTTTCGCTCGATGAAGCTCACGAGCGGGCGGATCGGGACGGATCTGCTGCCCAGGAACGCCACGGAGCTGCCTTCGGGGATCAGGCTGAGGTTCAGGTTCGTCCTGGGCTCCGCGCTGGTGCCGCTGTCGTTGAGGACATAGACGATGTCCGCCCCGATCTCGATGGGCAGCGAGTCAGAAGGGGCGGCGAGGGTGTCCGCCACGGCCTGCAGCTCTTCGTCACTGCCGACGATCTGCGCCCTGTCGAACGTGGAGATGATGAAGATCGTCACCACCAGGCCGGCGATGCCTATCACGACGCCGGTCAGACCCGTCCGTCTGTAATGGTGCGTCCTGAAGGTGGTATCGCCTATGTCCAGCCTGCCTTCGACAGGCTTCTGGAGACCCTCTCTCTGCTCGCGGAGCGGAAGCGTCTGGAACTCGAGATCGAATCCGCAGTTCGAGCACTTGCCCCTGCTATTCTCACCATTGTCATGCCCGCATGCACGGCAGAACATCAGATATGCCCTCCGGTCTATCCTTCAGCGCTGGGATGGACTCCAGAACCGGGAAACGAACTCGGAATCTACACGACAAGGATACGCAGACCGCAGGCTGTCTACAAGTCCCCTGAGCATGACGCGCTCGGTGGAGTCGGAAAGAGCGGCGGCAATGCTTTCCCGGGCCTCCTCCAGGGTTGCCTGGCGGGCGGGGATGACCTCCTCGAGCGCCATGTAGAGGACCGAGCCGCCCGATAGCGAGCAGGCCCGAGCTTCGCCCGGCTCGAGCGAGGCGACTTCCGAGGCTATCTCGGGAGGCAGGTCCGATGCGGCCAGGGGCCTTGTCAGAACGGTCTCCCCCTCTTCCAGGAGCGACCTCACGGGTGTGAAGAGATCCGGCGAATCAAGAGGGTCCCCCCCGGCCGAGAGGAGGCTTTCGAGCCTCGCGACCTGCGCCTCGTCCACCGCGGCGATCGCGCGCAGCCTGCGCCTCTCCGGGATGACGAGAGCGGCTCGATGGGCCTCGTAGGACGCGACTATCTGCTGCTCGTCAGGTGAGATCCTCGGGAGGAGCACCCTCGAGCGCCAGGCTTCCAGGATCACGCCCTCCCTGGCCTGCGTGACCAGGGCGGCGGTCTCGGGGATCGTGTCGAGCCCCATCTCTACCGCCCTCGTTGCCATGACGTCGTACAGGCCGAGAAGCCTGACGTATCCGTCCACCCACGAGGAGTCGGTGGCATCCCTGGGCAGGAACGACGGGATTGCGATGATGTTCCTGGCCACGAAGCCGGCGGTCCTGTGGCCCCCGTCCCACTCGCATACGATGGTCGAGTCCTCCTCCGGAGAATACGGCGAGAACTCGCCGGAAGGCGTCAGGGCGTGGGAGACCAGGAGGTCGACCGCGCCTTCGGGCACTCTTATCGAGTACGCGGACCTGAGGCTGTCCTCCAGGCCCACCTTGTAGATCTCGGCCTCGTGGCCCCAGATGAAATCGTAGATGCCCTGCCTGGCTTCCTCGAAGCGGGGCATGGGTGCCTGGTAGATGCTGTCGAGCCTCAGGAAGCGCCATCCGGAATCGAACCTCGCCACGGGGGACACCTCCCCCCGGGATAGACCGGCAAGCAGCATCCCGTCTGCCGCCGAGGTCCTCATCGAATCCCTCGGGCCCACCAGCCCGCCGGTCTCGACATCGACCGAGAGCGTGGAGAACCTGCGCACCAGGCCGCTCATGTCCTCCCCTGCGAGGACCAGCGTCCGCAGGCTGTCGGCCAGCGCGCTGTCGGCGACGTTCATCACCGTGTACTGCAGCATGGTTCCGCTCGCGTCATAGAAGGCCGTCACACTGTCCTCCGGGATGACGATGGCTCCCAGCTTGGCGGAGATGTAGGCTGCCTGGAGCCTCTCCCTGGACCTCTCCCAGAGCTGCTCGGTGACGATCCTGTCTCCCGTTATTCCGCGCGCATCGGCATCGACGAGGATCAGCCGGCCTGCGATGAACGACTGGAGCCTGTTCTCCACCGCCTGCGAGTCGCCGGCGACAGGGCGGAGTATCTCCGAGAGCTCCTGCCTGTCGTACGAGAGGTCCCCGACTCTCAGGGCTTCCTCGCGGCGCGCGCATGACGACAGGAACAGCAGCGAAACGGCGATGGCCAGCATTCGTCCCACGCTCGATCTCCTCCCGGCTCCGAAATCCCTTGCGGTTGCACAAGAGTACCCTTCAAATGTAGGTTCGAGGCTGATTGTGTCAACTTCCGATCCGGAGGTTCGTCTTGAGCCCGGCCCTTGTCCTGTCGATCCTCCTGGCGCTCGAGTTCCCGCAACCGCAGCAGAGCTGGCGCACCGGCGCCCTGGCGATAGACGCCGAGACCGGCGAGGTCATCCTGGACACCCGGTCGGACCAGGCCTTCCGCCCCGCCTCGACGGTGAAGCTCGTGACTTCGCTCCTGGCGATGCGCACCCTGGGTCCCGACTACGTCTTCAGGACGCCGGTCCTCGTCGATACGTCGTCGGCGTGCATCTGCCTCGCCGGCTCAGGCGCCCCGCTGCTGGAACTCGACGACATCGAGAGATCGGCCATGGAGACCGCCCTCTCCATAGATCCCTCCGTGCCATGGAGGCTGATCTACGACACAGGCTGCTTCGAGGACGACTCCCATTGCCTGGGCTGGGACGAGGACGACTGGGGCAGGGCCTACTGCCCTCCAGTCGAGGCTCTCTCGTTCGGGGGCAACCTGCTCGAGATAGTCGTCTCGACCGTCGGCGGACCGCTCCGGGTCTCGGGATGGCCGGATCTGCCCGGAGCCGAACTCAGGCCCGCTGCCGGCATCGGCGCCGACGATCTGACTGTCTCCGTCTCGGGATGGGACGAGTCACCGGACCGGGTGACCGTCCAGGGATCCCTGCCGGCGCGGAGCGTCCGTACGCTGTGGACACCATTCCCCGATCCGTCCCTGGAGTTTGCGCTCCTCTTCGCCGACGCCCTGGGGGAGTATGGCATCCGCGTGGCCTCCATCTCGGAAGGACAGGCTCCAGGGGGGCCGGGCATCAGATCGATCTCCGTCATCTCCTCCCGCCCCCTCTGGCAGATCACGGCGGAGATGGACAAGTGGAGCTTGAACGGCGTGGCCGAGCTCCTGCTCAGGGCTTCCGCCCTCCAGGCCTTCGGACCCCCTGCATCGACCGCCGCCGGCTGCGAGATGGCCGGCGCGATGATCTCCGATCTGACGCCCTCTCCAGGGGATATCCTTCTGGCCGACGGCTCGGGACTGAGCAGGCTCAACCGCCTCACGCCGAGAGCCCTGGCCGCCGTCCTGCTCGAAGGGGTGGGCTCGTTCGGCTACGGACCCGAGTACCTGGCCTCCCTGGCGGTCAACGGGCAGGAGGGAACTCTCTCCACGAGGCTCACCGATCTGCCGGAGGGAGCCTTCCGCGGCAAGACGGGCTCGCTGAACGACACGTCCTCGATCGCGGGGATCGTCTCCACGGCCTCGGGCCGGAGGATTGCAGTCGTGCTCATGGCGGAGGTCCCCCAGGGCTCGGTGTACGCCGCCAGGAACTGGCAGGACGCGGTGATAAGGGAGATCTACAACTCGCTCTGAGACCGGCCCGGCGCGCGCCGCCGGCGGAATCTCCCGGGCACGAGTCGCAGCGGCAGCAGAAGGGATTCCAGGAGCACCCTGCGGCTGATCTTGGAACTGCCCGAACGCCTCTCCAGGAACACGATGGGAACCTCTCCCAGTTCCATCCCGGCCATCCAGACCCTGTGCAGCATCTCGACCAGGAAAGCGTAGCCGGAAGCCCGGAACTCCGAGGAGAGCAGGACGGGGAGCACCTCGGCCCGGAAGCCCCTGAAACCGCTGGTGCAGTCCCTCACGGGAAGGCCGGTGGCCGTCCTGATGTACCAGTTGGCCGTGTAGCTGAGATTCAGGCGCAGGATGGACCAGTTGAGGACGCTCACGCCGTGGATGTATCTGGATCCTATGGACATGTGTACGCGGTCGAGGGCCTCCGCGAGCGCCGGGAGATGGGAGGGCTGATGCGACAGGTCTGCGTCCATCATGAAGACCCTGTCGTACCGGCCCTCGGAGCTGATCATCCCGAAGCCCTCGGCATAGGCCTTCCCGAGCCCCTCCTTCCCGGGTCTGAGGAGGAGCCTCACGCCCGGGTCCTCCGAGGCGATCTGCCGCACCAGCTCGGCGGTACCGTCGGGCGAGGAGTCGTCTATCACGAGCAGGTCGTGATCGCAATGCTCCCGGAACGACCTGTGGAACTCGCGGATGTTGGTGGCTTCGTTGTAGGTCGGGACGAGTACGACGCTTCGGGGCATCCCGGATGTCAGCTCTTCACGCGTTCGATGTAGGTGTCGGTCCGCGAGTCGATGCGGACCTTGTCCCCCTCGCGCACGAACAGCGGTACCTGGATCACGAGGCCCGTCTCCAGCGTTGCCGGCTTGGAGCCCCCGCTCGCTGTGTCACCCTTCATCCCGGGATCGGTGGTGACGATGGCCAGCTCCACGAATGTCGGGGGCTCGACGATTATCGGCTCGGACCCGTTGAACAGGACATCGAGCCTGGTGTTGTCGACAAGGTACTTCTCGGCATCGCCCACCACCGACGAGTCGAGCACCACCTGCTCGAAGCTGTCCGGATCCATCAGGACGAATCCGTCCTCGGTGCGGTACAGCAGGTCGAAGACCCTGCGCTCGAGGCGGACGTCCTTGACCTTCTCCCCGGCCCTCCAGGTCCTGTCGAGCACCTTGCCGGTGTGGATCTCGCGCAGCTTCGTCCTCACGAACGCGGGACCCTTGCCCGGCTTGACATGCTGGAACTCCACGACCTGGTAGAGCACTCCCTCGGCTTCGATGACCGTTCCCCGCCTCAGGTCATTGGTGGTTATCATCAGATCCTCCGGAGATGCCTCTCGAAGCCTTCTCGGCAACCGAGCGGGCGATGTATTCCGCTGCGAGCCGGTAGCCCTGCAGGCCCGCGCCCACTATCACGAGATCAGCCGCCCGGGCGGTGAGGAGGTTCCTCCTCTCCTCCTCCCGGCGGAAAACCTGGCTTATATGCACTTCGGCGACGATCCCCGGGAAGGCCTCCAGGGCGTCCAGCACAGCGACGGAAGTGTGTGAGTACCCCCCCGGATTGACGATGAGGGCGCAGCAGTCGCGCGACGCCTGCCAGACGGCGGATACGAATTCTCCCTCGCCGTCGTGCTGGACGAGATCGATCTCCATGCCGAGCTCCCGGGATGCGTCCTCGAGGAGGGCTCCGAGATCGGAGGCGGTTCCTGATCCGTAGATCTCAGGCTGGCGGCTCCCCAGATGGGAGAGGTTCGGCCCGTTGATGACCGCCACGCGCAGACGGGTCATGCCTCCTCCGACCTGTACGGCTCGAGTCCGAGTTCGTCGCGCTCTTCGAGCGAGAAGAGGTCGAGGAGGCTCCTGGGATCCCTCCTCGGAGCGCTCTTCGCCGCCGGGGCGTCGACGGGAGCGGGCTGGAGCCGTTCCGGCCCGGCAGCGGCGGGGGTTTCGGGCTCTTCCACGGAAGGGGAATCGCTGACGACAGACGAGGGATCCGGCGTCAGGAACGCCTGAGGGGTCGCCGCGACTGAAGGGGCTGGTTCTTCCGGGGCGGCCGCCGCATCCATCCCGGCATCCCCGGCCGCCGGCGGGGGCGTCGTCTCTTCGACGGCGGCAGAGGCGGGCGCATCACCGGGGGTCGGCGGCATCGGGAACGCGCCGGGGTCCTTGCCCTGCTCCTGGAATATCCTCTCCATCCTGGCCGTCCGCGGGTATCCCGGATCCTCCTTGTCCTCCTGCTCCTGTCCGGACGCCTGACCGGCGGAGGCCTCCGGCAGCTGAACGGCCTGCTGCTCCGGGCCGGGCTCCTCCCCGGGCTCGGGTCCGGGAAGGGCTTCCGGAACACCCGGGGGGACATCCCGGGGGATTCCGGAGGGCGGCTCTACCGGCGCCGGCGGAGCGACGGGCTCGGAAGGAGGCTGTTCCGGGGCGGCTGCAGCTTCCGCGGCAGAGGCTTCAGCAGGCGTCTGGACCGTGGCCCGGGCATCCGGCCCGCCGCCTTTCCTCACGGCCTCCTTCGCTTCGTCCAGGAGCTTCTCGGCATCAGTGTCGGCGGGGTTCTCGAAGAGGTAGTCGCCCAGGATGCGGATGGCATCCTCGTGCCTGCCCCGGGTCATGGCGATCTCGGCGGACGCGCGGAGGGCTACAAGGTTGAAGGGATCCGTTCCGAGGACCTTGTCGAAGGCCTCCGAGGCGGAGACGATGTTCCCGGTATCCCGGTGGCACCTCGCCGCTGCCAGCAGGATGGCATTGTTGGCCGGCCAGTCCTGCAGACCCCTCGAAGCCACTTCCAGAGCCTCGTCCGGCCTTCCCGCGATCCTCAGCCGGTCGGCCAGCCTGGCGCACACGGACGCTGACGGACTGGAGATCCAGTCGTCGTACAGGCCCCTTATCTCGTTTTCCAGGGCGTCAGGCATTCTAGCCCTCCAGCGAGAAGGTGTTCATGATGATCCACCCCTCGCGTATGAACGGCTCCTTCTCCTCACCGGGGTTGAAGACCTCGGTATCGAGGACCCAGACACCGCTATCCGACTGGAGAACATAGCTCGTGAACGCACCTGCGTTAAGATGCTCCGGATTGCGCCAGGCCCCCAGCAGCCTCCATCCGCCGAGGCCCCCCAGGCTCATCGCCCTGAGGTCCAGCCTCGACCTGTCCACCGAGTCGGCGCCGGCGTCGTAGAAGAAGCGCCTCGCGACGGCCTCCCGCCTCAGCACGGCTTCGCCGGCCGAGAGCAGGGTGTCGCCTTCGGTCCAGCGTATGCTGATCATGATCGCGCCTTCGTCGGAGACGGTGCGCTGGAACTGGATGAAGCCGTCCTCCGGCCTCCACTCCGCCGTCCGGTACGATCTGGGGACGTCCATGGAGAAGCCCACCGCCCTGAGGCTGTCGATCCTCTCGGGGCTCGACATGCCTGTGCTGACGAAGGACCGGTAGAGATAGCTCCTCAGATGGGCGTCGTATGCGAGCTGCATGGCGGTCGAGAGCTCCGATGCGTCGGTCACTCCCGGCACGGCTGCGAAGACCGCCTGGTCGAGCGCCCAGCGGTCGCTGCCCGCCCAGTGGGAACCCACCCTCTCCAGGCCGTCCGGCACGTCCTCGACGGAGGGGCAGAGGAACAGGATCGTCCTGCGCCTCTCGAGCGAGGCGTCCAGCTCGTCCTCCGACGCGTATGAGAAGGCGAACACGGGCTCGGGATCCACGGTGGCCACCACGATCTGCAGGGCGGAGGAGAGCGAATCGGCCTGCTCCTCCATACCCTGCGGATAGACGAGGAGGACGCCCTTCAGGGGGCCCTCCGCGCCGCTCCTGCAGCCCGCCGCCAGAAGGCCTGCGAGCAGCGCACACGAAATCGCGAGCCTCATCTGTGCCTCCTGAAGACGATCGGCAGGACGATGCGGGCGATGCCTGCGGCGAGGGGAAGATACCCCGCGACCCCGGCCGCCGCGCTCTTGAAGAATCGCTTGTCGGCAGACTCCATCAGGGTCCGGGCCGACGAAGCCGTCTTCGATATCTCGGAACCCATCCGGGCCAGCTCGTCGAGAGCTCCACCCACCCTGGGCACGAGGCCGTCCATTTCCCTCCGGAGACGCTCCATCTCGAACTCGAGCCTGTAGACGGCACGCAGCGCCCTCAACACCGCGATTGCGGCGACGAGAAGACCGATCCAGACACCGGCGACTCCTGCGAGAAGGATGATGTCGGTCGAGCTCACGGAACTCCTCCCGAAAACGGCGGGCGGCCGCCGGACCGGATCTGCGCGCGGGACGTGCGGAGCATCTGAAGCCCCGCGGACCCCTCGTCATCCGGTCTATTATCGCAGGGAGCGCGTTCCGGAGAAAGCCCGGGGCCTGTTCAGCCCGCTGCCAGCTTCCTGCAGGCAAGCGTGTTCTCGAGCAGGAGAGCGATGGTGAGCGGACCCACCCCTCCGGGCACGGGTGTTATCGCGGAGCAGAGCGGCTCCACGGATTCGAAATCGACATCCCCGGCGAGCCCTCCGGCCGTCCGGGTGATCCCGACATCGATCACGACGGCTCCGGGAGCCACGAAATCGGCACCTATGAGCCCCGGGATCCCCGCGGCCGTGACCAGGATGTAGGCCTCGCGGCAGACGGAGGCGAGGTCGCGCGTCTTCGAATGGGCGATGGTGACGGTGGCATTCGCGGCGAGGAGCAGAGCGGCGACGGGCTTGCCGACGATCCCGCTGCGGCCGACCACCACGGCGCGCCTGCCCGAAGGATCGATCCCGTTGGCGTCGAGGAGCCTCATTATGCCGGCCGGAGTGCAGGGCACGATGCCCCTCTCTCCGCGCCAGAGGCTTCCCACGTTCTGGGGGTGGAAGCCGTCGACGTCCTTGGAAGGGAGCACCGCCCGTGCAACCGCATCGAGCGGGATGTGGCCCGGCAGAGGGAGCTGGCAGAGTATGCCGTCTATCGAAGGGTCGGCGTTCAACCTTGCGATCTCCGCCAGCAGGACCTCCGGGCCGACAGAATCGAAGAACCTTGAGACCGATGAGACGAAGCCGGCCTTCTCGCAGGCCTTCCGCTTGCCCGCCACATAGGATTCGCTGGCCGGGTCGTCGCCCACGAGTATGACGGCGAGGCCGGGCGGGCGGCCGCCCAGGGCTGCGGCTTCCGAAGCCACGCGGGCCCTGATCGAGGCGGCCAGCCCCCTGCCTTCGAGGAGCAGGGCCAAGCTCAGCTTCCGGCGATGCCGGTTATCTGGATCTCGGTGAGCTCCTGGCGATGGCCCGTCTTCTTCTCGTAGCCCTTGCGGCGCTTGCGGTGGTACACGTCGAGCTTGGGTCCGCGCAGATGCCTGACTATCAGCGCATCGACGCTGGAGCCCGCGACCGTGGGGGCACCGATCTTCGCGTCNCCCTCCCCGCCGAGGAGGAGAACCTTCTCGATCCTGACGCTGGCGCCTTCCTCCTGCGGCAGGCGGGGCACGATGAGCTTCAGACCGGGCTGGACACGGAACTGCAGCCCCCCTGTTTCGATTATGGCGTACAAAGGACACCTCCAGGTTATCTCCGGCAAAACGATTGCGTTTATACGCAGGAGGCTGCGCTCCGGTCAACCGCGTCATGAGTCGTACAGCGAGGTGATCTCCTCGTGCGTGTCCAGGGAGAACACCCTGAACTGGTCGACCTTCATCCTCCTGTCCTCATGAAACTCCACCGCGAGCTTCGCCTTTTCCAGGATGTGATCCATCCGCCTGCCGTCATCCCTCATGAGATACTCGGACAGGTCGGGATGGATCGAGACGACGATGTTCCTGTGGTTCTTCTGGAGAGACGCCCTCTCGAGGAGGCGCTCGAGCCGCGTGGCGGCCGAGAGCGCCGAGAGCACCCTGCCGGTTCCGCCGCAGTGCGGGCAGGGCTCCGAGAGAGCCTGCACGAGGCTGGGTCTCACCCTCTTGCGGGTCATCTCGACCAGGCCGAGCGAGCTGACCTGGCATGTCTTCGTGGGAGACCTGTCACGCCCCAGCTCGCTGCGGAGGGAGTTCACGACCTTCTCCCTGTGGTCCTCGATGTCCATGTCGATGAAGTCTATGACGATGATCCCACCGATGTCCCTCAGCCGGAGCTGCCGCGCGACCTCCTTGGCGGCCTCGAGGTTCGTCTTCAGGATAGTGTTCTCCTGGCTCCTCTTGCCGACGTATCGACGGGTGTTCACATCGATGGCCACGAGCGCCTCTGTCTGGTCGATCACGAGGGAGCCGCCGCTCTTGAGAGGCACCTCCCTGTTGAGTATCTGCACTATCTCCTGCTCCACCCCGTACTGGTCGAAGATCGGGGTCTTGCCCCTGTAGAGCCTCACGCGCGCCGACATGTCGGGCGTGATCCGCTTCATGTAGGTCCGCGCTATCGAGAAGACGTCCTTCGAATCGGTCACGAAGGAGCTCATCTCGGCGGAGACCAGGTCGCGCATCGTCATCGTGATGATGTCGTACTCCTGGTGTAGCAGGGCCGGCGCCCTGGAGCGGAGCGTGAGCTCCCCTATCTCCTTCCAGCGGTCGATGATCCTCTCCACGTCCGACTTGAAGGCATCCTCGCTCTGATCGGTCCCCGCAGTCCTCGCGATGATGCCGAAGCCTTCGCCGCGCATCCTCTGGACGATCTCGCGGAGGCGGGTCCGCTCCTTCCTGTCGCCTATCTTCCGGGACACGCCCGCGACCGGGTCGCCCGGCATGCTGACCACGTATCTCCCGGCGATCGAGATCCTGGAGCTGACGCGCGCCCCCTTGGTGCCGATCGGCTCCTTCGTCACCTGGACGAGTATGTCCTGCCCCCGGCGCAGGAGGTCCTCGATGGGCTGGTTGGACTCCTCTGCGGGAAGGGGCTTCTCCTCCACGAGGGACTGGGCGAAGGCCTTCGCATCGATCACCCCGCTCCTCACGTCGGAGGAGTGCAGGAAGGCGCTCCGCTCGAGGCCAATGTCCACGAATGCGGCCTGCATCCCAGGCAGCACGGCGTTCACGCGCCCCAGATAGATGTTGCCGACGATGCGCTTCTCCTCGGTCTTCTCGACGATCAGCTCCATGAGCCGGCCGTCCTCGAGGATCGCTATCCGCGTCACATCAGGATGCGAGTTGACAATGAAATCCGATTTCAAGTGAGATCATCCCCCTCATGGAGAGACAGCAGCGGGGTCGGTTCCCCTCCACGCAGCGCGAAGAGCCCGGTCCTCTTTATGAGGCCAACCCGGACGCCCGCTTCGGAGAGGAGCCTGTCCACCCTCGGCGAACCGCCTCCCAGCCCGATCATCGCGCGGGTCTTCCCGTCCGCTCCTGCGCCGGACAACACAATTCCCGGCGCCCGGGAGAGGACTTCCCGCAAGGGGCCATCCTCGGCCCCGGTGAACTCGTACTCGGCCACTTCCGCCTCCGCGTCGGGCGCCCCCGCACCAGGGGGCAGCAGGCGTCCCTCGCAGATCTCGAAGCCCTGCGGCAGGGCCGCGGCGAGCGCCGCAAGGGCGCCCGGGGCAGGCACCGCCTCCAGCAGAATATCCAGAACTTCGGCCCCGCTCTCAAACCCCAGCGGCAACGCCGGTCCGAAGCGGACCCTCAGGCGCCTGACGAAGTCGCCCCTGCCGGCGGCGGGGAGCCCCGACCTCCTGATCGTTCTGGTCCAGAGCCTCACCATGTCGAGGTGGGACGAGAATCTCGCCAGCCCGTGCCTCCCCCATCGAATCCTGAGGACGGCCACCGGCTGGTGCTGCGCCTTTGCGAGGGCGGGCACGGCGGGGTTCCCGGACTCCAGGCCTCCTGTCGCCACCTCTCCGACTGTCCCGGCGTCCCGGCATGCACCGCAGCCCGAGCATCCGGCCTCCCTGCAGTCAGGGGTGGGCACGCCCGCCAGGAACCGCCCGTACTCGGCGCGGAGGAACTCGACTGATGACCCCGCCCTGACGAAGCTCCAGGGGAGATCGGCAGAGGGGTCCCGGCCGGCCTGGGGGCCATCCGGCGAGAAGGCTCCTCCACTCCGGAGGACCGGCTCCCAGATGTCCCACCGGAAGCGATCGCTCCAGGCATCGAACCTCGCCCCGGTGAGGACGGCCTCTTCGAGCATGTCTGCCGTCCCGTGCCCATCACCCAGGCCGAGAACCGCCTCGAGGAGGGCGAGTCTCGGGTCGTTCCATCCCGGCTTCCCCCACCTTATGGCCGAGCAGATGCGCTCGATCCTGCCGCGGACCTCGTCGGGGGCGAGCTGCGGAGCCCACTGAAGAGGAGTGTGCGGCTTGGGGACGAACGGCGAGAGGGCTGCTCCGATCACGTCCCGCCCCCTGCGGCCCCTGGACGCGGCGACGCTCCGCAGCCTCCCGAGGAGCTCGACCATGGCGTCGAGATCTTCACAGGACTCGCCGGGCAGCCCGATCATGAAATAGAGCTTGATCCCGGTCGCGCCGAGACGGAAGGCCGTGTCGGCAGCCGAGAGGATGTCATCGTCCGGGAGGATCTTATTCAGGCTGTATCTGAGCCTTTCCGATCCAGCCTCCGGGGCGAGGGTGACCCTGCCCCGCATCCTGCCCCCCGCTGCGAGCCTGGCGAAGCTGTCCGGCCTCAGCGAAGGCTTGGAAACCGCTATTCCCAGCTCCCTCTCGAGATTCGAGGCCCCCGCCAGCAGCGTGTCCAGGTCTCCATAGTCCGAGAAGGAGAGCGACAGGAATCCCGCCTCCTCCCAGCCCGTCTGCCTGAGACAGGACGCGGCCAGCTCGAGGACGTCCCCTACCGGCCTCTCCCTGACCGGCCGCGTCAGCTGCGTGGCCTGGCAGAACCTGCACCCCCGGGTGCAGCCGCGGGCTATCTCCACGACGGCCCTGTCGTGGGATATCTGAGCGAGCGGGACGAGCTGCCTTACCGGAGCATCCTCCATGGTCAGCCGGCGCACCCTCTGGAGCTCGACGGGCTTCACCCCGAGGGCGGGGACCCAGACGCCCGGTATCCCTGCCGCGGACTCCAGTCTATCCTGCCTGGAGCCCTGTCCGGAGAGAGACTCGAAGAGAGCCGCCGCCTGCTCCTCGGCCTCCCCCAGGAAGAAGACGTCGACGAAGGGCGAAAGGGGGAGAGGATTCGAGATGCCCCCTCCGCCTGCCAGGATCAGGGGGTCGGAATCCCTCCTGCCGGTCGACCTGGTCTGGAGCCCCGCGAGCCGGAGGAGGAACAGGACGTTGGAGAAGAGCGCCTCGGAAGGGACCCCGAATCCGATGACACGGCACGATGCCACGGGGAAGCCGTCCTCGACGCAGCGCCAGGGGCTCCTCCCCGACTCTATGAGGCCGGCCAGATCGGGCGCGGGGCAGAACGCCCTGCGCACGTTGAAGGCCCCCGAGCGCAGGAGCGCGTGGCGCACGACCGACAGGCCGAAGTTGGACGCCCCGAGCTCGTAGATGTCCGGATAAACCAGAGCGACGTCGGCCAGGCCGGACCTGGCAGCCACGGTGTTCCACTCGCATCCGACATACTGCTGGGGATGGGAGAGCCCTCCGAGGAGGTCCTCCCAGGAGACGGGGGACGTCAAAGGCTTCGGGCTCCTGAAAGTGCGGCCGATACTTCCGCGGACTGTGAAACAGGGTTGGAAAGCAGCCCGCGGTTCCTCGAGACGGAGACTGCGGTCTCCCCCGCAGCCTCGAGGGCCCGGGCGGAACCCACGGCCGAGGGGTACCCCAGCCTCCAGAGCGTCAGGAGCCTCAATCCCCGCAGCTCGAAGCCTGCACGGCCTATCACCTGGCTCCAGGTGGAGCCTGTGGAGCCTGATCTCTCGGAGACCTCCACGGAGACCCATGTCAGCGAGGGGCTCTCACCCGGCAGGAGTCCCTCCTCCGGGAAGAAGCACTCCTGTTTGTTGGGATTCAATATGTCGGGGAACCTCGCGAGGATGGCCAGGACCTCCTCGCGGCCGCCCGGGAGGTCGAANTCCCACAGGTCNTAGCGGGAGAGCGCCTCGGGACAGGAGTCCGGCATNGCCCTGGAGAGGGCCCGCAGAGCTGTNCCGGCCACGGGGTCCGACGACTTGAGCCTTATGGCCGCCCGCACGACGGNCATCAGCTGCCTGCCCCCAGGAAGGTCGCCAGGCTCAGGAAGAGGGCCGCTCCCGGACCGGGGACGTCGAGACGGCGGGAAGCCCTCCTGAGGCCTCCCCAGCTTCCACCCAGCGCGGGCGGCACCTGCCAGAGCATCGCCGCCCTCTCGGGATGAGGCATCATCGCGAGCACGTTCCCGCCCGGGTTGAGGATGCCTGCCAGGCTGAAGGAGGAGCCGTTGGGATTCGCGGGGAAGCCCAGGGCCGGCGAGCCGTCGCGCCGGCAGTAGAGGAGTCCCGGCGTGCCCCTCGAGATCAGGTGATCCAGCGATGTGCCCTGGGCGAACTCGAACCGTCCCTCGGCGTGGGCGAACGGCAGCGGGATGGCTCCCCCCGGAGCCTCCGCAAGCCAGGGTGAGCGGGAGGCACCCTCGGCCACACGCACGAACGCCCATCCAGAGAGGTAGCCGCTCCGGCCCGGTATGTCATTGGCGGCAAGCGCGGCCTCGACGGAGCCCGGAGCCCAGCCCGGAACCAGGCCGCTCTCGACGAGTATCTGGGCGCCGTTGCAGATGCCCAGCACGGGCCTTCCGGAATCCGCCATCGCGGCGACGGCCTCCATCACCGGCTCCTTGGCGGCGACGGCGCCGGCCCTGATCCTGTCCTGGAACGAGAATCCACCAGGGAGAACGCATGCATGGCAGGAGGAGATCAGCCGGGCGCCCTCGTTCCACCTGATTATCGTGGCGGACAGACCCGCCGATTCCAGGGCCCGGGCGGTCTCACGCTCGCAGTTGGAGCCAGGGAACTGGATGACAGCGACCCCGGGCCGGCTCATTCCTCCCTCCAGACGACCGATGCGAGCCTGTCCGCCCACGCCGGTCGCAGCAAGGAGACCTCGAGCCTCCATCCCGGACCGGAGAGGGAGCCGTCTCCCGTCACCGTTCCGATGACGGAGGCGAATCCGGGCATCTGCGGAGGGAGGTCGCCCGGCCTCACCTCGACGAGGTAGCCTGCATTCTCAGCGCACAGGGCGATCGCATCGCAGGAGCAGGACAGCTCGATTCCGCATCCTCCGGCATCCGAGTCGGCGAGGATCATCTCCAGGGCGGCCAGGGCCATGCCGCCCTCCGAGATGTCATGGCATGCCCGCGCCCTGCCCGCGGAGATCCACTCGAGGATCTCCCCGGCCATCTCCCTCTCCTCCGCGGGGCGGAATCCGGGAGGAGGACCTCCCGAGCCGCCGCAGAACTCCCTCGCGTAGAGGCTGCCGCCGAGCTCCCCGCGCCTCGGACCGAAGAGGACCAGCAGGTTCCCGGGCTCCTTGAGGGAGATGTCCACCGCCTTGGAGGCGTCGGAGATGCGGCCGAACACGGCCACCACGGGAGATGGAGGTATCGCGCGGCCGGCAGGGGTCTGATTGTAGAAGCTCACGTTTCCGGACACTATGGGNAGCGGGCCGCCCGTGAAACCGAAAGCCTTGCAGGCCTCGGATATGCCCTCGAGCCCCCTGCGGAACTGCCACATGACCTCGGGCACCTCGGGGCTGCCGTAGTTGAGACAGTCCGTGGCCGCGAGCGGAGTCGCCCCGACGGCAACGACGTTCCGGACAGCCTCGGCGACGGCTGATGCTCCTCCGAGGAACGGATCGAGCTCCCCTATCCACGGGTTCCCGGCTCCTGACACGGCCAGCCCGGCCATGCAGCCCGGCACCGGCAGGCTTACGGAAGCGTCGGCTTCGCCCGGCCTGAACAGGGCGATGCCCTGCACTTCACAGTCGTAGTACGAGAACAGCGGCTTCCTCGAGCATCCGGAGAGCGACAGGGCCATCCTCGAGATGTCCTGTGCCGGGGAGAACTCCCGCGACGGCATCCCTGGCGCGGTGATCGGGGCCTCCCTCCAGGGGCGCTCGTGGTGGATGCCTCTGGTGATGGCCTCGACAGGAGCGCAGGCGGCCTCCGTGCCCCTGCACCAGACCCTGTACACGGGATCGTCCACGAAGCGCCCTATGAGCGCCGCGCCCGCCCCGGGGTGCAGCTTCGGCATCTCGTAGTCCTCGTTGTATATGGCCAGGATCCTGGCGGCCAGGCGCTCGGGGACGGCGAGGCCGTATCTCTCCTGCGTCTCGGAGCAGGCGATGACCTCGGGCGGCAGCCCTTCGACGGCTGTGGGGACTTCATCCAGGAAGAGCTCGACCCCCATCCCGCCCGCTGCGGCCATCTCGCTGCTGACGCAGGCGATGCCGCCGGCGCCCAGATCCTTGAACCCGAAGCTGGCGCCGCTCTCGAACAGGAAATCGAGCGCCGCGGCATTCGCGATCGAAACCACCCTCTTCAGGAATGGATCGGCCACCTGCACCGCCCTCAGGCCGCCTTCGTCGAGATCGGCCGAGGCGAAGGTGGCGCCGCCGAACCCGGTGGAATCGGTGGGTTTCCCCACGAGGACGAGCACGTAGGGCTCGCCGTGGGCGGCTTCCGGCACCCGGCTGTGCACGAGGCGGGAGGACTCGACGACGCCCATGGCCACCACGTTCACGAGGCAGTTGTCGTCGTAGCCGGGATGGAAGCAGGTATCTCCGCCCTGATTGGGCACGCCGAGAGCGTTACCGTACTGCCATATCCCGTTCACGACACCCCTGGCGATGGAGCGGACCCTGCTGCCCGCAGGACCCAGGGGATCGCCGAATCGGAGCATGTCCATCACGCCGGTGACCGTGGCACCCATGCAGTAGACATCGCGGACGATGCCGCCGACTCCCGTTGCGGCTCCCTCGACCGGGAGGACCTGGGAGGGATGGTTGTGGCTCTCGTGGGCGACCACCACATCCCAGCACTTCCCCGCGTGCTCCGCGAACCGGAAAGCCCCGGCATCCTCGCCGGGTCCGAGGGTCACGTCGGGCGAGTTCGTGGGCAGAACCGAAAGGAGCCTGCGGGAACTCTTGTACGAGCAGTGCTCGCTCCACATCGTGTCGAACAGGTGGAGCTCGACCGGAGTGGGCATCCGTCCCACCCAGGAGGCCACTTTCAGCGCTTCGTCCGGAGTGAGCGAGAGCCCGCGGGAGGCGATCGACTTCTCCAGGGCCGCCCTGAGCCCTTCCATGCCTGCCTCCGGCGTGTCGGGCGTCAGGATGAGAACTCCCTGAACTCCATCAGATCCAGCCTCTGGAGAACAGGGTCCACCGAGAGGTCCTCACCGGGTTCGCAGGTGAGGAAGCGCATCCTGACGGACGCGATCCTGTCGCCCTCCTCGTTGGTCATGCCCGGGAGGTCGACTCCGAGGCGGGCGACCACGCTGACCAGGCCTTCCGCATTCGTGCCCGGGAGGAGGAGCATCACCCGGTCCCTCGCGACGCGCACGCCTGTATCGATGTTGCGCATGGTGGCCTTGAGCTGGTTGGCGCACATGCGCATCACCTCCTTGGCGAGGAGCCTGTCGGTGGAGGCTCCCTGAGGGAGCTGGAGCTCGATGATGGAGAGCGGGCTGTTGAAGCGCCTGACCCTCTCGAGCTCGGAATCCATGCGGTGGCGCATCTGGCTCTTCCCAGGGAGTGCGGTGTCGGGGTCGAGATCCGCAGCGGTCTCGAATCTCTCGAGGAGCCTGATGTTTTCGCTGGCCGCCGCCCCGATGGCGGCGATGGCCCGGACCCTTTCCCTCACCAGGTTGGACCCCTTGGGTATGCCGTTGAGGCAGAGCACTCCGTAGAGCACTCCCTGGCTGGTCATGGGGGCGGCGAGCTCGGGGGCGTAGCCCGGGATGGCCGAGTCCTCGATATGCTTCCTGACGAGAGTGCTCTCCTTCTCCAGGTCCTCGATGGAGAACACCCTCCCGGTCTCGGCGGAGAAGCCGACATGACCTTCGCCCACATTCAATGCGAGCGGCATCTGGAGAACGTCGGAGAGCCCCCTGGCCTCGACGAGGCCCAGACGCCTGCCGGTCCTGTCGGATAGGAAGACGGCAACCTTCTCCGTGTTCGTCATCATGCTGACTGCCCTGGCCACGAAGTCGGCCAGCTCGTTGACGGAGCGCGCCGAGAAGATCTGCTTGACCAGCTCGGGCAGCAGGACGGCGAGGTCGCGATGATTCTGGATCTCCCGCGCCTGCTGGGTGACGTTGGAGCAGACCTCGCGGTTCTCGTGCTTGATCGTGGTCAGCTCGCGGTTCAGGCCGGCCGCCCGATCCTCCTCGACCTGCAGCCTGCGCTTCATCGCGGCCGAGACCCAGAGCCAGGCCACCGTCGCGCCGACGATCAGGCCAAGGAAGAGCATGAGAATTTCCACTCCCGACCACCCTTCACGGAGAAAGGACCGGCAGATGCCGGCCTGCTCCGAAGCGAATATGGGCCAAGGTGCGCCCGGGGGCCACCGGCGCTACTCCAGGCCTGCCCGCTTCAGGATATCCCCTTCGTGCCTGAGGTGCCGCTCGAGGCTGCACATGGCGCGGATGCTTCCGGATGGCAGGACGGCGGTTATCGAAGGATCTCCGCAGACCTCCTCGACGAAGCTCCTCCCGGCTTCCGATGCCCGCGCGGCAGCTGCCTGGACAGAGGCGTATGCAGCGTTCCTGTCGGCTCCCGAGTCGACCATCGCGAGCAGGACCGTCTGGGAGTAGAAGCCGTCGCCCGCCGAGGCCAGGTGCCCCATCGCGCCCTGTTCGCAGATGCAAAGCCCGTCGGCCACCTCGCAGGCTTTCCTGAGCGAGTAGAGGGCCACGCCGCAGGCATCCGGGAGGACGAACCTCTCCGCGGACGAGTGGCTGATGTCGCGCTCGTGCCAGAGGCAGGTGTCCTCTAGACCCACGAGCAGGTAGGACCGGAGGAGGCGGGCCATCCCGCAGAGCCTCTCGCAGGTGATGGGATTCCGCTTATGCGGCATGGCGCTCGAGCCCCTCTGGCCCTTGCCGAAGGGCTCCTCCGCCTCCGAGACCTCGGTCCTCTGGAGGTGCCTGATCTCCGTGGCGAAGCGCTCCAGGGCTCCCCCGATGCTGGCCAGGGCCCAAAGGAACGCCGCGTGGCGGTCTCGCGGGACCACCTGGGTGGCCACGGTTTCAGGCCGGAGGCCCAGCCTCGCGCAGACGAACTCCTCCACCGAGGGATCCAGATGGGCATAGGTGCCCACCGCTCCGCTGAGCTTGCCCGTGCATACGTCTGCGAGCGCCGATTCCAGCCTCTCCCTGCACCTCCGGTACTCGGCATGGTGCCCTGCGAACTTGAGGGCGAAGGTGGTAGGCTCGGCGTGCATTCCATGAGTCCGCCCCATGCAGGGGATGCCCCTGGTCCTCCTCACGAGCCCCGCGAGCGACCCGCCCCAGGCGTCGAGCGCCCCGGTCAGCAGCGCTCCCGCATCCCTGAGCTGCGTGGCGAGTGCGGTATCGAGGATGTCGCTGGAGGTCATCCCATAGTGAATATGCCTCGACTCCGGTCCCAGGCTCTCCGAAACCGACATGAGGAATGCGATCACATCGTGCTTCACTGTGTTCTCGATCACGGCTATCCTGGCCGGGTCGAAGCGGGCCTTGCTCCTCAGCAGATCCAGGTCGGCTCTCGGAACGGCACCGAGCCCGCAGCGGGCTTCGACGGCCAGCAGCTCGATCTCCAGCCAGCGCGAGAAGCGGTTCTCGTCCGACCAGATCGCCTCCATCTCGGGGATGCTGTAGCGCTCTATCAAGTGAGGCCTCCAAATGCCGGCACCGCGGCGGCGCGGGTGTTCAGGGGACGTTCAGTGCGAGCAGCAGCGGTAATATACCCGCCGCGAGCAGGCTGCCGTCAGCGGCAGTCCTCGCGAGGAGATCGGACGGGAAGGGTGTTCGGCGCAATACGATATAGCCAGCGGTCAACCATGCGTATCCGGCCAGGATCCCGAGAGCCGGCAGGGCCAGCAGGTCCAAGGCGACGGACGCAGTGACGATGACAACCGGCAGTGTGACGCAGGCCCAGAAGAGGATGCGGCTCCAGACCCAGCCGAGTGCCAGCGGGATCGTGTCCCTGCCCATCATCGCGTCGCTCTGGAGATCCACGAGGTCCAGGAGGATGGACCTCGCGAGCAGGAGCATGAACAGGGTGGCCGACCAGGCGGCCACGCCCGGGAGCCCGCACCGGGGGATGCCGAGCGAGATCGAGGGGAGCAGGGACAGCAGGAATGCCCAGGCGGCGGCGAAGATCAGGTCGCGCGAGCCCGGGATCGCCCTCACGCCGCGCGGGGGCTTTCCAGGATTCCTGATGAGCGGCATCGAGTAGAGCGAGAAGAGCACCACGCCTCCCGCCAGCGGGAGACCCCAGAGCGGAGGGAGGAAGAGCGAGATCGCGGCCGCTCCGCACAGCGAGAGAACTGCCGCGAGTGTGAGGAGACCCCTGTTGCGGCGGAGGAAGGAATGCCTCTGCACGCTGACCGAATGCGAAAATCCCGATTCCAGCAAGGCGTTGAGCATGTGGAGCGCCGAGAGGGCGAGGGAGGCGGCCACCACAGGCAGCATCCAGCCGGCGCCTCCGAGAGCCAGGGCTCCCGCGGTGCCGAGAAGGAACGCCGAGGGAAGCACGTGGAAGCTCCCGTGGAACGCGTCCGACAGAAGCTCGAGAGCCCTTCCGGCAGTCGCGCCCTGCATCTCGAGCAGCCTGCCCCGCACCCTCCTTATCACCCAGCCGGGGGTCGAGGCGCCAGAGGTCACAAGGATCCGCCGGTAGCCCTGCAGCGCACGGGGGTCGAGCCCGGCGTCGGACTCGATCAGGAAGACCGGCAGTCCGCAGCTCTTCGCGATATCCGCGAGCCTCGCGGTGTTGGCGCTGTCCCTGCCGCCGACCACGACCGCGCAGTCGGCCTTCGGGCACAGTTTCCTGAGCTCCTCCTGGCGCAGGCCGGTGGAATCGCAGATGGTATTCTCGGACTGGAGACCGGGGAACCTGGCCCGGAGAGCCTCCTCCGTCCGCCTGAAGACCTCGGTGTCCTGAGTGGTCTGGGACAGCAGGAACGGCCGCTGAAGATCGGGCAGCCCTTCCACGTCGCCCGGGCCCGTCACGACGACGGCGGATTCCCCCCCGTACGACTTCAGGGCGTGGACCTCGCGATGGTCGGGATCGCCCAGGATTATCACGCTGCAGCCGTCGGACGACTTCCTCCTGGCGAGGGCCAGCGCCCTGCCGACCCTGGGACAGGTCAGATCCCTCAGCCGCACATCGAGCGCATCGAGTCTGCCTCGCTCTTCGAGGGTCGTGCCGTGCGTGGGGAGGAAGAGCACCCCGCCCCGCACCTCGCCGGTATCCCTGCAGCATTCCACGCCTCGCTCCGCGAGAGCGTCCAGCACCTGCGGATTGTGGACCAATGGACCGGACACCCTGCAGGGCCCGCCTCCCCTCTTGAGCTCGGCGAGCACGAGGTCCACCGCGCGTCGGACCCCCCAGCAGAAACCTGCAGTCCTTGCCACCATGACGCTCATCGGCGCCGGTCCTCCATCAGGCAGACTCCCTCATAAGAAGGGCGCCGGCTCCGAAGAGCCGGCGCCCCAAGGAACGGGAACAAGGGTTGTCTAGTTGTACAGACCCTTGATGGCGCCCCAGGTAGTGCTCTCGAGCCCGAACGTGAAGGTGCAGCGGATGAGGTAGTCGTTCGAGTAGGAGCCGCTGATGATCCAGGGCTCCCAGACGATGAAGTCATCGCTGAACATGCTGTGGCTCACGGAGCCGGCACTGTTGTCGCCGAGGACCGAAGGCCAGCCGCCCGCGGACATCTCGGTGTTGATGAGACCCCAGAAGTCGGACTCGGTGACGATGGGGGTCGCATAGGTGGCGGTGATCGGAGTGTAGTGGGTTGCGAGGCAGGAGGTCTGGTTCAGCTGGGTCACAGGGGCGGCCGCATCGCCATTGTAGAGCTCGGAGTAGAACGAAGCGGTGTCCCAGGGATAGCTGGCGTGGTGGTAGAACCAGTACTGCAGGTTGTTGGCGGCGCCCATGCCACCGGGGAGGAAGTCGTCGAGGTTGAACCACGTACCCCTGTAGAGACCACCCCAGGTCAGCCAGTACGCGCTGCCGTCGTCGTACTGAAGAAGGTCATCGGTCGAACCGGCGACTACCGGGCGGTCAAGCAGGAAGTTGCTGCCGCTCGCGAACGCCATGGCCGACAGTGCGGCCAGTACGAAAAGCACCCTTCTCATGAACAACCCCCTTTCACGGGTTAACAATTACACCTTCGCGTCCGTACTATGGACGAGGGTATCAGGGCTGTCAACCCCCGTTCCTCCGCGGCTCGATAAGCTTCCGCAAGGCGTCCCGGAGCCTTGCCGCCTCTTCGAACTCGAGCCTGGAGGCGGCTTCCATCATGCGCTTCTCCAGCAGCGCCGCGGCTGCCGCGGGATCGTCCGGGAGACTCTCCCGTTGCTGCGACTTCAGCTCCTTCGGCGCGAACGAGTCGGCTATGCTGGTGGCCCGTAGTATCTCCTCCCGGGTCTTCGTGATGCCGCGGGGGATGATCCCGTGCTCCTCGTTGTACCGGAGCTGGATATCCCGTCTCCTCGCGGTTTCCTCCATGGCGTCCCTCATGGAGTCGGTGACCGTGTCGGCATATAGCACCACCCGGCCCGCCATGTTCCTCGCCGCCCGCCCGGCCGTCTGGATCAGGCTGGTGCGTGAGCGGAGGAAGCCCTCCTTGTCTGCGTCGAGTATCGCGACCAGGGAGACCTCGGGGAGATCGAGCCCCTCCCTCAGCAGGTTCACGCCCACCAGGACGTCGTAGGAGGCCAGCCTGAGATCCCGCAGGATCGAGACCCTCTCGAGGGCGTCGATCTCGCTGTGGACATATCTGGCCTTTATCCCCAGGTCCTCGAGATACGAGGAGACCTGCTCGGCCATCTTCTTCGTGAGCGTGGTGACGAGGACTCTCCCGCCGACCGAGGTGGTCTCCCTGATGTCGCGCACGAGATCGTCTATCTGGCCCTGCGCGGGTCTCACGATCAGCTCCGGGTCTACCAGGCCGGTGGGTCTCACGATGAGGGGGATGATGGCCGAGGATCTCGAGAGCTCGTACTCGGCCGGAGTGGCGGACAGGCAGATCTTCTGCCCGGCCATGCCGATGAACTCGTCGAGGAAGAGCGGCCTGTTGTCCAGCGCGGACGGCAGCCTGAAGCCGTGCTCGACCAGCGTCTCCTTCCTCGCCCTGTCCCCGGAGTACATGCCCCTGATCTGCGGGATGGTCCGGTGCGACTCGTCGATTACCACGAGCATGTCGGAGGGGAAATAGTCGAGCAGGCATGCAGGCCTCTCGCCCTCACCCCTTCCCGAGAGGTGCCTGCTGTAGTTCTCGATGCCCGGGCAGTAGCCGGTCTGCCCGAGCAGCTCGAGGTCGTACCTGGTCCTGGACTCGAGCCTCTGGGCCTCGAGTATGCGGCCGTTGACCTTGAGAGTGCGCAGCCTGGCCTCCAGCTCCTCCTCGATCCTGCCCATCCCGAGTGCGAGATCGGCCTCGGTGATGACGAAGTGCTTCGCCGGATAGATCAGCACCGATTCGAGATCGGCCTGGACATGGCCCGTGAGATGGTCGATGGCCCTGATGGACTCGACCTCGTTCCCGAAGAACTCGATCCGGTACCCGGTGTCCATGTACGACGGCACGATGTCGACGACGTCGCCCCGCACGCGGAACCGCCCGCGGACGAGCGCGATGTCGTTCCTCTCGTACTGGACGGCCACCAGCTCCCCGAGCAGCTCCTCCAGGCCCCGCCCGCCTCCCTTCGACACCTCCACGCACGTGGTCCTGAAGGAGGAGGGATTGCCCAGGCCGTAGATGCAGCTCACCGAGGCCACCACGATCACGTCGCGCCTGCCCAGGAGCGCCGTGGTCGCCCGGAGCCTAAGCCTGTCCAGCTCGTCGTTGAGATCTGCATCCTTCTCGATGTAAAGGTCGCTGGCCGGGAGGTAGGCCTCCGGCTGGTAGTAGTCGTAGTAGCTCACGAAGTACTCCACCGCGGCGGACGGGAAGAAGCCGCGGAGCTCGCTGTAGAGCTGGGCGGCCAGCGTCTTGTTGTGGCTGATGAGCAGGACGGGGCGCTCGAGGGCTTCGATGGCCCTGGCCACCGTGAAGGTCTTGCCGGAGCCCGTGACCCCGAGCAGGGTGAGCCATTCCGCGCCGGAACGGATTCCCGCCACGAGGGCCTCTATCGCGGCAGGCTGGTCGCCGGCGGGCTCGAAGGGAGATTCCAGCCTGAAGAGCCCGCCCACCCCTAGAGGCCTTCCGCGTCGACCTCGAAGGCGGACCCGGGCCGCGATATCCCCATCGAATCGAGAAGCCCGGGATGGAGCTCGCCGATCACGCCGCAGAGCCTTCCCCCGAGCCTGACTGAGGCGCAGCGGCCTGCGATGAAACGCTCGTCCGGATGAGGCTGCAGGGCGAGCTCGACCCCCCTGTAGCCGGCGAGCACGCCGAGTATGGCGTGGGCATCGCCGAACTGGGCGTCATTCCCGAAGACGCACACCGCCACCGTCATCCTGGTCAGGAGCGAGCCGCCTTCCGCCCCGAGGACTTCTCCGGCTTCAAAGAGCCTGTGAGGATACGCGGCGTGTGCGCTTGCCGCCTCCGCGCGGAGCAGGCCCGGCACGAGCGAGTTCCTCACGGCTGAATACTCCGCGGTCATGGGATTGAGGATCGGGATCGGGCCGGGGGGTGCCGATCCGGCGGATTCCCGCGCCTGCAGGACGGGCAGCAGGAGCTCCTCGCAGCCCAGCCCCACGAGGATCGCCCTGATGGCGTCCAGCCTGTCCTCCTCGGGAGCGGAGGCGCCGAGGGTGTATTCGGCCGGGAGGAGGGGCTCGAACGAGGAGAATCCCGCAGCGATCGCCAGGTCCTCGACCAGGTCGACCGGATGCATCCCGTCGTGCCGGTATGGAGCGAGAACCGCATCCACGGATGCCGGGCCGACGCTCCAGGAGGCGTAGTCCATCCTGGAGAGGGCACCCGGGATCGAGGCCGGATCCGGGGGCGACCCCGTGATCCTCTCGATCAGGTCGAAACCGGCCTCCAGGCGGTCGGAGAACGCCGCAGGCGTCGCCACCCGCTCTCCTCCGGGGCTGCCTGCCGGATAGCGGATCTCCACGGGCTCTATGCCGAAGCCCCTGTCCTCCAGGTTGCAGGCGAGGATGACGGAGGTCAGGTGCACAGTGCTCCAGTCGGTCCCGGTCACCTCGCAGAAGATCTCGCAGTCCCCCGGCTGCAGCCTTCCGGTGTCTTCGCTGTTGAGGACCGGCGGAAACGAGAGAGGCGCGCCCCCGGCATCGGACAGGAAGGGCCAAAGGCGCTTCCCTGCGAGCAGACCGGCGTACTTCCTCCCGGCTTCCGTCCGGTCCAGGACCTCGTGGAGGGGCATCTCGCCAGGCTCGCCGAGCGGATGGAACACCGTATCCGGGGGCACGGCGGAGTATCTGACCGGGAAGCGGATGTCCCCGAGCCTGTAGAATCCTATCGCCGCGGATTTCCGGTTCCTCCCGAACGAGGAGGCCAGCTTCTCCTGCGAGGCTATCAGGGCATCGAGGACCATCGGCGACAGAGACGGGCCCCTGGCCGCGAAGGCGGCTATCCAGGGCCTGACCTCGCGGACGGCGGGATCGACCTCGACTGCTGCGGAAGGCGCCGGCAGGCGGGAGAGATGGTCTTCACGGCCCCCCAGGAGGCATCTGATCCCCCTGGCTATGCCCTCCACGCACCAGAGGTCGGGCCTGTTCGTGTCCTTCAGCTCGATCTTGAGGATGTCCCCCTCGGCGCCGGCCTTCTCGGCCTTCAGGGAGGCGAGCAGCGCGGCGAGCCCGTCCTCGCTCTCCTGCGGGATCCCCGCGAGGCCCAGGAGGTCGGTCCTGCTCATCTCGATCCTAGGCATTCCGGGCACCTCCCAGCACCCTGTCGGGGAGCACGGTCATGCGCCTCAGCCTGGACAGGTCGGAGGTCATGAGGTCGCGGATGTCGGAGAGCTTCATGGCGAGCATGGCCAGCCTGTCGAGCCCCAGTCCCCATGCGATGACGGGGGCAGTCACTCCGAGCGGCTCGGTGACCTCGGGTCGGAAAAGCCCCGCGCCTCCGAGCTCGATCCAGCCCAGTGTGGGATGCTTCACCATGAGCTCGACCGACGGCTCGGTGAACGGGAAGTAGGCGGGCAGGTACTCGTACTCGTCCACGCCTGCGATCTCCACTGCGAAGAGCCTGAGCAGGCCTAGCAGATGCCGGAAGTCGATGGTCTCCCCGATCACGATGCCTTCCATCTGGAAGAAGTCGGGGAGGTGCGTCGCGTCCACCTGGTCGTACCTGAAGCACCTGGCGATGCCAAAGTACCTGCCCGGGATGGATGGCCCGGAGCCGAGGCACCTGGCGCTCAGGGCCGTTCCCTGGGAGCGCAGGACCGCGGTCAGCGCCCTCGCCCTGTCGTAGGGATACTCCCAGCCGCGGCTTCCGGTCTCCCACCCGTCCTCGTGGGTGGACGCGACCCTGCGCAGCGTCGCGGGATCGGGCCAGCCCGCAGCGTCCTGCGTGTCGAGGAAATAGACGTCGTGGATGTCCCGGGCCGGATGGAACTGGGGCATGTACAGGGCGTCGTTGTTCCAGAACTCGGTCTCCGCGATCGAACCACGCATCTCCTTGAAACCCATGGATATGAATTTCCGTCTCACCGTGTCGAGGAAGATCCTGTAGGGATGCAGCCTGCCGCATGGGATCCTCGGCGGCGGCATGTCGAAGCTGTAGCGCCTGAAATCCCTGCCCCGCCACGAGCCGTCGGCGAGCATCTCCTGCGTCAGTCTTCCGACCGCCTCCCCGCCTGCCGCCCCGAGGGCGGCCAGGCCCTCGCCGGTGATCTCGAGGACAAGCCTGACGGATTCGGTGACGATGAACTCCGCCCTTCCCTTCCCGCGGCGGGGGCTCCTCGAGAGAACCAGATCGCCCACTCCCTCCGGGAGCGTCGACAGCTCGACTGTCTCTCCGCGGGATAGGGGCTCGTACACGCGGTCCCAGAGCTCGTGGAAGACTGTGCGCCCGGAGCCCGCTGCACGGAGGGAGTTCCCGTCCCTCGAGACGGCTCCCGCCTTCACCAGGGCTCCCAGGGCACTCCCCCACCGGGACGGATCGAAGGATCCGCCGGCCTGGAGTTCCGAGAAATCGGCCCTCCCCGAGCGCACGGCGCTCAGGAGCATCAGCTCGGGGGTGCCTCCCCTCTCGAGGGCCTCCCGGCCGAGGGGGCCGAGGGATACGGTGCTTTCGACGGACCTGCCGGCCTCGCGGGCCAGTCCCCTGGAGAGGACCCACTGCGAAGCCCTGCGGTAGGATCCCTCGTCGGGCAGGCCGCTCCCGGAGAGGATGTCCGCCTCTCCCGCCCGGCCCTTCGAGGCCAGGTACGAGAGGAGCGCTCTCTCGAGCGGGTGGAGCTCAGCGGCCTCCATGACCGCCCCTCCCCGATGACCAAAGGATGATGTCCTCGTCGAGGAAGAATCCCTGCTCCGGCCTGGGCACCCTGTTCTCGCCCTTCAGCACCGAGCCGCAGTCCGGGCAGACCGCGGAGCCGGCCGTGATCACGGCGTCGCAGACGGGGCAGATCAGCTGGAGCCTGGAATCGACGAAATCGAGCAGCTCGCGCGCGGTCACGCTACCGTCGCGGTTGCCGTCCGCCTCGCCCTCCGCGCCGCGGAGGAGAATGGGCGTCAGAACTCGCTCGCTGACGCTCCTGTCCTCTCTCGCGGCTGTCAGGATCATTGTGTTCGACCCTCTGCCGAAATCGTTGACCAGGCCGCCCGAGAAGCAGGCGTCCATGAAGAGGATGACGGGCGCATGCTCGCCGGACAGAGCAGAGGCTATCCAGTCGTCCTCTATCTCACCGTCGTAGAGGCAGATGGCCTCGTTGGCGGAATCGCCCTCCTCCCTGCCTCCAGAGCCCGGCGGAAGCTGATCGCCGTGACCGCTGAAGAAAACGAGGACCTTGTCTCCCTCCCCCGCCCTCCCGATCAGGTCCTGGAAGGTGGTCCTGAATGCGGCCGCGGTGGCCATCTCGTCGACCAAGAGGACGATGTGGTCAGCGGGAACGCCCATCTCCTCGGAGAGGAACCGGTAGAAGTCCAGCGCGTCCATCCCCGCCCTGTTGAGGGCGTCGGCGGATGAGGGATAACCGCTGATGCCTGCAAGGAGCGCCCAGGTCTCACCCTCCGGCCCGGGAGCCGCCAGCCCGGTCCTCGGGATGCTGGTCGCGCCCAGCGAGAAGCTGCCCGAGGCCGTGCGCTCGTAGGTGTAGACGGAGATTCCCAGGACGGCGGGATCGGGGCTGTAGAAGGTTATCTCCTCGTCTCCGGCGGCGTCTGCCGAGCTGATCCAGCCCTGGGCCATCCTGTCCATGCCCGGACCGGAGACGATCATGTCCAGGTCGGTCTCCCTGTCGGCGCCCCGGAGCCGTATGCTGACGACCGCATCGCCCGGGGTGCCGAGCGACCAGGAAGCCACCGGGGTGGATGCCGAGACCGATCCCTGGAGGGTTCCCGAGAGAGCGGGCCCTCCGAAGGGCGCCATCGAGAGCCTGCAGCTTCCCGACGTCGAGATGTCGCCGAATGCGGGGTGCAGGTAGAGAGTGTCCCCCTGGCCTATCCATGCGACGAAGCTCTCGTCGCCCCTCGCAGTGCCCATCGTCGCCGTCGACGGACCCGAGCCCCTGAAGATCTGCAGGTCCCCGTCCCTCAGCTTCTCGAAGACCGCCGAGATGGCATAGAGTCCCGCCGAGGGAGGGCGCACCGCTATGAGGGTCTGCCTGTCGTTGGAGACCTGGACCAGCGTGTCGAGCGTGGCGGAGGCCCGGACGGGAGACGAGGGCAGCAGTCCNAGCTGGAACCTTATCCTGTCGGAGTCGCCGAAGTCGTAGGCCTTCACCTCGGCCACGAGATCGGCCGTCCGGGGAGGCACGAGGAGCGCCTCTGAAGTCGAGTAACTGGAAGAGTTCCAGAGGACTTCGCCGTTCCGGTCCCTGACGAGGAGGTCTATATCCCCGTCCTCGCTCGGGCTCGCGAGGCGCAGGAGCGCCCAGCCGTCGAGCGGCTCCAGCCGGAAGCGGGCCGTCGCTGCGCCGGCGTCCAGCGTCCCGACCGCGGAGCCTTCAAGGACGGGGAAGTCTCCGGTCCTCCGGGCGGTGAGGGAGTAGTTCCCGGAGCCGGCCTTGTTGAAGCGGCTCACCACCACCATCAGCGTGTCGCCGCGGAGGGCGGCGCAGGAGACGGACTCGCTGGATTCCGTCGAGTAGCCGCCAGCCCACATGTCCATCCCCGGCCCGTACACCTCGAGGTCGAGATCCATGCTCCCGGAGCCTTCGAGATCGAAGGTCCACCTGCCGTCCGAAGGGGTGACGAACCTGTAGCTGCCGCCCATGGTGTCGAGGGCGAGCGAGCCCTGCACGGCCGTGCCTGCCGGGAGGGGTCCCGGGGCTTCCTCGAGCACGGAGACGGTCGCCGAGCCTCCGCTGCGGCCCGTGAGCCTGATGTAGAACCAGTAATCGCCGTAGGCGCTGAGGATCAGGTCGTGCCCCGGGTTCGACTGGCCGAGGACGGTCTCGTCCGAGTCGAAGGCGGTCATGGATACGGGCTCGTCGGAGGAGATCCTGAGGAAGACGTAGTCGTCCTCGAGTATCCGGAACCATCCCTCCCCGCCGTCGAGGGTGACCGTGCACTCCTCGCCGAGTCCGATGGTGGCCATCGATTCGGCTCCGGGGAGCAGCGACAGACCAGCAAGAACCGCTACCAGGCCCAGCATCGAACTCCTCCGAGCTTTGGGGTACGGTCTTCACTACGGAGGCCGCCTCCGTACATGGAGGATGAAGCTAATGCAGCCCTGAAAGCTGTGGCAAGGCCGGGGCGCCCCTAGAGCGCGGCGAACGGATTGGTCGCCCTCTCGACGCCGACGGTCGTGTCGGGGCCGTGGCCGGGGTGGACGACCGTCCCTGGAGGCAGAGGGAATATGCGGGTCCGGATGCTCCTGATCTCCTGCTCGAACGAGGCCCCCCAGAGGGGTCCCGATCCGGGGATGGCGTCGATGCCCACCGATCCGGCGAAGAGGATGTCCCCCGAGAAGAGGTGGCCGGGCAGGAGCAGCCCTATGCTCCCCGGGCTGTGCCCCGGGAGGTGGAGGACCTCGAGCCGCATGGAGCCGGACACGATCGTCGAGCCGTCAGCGAGCTGCATGTCGAGCGACCTTATGCTGACGTTGCCTCCGAACATGCCCGACATGTTCAGGACCGGATCAGTGAACAGAGGCAGGTCTGCCGGGTGCCCTGCAAGGGGAGCTTCCAGCCTGTCGCGCCAGTAGTCGGCGTCGGAGATGTGGTCGGGATGCCCATGGGTGAGCACGATGGCCGTGACCTTCCAGTCCGCGACGAGCCTGGACTCGAGGAGGCGCCGCTCTTCCGCGTCGGTCGTCGCCGGGTCCACGAGGACGGCCGAGCCGGTCGCGGGGTCCGCTATAAGGTAGCACCTGGTCCAGGTCCACGACCTCGCCACACCCAGGGAGGCTATCCTCGGAGCGGTCATCCCGGGTCCGAGGCAAAGGCTTCGAAGCCCGCCGCCGAGGGCTGGATCCCCTCGGAGGCCCTGAGCCTCTGCGAGAGATCGTACATGCACAGGAGGGCGTATCCCCTGAGATCGGTCCTGAAGCTGACGGCGGTGGGCATCCTGGATCCGCTCCAGACGAGCTGCAGGGCCTCGCTCTCACCAGGGGGCGTGAACCTGGGCCACACCGAGAACACGGTCCTCAGGCAGGGGGCGAACTGGTCGTCCACCTTCAGCAGGTCGAGCAGCAGCCCGAAGTCGCCTCCGAGGTGGTGCACGGCCGCCCTCATCTGGGCGGAGGTCCGCCTGGTGTTGCCTGCGGGAGAGGGCATCCGCGTGACGAAGTCCAGGCCCTCGCCGGCGGGATACCCGAGCTCCAGAAGCGCCGGCGCCTCTTCGAGGCACGCCGCGAGGAGCTCGGCAGCCCTGTCGTGCTGGAGCGAGGCCGAGATCTCCGCCATGTCGGGCTCGA
>JGI20214J51650_10000083_pt1 | contig 53428 bp, 35 predicted proteins | sample WetSurMetagenome_FD_51650 | JGI IMG/M metagenome (IMG submission 51650)
ACAAGATATTATGGCTGATATAAACGGATTTCTTAAGATAAAAAAGAAGGAAGCAGGGAACCGGCCTATCAATGAAAGGATAGGCGACCACAGCGAAGTTGAACAGGTGCTGAACAGCGAAGACAGGATGCTACAGGCTTCAAGATGCATGGATTGCGGAATACCCTATTGCCATTGGGGCTGTCCTGTTGATAATCTCATTCCTGAATGGAATGAACTGCTTTATAAAGGAGACTGGAAAAGCGCATATATGCGTCTGGCGGCAACAAATAATTTTCCTGAATTTACAGGGAGGATCTGTCCGGCACCATGCGAACATGCCTGTGTTCTGAATATTGGAGGTGAACCTGTTACAATAAGGGAAAACGAAGTTGCCATCATTGAGAGAGCCTTCGCCGAAGGTTATATCAAACCTGAGCCTCCTAAATTCCGTACCGGTAAAAAGGTTGCTGTAATCGGTAGCGGTCCTGCCGGGATGGCTGCCGCTGACCTCTTAAATAAAACCGGGCATTTGGTTACACTTTTTGAAAAAGATGAAAAAGCCGGCGGATTGTTAAGATACGGTATTCCTGACTTTAAGATGAACAAGGCGGTTGTGGACAGACGTCTCGATCTTATGATCAAAGAAGGGCTTATTATTAAAACAGGTGTAACCATAGGAAAGGACATCAGTGGGAAAGAGCTTATTGAGCTGTTCGATGCCATATGTATTACAATTGGAGCTGGACATCCGCGCGATCTGGTAGCAGAGGGAAGAGAGCTTAATGGCATTCATTTTGCCATGGAATTTCTTCCGCTTCAGAACAGGGTCAACGCAGGTCAGATTCATGCATCAGCAAATCCAATCACTGCTGAAGGGAAGAATGTTCTGATCATTGGCGGCGGGGATACAGGTTCTGATTGTGTGGGTACCTCAATCCGGCAGAAAGCAGTCAGTGTTACACAGATTGAGATCCTACCTAAACCACCTCTGAAGAGAGCTGAGAATAATCCATGGCCTTATTTTGGAAAGATTCTGAAAACATCAACATCGCACGAAGAAGGATGTGAGAGATACTGGAGTCTGGCCACAGTAAAATTTCACGGTGTTGATAACAATGTAACCGGAGTTGAAGTAGAGGATGTTATTTGGAACTTAAAGGATAACCGCCATACAATGGAAGGTCTTCAGGCTACACGAAGAATAATCCCTGCTGATCTCGTATTGTTGGCTATGGGATTTGTGCATCCTGTTCTTGAAGGACTACTAACAGATCTGGATTTAGAGCTTGATAAGAGAAAAAACATAAAAGTTGATCAGAGCCATCTGACAAACAGGCAAAAAGTTTTCGCAGCAGGTGACTCTGTAAGCGGAGCAACTCTTGTGGTAAATGCAATAGCGTCGGGCAGGAAAGTTGCCAAAGAAATAGATAAGTTTCTAAGAAAAGAATAAAATTTAAAATTTCCCGCAGTTCCGATAGTTATCGGGATCGCTGATTAGCGAAGATAACTTGATTTGAATCAGCGCAGATCGGCGTGATCAGCTGGAAAATATTTATTAAGCTCAACACTGAATATAGTTCCATCAGTTTCGCTGCTGATAAAACTTACTTTCCCTTTAAGGTAGTTTTCAACCAATAATCTGATACTATAGGTACCAATTCCTCTGCCCGAGCCTTTGGTGCTGAATGATCTCTGGAATAATTGCAACTGGATATCAGTTGGAATAACTGAATCGTTCTTCACCCAGAATCTAATTTTAAGTTCGTCACTTTCGACTCCGGTAGTAACAGATTTCTCTATTTCAGTAGCTTCCAATGCATTCTTTAAAAGATTTATTATGACCCTCTGAAAAAGGCTTTTATCAGTATCAAAGTCGATATTCGCCGTCTTATCAGAAATAATGATGTTTTTATTTTTGCCAACTTCATGAGATCCTATTTTCCCAACCGCGGAAGATAGAAAATCAAAAGAATTCACCGTTTCAATTTTTATCTGAAGGTCTCCCATCTCCGCAGCGCGAATCTGCCGGTGTAATAAAATCTCATCGAGAATATCCCGGCTGGCTTCTTCCGATAGATTTATCAATTCACGTTCTTCCCCAGGATCGGCTCCTTCTTTTAAAATATTCAGTAAACCATTAAGCCCTCCGGCAGTGTTCAACAAGTCATGAAAAAAGATTCGCTCGAGTGCCGATCGTCTTTTTTCGTCGCTTATATCCTGCAAAACAAGAACATAAAAAAGGCTGCCTGATAATTGAATAGGCGTTGTTATTATGTTCATATCCCAGCTCTGAGTTTTTCCACCAACATTTCTGGTAATTCGCGTCTCTTTCACTGTTTTTTTACCGGATCTCTGACTTTCAAGTATGGCATTTATAGCGCCGCAATATGCGCATGCAAACGAAGTTCCGCAACCGGAAGATTCGTCAGTTGCATGCACACAGGAAATAGCTTCCCCGGGTTTCTTTCCTAATATCGATTCTACTGAGTCGAGGCCCAATAACGAAAGGAAATCAGTGTTGGCATATACAATTTGCCGGTTCTCATCTAAAACAGCACCAATACCTGTAAGTGCTCCGAAAATTTCTGTAAAATATTTCTGCGATCCGACCAGTTCAAATTCCTTAAATATTTGTTCTTTGGTAGAACGTAATGCAGGGGCAAAGTGGGTTTCATCTTCCATATGTCTATCTATCTGTTAAAGCACTGGGAAAATAATTTTCATATATAAACATATCTGATTTTTAAGAATCTCAAGCACTTTTCACCATATAATAAGAACAGTAACTATTCATTTCACAGAGTAAAACACCAAATATGCCGATATTGTTGCGGAGTATATATAATGCATTTTAAATTTATCAGATATTGAAATACTTTTACATATAACTTTATGATCATATTGTGACCGATAATGATGTAAGGACGACATATTTTAAGAATCTATGAGTAGAAAGAGGATCATATACATCCACATATTTATCTGGTTATTTGCGATGTTTGCAAATCTCCCCTACGCAAATTTTCAGCGGTGGAATGAACCTTCACAAATAGCTGCATATACCATTGGATTTCTGTACCTTATGGTAGTATTCTATTTATTTTACCTCGTGATGGTACCATGTTTTCTAAACAGGAAAAAGATTGCAGAGTTTTTTGGCTATTCATTTATTTTAGTTCTCATAATGCCCTTTTTCGGATACTCTCTTCTCTTCCTTTCCAGGTCTATATTTGATAGGACATTTCACAATTTCTACCACGATTATTCTCTTAAGATGCACATGAGTGGGTATTACCCCGTGCTTATTTCAGCAGTTTTTGGTTCTTTTTTCAGTGTCATCATTAACTGGTTTTCTACAATGAACCAGAAGGCTGAGCTGGATAAACAAAAGCTGGCTATTGAGCTCGACCTGCTAAAAAGCAAACTTAATCCCCATTTCCTTTTCAACACCCTGAATAATATAGACTCACTGATCTACCAGAATCCTGAAGAGGCTTCTGCAGCTTTAATAAGGCTTTCTGAGATAATGCGCTATCTCACGTACGAGACATCATCGGATGTTGTCAATCTTAAGAGAGAAATAGAATATATCCGCAATTTTATTGAGCTGCATCGTATGAGGATAAAAACACCCGATGATATAAAGTTTGAGGTTGAGGGAGATCAGAATATATTGATATCACCTGCACTTTTTGTTCCTCTGATAGAGAATGCATTTAAGTTTGCATGTTTCAGAACTAACAAACCAAGCATTGACATCAGACTTTCGTCGCTTAACCAGGTTGTAGAATTTGAAATCTCCAATTCTTATGAGAATAAGAAACAGGATCCGGAATCAGGGCATTCAGGATTTGGAATTTTCAACCTGAGAAAACGGCTCGATCTTACCTACCCTCATAAGTATAAGTTAATAATTGAACCGGGAGAAATGCTTTACCATGTGAAACTTACAATCGACACCAATGCAGATTAACTGTATAGCCATTGACGATGAGCCTCTTGCATTGTCAAAACTCGAAAGTTTTATCAATAAGGTTCCTGATATGAAACTTATCAGGTCCTTTGACAATGCTGTTGNAGCTATTGGTTGGCTCAAAGAAAACAAGGNGGATCTGATCTTCCTCGATATTCAGATGGAGCAACTGACTGGAATCCAATTCCTCGAAGCAACCGGCTCAAAATCAAGAGTTATTCTAACCACGGCTTATGATCAGTATGCATTAAAAGGATATGAGTTAAATGTTACTGATTATCTGTTAAAACCATTTTCGTTCCAGAGGTTTTTACAGGCCGTTAATAAAGTAATGGAATATTATTCCGACGGACCCGAAAGTCTAAATACAAGTCATGGTCATGAATCCTATATTTTCGTAAAAACAGAGTACAGACTGGAAAGAGTGGATCTTGATAATATTCTCTATATAGAAGGAATGAAGGACTATCTTAGAATAATTTGTAGTGATAAAAAAGTTATGACGTTGCAGAGTTTTGCTAAGATTGAAGAGAGCCTGCCATCAAATAATTTCTGCAGGGTACATAAATCCTTCATTGTTGCAATAGATAAAATAAAATCAGTTGAAAGAGGTATCATTATCATTGCAGATAAGCGGATACCAGTCAGCAATACTTACAAAGAGAGTTTCTACTCAAAAATCAAGATCTGACTCTATTCGGGCATCAATCATTCGTTCCTTTTTACTACTGAATCCTGAGAGCTTTTGACGGGTTATAATTTGCAGCTTTAATTGTCTGATAACTTATTGATAACCAGCCTATGGTCAAAGTAATTATGGTAGCTGATAAAAATATCAGAGGGTTCACTTTCACCTTGCTGGCAAAACCTTCAAGCCAGTATTTCGAACCGAAAAATGCAATCGGATATGCAATTAAAGACGAGATCAGAATAAGATTAACCACTTCTTTTGATAAGATGCTTAGAACAGTATAAATTGAAGCTCCATAAGTTTTTCTTATTCCAATTTCTCTGGTCCTCTTGTTCGTTATAAATGTTATGAGACCCAGCAAACCAAGACAGGCAATAAAGATTGCCAGAATTGAGAATACAATAAAAATTCTACCGGTTTTCATTTCTGATTTATAAAGATTATTCCANGTATCTGCAAAAAAATCATACTGAAACGGTTGCTTTGAAGTGAAAAACTGCCATTTTTGCTCAATTGCTTTAATAGTAGCATTTAAATTATTCCCGGTAAGTCTCACAGTTGCATATTGATCACCGCCACCCTGACCCATTACAGTAAAGACAACAGGATCAATAACTTTATGCAATGATGTAATATTAAAGTCTTTCATTATACCTATAATCTTATGCTTCTGGAATTGTTGCGGCCCCCGGGGCTGAAGTATAAATTTTCCGACCGGATCCTTTAATCCTAACGACTTTACTGCGGCTTCATTAATTAGTACTGCTGTTGAATCGGTACTGTATTCACGTGAAAAAAAGCGGCCTTCCAACAGCTGAACACCTAACGCCTCAGGGAAGTCGAGGCTCACCTGGGCTTGTTGCAGTAAATAAGTTTTCTTTTCAGGATCTTCATCATTGAAGAAAGCATTATTATTGAAATTAGTTCCGGGAACCTGTCTTGAGAATCCTACTTTTTCAACGCCCTGTATCTGCAAAAGCTGATCTCTGAATGGTTCAAGTTGTCTGAAAAAAGCATCGGGACGACGAATCACAATCAGATTTTCCTTCTTGAATCCAAGATCTTTTTTTGTCATGAAGTTTAGCTGATTGTAAACAATGATTGAGCCTATTATTATAACGGTAGAAACGGTAAACTGGAAAACAACAAGTAAACCTCTCAGTTTTTTTGACATAGATCCTGGGTTTAATGTACCCTTTAACACATCAACCGGATTAAAAGAAGCCAGAACAAATGCCGGATAAAATCCGGCTGAAATTCCAACAATAATAATCAGGGCAATCAAGGAAAGGAATCCTGTAAAACTATCGAAGAGACTAATTGATAGTTCTTTGCCAATCAGTTGATTAAACAATGGAGTGAAGGCATATACTAGAAATACTGCAAGTATAGCAGCAAAAGTCACAATTATCAGTGATTCTCCCAGAAACTGAATAACAAGTCCTGACTTATTAACGCCTGCAACTTTTTTTACACCTACCTCCTTAGCGCGGCCTGCTGATTTTGCAGTTGCAAGATTAACATAATTGATTATCGCAACTATAAGAATCAGGAGCGCAATTACTCCAAATATGTAAACTGTTGTCAGGGATCCCAGGGGTTCCAGATTATACTGAGTCGGGCCCTTGAGGTGAATATCTTTTAAAGGCACAAGTCCATAGCTAAAATCATTACCTGCTTTTTTAAAGTCTTCAATGGAATATCCAAGAATCTGTTGGATCTGTGGTCCCACATATTTGGCAACCATCCCCTGGAATTTGTTTTGAAGAGCTACCCTATCGGTGCCATCTCTCACAACAATATAGGTGTAAAAGTTATGACTTACCCATTGTTGACTGTTTGCCTGACCAGGATAGGAACTCAGTGAAGCAAGAAGATCAAATTTAATATGAGAATTATCCGGTATGTTCTGAACAACTCCTGTAACTGTATAAAGAATAGTATCGGCTTCAACGATCATTTTTTGTCCCATAGGATTCTGCTTACCAAAATATTTTTTAGCAAATTCTTCAGTCAGAATCATTGAGCGGGGTCTTACAAGAGCCGTTTTCGGATCTCCCTGTAATAATTTAAAATCAAATACATCAAAAAATGTTGAATCGGCAAATAAAACTCCATCCTCATTGAATTTGTTTTCACCAAATCGTATAAGCCATGCACCCATCTGAGTAACCCTGGTGGCATGTAAAACTTCAGGGTAATCATTCAGCATTGCTTTAGCCATAGGAGAAGCTGTAACAGCCTGATCCAAGACACCTCCTGACATACGACCGATCACTTTCAGAGTATAAATATTTTCATAGTTCTTATGAAATTTGTCATAACTGAGTTCATGGAAAACATATAGGGAAATAAAAAGAAAACTGGTGAGTCCGATTGCCAGACCGCATACATTTAAAAGTAAGTATCCGCGTTGTCTCCTCATACTGCGGAAAGTATTTATAAAAAAGTTCTTAAGCATTGCCGGTATAGTTAATATTTATTGAAAATGACAATAAAAAGACTATAAAAAAACTAATGTGTTGCATACTACTAAATTAAATAAAAAAAATGAGGCTGACTATGAGAGTCGATCCTCATTTTCTTTAAACTATTGCAAGTTTCTATGCAATCTGCCGGAATAAATTTTACTTATAATTTTCAGTTAATCCATTCATTCCTTTTACAGTATTTATTAATCTTATAAGTTCAGACCTGTAACCGTCTTCATCTTCTCCTCTTCCCGATTTTGCAAGGGTCGAAGCACTTTCGAGCGTTGCATTTCCTTTAAATTCTGAATTACGAAGAATCATCCCGAATTCAGAAACTGCAGCAGCAAATCGTAAGTTATCAGAAGCGTCCTCCAAATCGTTTATATACTGCATCACAGGCTTTTCAAGTAACATGCTTTTATTTCCATCGGGTTTTTTATAACGGACCTTTATCGTAAGGTATTCACCAGAAGTATTTGGTTCACTTTCTTCAATTGAAACAGTTTGTTGATATTTAAGAGGATCAACAGCAGGCACTGACTCCCTGGAACCTGCAGGCACCAGTTCATATANGGCAGTAACATTATGCCCAGCTCCCATTTCGCCTGCGTCTTTGGTATCATCATTGAAATCTTCATCATTCAGGAGCCTGTTTTCATAACCTATAAGCCTGTATGACTTAACTTTAGCAGGATTAAATTCAATCTGGAATTTTACGTCTTTTGCTATCGTGAAAAGTGTACCTCCGAACTCACGTACGAGAACTTTCCTTGCTTCCTGAAGGTTATCTATATACGAATAGTTACCATTCCCCTTATCAGCAATTAATTCCATCTTATCATCTTTCACATTTCCCATACCAAAACCCAGAACTGTAATGAAAATTCCGAGTTCACGCTTCTCTTCAACCAATCTCTCCATCCCTCCATTACTCGATTCTCCAACATTAAAATCACCATCAGTTGCAAGAATTATCCTGTTGTTTCCTCCTTTAATGAAATTTTTCCCGGCAACTGTATATGCAAGCTTCAATCCTGCACCCCCGGCTGTTGATCCACCGGCCTCAAGGTTGTCTATCGCTGCCAGTATAGATTCTTTCCTGTTTCCTGGTGTTGATTCAAGTACCAGTCCTGCAGCTCCCGCATATACTACAATTGCTACTCTGTCCTGAGATCTGAGTTCATTGACTAAAAGGCTGAAAGCCGATTTTAAAAGAGGAAGTTTATTAGGATTGTTCATCGAACCTGATACATCAATGAGGAATACAAGATTCGAAGGTGGCAGAGTTGATTTATCAATGCTCTTGCCCCTCAAGCCTATATGCAATAACTGATGTCTGGTATTCCATGGACATGCTGCCAGTTCGGCNGACACTGAAAAGGGGTGCTCTCCTATTGGTTCGGGATAATTATATTTAAAATAGTTAATCATCTCTTCAATACGTACTGCATCGGCAGGTGGTAACTGGCCCATATTAATAAACCTCCGGATGTTAGAGTAAGAAGCATTATCAACATCAATCGAAAATGTTGACAAAGGATTAATTTTAACATTTTTAAATCCATTTTCATTGACTGAAGCATATCCTTCAGTATTGAAATTGTCATCATATCTCTCAAACTTTTGCCGCGATCTGTAACCTATCGATGCAGGTGCTGCCATTGAAGCTGATTTTGAGGCCATATCTCTGTTTGTACCATATCCCACTACAACCATTTCCTGCAAAGAAGAAACATCCTCGATAAGCTTAACATTTATAATGCTCCGGTTTCCGATATTTTCTTCAACAGACTTGTATCCGATGCAGGAAAAAACAAGAATCTTTGATTTAAGATCGACTGTTATATTAAAGCTGCCATTAGTGTCAGTTATAACAGATGTGTTGGAGTTTGTACTTCCTTTTACTTTAACGACGACACCCGGTATAGGTTGACCCTGACTATCTGTTACTCTTCCGGATATTGTTTTTGAATCTGTAAAAGCAATCATGATTGCTGCAAGAATCATTAATGCGAAAATTGATAAAGTGCTTTTCATAATATGAATATTTGGTTAAACATTTATTACAGGATGCTGTATTTCCCAAAATTCCATAAACTCTTACCAATTTTTTTATTTTTAAATGGGAACCTGGAATTATTCACATCATTTCATTGATTTTGACTTCGTCGAGCTCCGCTTCGCTCCGGTTCTTCGTTTACCCCGACCCCAAGGGGAGCGAAGAACCGAGCCCCCGATTTATCGGGGCGAGCTCGGCGNAGCCAAAATCAATTTACCCCCCCTCGCCTTCGCGTAGCCGCTTCGGCGGAGCAAGGTTGGGANCGGGGTAAAAAAATTGANTTTCAAGCTTTTTAAGTTCCTTTATGACTTATTCTGTTAATGGTTTTTAAATTATCTTTAAGAAATAAGAATTCTTCACCGGTAGAGATGAAATTTATTGAGACTTACAAAAAAAAGAGTCAGAAGTCTGATGAGGAACTCCTGAAAGAGTTCATTTCTACCGGCAGACTTGATTTTTTCGGGGAGCTCTATTCAAGATATATGCATCTTGTTTATGGCGTTTGTCTTAAATATCTCAAAGAAAGGGAGGAGTCAAAAGATGCTGTTATGCATATTTTCGAAAAACTGGTAGTTGAAATACCACGTCATAAGATTGAAAATTTCGGAAATTGGCTCCATGTTGTGACAAGGAACTATTGCCTCATGCAGTTAAGAACTGATAAATCTCAAAAAGAAAAATTGAAAGAATGGATAAATGATACTGTTGTTTTTATGGAATACAGCCATATTCTGCATCCTATTGACGAGGATGGAGATACCTTGGAAAAAGGACTGATAGATTGTATTGAAAGACTTAAGGGGGAACAGAAAGCATGTATACGACTATTCTATTATGAAAACAGGTGTTATAATGAGATTGCTTCAAATCTGGATCTCGACGAGAAAAAAGTGAAGAGTCATCTTCAGAATGCCAAAAGAAATCTGAAACTTTGTCTTGAAGAAAAACATGTCGGACAAGAATAAAAATAAAAAAACCAGACTCACGGATTTCCTGCGATACCATCGTAATGAACTATCCGGTAAGGAGAGGAATTCCTTTGAAAGGGAATTACAGAAGGATCCTTTTGCTGAAGAAGCTTCTGAGGGTTTTTCTTCCTTATTGCGAGAAGATGTTTTGAAAGATATTTCCGAACTGCAAAAACGTATCAAAACAAGGACCGGAATCAGGCGGCGATTTTTTATTTATCGGATAGCTGCCTCCCTTGCTATAATTATGACTATCACGACTCTATATATATTTATCGGGAGGAATAAACCTGCTAAAACTCTTGCAGATAATTTAGTTCAACCAAATCAGATGGAAATATCAAAATCACAACCTTTAAAACAACTGCCTGCTAATGAAGAGATAAAGCCAGAAAAAAAACTGGATTCTCGAGAAAAAACTAAAAGCTTAACCCTGCAAAAACGTCAATTTGAGACTGTTAAAGATATAAAAACCGCAGATAATTTATCAATTTCTGAAGCGCCAAAGAACGACACATTATCTGATTTTGTTAAGGACCGGGTCAACTCATTTTCTGAGAAACAACAAATGGCTGCTCCTGTAAGCTCCCGCGCAAGAGAAAGGTCCCTGACATCTTATAGTGTCAGGGGAAAGATACTCTCATCTGAAGATAATCTTCCGATTCCGGGAGCCAATGTTTATATAAATGGAACAAAAGCCGGAGTTGTTACAGATAGTGAAGGAAATTTTAATATTAGTCTGCCCGATTCAAATAAAAGGTTGCTTACTGCTAATTTTATAGGTATGGAGCCAAAAGAGTTTATGACAAAAGCAGATTCGCAGGTTCAGGTCAGGCTTGATCCCTCAATATCTTCACTAAGCGAGGTGGTGGTGGTAGGATATGGCGTTGATAAAAAGGAAGCAGTGGGTGTGTCAGATTCTGACAAACATACACCAGCGACACCTGTTACAGGAAAATCAAATTATGATAAATATATCAGTAATAACCTGCATCGTCCTGATAGTATTTCATCAGGGCAAAGAGTGGTTGTCGTAGTCAGTTTTTTGGTTCAGACTAATGGAAGCATCGATAGTATAAGGATAGTAAAGAGTCCGGGAAAAAGCTTCTCTGATGAAGCAATCAGGATAATAAAATCAGGACCTCAATGGAAACCGGCAGAAAATAATGGCATACCGGTTAAAGATGTTGTCAGATTAAGATTAGTGTTTAAATAGTCGCAGTATTTTCAAAATAAAGGTTGAGAAAAAGAATTTCCTTCAGATATGATTTTCTTTTCTATTTCTTTTTAAATAACTGATAGTCTGCAGTATTAAGTTTAATATTTGTATATCCCGAATTTATTGTATCTGAATAGTATTCATTCTTAATTACCAGGTATTCCCTTTTATTTGCAGGTTCAGGATCGAGACTGATATTTTTAAATCTGGCAAAGTATGCGTGAAGATTCCAATCATCAAATATTTCCGGACTAATATTTATTATTGATCCCTGAGGAATTTCTGGCAGAATCGAATATACATCTCTGATTTTATCTTTATCGCGGCTATACCTGTTGCAAAAACAGAGTGAAAGAACGATGCCTGCAACAAATAATCCGTAACTGATCCATTTAAAAACCCTGAACGCCTTCGATTTAAAATTCAGCCTTATAACAAGATAATCTATAAAAGGATAGATAAAAATTGAAGTTGCAATCGCAAAAAAGGGGTATGTTGGAACAATATAGAAACCGCTTTGCTTAAGACTTATCATTATTGGCAAAACACCTGTTAATCCGAGCGATACAAAAAGCAGTGATTTATAGTTATTTTCACGTAGAAAAGCTCCCGGAGTTTTTTTAATCTTTCCCCAAACACTTAAAAAGAGACAGAGGCCTGCCGGCAGAATTAATTCATTTAACAGCCTGATAACAATATCAAACCTGGAACTGACGGTAATAACATTTTTCAGACTGCTTAATACCTGACTATCAATATATTTCTTAAGAGCCGTACATGCATCAGGAATAAATAGAACAAGAAAACACAATGGTATCAAAGTAAAAACAAATATGCTGATGGTATCGATTGCCATTTTTCCGAATGTCTTCTGCCTTAAGAAGAGCCATAACAAAACCGGAAATGTCCATGGGAAGAATGCAACAAAACCTTTTGTCAGAAATCCCAGGGAAAGCATAAACCCTGACAGGACGAAGAAAAAATAATTATTTTTCTTATGATATACCAGATAAAATAAAACAGATAGCGATGTGAATATTGTCAAAGTGTTCTCAAGGAGGTTATTGTATGAAGCCCAGAATACCGTTGGCGTTAAAATCCAGATAAACAACGGAATCCATCCATTTTTGTAACCAAGGTTTTTCCAGATCCTGAGAATAACGTATCCGACAATAATTACCGTTAGAAGTGAATATAATTTATCGATATATCTGCTCTCCCCCAGTAACCTGTAAAACATGCTTTGTATACCGAAAGCTAAAGGAGGATGCTCATGAAATTCTGATAAAAATGTAGCTGAAAAATGCGGATTCCAGAAGGTTCCAATGCTATGAGCCAGATTCCTCGATACTGTTGAATAAATCAACCCGTCGAGGAACATCCCGTTTGAGAGCAGATCCTTTGATACAATTATCAAATAAAGACCCGCTGTAAAAAGATAAAATGGCAGTGTCTGATATAATTCAGATTTTTTTTCATATTTCCACATAGAGGATTGAGCTAAACAAAACAACAGGGTTATCCGTGTAATCTTATGAAAAATGTTATTTAATCATTATGTTCTTCACCAGTCTTATATCTGATGAGGAGGATCCGATCATAAGTTGAACTTCCCCGCTTTCGAGTTTCCAATCATGGATCTTAGTGTCCCAATATTGTAACTGACTTACAGATAATGAGAGAGTCACTTTTTTGGATTCTCCCGCTTTGAGTGAGACACGGCTAAACCCTTTAAGTTCTTTTTCAGGCCATTCAACTTTTGAATTTGAACGGTGTACATAGAGCTGAACCACCTCATCCCCGTCCATTTTTCCGGTGTTCTTCAGTTCAATGTGTATTTGAATGCTGTCATTCTTCCCATATTTTGATTTATCTGTTTTTAAATCTCTGTAAAGGAATCCGGTATATGAAAGGCCAAATCCAAAAGAGAACAAAGGTTTTATTTTCTTAGTATCGAACCAGCGATATCCGATCAACGATCCCTCCCTGTATTCTGCATTATTATCGTTTGTGAATGTCCCTAAGGAATATGCAGGTGAATCATTCAGCGCCACAGGAAAAGTAAATGGCAGTTTACCAGATGGATTAACATTACCAAGCAAAACATCAGCAATGGCATTTCCTCCTTCTGATCCGTTGAACCAGGATATCAGCATTGCTGTGCAAGAATTCAGGACATTGCTCATTTCAAGTGGTGCTCCTGCAACAAATACAACAATCGTTGCGGAACTCACAGAGGCAATTGCTTTAATCAGTTCATCCTGTCCAAACGGCAATTTCAGATCAGAGCGATCAGATCCCTCAGTTTCAAATTCTCTGTTGGTTCCGGCGAAAATGACAGCAATATCTGAAGTTCTGGCCAGGTCGACAGCTTCTTTGAGCAGTGTAGAATCGACCATATTATTTGGCATCCTTCTTACTCCCGATTGTTGATTCATAATGAAAGAGGGTCTGTATCCCTGTGCAAATTTTACTGAAGCTTTATTCCCAATTTTATTTATTAATCCTTGCAGGGGGGTGACTTCATAGCGGGCTTTTACTCCGGCGCCAAATCCACCTGAAGCAAGCTTATGAGTTGAGTTGTCGCCAATTACAGCTATTTTTCTGATTTTGTTTAAGTCTAAAGGAAGAATATGTGCAGAGTTTTTTAATAATACAATGGATTGTGAGGCCACCTGATAAGCAATTCGTGCATGTGATGGAGTAGATACAATATCTGCAGTTTTAGCTTCGTTAACAGGTTCTATTAACAATCTCACTCGCAGGATTCTCCTTACTTTATCGTTTATCACTTCTATTGGCACCAGACCTTTATTAACAGAGTCGAGTAATGATTTTCCCAGATATGCATTTCTCTGGGTTCCCATCTCCACATCAAGTCCGTTTATTGAGGCCCTCACTGAACTATGAGTTCCTCCCCAATCAGAAACAACAAATCCATTAAAACCCCATTCCTTTTTCAGAATTTTATTTAAAATAATATCGTTTTCAGAACACCATGAACCTGAAATTTTATTGTAGGCAGCCATCACGGCGAACACATTGGCTTCCCTGACTGCAGCCTCAAAAGGACGAAGATAGATTTCTCTCATAGTCCGCTCATCAACAATAACATTGACGTTACCCCTGTTTGTTTCCTGGTTATTCAAAGCAAAGTGTTTCACACATGCGGCTACACCCCTGTCCTGAACACCTTTGATATATCCTACAGCAAGCCTGGCGTTTAGCAAAGGATCTTCGCTCAAATATTCAAAAGTTCTTCCCCCTGTCGGGATCCGTGTTATATTTATGGCAGGACCAAGTAAAACATCTTTACCTCTTGCTTTAGCTTCTTCGCCAAGCGCAGTGCCAAGAAGGTAGGCAATTTCGGGATTCCAGGTAGCAGCCAAAGCTGAACCTGTCGGAAAGAATGTTGCTGAGTCGGTTGTAAGCTTTAAGGGATTCCACGAATTCCTTTCGAGCTCTTCCCGAATACCAAAAGGTCCGTCAGTATATTTAAGATCTGATATTCCAAATCTGCTTATCCCTGCTGAAGAAAACATTCCATTCCCATGCAACATGGCGATTTTCTCATCGAGAGACATATCTTTAATTATAAGAGCTATTTTTGAATCATTTATAGTCAGATCTTTAAGCCTTCCTTTTTGCTGAGAATGATCCTGACTAAAGATTCTTACCGAAGTAAATAATGAAGTGAATGTCAATAAAGATATCAGAGCTGTCTTACTGATGAAATGGCAATTCCAGCATAAAAAAGATCCTACCATGCTATTTATGTTTATTAAAACTTTAAATTTTCACTAATTATAAAAACTTAAGCAAGTCAATTGTATTTACTTACTTGCGCAAACAAAATAAGAAGAAAATTATGATTATGAAAATTTGATTCAATTTGAATGTCGTGGATTTGTAATATCCTGAGGAAGAATAAATTTGAATGTACTACCTTTACCCTCTTCACTTTCAGCCCAGATCCTGCCTCCATGTTTTTCTATAAATTCTTTGCAGAGAAATAACCCGAGACCTGTTCCCTTTTCATCTTCAGTTCCTCTCGTTGACAGGTTGCCATCCAACCTAAAAAGTTTTCCAATGGTTTCTTTTGTCATCCCAATGCCATTATCAGACACAGAAATTTCCACATTTGTATGATCAGAAAATGCTTTTACTTCTACCTTACCGTTTTTATTGGTAAATTTTATAGCATTTGATATCAGGTTTCTAAGAATAGTTTTGATCATATTCCTGTCAGCAAGGATAGTTAAATCATCATCGAGGAGGCTTTTAATTTCTATATTCTTAGCTTTTGCCATTTCCCGTAACACAATAAATTCTTCATTGAAAATCTGGCTTAGTTTAATTTCAACCGGATTAAATGATATTTTTCCGCGTTGTGAATTTGCCCATTCCAAAAGGTTTTCAAGTAGTCTATAAGTCTGAATAGCAGATGTATTTAACATCTCTGCATAATCTTCCAGTGTCGCAGTATCACCTGATTTTATTTCTTCTTTAAGAATTTGGCTTAGACCAATTATGGAACTGAAAGGGTTTTTCAGATCATGAGCAATAATAGAGAAGAATTTATCTTTGGAAACATTAAGTTCGCGTAATTCAGAAGTCTTCGAAGCAACTGTTTTTTCAAGTATGATCTGACGTTTTTTAAATTGCCTAATACGGAAAATAAAAAAAACAACAAAAATCAGTATTATCAAAGAAATCAGGATCAGTTTAAACCACAGTGTTTTCCAGAAAGGTGGCAATATAATGATCTTTAAAGAGGCACCCTCGTCATTCCAGGCACCATCATTATTGCTGGCCCTTACTTTAAAAGTATATTCACCAGGATCAAGATTTGTATANGTAACATATCGTCGGGAGGCATCAGTATAGTTCCAATCTTTTTCAAAGCCTTCCATTTTATATGAATATTGGTTTTTTTTCGGGTGTGTATAATTTATTGCCACGAATGAGAATGAAAAAACCGATTGATCCCAATTAAGTCTAATTTCTTTTGCTTCACTTATCTGTGTTTGAAATTGTGCTCCAGGTACACCATATACCACAGGTTTATTGAAAATCTGCATATCAGTAATGTATACAGGAGGAATGAAGTCATTATCCTTCAGACTATCGGGGAAAAAGGAATTGAAACCATTATAACCACCAAAGTAAAGTTCTCCTTTACGGGTTTTAAGAAAAGACTGTTGATAAAACTGATCACCCTGGAGACCATCCTCTTTTGAATAATATCTTACACTCTGAATCTCAGGATCTATCATGCTAATTCCATTGTTACTCGAAATCCAGATATCTCCTTTATTATCCTCTGTAATAGCGTGTATTCTGTTATTTGGTAAAATGTTGGTCATATCATACGTTTTAAGTATGGTACCATCTTCATTGCACATAAACAGGCCTTTTGTACTGGTGCCTACCCATATATATCCTCTTTTATCCTTATAAAATGCCCCAATATCATTATCAGGGAAGTTGTAGACTTTAAATGTCTGTTTCACAGTGTCGTAACGATTCAAACCTTTTTGAGTACAGATCCACATGTTCTTTTTAGAATCTTCAAAATAGCACCATGTGTTTATTCCACTAAGTGAACCCGGATCTTGTGGATCGGGACGGAACCTTTTAAAAACACCTGTGTCCTTTTTGTATAGATCTATACCTTCATTAAAAATGCTTAACCATAAAACATTATTATGATCTATAATAAGATTATAAATCGATATCCCGGAAATGCTTGATAGATTTTTTTTGTCAGGCATATAATGGAAAAATCTCCCCGTTTTTCTATCATACCTGTTCAGCCCGGCATTCCATGTTCCAATCCATATATCATGATCCTTATCTTCACCAATTCCCCGTATTACATTTCCGCTGATACTATACGGATTGGATTTATCATGCTTAAAAATTTTAAAACTACCTGTTTCGGGATTATAGACATTAAGTCCTCCACCATCAGTTCCAATCCAGATAAGTCCCTGATAATCCTCGCAAAAACTTCCTGTAAAACTGTATGATAGAGAAGCAGGATTATTATGTATATGGGTAAACAGCTTAAATCTTTCGCTTTTAGGATTTGAATAATTCAGACCGCCACCAGAGGTCCCAACCCATAAGATATCTTCCTTGTCTCTATACAAACACCAGATTCCATTGTTATTAAGTCCCGTTTCGTTTGCCTCATTATACATAAAGTATTGGAAGGTCTCAGTGAGTTTGTCAAAACGATTAATACCACCCTGGTCAACGGCAAGCAATAGATACCGATCATCCTCGGGAAGAATATCAAGGATAAGATTCTGATTGGTTCCTTTTTTGTCGCCATTTGATGAGAAATGTTTGAATTTCTTGGTTTCAGAATCAAAAGAATAGAATCCGCTTCCATCACTGGCAACCCACAGTTTATCCTGATTATCTATAAAAATATTTTTGTGAGTGAAAGTTCCATGATCAATGGAAGGGTCGGAAAACTCAGTAAATATTCCCGATTCCGGATCAAAACGTCTGATAACAGAACTAAAGGATGCTATCCAGAGATAACCTTTTGAATCAACCGCTATCATTTTGGAAGGACGAACCATTAAGTCATGCTCCACCATTTCAAACTGATATCTGATAAAATTCTGATTTTGCGGGATCCATTTATTCAGACAATTTCCATCTGTTGAAATCCATAGATTCCCAAGCTTGTCTTCAGTTATTCCCGTAATAGTATTACCGTTAATGCTATTTCTATCAGCATGAATATTTTTAAATACTACGAAATTATCTGTCTCAGGTTGATACAGATTCAAACCATCATAAGTTCCAAACCACAGGTTTTTAGCTCTATCTTCATAAATACATGTAACTATGTCGCTACTAATGGTTCCTGGTTGTTTTTTATTATTTCTGTATTGTTTTACCTGATAGCTATCGTACTTATCCAGACCTATATCGGTAGCCAGCCAGAGATACATTTTGCTGTCTTTAAGTATGCACCGGATCCTGTTACTTGACAAACCATCATCAACAGTTAGATGACTGAATTTCAGATACCTGGATTGTGAAAGCGAATCAAGGGTTGCAACAATCATAATAACTGAAATCACTAATAATTTCAGGTAAGCATTTTTTGCAATTGATATGAGAAAATTTACCGGTGCCAATATTTACTAAGAAATTTAGGACAAAACAGAACTTAAGTACCCGAGCATTAAAGGTATGCTCTTTTTATCTAATAAACATAGTAATTATTTCTTTTTCACTGATTATAAAAGTCATTACATTTAACACTAAATCTAGTTTGTATTATCTCATATTCAGGTTATGCATTTAAGGCTCCGATTGCTGATATTATCTCTTTTGTCATTCTGTCTTTATCAGAATGTAATGAGCCAGGTTATAGATTCATCTGCTTTCAGCATATTTCCTCGTCAGAGTTTCTATTCTTATGAAAGGAAAGGCGAATTTCTGATTCTAATCCCCCCTGCTTTAGTAAAAAATCGTTTTTCTGTTTCTGTAAAAATAGGTGAGGAAGATGTAACAACATGGAATGGGATTCCAGGTAAAAGCATTCTGAGACTTCCGTTTTCCTTAAATCTTAAGCCATCACATTACAATGCTGAAGCCAGAATAACTTTAATAAACTCTCCGGGCAGAATATACCTGGCTAAAACAGATCTTATTGTTCTATCATACAAGTCAAATGAAGTAAAAACTGACAGGTTTACAGGAGGTTTAATTGTAAACAGACTTCCGTTCTTCCCTTTCGGATTTTATTGCTATTCACCTGTATCACCAACTCTTCCGGAGGAAGAAATAGTAAAAGGGTTCAATACAATGTCGCCTTATCAGAAGATTCTTCCNGAGACTTTGAATGAAAGAAAAGTCTATATGGATCGGTGCGCAGAAATTGGGATAAAGGTTCATTACAACCTGCTTTCCGTATCGGGAGGAGGAGGTGTGGGATCAAAAATAGAAGGTCTTTCCGATAAAGATAAAAGAAACAGGCTGGTTGATGAAATTAAAACATTCAGGGATCATCCGGCATTATTGGCCTGGTATATTTCAGATGAACCAAACGGAAAAACCATTACACCCGAACAGCTGGAAGATATTTACAGAACAGTTAAAGAGAATGATCCCTGGCATCCTGTTTCAATAGTATTTATGGCACCCTATCTGACTTCAAAAAAATATTCGGCCGCATTTGATATTGTGATGGCAGATCCATACCCGATACCTGATAATTCCAGTTCGTTGCCAGGAGAAGTAGCAAACCAGTTGAAAACAGAGTTTCGCGGAAAAACACCTGTATGGATCGTTCCACAGGCTTTTGGCGGAGGAGAGTTATGGAGTCGCGAACCCACTATCCAGGAAATAAGGTCAATGACGTGGCAATCGATCATAAATGGAGCAACCGGGATCCAGTATTTTGTGAGACAAGGGCTCAATTATTTCCCTAAATCTGCTGCCACATGGAGTGAATGCGGAAGAATGGCAGTAGAAGTTGCTGAGTTAACACCATGGCTTTTATCAGATGAGGAAACATTGCCGGTGATAAGTAACTCAAAAAATGTAATAGTAACCTCAAGAATACACAATGGACAACTGGCAATTCTGGCAGTAAATAAAGTAAATGAACCTGTGAAAGCCTCGTTCAGAGTATCAGGATTATCAAGAGGACAAGCCAGAGTATTATTTGAAAACCGGTATATTACTCTTAACGGGGGATTAGTTTCTGACCAGCTATCTCCCCTTGGATCACAGGCATATCTTATTAACATTAAATCTGGAAATTCTGTTTCAGATCAGTCAAATACAAATCTTATTAAGGATGCAGGCTTTGAAGATCTTTCAGCACCAGGGATACCATCGGCCTGCTATGTGAGGCCTGGAGGAGACAGGGGTGCTACTTACTTTCTTGATTCACGGGAATATTTCGAGGGGAATCATTCACTCCGGATCATTACTCCCCGGGAAAATAAGAGCCTGTCAATCAGATTCTTTCCGTTCCAGGTAAAGGCAGGCACATCATATACAATTTCAATAATGGCAAAATCAGACCCTGAAAAAAGCTTTTTGTTTGCATCAAATCAAATAAATGAGCGTCTATATGAAAAAACCGAGAAGCCACAATATGTTGAAATATTACTGGGAGAATTTGGAAAAGCAAGGTTTGTTCCTGATAATAAATGGAGACAGTATGTAACTTTTGTCACAATTCCTGCCGATACTCTGCCCAGGTTTAAAACAAATCTTATTCTTAGAATGCCCGGACAGGGTGTTGCATGGTTTGACCAGGTGAAGGTGACCGAGGATAAATAAAAGAGGCGTGAGGCGTGAGGTGTGAGGTGTAAGGTGTGAGGAGTAAGGAGTGGGCATAATTAGCCTTTTAAGTTAAATCCGAGTTAAAATTCAATTTTTTGAATGCTCATCAGGTTTTTCATATAACTTTAATATATTTTCCAAATATTAATACACCTCAAATGTTAAAAAACCTTATTAAAACCGCTGTCAGGCATATACTTAAACACTTTGGTTATAGTATCCTGAATATATTGGGACTTACATTAGGAATCACCAGTGCTTTATTCCTTATAATATATGTAGCCGATGAAGTGAGTTACGATAGTTATCATGTGAAGGCCGACCAGATCTATCGGGTTTCAACAACTATAAAAGAGCCCGATGACCAATTCACATGGATTTCTGCGCAGATTCCATTCGGACCTCAGGTAGTTCACGACTACCCTGAAGTTCAGTCTTTCGTCAGGTTTATTCCAATGCCTCGTGCACTGTATAAGTTTGAAGACAAAGAATTTAATGAGGAAAATTTCAATTACGTCGATTCCACTTTGTTTGATATTTTTACATACAAAGTTTTAAAGGGAGAAGTTAAAACAGCTCTTCTGGAACCAAAAAAAATCATTCTGACAGAAAAGATTGCCAACAAATACTTCGGGAAAAATGATCCGATAGGTAAAACACTTACAACTGGAAACGATACATATGAAGTTACCGGTGTGATTGAGAATGTACCTGCTAATTCTCATTTTTCTTTCGATGCTGTGGCTTCAAGGAATAATTTGCCTAAACAACTGGGTTCATGGGGTAATTTCGGCGTGTTCACCTATCTGCTATTTCCCGAGAATTTTGATATTAAGGCATTTGAGAAAAAGATGCAGGGAATGTATGAAACCTATATGAAACCGATATTCGGTCCCATGAATATAACAATGAAATATAATCTTGAACCTATCAGAAGGATACATCTGTACTCTACAAATGCGGGCGAACCGGTACCTACAGGCAGTATTACTTATGTATATATCTTTGGCATTGTTGCAATATTCCTGGTACTCATAGCAGCAATGAATTATATGAACCTGGCTACCGCAAGGTCGGCAAGGCGTGCCAGAGAGGTTGGTCTGAGAAAAGTTGTCGGTTCGCGACGTGGTCCTCTTGTATTACAGTTTTTATCCGAATCATTGGTATTTACTATCGTTTCCCTTTTGATCAGCCTCATTTTAATAATAGTATTACTGCCAAAGTTTAACCTCTTTGCAGGCAAGTCATTTGATCTGCATGTTATTTATAGTCCGGTTGTGATCCTGAGCTTTATTGCAATAGCAGTTATTGTTGGTATTTTCGGGGGCAGTTACCCTGCATTTTTTCTTTCACGGTTCAGCCCTGTTACAGTGCTTAAAGGTGAGATTACTCAGGGTTCAGCTGGCAGCATATTCCGCAAAATACTGGTAGTAATACAGTTTACGATTTCGGTTATTATGATAATATGTACCCTAATCGTTTTCAGACAGTTAAATTATCTGAAGACAATGGATCAGGGATTTGATCAGAAAAATGTTATCGGCCTCGAACTCAACGGACCAATGATCAGAAAGTATCCTGTTCTTAAGCAGGTTCTTATTGAAAATCCTAACATAAAATATGTAACAAGCACTAACAGCCCTGTTGGCGAAGGTTCAGGAAAGCTCATCTTCAATGTGGAAACAGATCAGGGTATGGCTCAGAAAGGAGTGAATTTCACAGTTGTCGATCACGATTTTGTTGAAGCGTTGGGCATTAAAATGGCAAGTGGCCGCAATTTTCAGAAGGACATGCCCTCAGATACACTTACTGCAGTTGTAGTCAATGAAACATTTGTTAACAGGATGGGATGGAAAGATCCGATAGGTAAAAAAGTGGAGGCAGGAAATGCAAATACTCTTCGTGCAAGAGTTGTCGGAGTAATGAAGGATTATCATCAGACTGGCATGTATAATGGTATCGAATCACTACTTCTGGCGTATCGTCCGCTCAATAATATCATTTACATCAAACTAAGTGGAAATGAAATCAAACCTACAATAAGTTTTATTGAAAATAAATGGAAAGAGGTGTTTCCCGGTCAGCCATTTATCTACACATATCTTTCGGAAAGGTTTAACCGTCAATTTGAAGCTGACGAAAAACGCGGAAAAATATTTACAATATTTACAATTCTGGCGATTCTTATTGCCTGCCTTGGACTATTTGGACTAGCCTCTTATATGGTGGAACAACGTACAAAAGAAATTGGTATCAGGAAAGTATTTGGTGCAAACGAGAATACTATACTCGGATTAATTTCTAAAGACTTCCTGATACTCGTTTTGATCGGAATCGTAATAGCAGTTCCGGTTTCATACTATTTTATGCATAACTGGCTTACGAATTATGTTTACAGAATGAAGATTGGTGTATCAATATTTGCAATTGCTGCTCTATTAACAATAATTATCACTTTCATTACTATAAGTTATAAAGCGTACCAGGCAGCGGTAATGAATCCGGCAAGTGCTTTGAAAACGGAATAATCTTACAGGCAAATTGATCAAAATCAATAAAATGAAGAATTGCTTTCCCTTTATTTTTATCCTCTTATCGTTTTTATTCTCCCGATGCGGGAAACAGGAGGTAAATACAAATTATAAGGGCAATCCCGAACCGTTACTTCATAATGCCTATATAAAATTACCACTCGGAACCGTAAAGCCTGCCGGCTGGTTAAAGTCACAATTGGAAACCCAGGCAGCGGGTCTAACCGGAAATCTTGATGATTTCTGGCCCGATCTGGTAAATTCAGCCTGGCACGGCGGATTCGGAGAGGCATGGGAAAGAGGTCCCTATTTTCTCGATGGTCTGGTCCCGCTTGCATACCTTCTTAACGATGAAAAGCTGATTGGCAAAGTTAAGAATTGGATTGAACCGATACTGGCAAGCAGCAATGATACAGGCTGGTACGGACCATCAATGAATAAGGATCGCTGGCCACTTGCTATAGCTAATAAGGTTCTGATGCAATATTATGAAGCAACTTCAGATGAAAGGGCTCTTAATGTACTGACAAAATACTTCAGGTATCTGCACGACTCTCCGCCAGACTGGCCAGACAAAGACTGGAGAGGGGTAAGAGCCATGGAAAATGCAGTAACAGGGTACTGGCTATATCGGCAGACCGGAGAAGAATGGATCCTTGAGACTATAGAATCAATTCATAAAAACAGCTTTGACTGGACAAGCTATTATGAAAAATTTCCATGGGATTCTGCTGCATCTGCAGATAAAAAGATACCGCTGAACTGGGGACCTGAAGGTCTGACAGCCCATGCAGTCAACAATGCAATGGCCATTAAATATCCCGGGCTTTGGTATCAACAATCGCTGGATGAAAGATTTAAAAAAGCAGTATTCTCAGGAATAGAAAAATATGATCTAAACCATGGTCAGGTGGGAGGCAGATTTTCAGGTGATGAGCATCTTTCAGGAAAAAACCCCTCCAGAGGAACTGAGTTATGTGCAGTGGTTGAATATATGTTTTCCCTCGAGGAGTTGTATGAGATCTTTGGGAACAATACACTGGCAGACAGGATTGAATGGCTAGCCTACAATTCACTCCCCGGAACTACTACGCCAGATATGTGGGCTCACCAGTATGACCAGCAGGCAAACCAGGTTCTTGTTTCTGTTGCAAAAAGAGACTGGAGCACAAATGGAGATTATTCAAATATTTATGGCCTCATGCCCGATTTCGCATGTTGCCTGGCAAACATGCATCAGGGATGGCCAAAGTTAATAGAGAGTATGTGGATGGCCACTAATGACAACGGACTTGCTCTGGTAACTTATGGACCTTCAGTAGTCAAAGCCAGAGTTGGCAATGGAAGAGATGTGTCTGTTTCAGAGGACACTGACTATCCGTTTAACGGCTCGGTTAAGCTTACAATAAATACACAAAAAGCAGTGCGATTTCCGGTTTATCTCAGAGTACCATCATGGGCCGATTCACTTACCATAAAATTCAGGAATCAAATTATAAAAGTAAAAAACACATCAACCTATAAGATTGAAAAGAGATGGAAAAACGGCGACCAGATACTGATTGAATTACCAATGAAAATAAGGGCTGAGAGACGCTATAATAATTCACTTACCTTGCTGCGGGGACCTATATATTATTCACTGAGAATAGAAAAAGAATATAAAAGTATAAAGATCAATTATGACAATTTCAGCTACAAGGGAAGCGTGGATTGGGAAATCATCCCAAAGAGTGCATGGAATTATGGTTTACTTATCGATAGTACAAATATATTAAGGGGATTAGAAGTTAAAGAAAACCCTGTAAGTAAGTACCCATTTTCTGACCGTGGAGATTTGATCTGGTCGTCCGACTCCGGAAAATATATTACATGGACTAAAGATGCGCCTGTTATTATTACTGCCAGGGGTATGAAAATTCCTCAGTGGGTAATGAAGAATAATTCAGCTGATATTCCACCTTTGAGTCCTGTAAAACCAGAAGGCGATCTTGAGGTAATCACACTTATTCCATACGGATGTGCAAGATTGAGAATAACAGAATTTCCGGTGATGGATATTGTCCTTATGGAGGATATTATGAGACCATCAAAATAAAAATTTTAACCGCTAAGCACGCAAAGGGAAGAATTCGCCAAGTACGCAAAGAGATCAATTGGTTTCTACTTAGCGTCCTTTGCGCAAACCTTTGAGCCCTTTGCGGTTAATTAAAAGCTGGTATCAAAGTGAATTTGTTTTGTTTTTTAGCCAGATCTTTTCTTCAGGGGAAAGATAAGGGCTTAGTTTTTCATAAACTTCAGAATGATAAGCATTAAGCCAGTCTAGCTCCTTTTGATCCATTAAAGAAATGTCAATCAGAGTTTTATCGATGTAGCAAAGTGACACTGTTTCAAATTTAAGGAATTTTCCAAATTCAGTTTCTTCGTCTTCATAACAGATTAACAGGTTCTCTGTTCTGATACCATACTCACCCGTTCTGTAAACTGCAGGTTCATCAGAAATCAGCATACCAGCCTGGATAACTGTTTTAGATTCGGTTCCAAATAATGGACTAATACTCTGTGGACCCTCATGTACATTCAGGCAGAAGCCCACACCATGACCAGTGCCGTGACCATAATTCAGTCCATTCTCCCACAATGCCTTTCTGGCAATAAAATCAAGTTGATATCCTTTCGAGCCCTCAGGAAATTTAGCCTGTGCAAGGCTTATCATTCCTTTAAGCACCAGAGAAAAATCATGTTTCTGCTTTGCAGATGGTTTTCCAAAAGCAATTGTTCTTGTAATATCTGTTGTCCCGTCAAGATATTGACCACCAGAATCGACAAGCAAAATCCCATTCGTGCCTATTGCACAATCTGATTCCACAGATGCAGAATAATGTGGCAATGCTCCATGATCATTAAAAGCAACAATTGGAGCAAAGCTTGGTCCCAGATAGTATTCACTTTCAGATCTTAAAATATTTAGCTTTTCACCAGCCGATAGTTCTGACAGTGTATTTGAGCCCATGTTTTGTTCCAACCAGTAGAAAAACTTAGTTAAAGCCACACCGTCTTTAATCATGACTTTGCCTATGTTCTCAATTTCCACTCTGTTTTTTACAGCCTTTAAAAGAGTTGGAATTGTTACACCTTCAATAATCTCAATCCCTTCCGGGATAGAATCAAAAAGTTGCGAGGAAGTTGTTAATGGATTCAGATGCAGAGTGGTATGCAGAGACAAAACTGACAGCATTCCGGCAATTTCCTCATAAGGGAGCATAACTATATCCAGCCTGTCGAATTCCGACGCAAGCTTCAGAGGAATCTTACTTTCATCAATAAATAAGAGTATCTGCGTTAAGTCAATGATTGCATATGATAACAGCAACGGACTGTATTTAAAATCCTTTCCCCTGATATTAAGTATCCACATAATATCTTCGGGCGAAGTGAGTAATTGATAATCGAGGCCACTCAGTCGCATCTCTTCTCTGACTTCACCAATTTTTACAATCCGTTCTTTTCCGCAGAAAGATGGGCTATGATCAAATGCAGTTGAGAGAGGCATTTCGGGACGATCAGGCCATAGATCTGAAATTAAGTCGACCGTTTTATCTAAAGAACAGTTTTTGTTGTCCAACTGCTTTAATAGCTTCCTTATTCTGTCAACTGAGAATATTCGTCCATCAAGAGCAATCTTGCTTCCCGGAGATATTTTGTTGGCAATCCAGTTTATAAAGTCCTGTGATTCTGCTGAAGAGGGTCTGATAAGTACGAACCCAGAGCCTTCCAATTGGTTTTCAGCCTGTAAGAAATATCTTGAGTCGGTCCATAAGCCGGCAAATGATTCAGATATTAAAACTGTTCCAGCTGACCCTGAAAATCCTGTAATCCATTTAATAATCCTCCAATGATCGGGAACATATTCTCCAAGATGAGGATCAGTAGAAGGAATTATATAATAATCAATATTCTTCTCTCTCATTGCAGCTCTCAACAGAGAAAGCTTTTCGGAAAATGTATTCATTGTTCAATTTTAGGATATTAAGTAAATCAGGATTCAATTCGAAGGTTATCCGTGTTAATAGGAGTAATCTCCGGAGGACAAAATAATTTTCCCGCTGATTACGCTGATAGACGCAGATCTATACCCTTTTTTATAAGCTTTTCACTTCATTAACAAGGTTCTGAAGAGTACTTTTAGCGTCACCAAATAGCATTCTAGTCTTTTCGTTAAAGAATAACATATTTTCTATTGCTGCATAACCTTTGCCCATACCACGTTTCATGACAATTATGTTTTTAGCATCACGTGCCTTGATAATGGGCATCCCATAAATAGGGCTTGAAGGGTCATCTTCTGCAGCGGGATTTACGACATCATTTGCACCTATTACAACCAGAACATCCGTATTTGGAAGATCGTGGTTGATCTCATCGCTCTCAATCAGTTGTTCATAAGGCACATCTGCTTCGGCAAGCAACACATTCATATGCCCTGGCATCCGTCCGGCAACCGGATGAATTGCATACTTAACCTCCACTCCTTTCTCTTCAAGGAGTTTATCTAATTCGTGACAAATATGCTGGGCCTGTGCAACTGCAAGTCCATAACCAGGGACAATAACAACTTTCTTGGAATAACTCAGCAGCACAGCAGCATCAGAGATACTTATCTCTTTTACTGAACCGACAACGTCCGTGTTACTTTTACCTCCTCCACCAAATACACCAACAATAACATTCAGCAATGATCTGTTCATTGCCCTGCACATAAGAATGGTAAGAATTGTTCCTGCAGATCCCACAAGAATCCCTCCGGTCAGCATTACCTGGTTATTATAGAGAAATCCTCCCATCGCAGCAGCAACTCCGGTAAAAGAGTTTAAGAGAGAAATGACCACTGGCATATCCGCACCACCAATAGGCATAACAAATAGTACACCATAAATAACTGCGATAACGAACATCACATAAATATAAGGCATAAGTTCGCCGCTGGCCAGTACATGACGAGTCATTATAAAAATTATGAATCCGATCAAAACAGCAAGAATTGTAAGATTAACAAACTTCATAGCTTTTATGCGCATGTCGCCGATCCAGCCATCGAGTTTTCCAAAAGCTATCATGCTTCCGGCCCACGAAACTGTACCAATCATAAGTCCAAGTAGTATCGCTAGCACGTGTCCGTTTGCCATACCGCTTTTTGCAATCAGTTCCGGACTTACATGAGGGAATTCCATCATAGAAATCAGAGCTGCTGCTGCTCCTCCCATACCGTTAAAGAATGAGACAAGTTGTGGCATTGCTGTCATCTTCACTCTCCTAGCAATAACTAAGCCAATGACAGTACCTATTGCAATTGCAAACAGTATTAGTCCTATGTTGCCAATTGGCTTGCCGTCTTTCTGATGAAACAGTATTGTTGCAACAATTGCAAATACCATTCCTACAGCTGCAATTGCATTTCCCCTGCGTGCAGTAAGAGGGTGACTTAACATCTTTAAACCTAAAATGAAAAGTACTGAAGCAATTACATATGATATCTCTAAAATTGAGATTCCGGTATTAGATTGTATCAGCTGGTACATAAGAATCAATTTTTGAAACTTTACTGTTTTCTCTTTTTAAACATCTCCAGCATCCTGTCTGTAACGACAAAACCACCAACTACATTTAGTGTACCAAGCACCACTGCCAGGAATCCGAGTATCGTTGAGCTTGTTGTTTCCGCATGTCCCATAACAATAATAGCACCGATAATTACCACTCCATGAATTGCATTAGCACCCGACATAAGTGGTGTGTGCAGAATTGCAGGAACATGGCTTATCACTTCTATGCCCAGAAATATTGAAAGAATTACTATAAAAATTGCTTCCCTGTGCAATAAGAAAAATCCAAGAATATTTTCCATGATGTATCTTATTTGGTATTTAGCATTTGTTTAACTTTCTGACTGATGTATTCCCTGCCATGAACTGCAGTTGTTCCATTTATAATATCATCCTGCATATTCAGGTTGAGCCGGCCATCCTTATCCACCATAATTTTAAGCAGGTTTATTATATTACAGCCGAACATCTTACTGGCGTCGGAAGACATCTCAGAAGGAAAGTCTGATTTACCGATAATATTCACACCATTCACCACTATATTTTTGCCATTTTCAGTCAATTCGCAGTTACCACCAGTTGACGATGCCAGATCAACGATAACAGATCCGGGTTTCATAGAATTTACAGTTTCTTTCAGTAAAAGAACCGGAGCCTTCTTACCCGGAATCTGAGCTGTAGCAATAACTACATCAGAGGCAATTGCTCTTTGCTGAATGAGCTCCTGCTGTTTCCTTTTAAATTCCTCAGTTTGTTCCACGGCGTATCCTCCTGCCGTAATATCTTCTTTTGCACCTTCTACCTCAATGAATTTGCCTCCAAGACTTTTGACTTCTTCCTTAACTGCAGATCTTACGTCAAATACTTCAACAACGGCTCCAAGTTTCCTTGCAATGGCAATAGCCTGTAATCCGGCAACACCAGCACCAAGTATAAGCACCCGGGATGGTTTAATTGTCCCGGCGGCTGACATAAACATTGGGAAGAATTTTGGCAATAATGATGCTGCCTCAAGAACTGCCTTGTAACCCGAAACTGTTGCCATTGAAGAGAGAATATCCATCGATTGTGCCCGTGTGGTCCGCGGAATAAGATCAAGGGCCAGAATGGATAACCCATGGAGGCGTGCCTTTTCGAGCCAGTCCCTGTTTTCAACAGGATTTAAAACAGTGCACAAAATCTGTCCATCCCTGAAAGAATTGAAATCATCATACACAGGAGGATTAACTGAGAGCAGCATCTCAGCTTCTGAGACAACTTGTTTGCGATCAGCGATACGGGCTCCGGCTTCCGCATAAGCGTTATCTGTTGAAAAGGCCCGTTCACCGGCATTATTTTCTACGAGCACATCAATTCCCAGTTTTTTCAGAGCAACGACTTCAGCAGGAAGTATAGCTACCCTGTTTTCACTTCCTGATTCTTTAAGAATACCTATTATCATAAGTATGAAATTTGGAGTTTGGAGTGCCTAAAGTTGTGATCAGAAATTGTTGACTAATTTAATAAACAATTATTTATCCGGGGCAGAATGCCGGTCAAAAATACTTCATTGATTGAACTTAGCAAGAGTAACTTCAAGTAATAGTGTTTCTCCGGGAGAAATTACAAACCTTTTCTGGCCCGGAATCTCTTTCCCGTAATATCCGCTGTTAAGCCCGTAAGCAAGTTCAGGTGGAATAATAAGGAGTCTTTTTTCTCCGCTTTTCATTGTCAGTAATGCTTCATGAAGGCCTTTAAGCAAACCATCGTTGCCCATGGTATGAATAAAATCCACGGCCTTTGCGCCAGGTACCGGTTTCCCTTCATCTGCCGAGCTTGCAAAATTTAAACCGGAAATCAATTTACCGTTATATCTGACACTGACCACTGATCCAACAGCTGGACTGCTTCCCTTACCATCTGCAAGTATTTTATACCTGAGTCCATCTGGAAGTGTTGTCAAACCCTGATAATTATCTGCAATATACTTTTCGAGGAATAATTTTTTTGTCTCCTTTTCATAGTTAACTTTTCTCCATTGCTGTTCAACCAGTTCCTTAAAAATATCATCATTTACAATGAATTGTTCAGCTTCCGGACCTGCCCTTACAATGATTATTGAGTGAGTTGTATCGCCTTGTTCTATTTTGTTAACGACGTCCATCCCGTCGACTACTTCACCGAAGAGCGTATAGTTCCCATCGAGATATGACCTGTCAGCAAGTGTTATATAGTACTCACACGTATTTGTATGTGGACCAGAATTTGCCATACCTATCATCCCGGCTTTATTATGACTCAGATCACTGATCTCATTGGGAATCACATACCCTGTGGAGTTAACATCTGAATTAGCAGGATCTTTTACAATCGCAGGTTCACCTCCCTGGATTACGTGTCCTTTTACAACCCTGTGCCAGATAGATTCACTATAAAAAGGCATCCATTTGGGAAATGAAGCGTTTGTGAGTGTACCTTCGGCCAGTCCCACAAAATTAGCTACTGTCATCGGAGTCTTTTTATAGTCAAGCAGAACTGATATCCTTCCTTTGTTTGTATTGAAGTCAGCATAAATTCCATCAGGCATAAAATTTCCCTCTCTCGACAGAAGATGGTCAAGATTAGCTACTCCATAGGCGGCAACAGCTGTTACCAAAGATGAATACTCCTCATAAGATGGAATTATCTGATCGTAGGTATCAAGTGTAGTATGCCATGTAGTTGAGTATACCTGCTCCCCTTTTGTACTGAATCCGAAAGCAGGAACATTTTTCTGTAGAAATGAAAATGTATCCGTCCCTCCTCTCCCGCCCTTTCTCAGTGGCTTACTCCTTTCTGTCAGTTCAAAAGGATATTTGGGGTTCAAGCCAAGAACAGGTTTTATTATACTTTGAAAGTCAGGCATCATCGCTTTTGACACACTCAAACCCGATATGCAGTTAGTGCCTCCGTCACGATTAAATACAGCTGATATACGCGCTAGTTTGTCGGGATTTTGTTTTACCCACGCAGCAGAACCTAATAGTCCATATTCCTCAGCCGCCCATAGCTGTACCATAATAGTACGTTTAGGTTTTCCGCCTGAAGCAAGTATGAGGCGTGCAGCTTCAAGTGCTACAGTAGCGCCCGATGCATTATCGACTGCTCCCGAACCTCCGTCAAATCCGTCAAGATGACCACCCAGAATAACATATTCATCAGGATACTGGCTTCCAGGTATCCAGCCTATTACATTATGATACTTAACCGGACCGGGTCTGAAGTAGTTTCTGATGTCAAATTCCAGTTCTACCTTATGGCCAGTCGAGACAAGATCCTTTATCTCGTTATATTGTCTATCAATTAATTTGATATCGGGAAGAGTGGGAAGGGTTTCCCATGAATCAACTTTCTGGTATAATAATCTTATAGGAAATGGTGATAATTGTATAGTTCCGAGAGCCCCTGCCTCTTTGATAAGATTTGTTAGTTTCGATTCACCGGCCCGATCACGCGGCCAGCCTGAATTTACCCCATCTATAAGTATCCAGGCTCCTTTTATACTATCTTTTAAAGTCCAGAATTCCTCAACGCTTTTTGGAGAAAGAATCACACGGCCTCTCTGCCTGCCTTTAGTCCCGGCAGTGTATGATGGCGTCCCAAAATCGAGGGTCATTTCTTTTGGTGAAATCATCTTGCCAAACCATGGACCCCTGTTAAAGCCAACCGGCATCTCTCCCGCTTCCTGCATCTCAGCCATCATTCCCCACGATTTCATGGTGTTTACTGCCCAGGTGCATGCATTGTAGTAGCCATCGGAACCGGTAATTCGATCTCCAATCCGGTTAGTAAGAAAATCGATATGTTCCATGACCTTATTATCAGTTTTACCAAGGTCAATTATTTTATTAATAACTGGATCATTCTGACCGCTTGCAATAATAGTCAGCAACAGTAAGATATTCGGAAAAAAATAGCGAAGAAGTTTCATATCAATTAATAGTAAATTTTACGAGCCTATAATTTAGTTATTTTATTTATGTGGTTTTGCCCCCTCCCGCTTCGCGGGATCCCCCTAAAGGGGGAATAAATCCGTTGTTTTAAGTCAGTTTCCGTTAAAGATGTTTTAACCCCCCTTTAGGGGGGAAGGGGGGCAATCATTTATTTCCCAAAAAAATTATTAAGCCAGAAGTTATTGGCTTCATTTCTTGAATGTGTAGCTTTTGCACCATTCCATCCATGACGTCCTCCGGGATATAACATGAACTGGAAAATCTTTCCTTCATCTTCGAGCCTGGAAATCAGATATATTGAATTCTGCATATGGACATTGTCATCCATATCTCCATGAGTCATATATAATTTCCCTATAAAGTTTTTGGCATATGTAAGAGTAGAAGATTCTTTATAACCTACCGGATTATTTTTTGGAGTTCCCATATATCGTTCTGTATACACATCATCATATAACCTCCAGTCTGTTACTGATGAACCGGCAAATCCATGTGTCCAGTAACCGGCTCCTTTTGTCAGGGCCAGGCATGTCATATAACCGCCATAGGAACTTCCGGTAATACCTATTCGTGTGCTATCAACATAAGAACGGGCTCGTAACCATTTAACGGCATCTTCATAGTCAAGAATCTCCCATTTACCAAGTGAACGGTACAGATAATCCAGTCCTTTTTTTCCAAACTGACCCGACCCACGATGATCTACTGTAAACGTTATTATTTCATTTTGCGAGTTCCATGAAGGACTATATCCCAGCCATCTGTTGGTTACATTTTTAGAATCGGGGCCTCCATAGATTGCAAAAATTACAGGATACTTTTTTGACGGATCAAAATTGACCGGATAAGTGATAATTGCAGGCATATTAAATAGACCGTCAGAGGTCATGATTTTAACCATTTCAGCTTTCGAATTTTTGGAAGGATCATACACCGGCTGTTCAAACTTGTATATCTCTTTCAGTAGTTTACCACTTTTATAATAGGCAATTATCGATCCGGTACTGGTAATGCTGTTCCATGTATCAATAAAGTAATTGGCCTTTGGAGATATGCTTACAGTATGAATCCCATCTCCTGATGTTATCTGCACAGGATTTTTTCCATCCAGGCCTACCATGAAGGAGTGAATGTCAGTCGATTCAGGTCCGGTTGCAGAAAAATATACCACCTTCAGATCCTCATCCACCTTGTCTATTGCCGTCACCCTGAAATTAAAATTGGTAAGCCTGGCAACCAGCTTTCCGTCCCAATCATAGTAATAAAGGTTCTCCCAGTCACTTCTTGAACTTCTTATAATATAACCTGTTCCATCCTTCATTACATAAATATCTTCATGGAAATCAATCCATGTCTTCCTGCTTTCATTATATATCTGGGTATAATCACCTGAGTATGGATCGGCCAATATGATATTAAGAGAATTCTGATCGCGATTGACCACCTGAATAGCAAGTTTTTTGCTATCGGGTGTCCAGAACGGCCAGGCAATATACTGATCGACATTGTAATCGGTTTTCACCCAGATGGTATTGCCGGATGTAAGATCAGCAATACCCATTTTAACTTTAGGATTCGGATCGCCCGGCTTTGGATATGGTGTAGCTTCAATTAGTCCGTGAATACCATCAGGCTCATCTAATCTGTTCAGAGTAAATACCGGAACTTCAGTCTCGTCTGTTCTCAGGAATGCGAGTTTTCTCCCGTCGGGTGACCACCAGAATGCAGCGTAATGGCTTGCACGACCGAGAATTTCTTCCATATAGACCCAGGAAGAGTAACCATTATATACTTTATCCGATGCGTCAAAGGTCAACCTGGTTTCATTGCTGGCAGAAAGATCAAACACATAGAGATCCTTATTTTTCGTATAAGCTATCCTGGTCCCGTCAGGTGAAAATCTGACATTTATTTCCGGACTTTTGTCATTTGTGAGTCTTTTCAATTCCTTATCCGCAATGGAAAAATAAAACAAATCATTATCTTTTAAGATAACCACACTTTTTTTATCAGGACTAAATACATCGTTTGTACTTATTGCTGTACCGGATGGCAAAGACTGTGACAATATCTCGCGATCGGATTTAACAGGAGGCAATGTAACTGCCTTCCCTGTTTTAATATCAACACTTTGAATAACAAGGTTTTTATCTGCATCAAAGTTCCGGATCTGATAATGTGTATCATCAGTCCATCCCACTATAGCAACCTGATTTCCACTCCTTTGAGGCATCTGCGCTCTTGCAGTGTCGATCAGTGGTACTAAAGAAAGAAACAGACATGATATTATAAATAGAATCCGGAGTCTTCTCATGACAATTTTATTAATATATGAAAATTCAAAACAGAAAAACAAAAATATAAATTTTTCATCTGAATTCACTTCGCATGCTCAATATCACTAATCCTGAAATTTGTAAACTTTTAGTACTTTTACAGAAATAATGGAAGGGAAAGGGGATCGAAACAAAATCTATTCAGGAGATCGGGTGGCTTAAGCTTGATAATGCAGCAAAGCTGTTCCCAGCAATAATGTCAGGAGAGTTAACCTCAGTATTCAGGATAACTGCATCTCTTAAGAAACCTGTTAAATTTTCGGCTATAAAGGAAGCGGTAGAGATTACAGCAATGCGTTTTCCTTACTTCAGCGTCTCCCTTGGCAGCGGATTATTCTGGTATTATCTGGAATATAATCATCAGCTTCCCAGGATTCAGACCGAAGAAAAGATACCATGTACCGCATTTGCAGCTAAAAGAAAAAATGAGCCTCTGTATCGGATACTTGTAAAGGAAAACAGGATATCAGTTGAGTTTATACACATACTTACAGATGGCGGAGGAGCTTTAGAATACCTTAAGTCGCTGCTTTTCACCTATTTCAGGCTGACAGGGAACACTATCAATTCTACTGAAGGAATAATATTACCTGAGAGTGCTATTGCGTCAGGGGAGATGGAAGACGGGTATAATAGATTCTTTAGAAAAAAAACGCCACCTCCGGGCAAACTTACAAAGGCATGGCATCTTCCATTCAGTCTTGATAAGAAGCCGCGTCTGAAGATAATACGCTCAGAGATAGGGCTCGATAAGCTTTTTGAACTCGCCAGAAAGTATAATGTAACCATTACAGAGTATCTTGTTTCAGTCTATCTTTATTCACTGCAAAAAATTTTTCTTGAAGAAAAAGAAAAGGAAAAAAAACAGAAGAGAGGTGTTCTTCGTGTTGAAGTACCTGTTAACATGAGAAAAAAACTTCCAAGTATAACAATGCGTAATTTTTCTCTCTTTGTTTTGCCTGAAATTGATCTAAGGCTTGGCGTCTATTCTTTTGAGGAAATTTTAAAGATTGTTAATTATCAGCTTCAGACAGGAGCTGATATCAAACAGATAGGCAGATTTCTTTCGCAGAATGTGGGTCACGAAAAAAGTTTTTTTGTTAGAGTCCTTCCCCTTTTTATAAAATCCATGGCCATTTCAGCCGTTTACAGAAGGCTAGGATCGAATCAATGTTCGGGCATTATGACTAATCTTGGCGTGATTAAAATACCTGAAGAGATGGAAAGTCTGATAGATTCATTTGAAGTTGTGCCCACTCCTCCAAATACACATGTTAAGATAAGTTGCGCAATGGTTACATTCAGAAACATATTGCATCTCGATTTTGGCAATATATCCAAATCGACAAGGTTCGAAATGCACTTTTTAAAGCACCTTGCCGAATCGGGGATCCCTGTCAGAGTGAGGAAAAATCTTTAAACTTTTAAAATTATGAGTTATTGCACAAACTGCGGAGTTGAACTTGATAATGATATTGTTTCCTGTCCTCTTTGCGGATTTATCATTGGACAGGTAACTGTTACGGAAAAAAGTGAGCCATCAGAATTTTATCCGTCTGATATTATTTTGCTCCATAAGAAAGAGACCAGGAAACACATCTGGGAACTATCTGGCATAATAACATTTTCAGGTATAGTAGTCTGCACCATCGTCGATTTTGTGATACATAAAAGTCTGTCATGGTCGCAATATGCAGATACTTCCATTCTGGCTTTATGGATATGTCTGACATTAATTCTTCTGGCTTTCCGAAAGTACTATATCATTTTCCCCGGTCTGCTTTTCTCTGTACTTGCAATGTTGTTTATGTTTAATCTGTTCTCGCCTCCGGTTAACTGGTTCCAGGGCATCGGACTTCCGATTACAATGACACTTTTTATAGCAGTCATAATAATTATGTTGCTTTGGAAGGTAGCCCATTTCAGAGGATTTAATATTCTCGCTATCGCATTTCTGGTGCTTTCAGGTTTTTGTATAGTCTCGGAAGTATTTATTGATAATTATACAACTGGCAGGGTAGATATTCGCTGGTCAGCAATAGTAGCTGTTTCAATTTTCCCGATAGCGCTGATCCTGCTGTTTGTTCATTATCGCATGAAGAAGGGGAAGAGGCTCGATAGCTATTTTCATGTGTAGAAAAAATGGTATAACGGTGCAACGGCGCAACGGTACAATGGCGCAACGGCACAATGGCGAAATCGCCAAAAGAAAGATGATGTGAGGTATATAGCAGGATCTGATCTGCTTTAATCCTCAAGCAAAATCCGGAGTCCGAAACAGAAATATTCCTTAATTTCTGTCAAAATCCCAATTTTTATTAAGTAAATTTAGCTGTTTAAAAGCAGATTGAAATAATTACCTGGCAAATTGAAAAAAGATTATATTTAACCCCCTGAAACAAATCCTCTAGTAATGAAAAAAAACCTTCTGGCAGCTTTTGCTTCCGTAATGATTATTTCAACTCTACAATCGCAGACAATAAAATCACCAGGCGAATTTCTTGGATACGAACTCGGCTCTCAGTTCACTTATCAGTACAGGGCTGTGGAATATTTCAGATATATTGCAGGTAGTTCACCATTGGTTAAATATCGCGAATATGGCACAACCAATGAAGGCCGTACTCTGGGAGTGTGTTTTATTTCCAGCGAAGAAAACCTGGCCAATCTCGAAGAATACAGAAAGAATAATCTGGTAAAAACCGGTTTATTAAAAGGAGATTTTACCGGAAAACAAATTCCATTTATCTGGCTCGCGTATAATGTTCATGGCAACGAAGCTGTAGGGATGGAAGCAGCCATGAAGACACTATATACACTAGTCAGTGGTTCGTACCCCGGAGTTTCTGAATACCTGAAGAGTTGTATAATTGTAATAGATCCCTGCCAGAATCCTGATGGACACGATCTTTATACGAACAGGTATCGTAGCAGCATGAATAGTATTATTAATCCCGACAAAAAATCGTGGGAACATAACCAGGGCTGGCCAGGGGCCCGCGCAAATCATTATATGTTTGACCTTAACCGCGACTGGACATGGCAAACACAGGCAGAGACACAACAAAGACTAATTCTCTATAACCAGTTTATGCCTCAGGTTCATGCTGATTTTCATGAAATGGGAGTTGAATCGACCTTCTTTTTTGCTCCGGGAGCGGATCCATGGAACAATATAATTACTCCCTGGCAACACGAGTTTCATAAACTCATGGGCAATGGTAACGCATCTCTTTTCAATGAAAAATTCCGTCTGTATTTTACAAAAGAGAGCTTCGATCTCTTCTATCCGGGGTTCGGCGATACATGGCCTCTTTTTAATGGCGCTATGGGATTCACTTATGAACAGGGAGGTGGAGGTCCATCTGGTCTGGCTTATAAACTTGAAACAGGAGATACTCTTACATTGAAAGACAGAATTGACGGCCATTTTACCGCTTCCATGGCTACAATAAAGGTTTCATACGAAAACAGGGAAAAACTGCTGACTGAATTCAACAGATACTTTGAGGAGAGTGCTAAGAATCCTCAGTTCCAGTACAAATCAATTATTATCAAAGGATCTAATGAAAAATCAAATGTAAACGATCTCTTAAAAATCCTTGACAGAAACCAGATAAAATATAGTTATGCCGGTAATACAGGCAAAAAATTTAAAGGATTTGACTATAAGGCAAATAAAGACGGAGACGTTACAATTGAAAAAGGTGATATCCTTGTAAGTGCATACCAGCCTCAATCGCACTTTGTGCAGGCATTATTTGAACCAGACACTAAAGCTACCGATTCTGTAAGTTATGACCTCACTGCCTGGGCACTACCCTATGTATTCAATCTTAAAGCATTTGCCATAAGCGACAGAGTAAGTGCAGATACTTCAAAGGTAGAAATTCAGAAAATTGTAAATGAGATCGGCAACACTAAACCCTATGCTTATGCTGCAAACTTTACAGGTTTTGACGAATTGAAGTTAATGGCTGCACTCTACAACAAGAACATTAAACTCAGGTATTCGCTAAAACCATTCGTTTTAAATGGCAACTCATTTAACAGAGGAAGTATTATTATTGCCAGGGGCGATAATAAACAACTCGAAAACGAATTTGATAAGGATGTTATAACTGCAGCAAATGAGTGCCAGGTAAAAATCGTACCCGAAAGCACAGGTTTGGTTGAAAGCGGGAAAGATTTTGGTTCTGATAACTCACCACTTATGAAGAAGAAATCAATCGCGTTGCTATGTGGTGAAGGTACCTCATCGGGATCAGTCGGTGAAATCTGGTATTTCTTCGAAAAAGAATTAAAATATCCTGTTTCTCTGATAAATATCAGTAATGCCCCAGCTATTGATCTAAAAGAGTATGATGTTTTGTTGCTTTCTTCGGGAGTGTACACCAAACTCAAAGACACAATTATTGATTTTGTCAAAAGAGGAGGCAGGGTAATTGCACTCGAAAACGCTATATCTGTTTTCTCCGGTGAAAAAACAACCGCACTGGCAAAGGCTATTGAGACCAGAACTGCCGAACAGAAACTCGCTGAGAAAAAAATAAAAAGCGATGATTCAACTCTGCTTAAAAAATTTGAATATGAAAATGAAAAGAGATACACTCTTTCGGAGCACTCTGCAGGAAGCATCTATAAGGTTAAACTTGATGATACCCATCCGTATTCCTTTGGTATGGGAAAAGACTGGTTCATTATGAAAAAAACAGCAGGTTACCCATTCCTTACCACAGGTAATAATATTGGATATATAACTGAGAAGGAACCTGTTGCCGGTTTTGCAGGATTTAAATACAAAGACAAGATTAAAAATACNCTTGTTATCGGATCTGAAAACATCGGTTCCGGGGAGGTCATATACATAACAGATGACCCCTATTTCAGGGCTTTCTGGAAAAGCGGAAGGGTTTTACTCGGGAATGCTGTACTCAGGTGATGGCATATATCATTCCTTGCTGTTTACCCACTACTTTTTTTCTACTTGAAGGTCTCATCCTTCGATAGGTTTTTGCCACCCTGGCCCCCTACCTTGCTCCGCCGAAGCGGCTGCGCGAAGGCGAAAAAGGTGGTTCAAAAACTTCAATAGTCCTAATAATCTCTATTGTTATGGAAGTAAGTAAAAAATTGAAAATTGTGTTCATCAACTAACATCTCCTTCCTTACTTCATATCTAATTCTTACTATTTAGATTAAATATAACTTTGTGTTATTTTATTCACAATGTTATTTTATTCACACTAATTGATTATCTTTGTGTCGTGAAATTGGTGTTACAGAAAGCTAATTAAACGATTAACATCTGTGGCGCTGTCGATTACAAATACAAAAATGACTATCAAGGAAATAACAGGGATAATAGACGGGAAGGTAATTTGCTGTGAAGAAAAAATTTTAACCAGTGTCGAATACGCTTTTGCTTCGGATCTTATGAGTGATGTTCTGACAATTGAAAAAGAAAACCTTTTACTAATAACTGGTCTGGCAAATCTTCAGACGATAAGGACATCTGAAATGTCGGACATAAGTTGTATTATTTTTGCCCGCGATAAAAAGATCGGGCATGATATGATATCACTTGCAAAAGAAAATAAAATGATACTTGTGGAGAGTCCTCATTCTGTATTCTATATTGCAGGGGAACTATATAAAGCCGGTATCAAATCAATATACTAAACGATGCAGTTCAGGCATAAAATAGCCGGTGGAGATTTTGCTAAAGCAGGGAATGTAGCGAGTACTGTTAAGAAGATTCTCAGGCAGCTTAATATTGATCATACTGTATCAAAACGTATTGTAATAGCTTTATACGAAGGCGAAGTAAATGTTGTAGCTCACGCCTATTCAGGGATAATTGATGCTGATATTGATGCGACAAGGATAAAAATAACAATAACAGATAAAGGTCCTGGTATTGCAGATATAGAAAAAGCAATGGAAGAAGGCTATTCTACAGCAACTCCGCAGGTACGTGAAATGGGGTTTGGCGCAGGCATGGGGTTGTCGAACATGAAAAAAAACAGTGATTTAATGAAAATCTCAAGTGTGATCGGTGAGGGTACAGTTGTGGAGCTTATAACGTATATCAATTCCTATGGTGGATAAGGTTCAAAACAGGGATTTTCATCATGCTTTGACAGTTCATAATGATTTGTGTATTGGCTGTACTCATTGTATGACCGTCTGTCCTACACAGGCAATAAGGGTAAGAAAAGGGAAAGCAGTAATCAGCGCCAACAGATGCGTCGACTGCGGCGAGTGTTACAAAGCATGTCCGGTCGGAGCTNTAATTGTAGAACAGGACGATCTTGAAATGATTTTCAAATTTCCGGTCAGGGTGATATTGATCCCAAGTGTCCTTATAGGTCAGTTCCCACGGAAAGTAATGACTTCAAGCATATTCAACGCATTGAAAGAGATAGGATTTACCCATATCTACGAAGTCGAAAACACAGTTGATATGGTTCTTGAAGCCAGTCGCCAATACATGCATGAGCATAAAGAACGTCCGATGATTTCCTCGTATTGCCCTGCAATTATCAGACTTATTCAGGTAAAATATCCATCGCTTGTTGGCAATATTATGAAGGTCAATCCTCCCATTGACATGACAGCAATGTATTACAGGGAGAAATTGAAAATGACCGGAATTCCTGAAGATCAGATCGGATTATTTTATGCCACACCCTGTGCAGCTAAAATAGCCGCGGTGAAGAGCCCTGTAGGAGAGATTGCTTCTGCAGTTACCGGGGTAATTAACATAAATTTCCTTTATAACCGTATACTGAAATTTTTGCAGAGAAAATATACAGAAACTGAACCACCCGAAACAGACGACCTTTTAAGCTCTCGGGGAATACTCTGGAGTATTACCCGTGGTGAAGTGATCCATTCAAACGGTCGTGCCCTGGCAATTGATGGAATAAAAAATGTAAACGAATTTCTCGAAAATATAGAAAATGAGAAACTAGATAAAATTGATTTTTTAGAGTTAAGGGCCTGCGATGAAAGTTGTGCAGGAGGAATACTCCTTAGTGGTAACAGATTCCTGACTGTGGAAAGACTGAAAAACAGGGCAGAAGAGTATAAAGCCAGGGAAGATGATAAGGATCGTAAACTGAAGGATGGATTTCTCAGCATAAGTGAACATGGGTTCCTTGGCGATATCAGACCCCGACCAATGGGCAAGCTTGATGAAGACATATCTTCAGCACTAAAAAAGATGGAAAGACAGCGCAGGATTATGTGCTTTCTGCCAGGCTTCGATTGTGCTGGTTGCGGAGCTCCTGACTGTCAGACTCTTTCGGAAGATATAGTCCTTGGAGATGCACAGATATCACATTGCATTTTTATGCAGCAGCAGATGATAAAGCAAAACCTGCTAAGCCACGATCAGGCAATAAGGATTATTGAAAATATCTGGGGAGAAGATAGATTGGAAAAAAACTGTAATAAACTAGGAGCCGAAGATGAAAATAACTGAAATTATCACTGCACTAGATCTAAAGGTTATATCGGGACAAACTGGTCTCTCAAAAGATATTGCCGGCGGCTATGTCTCAGATCTTCTTAGCGACGTTATTGGAAACGCTAAGGAGGGACAGGTCTGGATTACTCTCCAGACACATCAGAATGTAATTGCTGTCGCATCCCTTAAAGATTTATCGGCAGTAATAATAGTCAGAGGAAATAAGCCTGAGGCAGACACAATAGTAAAAAGCAATCTTGAGAATATTCCGGTTCTGAGTACAGAAATGGATACTTTCAATATTGTCGGACGTTTATTTGAATTATTAAAAAAGGAATGAAATTTTTCCGGGCCGACTTACATATTCATACGCTACTTTCTCCCTGTGGAGATCTTGACATGAGCCCGGCAAATATAGTTTCTGAAGCAGCCCGAAAGGGTTTGGATATAATCGGTATCACCGATCATAATACCACCCGGCATTGCTCCCTGACTTCCAGACTGGCAGCCCAAAAAGGGATCTTTGTAATGCAGGGAGCTGAGGTCACAACAAAAGAAGAGGTTCATTGCCTCGCGTTCTTTGAAAATACTGATGCACTTAGCACATTTCAGGCCTTCCTTGAATGCAATCTGCCTGATATTCCAAATAATCCTGAATTTTTTGGAGACCAGATACAGATTGATGAGGATGAGGTTATAGTATATGAAGAAAAAAAGCTTCTTACAAATGCGATTTCCAAAGGTATAAATGAAGTTGAGGTAATGGTTCACAGTCTTAACGGTCTTTTCATCCCGGCACATATCGACAGAAAGAAAAACAGTATTTACAGTCAGCTGGGCTTTCTTCCTGTAGATTTGAAAGCTGAAGCACTTGAGATTTCGATGGTTTCAGCAGTTGAGCAGTTCAGACAAGAACATCCCGAAATTAACAGGTACCCTTTGATAAGATGCTCTGATGCTCATTTCCCCGATAACATAGGTGTGGCTTTTACAGAGTACTATATTGAAACAGCCTCATTTCAGGAAATAAAGATGGCTCTTGGCAAAGTAAATGGCAGAAAAATTGTGATCCGATGAAGGAATTATCACTCAATATATTGGATATTGTGCAGAACTCTCTGCGGGCCGGGGCCGGCAAAATATCTATTGAGATTAAAGAATCCTCAGTGACAGACATGTATCGGATTACTGTCACAGATAATGGTTCCGGAATTCCGGNGGAGATACTGGGTAAAGTAACAGATCCTTTCGTCACAACTAGAACAAAAAGAAAGATGGGGTTAGGTCTTCCACTGCTTAAGTATCATTCCGAACTTACAGGTGGTGGATTATCAATCGAGTCCGAACCGGGAAAAGGAACAAGAGTAATGGCCAGCCTTTCATTAAAACATTTTGACAGGCAACCACTCGGAGATATTACCGGAGTACTTATTCTTTTGCTGGCATCAAACCCTGCTATTGATTTAACTTACCTTCACACAACCGATCAGGGCGAATACAGATTTTCCTCAGCGGAAACAAAGGCATATCTTGAAGTTGATACATTGAATGAGAGAAATCTGCTTGATCAACTGGGTAATTTAATAAGTGAGAACCTGAAGGAAATAGGTGCATCGGGAATTGAGTTTAAAGACTGTATTAGGGAAAATCAATAGTATAATACGAAATAAAATGAATAATTTTATAAGAGTAAATCGAATCAATTAAATGCGAACATAAATTTAATATTTAACAGATAAAAAGCATGTCAAAAATCACATCACTTGCGGATCTCAAAAAGAAACGCGAAGAATTGAAGTCCGGATTGGATATCCGGGTAAAGGCAATTGATCCTGAAAATGTTGTTCAGGTAAAAGTTGCAATGGCTACATGTGGTATCGCATCCGGTGCCAAGACAATTATGGAATTCTTTCTTGAGCAACTCGACAGAAGAAACGTTGCCGCTGTTGTAACCCAAACAGGTTGCATGGGGTACTGCTACGCAGAACCAACAATCGAGGTCAAACTTCCGGGGCAGGATCCGGTCGTTTTTGGTTTCGTCGATCTCAAACGTGCCGACCAGATCATTGAAAAATATATCAAGACAGGGGAACTTGTAGATGGTATCATTCCTGTTAATTATCAAACTATTGACTTAAAAGAATAAGGAGGAAAAAGTATGTCAAAATACAGTATGCATCTTCTGGTATGCGGTGGTACAGGTTGCCATGCCTCGGAAAGCGATGCTATTGTCTGCAATTTAAGAGATGAACTCGAAGCAAAGGGTCTCATGGATTCTGTTCAGGTAATAATGACAGGATGTTTCGGCTTTTGCGAAAAAGGTCCAATTGTGAAGGTTATGCCCGACAATACATTCTATGTTCAGGTAAAACCCGAAGATGCGCAGACGATTGTCGAAGAACATGTTATAAAAGGAAGAAAAGTAACACGACTTCTATATAAGGATCCCGTCAGTAAAGAAGCTATTTCAGATTCAAAACATATGGGGTTTTTCAAAAAACAGCTCAGGATTGTTCTTCGTAATTGTGGCTTTATTAACCCTGAGAATATTGATGAATACATTGCCCGTGATGGTTATCAGGCACTTGGAAAAGTTCTGACCGAGATGACTCCTGATCAGGTTATTAAAGAGGTTAAAGATTCCGGACAAAGAGGTCGTGGTGGCGCCGGATTCTCAACGGGCCTGAAATGGGAACTGGCAAGAAAGAACCAGTCTGATGAAAAGTACGTTGTATGTAATGCCGACGAAGGTGATCCTGGAGCATTTATGGACCGTTCTGTCCTTGAAGGCGATCCTCACTCTGTTCTTGAAGCTATGGCTATCTGCGGTTTCAGTATCGGGGCAAGTAACGGATTAATTTATATTCGCGCCGAATACCCTCTGGCTATTGAAAGGCTAAAAATCGCAATTAAACAGGCAAGAGAATATGGACTTCTTGGCAATGATATTTTTGGCACCGGTTTTAATTTTGATATAAAACTCCGCTACGGTGCCGGAGCATTCGTGTGTGGTGAGGAAACAGCCCTTATACATTCAATGGAAGGCCTGCGTGGTGAACCGACAGTAAAACCACCGTTCCCTGCTGAAGCAGGTTATCTCAATAAACCTACAAACGTTAATAACGTAGAGACCTTCGCTGCAATTCCAGCTATTATACTTAAAGGNGCAAAATGGTTTGCAAGTATAGGTACCGANAGATCAAAGGGNACAAAAGTATTTGCTCTTGCAGGAAAGATCAACAANGTAGGACTCATTGAAGTTCCAATGGGCACTACACTCAGAGAGGTTATTTTNGAGATTGGCGGCGGNATCAGGAATGGCAAGAAATTCAAAGGAATTCAGACTGGCGGACCCTCCGGAGGCTGTCTGTCAGAAAAGCATCTGGATACTCCTATTGACTTTGATAACCTGATAGCAGCAGGATCCATAATGGGTTCGGGTGCAATGATCGTTCTTGATGAAGACGACTGCATGGTATCAATGGCAAAATTCTTCCTAGAATTCACAGTAGAGGAATCATGCGGGAAATGTGCTCCCTGCAGAATAGGAAACAAACGCTTACATGAACTCCTCGGACAGATATGCGAAGGGAAAGGCACCCTTGCAGATCTCGACAGGCTCAGGAATATGAGTGTTGTTATTAAAGATACCGCATTATGTGGTCTTGGACAGACTTCTCCAAACCCTGTCCTTTCAATGATGGATAACTACTATGATGAATATGTTGCACATGTAACNGATAAAAAGTGCCCTGCNGGACAATGTAAAAGCCTGATGGAATATGTTGTCAATGCAGAGAATTGTGTTGGCTGTACTGCTTGTGCGAGAGTTTGTCCTGTAAATGCGATCTCTGGTGAGAGGAAAGAAGTTCATTATATTGACCCATCAATTTGCATAAAATGTGGTGCTTGTATGGAGAAATGTAAGTTTGATGCAATATTTATCAGATAATCAAAATAATAATGGAAACAATAAAGCTTACTATAGATAATAAAGAGATTGATGTACCAAAGGGTACTACAATATATAAAGCTGCAAAGGAGTTGGGAATTGATATTCCTACTCTGTGTTATATGGAATTGCATGATATGAACATAGAGAACAAACCGGCTGGTTGCCGTATTTGTGTTGCAGAGGTTTCGGGACGACGGACCCTCGCTCCTACATGTTCAACAAAATGTGAACCAGGAATGGTTGTCAAGACTCATACACCCAGGGTTCTCAATGCTCGCCGGACTGTTTTGGAGTTCATTCTCTCCGACCATCCAAAGGATTGTCTGGTTTGTTCAAAATCAGGAACATGTGAACTTCAGGCGATGGCCCATCGACTGGGTATCAGAGATATTCCAGGCGCTGAATTTGCTGCTGTTTCTACTTACAGAAAAGACACTTCACCATCTATTATCAGAGATCTCGACAAATGTATTATGTGTCGTCGTTGTGAAATGATGTGTAATGAGGTTCAGACTGTTGGCGCTATTTCGGCAGTCAACAGAGGTTTTATGGCTACTGTAGCACCAGCCTTCGAGCAGAATCTGGAGTATTCAACATGTACTTATTGCGGACAGTGTGTCTCAGTATGCCCCACAGGTGCTCTTACTGAGGTTAACCATGTTCCCCAGGTACTCAGAGCACTTGTTGATCCGACAAAAACAGTTGTAGTACAAACTGCCCCGGCTGTCCGCGCTGCTCTTGGTGAAGAGTTTGGACTCGCACCAGGAACTCTTGTTACCGGAAAAATGACAGCCGCTCTCAGAGCACTTGGATTTGATTATGTCTTCGATACTGATTTTGCGGCCGACCTGACCATAATGGAAGAAGGTACTGAGCTTCTCGACAGACTTAGCAGACATCTTAAGGGAGACAAAACAGCCAAGATGCCTATTCTGACATCGTGTTGCCCCGGCTGGGTCAATTTCTTTGAAGAGTATTTCCCCGATCTTAAGGATGTACCATCAACTGCAAAATCGCCACAACAGATGTTCGGAGCGATTGCCAAATCATATTTTGCAGATAAAATCGGTATTAACCGTAAGGATATGGTAGTTGTATCAATTATGCCTTGTCTGGCTAAAAAATATGAATGCCAGAGGAATGAATTTTCAGTTGACGGCAATCCTGATGTTGATTTCTCAATATCAACCAGAGAACTTGCATCATTCATCAAACAGGCAAATATTGATCTGACAACGCTTCATGATGAAGAATTTGACTCACCTCTGGGAGAATCAACCGGTGCAGGTGTAATATTCGGGAACACCGGAGGCGTTATTGAAGCAGCATGTCGTACTGCTTACGAACTCTATACAGGTAAAAAACTTGAAAGAATTGAGTTCACTGAACTCAGGGGCATGGGCGGTGTGCGTTCGGCAACTATAGACTTTGATGGTCTGCCATTAAATATTGGTATTGCTCATGGTCTGGGTAATGCGAGGAAACTTCTTGATGATGTAAGAGCTGGAAAATCACAATTCCATGCCATTGAAGTTATGGCTTGTCCGGGAGGATGTATTGGTGGTGGCGGACAACCACTGCACCATGGTGATTCTGAGATAATAAAAGCCAGGGCAGCGGCAATCTATACAGAGGACCGGAAAAAACCTCTGAGAAAATCGCATGAGAATCCTTTCATTATAAAACTTTATGAGGAGTTCCTTGAGAAACCTGGTAGTGAAAAAGCTCACCATCTGCTTCACACTCATTATTTTGACAAAAAGAAAAAGATCATGATTAAAAAATAGTAAAATAATATTCGACAATAATAAATTTCACGGTTATGTCTCATATAAAAATTGAATTAAGAAAAGAAGATGTGGATTTTATAAAAGGAGTATGTGCTACTTTTAATAATGATCCACAGGAACTTATAAATGTTTTGCATTCATGCCAGGAACATTTTGGCTATCTCCCAGCAGAAGTTCAGGAGGTTGTTTCCGATGGACTCAACATGCCGGTAGCTAAAATCTATGGCGTGGTAACATTCTACTCTTTCTTTACGATGACTCCAAAAGGAAAACATCCGATAAGCATTTGCCTTGGTACAGCATGTTATGTAAGAGGTGCTGAAAAAGTTCTCGATGAGTTCAAGAAAGAACTTGGAATACAGGTAGGCGAATCAACCAAAGATAACAAGTTTTCATTATCAAGCCTCAGATGCGTTGGTGCATGCGGACTTGCACCGGTTGTTCTCGTTGGTGAAAAGACTTATGGCAGGGTAGCTCCCGATGATGTAAAGAATATTCTGAAAGAATACGAAAATCTTTAGTTTGTTTTTTAGGTAATAATAAAACCGGGATGATTTTTCCCGGTTTTTTATTGTTACTCTTTCCCATAATCGTAGGGACGTTGCATGCAACGTCCCTACATTCATTCATACAAAACTGAATTTTGGATGAAACGTCATTTCGAACCGGAGAAATGCCTGCCTTTAGGTCCATACACTTTTTGCCCCTTTGTGCCGTTGTGCCGTTGCGCCGTTACACCTTTTGGCCATTGATCCTTCTTATACCAAAAGAAATATTCTTTCTGTTTTCTTTTTTCCTCAATATTCCTGGCTACAAAAATCTTTTTACCGGTATACGGATCAACTCCGGTATAGTACATTAAAGTTGACAAAGTCATTGGGGTGGGAGTAAAATCCTGAACCTGTTCGGGTTTAATTCCCAGGGTCCTCACGTCAGCCACCAGATCTTTCATATCGGCATCTGTGCAGCCTGGATGAGCCGAAATGAAATATGGCATTATCTCATATTTAAGATCATGTTTCGTAACAATATTGTCAAAACGTTTCTTAAGCTTTCTGAAGAGTTCAAACGGAACCTTTCGCATATACGACAAAACATGTGGTGAAGTGTGTTCCGGCGCTACTTTCAGCCTCCCAGAAACGTGTCTTGTAATTAGTTCCTCAAGATATTCACCTTCATCTCTCCCTGCACTTTTATTCCATTCCGGAAACAATAAATCGTACCTCACTCCGCTTCCAATAAACGATTTCTTTATTCCTTCCATCCTGTCCACGTTTTTGTATAGTTCCGTAAGACTTTTATGACTGGAATTCAGATTTTTACACACTGAAGGCCAAATACATGAAGGTCTTGCGCAAACCTTGCACAGTTTCATATCTTTGCCTCTCATCCTGTACATATTCGCTGATGGTCCTCCAAGATCTGAGAGATATCCTTTAAAATCAGGGAGCTGCGAGATTTTCCGGATTTCATTAATTATCGACTTCTCTGATCTGCTAACAATCTGCTTTCCCTGATGAGCTGCAATAGCACAGAAACTACAACCCCCGAAGCATCCACGATGAATGTTAACCGAATATTTTATCATTTCATAAGCCGGGATATCTTCCTTCTTATTATAATGCGGATGTGGCAGATACATATAAGGAAGATCAAAAGAACGGTCAGCTTCTGCTTCGTCCATCGGTGGAAAAGGTGGGTTGATTATCACTTTCAAATCTTCAACCGGTTCGCAAAGCCTTGCAGACTCAATGCGGTTTGATTCCTTTTCAAAACTCATAAAGTTTTCGGCGAATATATTTTTATCTTTAAGACATTTCTCGAAAGAATGAAGCATAATATCTTTCCACTTATTCTGTCCCGGCAGAGCTTCATCACGTTGAAGCACGACCGCTGTCTGAGATATCGATTTCAATGATGAGAACCGGAGTCCTTTTGCCAGTAATCTTAAAAGCTCGCGTACAGGTTGTTCTCCCATTCCATAAATCAACATGTCTGCACCACTGCTTAGAAGAATTGATGGTTCCAGTTTGTCTTTCCAGTAATCATAGTGTGTCAGCCTTCTCATAGAGGCTTCAATTCCACCAATTACCACTGGAACATCAGGAAATAAATTTTTAAGGATTTTGGTATAAACAATTGTAGGATAATCGGGTCTGAATCCTNCTTTGCCCCCTGGAGTATATGCATCATCTGACCTCAAACGCCGTGCAGCAGTATAATGGTTTACCATCGAATCCATATTTCCGGCAGTTACGCCAAAAAAATACTTAGGCTTTCCCAATTTCCGGAAATCCCTTAAATCATCCTGCCAGTTTGGCTGTGGTATGATTGCCACCCGAAAGCCCTCATCTTCAATGATTCTTCCAATTACAGCCGGACCGAATGAAGGATGATCAACATATGCATCACCACTGAAAAGAATAACATCTATTTCATTCCACCCTAGTATTTCAACCTCTTTTTTGGTAGTGGGAAGCCATTTGTTATTGAAAATATCTTNAGTTTTCACACTGCTAATTTACTTAAAATAACTATCTTGCAAAGATATGTGCTATTTATCAGTAGCATTCTAAGATGCTAAATATGAACCCACATTTCCGTTTAATCTCCCAATTTCCGAAAAAACCAATATTAATATTTTGTCTTTTCTGTCTGATTTTTTTGTCAAACTCCAGAACAATAATGGCCCAAAACGTACAGACACGACCACATATTGGTTTGGTCCTGAGCGGAGGTGGTGCCCATGGCATTGCTCATCTAGGTGTTTTAAAAGTTATGGAAGAAGCCGGGTTAAGACCCGATTTTATAACCGGTGTCAGCATGGGCAGCATAATCGGAGGAATGTATTCATTGGGATATTCTGCCGATAGTTTGCATAAAATATTTAAAAGTATAAACTGGAAACTCATCCTGTCAAATAAAATCCCTGAGAACAAAATAATTTTTCTGGAAAAAAGTCATTTTTCCAATAGTGTCATTTCGCTGCCGCTAACTTCACGGAAAGTTACCCTTCCATCAGGACTTATTAACGGTCAGCAGGTTGAAAATATGCTAAATTACTATGCCTGGCCGGCAGCAGATATCAACGACTTTTCAAAACTTCCAATTCCTTTCATGTGCCTTGGTACAGATATCATTACATATAGAAAAATTGACCTGAAAACCGGATACCTGCCAGATGCAATCCGGGCCAGCTTTTCAGTCCCTTCGATTTTCACTCCTCTTAAAATTGATACATTGCTTCTGCTTGATGGAGGATTAATCAGGAACTTTGCTGCCAGTGAAGCTAAGGAAATGGGAGCTGATATTATTATCGGCTCATATGTTGGATTCAACGGTTATAAAGCTGACAAGCTTCAATCCGTTTCCGGGATAATGGAACAGATAGCAATGTTCAGAAGTCTCGATGATTTTGAAAAAGAGAAAAAACTGGTTGATATTCTTATAAAGCCGAATACAAACAAACTTTCAATATTTCAATTTGACAATGTAGACTCGCTTATCAAAAGGGGATATGACGCTGCACTTCCTTATAAAGAGTATTTCAGGAAAATGGCAGACTCTCTTAACAAGATCGAAGTTCAAAAACCAATAAAGTCTATCCTTGATAAGAAAACATATACTTTCAGTCAGATCGAAATTACCGGAAATAAAAGTTATTCATATGATCAGATATTAGGGGTCCTTGATATCAAACCCGGACAAAAAGTCGATAAAGAAAAGCTTAGAGACAAGATTGAACTTCTCTATGGAAAAGCCTGGTTCGACAAAGTTAAATACCGGGTCATTAACCGGAATGATTTTCTTGCGCTCAATATCGATTGTATAGAGAAGCCACCTGCAATGCTTTATGGATCTGTGCATTATGATAATGTACTGCAATCAGGTCTTATATTTGAGGTCTCAATTAAGAACCTTTTAACACAAAGATCGGTGATTAATCTTTCTTCGCGGATAGGACAGTATTTCAGGTTTGATCTGAATTGGCTTCAGTTCATTGACAGGAACCAGGAATTTGGAATATCAGCTAACTTCTATTCCGATAATACGTTGCTTCCACTTCTGGAACTCAGACAAGAAAAAGGAGATGTGATTAGCAGAAATTTCACTTCGGGACTATCCCTAAACAAGAGAATAGGGTTAAATAATCTGATGAGCATATCCGGAAATTATGAGAATCTGAATCTGGTAACGCATTATTACTCAGATTCTCACCTTAAAAACTTTTCATATAATTATATCACTGCAATTTATGAATACAAAATAAACACGCTTGATACCAAATATTTCCCCAAAAAAGGTTCCATATTAAATTTCTCCACCAGCACATCAAAACTGCAATCAGGTGAATTGAAAACTGATACTTCCAGGATTGACTATTCAAGAAATAACCATGGAGAGTTTTCTTTTGAAAGGTTCTTTACATTACATGGGTCGATCGATCATTATTTCTCGCCTGAGGGGAGATTTACATTTTCATTCGGTGGTGATCTGCTTTTCATTACCAGGTGCGATTCGATTACTGCACAGAACAATTTTTATCTTCTTGGCGGTGTTGAATCGATTAATAAAAGGTCAATTCCTATGGTTGGTTTCCAGACAAATGAAATACCGGTAAAGAAACTGGCAGGTTTCAGGACTTCTCTCGACATGGAAGTATTTGAGAACATTCATTTTAATATCATGGCCAACATTTTTGCTGCCCAGGAAGCTAACAGGAAGAATGGATTTTCATTACTCTCGGGTGTGGCTATTGGTGCCGGGTATAATTCAATTNTAGGGCCTATAAAAATAGGATTGATGTTTGGAAGCTACAAAAGGGAAGTATATTTCAATAAGGTTAAAGGGTATATAAGCATTGGATATAACTTCTGAGAACAAATATTGCGGTGCTCTGCACCTTATAACCCTATTGCAGACATTTATCTACAAATATCACGGTGCTCTTCACCTCTGTAATATCAAACAAAGCAGCATAACTGAAAATATGTAAGCAATAAACTACCCTGAAACAATACACTTAGCTGTAAAACAGTTCAATATGTATTGAGCTATTCTGGACTAGAACACAAAGCAGC
>JGI20214J51650_10000086_pt1 | contig 52668 bp, 45 predicted proteins | sample WetSurMetagenome_FD_51650 | JGI IMG/M metagenome (IMG submission 51650)
CCCCCGCCACTGCAAGCGGACAGATGACGGATTCGGAGCCGCCCGCGATCATTGCGTCCGCGTCGCCCCTCTGGATCAGCCTGAACGCCTCGCCTATGGAATGGCTTCCCGTAGCGCATGCGGTCACCACTGAGGAATTGGGGCCTTTTGCGCCTATACGGATGGATACATTACCCGCCGCCAGATTAATACAGACCATGGGGATAAAAAAAGGCGAGACCCTTCTGGGCCCTTTTTCGAGCAGCATCTTGTGATAGTACTCTATGCTGTTGAGCCCGCCTATGCCGGAGCCTATAATCACGCCGACCCTGTCGGCATTTTCCGGAGAAATCGTCAGCCCGGAGTCCTCCACAGCCATAAGCGCCGCGCCGAGGGCCATTTGGATAAAGCGGTCCATCTTCTTTATCTCCTTGGCCTCTATAAACACGCCGGGATCGAAATTTTTCACCTCTCCCGCGATCTGCGAAGCAAAGGCCGAGGCGTCAAACTGGGTTATCGGCCCTATTCCGATCTTTCCGGCAACAGCAGCGTCCCACGAATCCCTGACATTAAGACCAAGCGGGGTTATCGCGCCCAGACCGGTAACAACTACTCTTCTCTTTTCACTCATCAGACCTTGTCAGACCTTTGCGGAAATATACTCAACCGCGTCCTTGACCTTCGATATCTTCTCTGCATCCTCATCAGGGATCTCGATATTGAATGCCTCTTCAAAGGCCATGACGAGCTCAACGGTATCAAGGGAATCCGCGCCGAGGTCCTCGACAAAAGAGGCCTCAGTCGTAACTTCGGACTGATCGACTCCAAGCTGCTTGGCAATAATCTCTTTCACCTTCTCTTCAACTGCCATTATGTTACCCTCCCTGTTTTTTGATTTACTTGCCCGGCGCCCGGTTGCCGGACTGCCGGTTCAGTGAAGCTACATGTACATCCCGCCGTTGACATGAATTACCTGCCCGGTAATATATCCCGCCTCCGGCGATGCGAGAAACACGGCCGCAGAAGCGACATCCGCCACTGCGCCGAAACGTCCTGACGGAATAAGCTTGAGCATCTCACTTTTTATATTCTCAGGCAGCGCATCGGTCATGGCGGTTGTGATAAACCCGGGCGCCACTGCGTTTGAGGTAATACCGCGGCCTGCGTATTCTCTGGCAACCGTCTTTGTCAGTCCCATCACACCCGCCTTGGAAGCGGTATAGTTGGCCTGCCCGGCATTGCCCATAAAACCGACTACGGAAGATATATTTATAATCCTGCCGTACCTCTGTTTCGACATAACCCTCACCGCCTCTTTTGAACAGAGGAATGTGCCCTTCAGGTTGATATCTATTACAGAATCCCAGTCCTGCTCGCTCATCCTCATCAAAAGCCCGTCGCGCGTTATGCCCGCATTATTGATCAGTATCTCGACCTTCTGAAATTCCCCCACAGCCTCATCGAAGATCGTTTTCACATCTGCGGCATTAGAGACATCGGCCCTGACAGCCAGGCTCCGGACTCCGAGAGCAGCTATTTCCTTCGCCGTTTCTCCGGCAATATCGGGATCCACATCAACTATAACAACATTCACACCCCGGCGCGCAAAACACTCGGCAATTGCCTTACCGATGCCCCGCCCGCTTCCGGTAATTACAGCTGTCTGGCCTTTCATCAAAAAAAACCTCCGAACCCAAATCGGCTTTAAGTTTAACAGAGCAGAATACCAATTTCAAGTACAAAATCTGCATCCGGGTAAAAATGTACAGTCTATTTCTTAGCATATCGATTTTTAATAAGTCAACCGGCAGTGGGGCAAAACAGGGCAAACAGGAAACTGACGACCGGCAAAAAAACAGGGGGAAACTCCCGCACAGGCCACCGCACGTCATATTCAACAGATGCCTGCTTTTACCTTAAAAATTATTTTGCTTCGACAAACCGGGACGCGTTTTCCAGTAATGTCCGGCAAATATCGACCTGCGCCTGTCAGCCTTCGATCAGCAGATTATCTATCAGACGCGTATTCCCTATTACAACGGCAACGGCAAGCAGACTCGGGCCGCCTGCTATTTTTTTATCTTCAAGCGTCAGCGGGTCGTATGCCCCGGCATATTGTATTTCCGAAACAAGGGGCTCTGCGCAGAGAGCGCCGTTCATATGTTTATTGACATCCGAAGGCTGAGCTCCGGCCCTCGCCATATCGGCTGCGGAGCGGAGCGTTTTATATATTGTAAGGGCGGCAACCCTTTCCGAAGGCGAAAGATAGCGGTTGCGCGAACTCATGGCAAGCCCGTCGCTTTCGCGTATGATCGGGCAGCCGACGACTTCCACATTCATGTTCAGGTCTGAGACAAAGGTCTCGATCACCCTCAGCTGCTGATAATCCTTCCTGCCGAAATAGGCCCTCGCAGGCATGACCATATTGAACAGCTTGCTCACTACAGTTGCGACTCCACTGAAATGCCCCGGACGGAACCTGCCGCAGAGCCTGCTTGTGATCCCCCCGACCTCCACGGAAGTCGCAAAGCCCTCCGGATACACCGATTCGACATCCGGCGCAAAAAGACAGGTCACCCCGGCGTCCGCAAGCTTACGCATGTCGCCGTCCAGATCCCTCGGGTACTTTCCGAAATCCTCATTCGGCCCGAACTGCGTCGGGTTAACGAAGACGCTGACCACGACTATGTCATTGTCCTTCACGGCCTGTTTTACGAGAGAGAGATGCCCGTCATGGAGCGCCCCCATTGTAGGGACAAGCCCTATCGTCCGGCCCTGCGCCGACAACCGTCCCGATGTTTCATTCATTATCCTGGGTGATTTGATCGTTTCCATAAAAATACTCTATAAAACATTTTGGGGATTAATCAAGGACTATGAAAAATTTACCCTGATCTCAGTGCAGCGGAAGCCGGATGACAAAAGCGGCCCAATGCGCGCGTCGGATTTTTTACGGCTTCAGTCTTATTGCCATAAGTCGCCCGAAGATCTCCTTTCCGTTTCGGAAATGTTATAAATTTATGACCGGTCAACAAAAATTTTCATCGTCCTCCCATTTGAGTGGATTGTTGTCGATATATTGTCGGATATTGAGCAGTTCGTTTTCATTGCGAATGACATGTTCATAATAATTGCGCTGCCATACGGGCCGGTTTAAACGGTTCAATAGGCGATTTATGTTTATCGCGGATATTGATTTCAACACCCGTATGACATCCCCTATCGTAGGGGCGCTGCTTGCTGCGCCCTTCTGTTGCCGCATCCCCACAACGGGCAGGGCAAGCCCTGCCCCTACAATGTTTATAATTCCATGTATATGATTCGGCATAATAATAAATGCGTCGAGCTCAATATTCGGATACCTGACAGGCAGGTTATTCCAGGTTGTTTGAACTATTTCACCAGCGGTATTTAAATGCATTTGATCGCCATTTATATTTCCAAACAGGCATTCCTTGTTCTGCGTACAGATGGTTACAAAATATGCCCCTGCCTGCGAATAATCATAATCCCGCAGTCGTATGGATCAACGACGCTGTATATCCGGATTGTATTTCATATTAAATTGGGACCCGGTTCATAATTATATAGGGGCAGGTCAGGCCGTGCCCCTACTTGCGCCTTTTCTTCTTCGGTTTCTCTATTGCAGGCAATATGCTTGTGTATTTGTGGCACAGCGCAAAAAGAAATGCGACGCGTTCGGCAACTGAGTTTTCCTGTCTTTACCATATCATCGCCATAAAGGCGGATAGCACATATAGCCCTGCAGCCAAAGACGCCCCTCAATGTCCTGGCCTACTGCGGGCGGAACATCAGACTGCCAGGCCCTCTCCGTTATCAGAATAGCCAGATCAAAATCATAGCTGTTAAAAGTTCTGATCTTCACCGTAATAAACCAGCCGGCCTGTCCAAGCACATTTCCGTCAATATTCCTTACAGTCTTTATCTGAGAGCGGAAAACATAGTCGTCGGCGTCCATGCCGTCCGCGGTCATAAACATGGACATGCCGCGCATACTTAATGTTTCGGTACGCTCCATAAGCGGCAACCCGTGCTCCCTCGCCAGCATGTTCTGCCATTCGATTACATCCGGACTTGAGCAGTCCGGGATTTCCATAAGCTCTGAAGGCTGCGCATGATAAGCTATTCCGGTCAGGATAAACTCATATCTCACACCAGCCTCATACCATAATCTGTTTTTCACAAAGGCTATATCAAAAAAGGTAACCGGCATGCCCGCTATTTTCGTCTCAATCTGCGCCTCCACCCCGCTCTCCCAGACTATGACCTGATTGACCGGAATGTGGTACTGGCGGCCCTCTGAAACAAACGGAAAGACGGAACTGATAAGGTTTCCTTCTTTCCTGACGCTTATAACGGAAATCAGGCCCTGGCGATGATTGGGCCAGGCAAGCATGAGCCCGATAGTCCATCCCTCCGGATGCGCGCGTGGAAATTCTTTTTCATGGCCCCCGACCCATCGTGAAGATCTTTCAATGATAGCCGGCATCTGTTTTAACATTGCCGTGTTATCCTCGAAAAAAGCGTCCCAGTGACTGCCCAATGCGTGGCGCTCATTGTCACCGCTTTCAAAGACAAAGGTCGATTCCGGCCATGTGTGCGGTTTCTTCTCTGGCTCCTCTTCCTGCTCTTCTGGAACAGGAGCTTCAAAGAAACTCTCTTTTTTAAGAAGAACGGCCTGCTCATTGTCCAGCATTACACCAACATAATCCTTGCCTACAAAGGTTACGGAGCATGGGCCATGTTTTGGATGCGACAGGTTCTGGCCGACATAAAACGCCTGCATTAAATACTCCTTTCCCGCGCTTGATAAACACGATTGAACCGAATGTTAATGAAATCTTTAGAATCAGACAGCCCGAATCATTGCACTGTATCTGCAAGAACCGCATTTCAAGTATAGAAGCCTGTTGCTACTTGTGGGCTCTTACCGAAAACTCATACATGATTTCCGTCCAGGCCGTACATTCGGAGCCATCCCATCAAAGTCATAACCTCCCTGTCCGCATTGAAATTCATTTTGAGACGAAATAAATCAGAGCCGCTATTTTCATGGATGGCCTTTTCCGGATCATTGATAATACGCCTTATGTTTGTCAGTGTATCTACTATCACATTCAAAGGTTTTTCTATCAGGGCGGAAACAAGAGCCTGCCCCTCTCTGAGTTTTGGTGGGAACGGTTGACGCCACAATTTGAAATGCATTGTTAAAAGTTCAGATACCGGTTTGTGCAGACGGTCAACCGCCCTTAATATATCCTCTTGGGAAGGGTTGACTCCCGGTGTTAACATTTCGTTACCCAGTTGCGCAGCAGCTGATTCAAAGGCGGCGATCTGCGGCCCGACAGACAGCAGAACATCAATGACTACTCTCTTTACATCCCAAGGCGGGTCAATCTGGTCTTTGCGATGTTCCAATATGCATTTTCTCTCAATACATAAAACATTGAGTTTATCCGACAGCATATAGTAATGAGCGGGTGTTGGTGTCTCAATTGGCATTGTTTTATGTGTTATTATTTTCTTAGCTCGTCAATATAAGCCCAATCCGTAGGCTTTTTATTGAATACGTTTACACCGTTCCCTATGTAATCCTTTTCCGTTTTGCGACCTTTTTTGTTATCTGTTTTTCTTCAGACTTAACCCGCCGTTCCAGTTTTTTGATATCTTCGGCAGGCGGAAGGGCTTCCGGACTGATCCCCCGATTGGTCAATACCCTGCGCACATCCAGATTATTCTTTACATGTTCCTGCGCAATTGCGGCTTCATGCCTGAGATCATCACGTTTTATATTGATATCATCGATCTCTTTTTCCGCGCCCTTAGGCATAGGGATCGTTTTCCTGACGTCAGGAAAATGATCGGCTATTGTATGCCCGGATGTTTGGCAGGCAATCTTCGCCTTGTCAATGACATTGGAAAAGTTTTCCCATTTGGTATAGCCCAGCAGCCCCATCATGTCGCGGGCAAGCCAGAACTCCTCATCGTCAATCTGATTGGCGTAATCTTCAAAGTTCTTGTGCAGCTGAATGATGATTTCACTTTTCATGCCAAGACCTCCGGATGTCCGTCATTCCTTATAAAACAACTTCGGCTTCAACTATTCAACTAATTTCGCACGTCTGCTTTTCCATCCATTCCATGGTGACAGATGCAAACTTACACCTTGCGCCTTTTCTTCTTCGGCTTCTCTATTGCAGGCAATATGCTTGTGTATTTATGGTACAGCTCAAAAATGGATGCGACGCGTTCGGCAATTGCCACGCAGGCTATTATTCCCCTGTTATTCTGATATTAATTGGGCAAACTTAATATGCGCGTCAATTATCCGCGCTGGCTCGGCCATAGACATCTTCTTGTCATTAATAATGCCTCGTTAACGCATAGCTCAAATGAAAGATTGCCGCCAAGTTATTTAGAATCGATTAACTTCTGTATTACCGGCAGTTTACGCTGCGCCAGAGTCTCCATAAGGCTTTCCTCTGTGCTGAAAAGAGAAAACGCATTCAGATTATACTCATCTAAAAGTTCCAAGACCTTTTGCCGCTCTTTAGCCGGAATGTTAAATTTCCAGCAAATATCCTGTTCCAATTCTTCTTCGCCACGACACAAGTCTGCACTGATTTTGAACGCCTCTTCATGCGGAGCATAAACCCACTTGTCTTTATCATCATCCTTCATGTGCGCGTTATTATTCTTAAGGCAAATTGTATATTCGCTCTGCTGCAGATGATGGCGTCTATGGGTCCTCACTTTAGGGCCTAACCCTTCTATGTGCGGTTTTTCTCCGTAAGACGACTTATTGCCTTGCGGGCGCTCGCAAAAAGCGTATATTGACACATCATTGCCACATGGCGTCGCCTCACGATAAGCAAAAAAAGCTGCGACATACAGAGACCTGGTCCAGTCAAGCAATGGAGATGGGAATCCATGATGGCGCAAATATATCATAAAATTGTAAGCCTTCGAATCAACAAGCTTATATACTTTACCTGTTTGAAGCCACTTATTGTATTCAGCCAACTTTATAATGTCCCATGATCTCTCAGTAAACGACTCTATCGGATATTTAATTTCTGATATCACTCGACCATAATCCTCAAGAGACATCTCGTCCTGCTTCGTATATCTTTCCAGTGATGTTTCGAGAAGCCATGCACAATCGCGCTGGCCGCGAAATAATAAAGGAGATATATAGTCGCTGTTTTTCTTCAACTGAGAATATTGCTGCTTTACAAAATCAAGGCGCTCCAGAAAGTCTTCCCAGGATGTAGCGTAAATAGTTTTCATATTTTTGCACCTCATAGTTAAAGAGCCGACATCGCGTACAGGAATGATTATTCAATAATATCAGTAACGTAATGAATCGCTCCCCTCAATTATATAACCTTGCAATACGGTTGTCCAGAAATATTTATTAATAACAGGTATTTAGGAACAAAGGGTTAGCGCAGAGAGGTCGGCGCGTGGAGTATGAAGACCAGCCCGCGCTTTTTCTACTGTCAAGAGATGAAGCAATTTCTCGTCTATGTTACTATAACTAATACATGGAGGATTACCAAAATGAACAGAGAGTTCAGCGTTGTTATTGAAAAAGATGTGGATGGGTATTTTGTAGCATCGGTGCCGACATTGAGAGGGTGCCATACACAGGCAAAGTCTCTCGATGTGCTGATGAAGAGAATCAGGGAAGCGATTGAACTCTGTCTTGAAGTGGAAGAACCGGCTGTCACTGAGTTTATCGGGGTTCAGCGCGTGGCGGTCACTGGTTGACCAATCTTCCCGTCGTCACTGGTCAGCGTCTCATTAAAGCTCTAAAGAAAATAGGGTTCGAGGTGGTTCGCACCAAAGGCAGTCACCATTTTCTCCAACATCCGGATGGCAGATGCACGGTTGTACCTGTGCATGCAGGCGAAACCACAGGCCGGGGACTTATGGCTCAAATCATGCGTGACTGCGAGATATCACCTGAAGACTTACTGAAGATCATTTAAACGAATTAGCTGCTTAACGAATAACAAAAGTTATTTATTCGCTGTTGACACCTCCGGCAAAAGCATCCTCTCACATTTACCCCTGCGCCGTTTAACTGTTATACTCATTACTTAAATGACGTTTTGCGCATTTAGTGATTAACAGTACCGGAGGCTTAAATGGCAAAGAAGATAGTGCTCGCATATTCGGGCGGTCTGGACACATCCGTTATAATCAAATGGCTGAAAGAAACATATAATGCCGAGGTTGTGGCTTTCTGCGCCGACCTCGGCCAGGGCGAAGACCTCAAGGCCGTGAAAAAGAAGGCCCTTGCCACAGGGGCAAGCAAGGCCTATGTCGTGGACCTGCGCGAGGAGTTTGTAAAAGACTACATATTCCCGATGCTGAGGGCGAACGCGATCTATGAAGGCGTGTATCTGCTCGGCACCTCCATAGCAAGACCGCTCATCGCAAAAAAGCAGATAGAGATTGCGATAAAGGAAAAAGCCGATGCCGTTGCGCACGGGGCCACAGGCAAGGGCAATGACCAGGTGCGCTTCGAGCTGAGTTTCTATGCGCTGAAGCCGGACATAAAGGTGATCGCACCCTGGCGCGAATGGACCTTCAATTCGAGAGAGTCGCTGATCGATTATGCGAAGAAGAATAACATCCCTGTCGATGTGACAAAAAAGAAACCTTACAGCACTGATATGAACATCCTCCATATCAGCTATGAAGGCGGCATCCTCGAAGACCCGTGGAACGAGCCGCCGAAAGATATGTACACAATGATCACGCCTCCGGAAAAGGCCCCTGACAAGCCGACATATATTGAAATAGAATATCTTGACGGCAATCCGGTGAAGCTGAACGGAAAGGCCATGTCGCCCTTCAGGCTCTTTGCAGCTCTCAACAAGATCGCAGGCGCAAACGGCATAGGCAGGGTAGATCTGGTGGAAAACCGTTTCGTGGGCATGAAATCAAGGGGCGTTTACGAAACCCCTGCCGGGACAACGCTGCATGTCGCTCACAGGGCCGTGGAATCGCTCACTCTCGACAGGGAAGTCCTGCATCTGCGCGATTCTCTTATTCCCCAATATGCGGAACTCGTTTATAACGGCTTCTGGTTTGCGCCGGAGAGGGAGATACTCCAGTCCACAATGGATGCGATCCAGAAGGATGTGACCGGCACGGCACGGCTGAAGCTCTACAAGGGCAACTGCTTTGTCGCAGGCAGGAAATCGCCGAAGTCGCTCTACTATCAGGAACTCGCGACCTTTGAAGCGGACAAAATCTATAACCAGAGGGATGCGGAAGGGTTTATCAAACTCAATGCCCTGCGCCTGAAGGTGAGGAACCTGCTGAGGGGCAAATAATAGTATTATTTCATTATTAACAATAGCAGGACGGCGGCAGGCTGAAATCAGGCTGTCGCCGTCTGATGAAAACCAGGGCCTATGAATACCATTAAAGATTATGAAGACCTCCGGGGTTGGCTCGCCCTCTCGTTTGCCGAAGACATCGGCCCCATCACGGCAAAAAAACTGCTCGCAGCCTTCCATTCACCGCAGGATATATTCAGGGCGTCTCTAAGGGAATTACAGCAGGTGGGAGATATAAAGGATTCCAGGGCAAGGGCCATCCGTGAATTCTCATCATGGGACCTCGTAGACAATGAGATCGAAAAGATGGAGGAAGCCGGCGTCACGGCTCTTACATTCGGCGACAGGGAATATCCCGAGTCCCTGAGGCAGATTGATGACACCCCTATACTACTTTATATGAAGGGCCGGATCATAGACTCGGACAAATATGCGGTGGGCATTGTCGGCTCCAGACACATGAGCCTTTATGGAAAAGAGATTGCCATGAACTTTGCCTCTGAACTCGCCTCAAAAGGCATAACAGTTGTAAGCGGTATGGCGCGCGGCATCGACACCACCGCTCACAAGGGCGCCTTAAAGGCCGGGGGCCGAAGCATTGCGGTCCTCGGGTGCGGGATAGACACCGTATACCCTCCCGAAAACGAACAACTTATGGAGCAGATGTCCCAAAAAGGCGCGGTGATCAGCGAGTTTCCGCTCGGGACCCCGCCGATACGCGAAAACTTCCCCAAAAGGAACAGGCTGATCAGCGGCCTCTCTCTTGGGGTATTGATAGTCGAGGCAGCGGCAGGCAGCGGCTCGCTCATAACCGCCTCATATGCCCTTGAACAGGGCAAGGACATCTTTGCGGTGCCCGGGGGCATCACCTCTATAAACTCGGTCGGGTCGAACGCCCTCATAAAAAAGGGGGCCAAGCTGGTCCAGAATGTGGACGACATCATTGTCGAACTTGCGCCGTTGTTAAAGGGATTGATGAAGGCCGGTAGGCATAGGGAAGCTCCGGATTTGCCGGTCAATCTGCCGGGACTTGAAATAAATAGTGAAGAAAAGGCAATATGTACTGCTCTGTGTAGCGAACCGCGCCATATTGACGTGCTCTCCAGGGAGACAGGGATGGCCCCGCAGAAATTACTTGGTATAATGCTCGGGCTCGAGCTGAAGGGAATCGTCGGACAGGCGGAAGGAAAAAGATTCTATATATTGTAAAAGACAGGCCAATTGCTGCCGCACGCGAGTACGCGGCCATCAGTAAGCAGTCTATTCAGGACAACCCTGCTTTTGGTTCGATCATTTGGCTGGAGAAGAGCTCCGCCGTCCCGCTTGCTCACTGTGCGCATAAGCAGTATAATTTGCAGTATCGGCCTGTTGGTGTAAGGAGAGACTATGGCAAGAAGACTTATGGGCCTGCTGAGGACGCTGGCCAAAGAGATTATTGAGAAGGGTTATAATGAGGATGATTCGCTGGCAAAGATAAATTCGATCGACATTGATTTTATAACAGTCAAAGAGGAACTTCGGGAACTGGAACTGTCGAGACATATGGATGAATCCGAAATCGACACCATAAAGGCGCTTCTCGTTTATATACTGATGAGGGATTCGGACCTCGATGTCGAAGATATATATGCGTTCATCTTCGGCAGGGGAAGACAGATTACCTGGAATTAGGAGGAGTCTTTTGAAATCGCTCGTTATAGTCGAATCGCCCGCAAAGGCGAAGACCATCAACAAGATACTCGGCAGCGACTTTGAGGTCAAGGCCTCTGTCGGCCATGTAAAAGACCTGCCTGCCGATGAAATCGGCGTCAATGTCAAGAAAAACTTCACTCCCACCTATATTGTTATTCCGGGCAAGGAAAAGATCATTAAAGAACTGAAAAAGGACGCGAAGAAGGCGGACAAAATATACATAGCCACCGACCCTGACCGTGAAGGAGAGGCCATTGCGGCGCATATTGCCGAAGAGGTGCGGGACGCAAAGAATGCGGACAGGATATTCCGGGTCGCGTTCCATGAAATAACCGCAAAGTCCGTAAAAGAGGCGATAAACAACCCCGGCGAAATCAATATCGATCTCGTCAATGCGCAGCAGGCAAGGAGGATACTCGACAGGCTGGTGGGCTACAACCTCAGCCCGTTTCTCTGGAAAAAGGTGCGCAGGGGCCTGAGCGCAGGCCGTGTGCAGTCGGTGGCGGTGCGCCTTATTGTCGAACGCGAGCGCGAGATCGGCGCCTTCAACAAGGAAGAATACTGGACCGTAGAGGCGACCCTCCTGGCTGCCGACCATCCGGAGGCGCCGTTTATTGCGCGCCTTTATAAATACCGCGATTCTCTCGTTATAGACCGGGACGGGGCTGAAGGCAACAAATTCCTGATCACAAACCAGGAGAAGGCCGGACAGGTAACATCCGATATCGAAGGCAGGGAGCTCTTCCTTGCAAAAATAGACAGGAAGCTGAAAAAACGGTCTCCAGCCCCCCCGTTTATCACAAGTTCCATCCAGCAGGAAGCGGCGCGCAGGCTCCGTTTTCCTGCAAAAAAGACGATGATGATCGCCCAGCAGCTGTATGAGGGCATCGAACTCGGGGCTGAGGGCGCGGTCGGACTTATCAGCTATATGAGGACCGACTCTTTCAGGATCGCTGATGAGGCGCAGAAATGGGCGCAGGAATTTATCCTCCAAAAATTCGGCGGGGATTATCTGCCCGAAAAGCCGCCCGTATATAAAAGCAAACGCTCCGTACAGGACGCGCATGAGGCCATAAGGCCCACATACAGTGAAAGGACGCCTGAATCCGTAAAGGCCTTTTTGAACAAGGACCAGTTCAACCTATATTCGCTTATATGGAACCGCTTTATCGCAAGCCAGATGAACCCGGCGCAGCTCGAACAGACCACCTTTATAATAGAGGTGAGGGACAAATCCGGCGAAAATCAGGGTTCTGAATTCAGGACATCGGGCACAGTGATCAAATTCCCGGGCTTTACGGCTCTGTATACTGAGAGCAGGGAAGATATAGAAGAAGAGGAAGGCGGCCTTTTACCGGCCCTGACCGAAGGCTGTATACTCAACAAAAAAGAGATCAGGCCCGTCCAGCACTTTACCCAGCCGCCGCCGCGCTACAGCGAGGCGACCCTTGTAAAGACCCTCGAAGAAAAAGGCATCGGCAGGCCGAGCACATACGCCTCAATACTTTCGACCATACAGGACCGCAAATACGCGCAGAAGATAGAAAACCGCTTTGCGCCTACGGAACTCGGGGTGGTTGTGAACGACCTGCTTGTAGAAAAGTTCCCCGAGCTGATGGATTTCAGTTTTACCGCCGGCATGGAGAACGAACTCGACGAGATAGAACAGGCCAACAGGGACTGGGTCACCGTGCTGAAGGATTTCTATATTCCGTTCGATATGGATCTGAAGGCGGCGGCCAAGGACAAGGAAAGGGTCAAGCCCGAAGACATCCCGACCGACATTGTCTGCGAAAAGTGCGGGAAGCCCATGATCATCAAATGGGGCAGGCACGGCAGGTTCCTCGCCTGCGAAGGGTACCCCGAATGCAAAAACACCCGCCCGCTCGGGGACGACATGAAACCCCAGACGGTCGAAGAAATATTCACCGGCGAGAACTGCGAAAAATGCGGGGCTCCCATGATCATGAAGACAGGCCGCTTCGGCAAATTTGTAGCCTGTTCCAAATACCCCGAATGCAAAAACACCAAGCCGGTATCCACCGGCGTTAAATGCCCTCTCGACGGCGGCGACATTGTCGAGAGAAAATCAAAGCGCGGGAAACCCTTCTGGAGCTGCAACAATTATCCGAACTGCACCTTTGCGCTGTGGTACAAGCCGGTGCCGGCTGAATGTCCCAAATGCGGGGAGCCTTTCCTGCTCGAAAAACGCAATAAGGCGGGCGCCGTCTTCCATGTCTGCTCTCACAAGGAGTGCGGCTACAAGGAAGAGATAAAACCGGCCGAATAGCGTCCCTGTCCGGACAGGACAGGCTGCGGAGGTTATGACGGCAAAGAAACCCTTTACCATCGGGATTGGCGGCTCCCACAGCTCCATAGGCAAAACCACTCTTGCCGCCGCCCTTGTCGGATACCTTTCATCCGGCGGCAGATGCCGCCTTTTCGCTAATAATCCAAAAATCGGCGCGATCAAATACACAAGGGAAGAAAATTACTCCTCTCTTGCGGATGACGAGACAATACCCGGCGCGAAAGGCAAGGACACGGCGCGTTTCGGAGAGGCAGGGGCTTCAAGGGTAATATGGAAAAAGTCGCCTGCTGCGGATATCGGTGAGGTAATGCCGCGGGCGATGGATCGCATGTCCGGGCTTGACGCCGTCATCATCGAAGGCAACAGCGCCGTTGAGTTTGCGAAACCCGATATTGTAATATTCATTACCGGTGGGACTGATGAAGAAACTAAGCCTTCCGCCGAAAGAGTTGCCCGGCTTGCCGATATAACGATAGAAAAGTCCGATTGTTCCGGGCATAGCGCAGTTGCGACTGTTATGAAGCGACTTCCTTCCGCTGTGAGTGGAGAAGAGACGGAGGTCATAATAAGACTTATGGAAGAGATCGCAGAAAAAAAAGAGATTGTCCGGCTGTTGACCCAACGGGCCGAAGAAGGCGGGATCACCTGCAGCGCGGCCAGAAAGATAGCCGAAGAACTCAATGTCCCATACAATAAAGTCGGCGGCGCAGCAAACGAACTTAAGATCAGGATCAGAGCCTGCGAACTCGGTTGTTTCTGATGGGTATTATTTTTTTTGAGCTTGCCCTGACAGGATATTTTATTGCAGCCGTAATCAGCGTTATCGACCTTTGCCGGAGCAGAAGCGAGTCCGCAAAATTAACGATATGGCTTATGGCGGCCGGGTTTGCGCTTCATACGGCGGCGATTGTCTCCAGATACGCCTGCGGAGGTTATCTCCCCACAATGACCCTGCACGAGGCGGCTTCCCTATTTGCCTGGTGTATATCGCTGATATTCTTTCTCCTTATAGCCGGATACAGGATCAGGGTATTCGTCTTTGTCTCCTTCATTGCGCCGATTGTTTTTCTTGTCATGTCCGGAGCCGCATTCATGTCGAGAGCCGCAGCCGCGCCCGATACTGTCCTGCAAAACCCGTGGCTATTGACACATGCCGTTTGCGCCTTCACAGGCATAGCCGCATTTGCGGTCGCAGCAGGGACAGGAATCATGTATCTCGTCCAGCATTACGCCCTCAAGACAAAACGCATAGTTGCGCTCTCCCGATGTCTCCCCGGACTGCAGGTCATCGATGAAATCAACCACAGGCTTGTCACCTTGGGATTCGCGCTTTTCACAGCCGCGCTCATTACCGGCGCCCTCCGGGCGGCAGGCATGGAGGAAGGCTTCTGGAAACACGATCCAAAGACCCTATGGTCTCTTGTGACCTGGCTGATATACGCCCTCTGCTTCCTTCTCAGGCACATCTCGGGATGGAAGCAAAGACGCGCGGCCATACTGTCCATTATAGGATTCGCAGCCGTATTGTTCACCTTTTTCGGCGTCAATCTGCTGCTGAATACCCTGCACCCGTTTAAATGAGCGGCATAATCGCCATCGGACTGAATCACAGGATCGCGCCGCTGGGCGTCAGAGAGAGGCTCGCCTTTGACAACCATATGCTGAAGGACGCCCTGGCCGGGCTCAAAAAGATGCCTTCGGTCAATGAATGCGCCCTGCTCTCAACCTGCAACAGGGTCGAGATTTACGCAGCTGTCGCGGACGAGGCAAGCGCCCCGGAGGAGATAATCCGTTTCGTATCGTCATTTCACCATCTCCCCGCAGCCGAATTCCGCAGTATGTTATATGTCCATCATGATGAGGACGCCGTGCGCCATATCATGCGGGTTGCGTCAAGCCTTGATTCTATGATATTGGGAGAGCCCCAGATACTCGGCCAGTTCAAGGACGCGTTCGATACCGCGCTTTCATGCGGGGCTACGGGCCTTATCCTGAATCGCCTGATGAAAAAGGCGATCTCGATTGCAAAAAGGGTGAGGACTGAAACGAAGATTGCGGAGGATGCGGTATCCATAAGTTATGCGGCAGTGGAACTCTCAAAAAAAATATTCGGCGGTCTCGAATCCAAATCGGTTATGCTGCTGGGCGCCGGAGAGATGGCCGAACTTGCGGCGCGGCATCTGATAAACGCCGGGGTCAAAGACATAAAGATCGCAAACCGCACATACTCGCGCGGCTGCAAAATAGCCGCCGATATCCGCGGGACAACGGTCAGGTTCGAAGACATAAAAAAAGAACTGGCCGCTGTGGACATACTGATATGCTCCACAAACGCCGGGTCTTATGTCCTGTCAAAAGGTACGATGGCGCAGATAATGAAAGAGCGGAGATTCAGGCCCGTCTTCATCATAGACATCTCAGTCCCACGGAACATCGATCCGGAGACAAACAGCATAGACAACGTATATCTTTATAATATCGATGATCTATACCGGGTGGTAGGCTCAAACATGAATTCGAGAAAGCTGGAGGCCGCAGCAGCTGAAGAGATTGTAGCCAACGGGGTAGAAAGCTTCGGCTGCTGGCTTTCCTCTCTCGAATCGGTACCTGTTGTCATAGCGCTCAGACAAAAGGCCGAAGAGATTAAAAATGATGAGCTGGCCAAATTCAGGAGGAGATTCCCCGGCCTCGACAACGTGACCTTTGCAGCCGTAGGACAGCTCGCCTGCTCGATAACAAACAAACTGACTCATGACCCTACGGTTGCAATAAAAGACGATTCTGAAAACAGGGAGCTGATGGCTTACATAGCGAGAAAATTATACGGCCTGGACGAAAACAGCGATGAATAGGGACATAATCATAGGCACAAGGGGCAGCGCTCTCGCCATGCGGCAGGCCGGGCTGGTAAAGGCTTTACTGGAAAAGTTGCATCCTGCCGCGCAGGTATCCCTGAAGATAATAAAGACCTCGGGAGACGGGCTTATCGATGTTCCGCTCGCCGGGGCCGGCGGCAAGGGCCTGTTTGTCAAGGAGCTTGAAGACTCCCTCCTGAAAGGGCAAACTCATATCGCCGTACACAGCATGAAGGATGTGCCGGCTGAATTGCCTGCAGGCCTGCACATATCCGCAATCCTCACAAGGGAAGATCCGGGGGACGTTTTGGTTGCGCCTGCCGGCAATCGGGGTTGCAGTTTCAAAACCCTTTCTGAAGGCTCTGTAATCGGGACGAGCAGTCTCAGGCGCTTATGCCAGTTGCTGAATATACGGCCCGACCTGAGGATTGCGGGGCTGCGCGGCAATATCGACACGCGCCTCAAAAAACTGGATGAAGGGCGGTTCGACGCCATCATACTGGCGGCCGCAGGCCTGAAGAGACTCGGCCTTGAGGAGAGGATTACGGAACTCCTCTCTTTCGGAATATGCCTGCCTGCAATAGCCCAGGGGGCCATCGGGATAGAATGTAAAACGTATGATGAGATCAATGAGCTGCTTGCTCCTCTCAATGATCATGATACGGCCCTGTGCGTAAAGGCTGAAAGAAAATTCCTGAAGGCCCTCGGCGGAGGCTGTCAGGCGCCAGTTGCAGCCAATGCGCGGCTGATAAAAGAGAGCGGAAGCGCGGAAACGCGGAATATGGGAGGAACTATAAGAAAGATGAGTTGCAGGGAAGAAAAACAGAAGGCGGAAGAAAGACCGGCAATATTGATCATGGACGGGCTGGTGGGGAATCCTTCCGGCTCTATAATAATCAGGGACAGTGTCAAAGGGAGCCCTGCGGACGCTGAATCGCTCGGAGCCGCCCTGGCTGAAAAGCTGCTCAATCTCGGGGCCGGGGAGATACTGGATGAGATATACGGCGGGGGCAGGGCATAATGAAGGACAATCAAAACAACAAACCACTGGCAGGCCATTTAATCCTCGTGACCCGCAGCGATATATCCGGATACAGGCGACTTGAAGACCTCGGAGCCGCGTTATACTCATACCCTACTATCAGGACCGTTCCGCCTGAAGACTATTCGGGACTCGACGCCTCGATAGAAACCGTAAAAACCTATCACTGGATCGTCTTTACAAGCGCAAACGGCGTCATGAGCTTTATGTCCAGGCTTGCCGAAAAGGGTAAAGGCCCCGCTGCGCTGGAAGGACTGAAGATATGCGCCATAGGCCCGAAAACCGCGGAGGCTGCAGCCGGATATAAACTGGATGTAACGCTGATGCCTGATGAATTCAATGCCGACGGGCTTATCACCGCATTTATACAGTACGCCAAATCGATACAGGATGCGCGTTATAAAACCTCGAACCTTGAGGGCCTGCGTATACTGCTGCCCCGCGCCGAAAATGCGGGGGACACCTTTCCCGACAGGATCACCGAACTGGGCGGCGAGATCGATTGTCCCACCGCCTACTGCTCCGAGAACCCGGCCGGATACGATGCGGAGTTGTACGGATTGTTGAAGGCCGGCAAAATAACCGTCGCAACCTTTACCAGCGCGGCGACCTTCCATAATTTCGTGGAGGCCATGGGGGATGAAGCGGTCGATTTGTTGCGCACTGCGAACATCGCGGTCCTGGGAACCGTAACGGCAAGGGCCGTAGAGGCTGCCGGACTGAAAACGGCAATAATACCTGAAAAGGCGACGATTGAATCTCTTGTCGATGAAATTGCCCGGTTTGCAACCGGAATGCAGTAGCAAACGGTAACAGGCGCTAAAAAACGACAAGTCTCTCTGCTGAACCTTGAAAAATGATTCCGGTAAGGATATAATTGTCGCATGGGGTGATATCCTTAATATCCGTTAAAGATAAACTCTGTAATCCACCCCTGTCGGAGGCGGGCTGTTCATCTCCAAACGCCCGGGCTTATAGATTCTCTAGAATGGTGCCAACGCCTGTTGAGCCGTCCCGCTGGGCCGGCATCAACGCAGAACAAAAGTGAGGCGGCAAACATTCCAGAGTGTAAATAAGTTACAAGGAGAATACGGGTGAACAAGTCATTCGGCATTTGCCTCGGCGCAAGCGCCATCAGCATAGCAGAGCGTTGCGGAGACACAATAATATATTCACGCATTCAGCATGACGGTAAGGTTGCGCCCCTTTTTCAGGATTTTTTGAAAGGCATCCTTCCCGCCACCGTCGGGATTACGGGCCGCAAATTCAGAAATCATCTCGATATCGAGACGGTTTCCGAGCCCGAGGCGGTCGAACTCGCCTATGAAAATATCAGCCGGTCTTTGCCTGATATCGACTGTATCGTATCAGCGGGCGGAGAGACCTTTCTTGTCTATGTCCTCAACAGCAGGGGAAAGATCAAAAAGGTGCGCGCAGGCAATAAATGCGCGGCAGGCACAGGCGAGTTTTTCATGCAACAGTTGCAGCGGATGGAGCTTGACCTTGACGGGATGGCCGAGATTGTTTCCGCCGCCGCGCCATATCCGATGGCGTCCCGCTGTTCGGTTTTCTGCAAAAGCGACTGCACACATGCCCTGAACAAGGGCGCCGGCAAGGGCAATATTGCAGCCGGACTTTGCAAGATGATTGCCGGTAAGGTGATCGAACTCCTCAAGATGACCGGCGCGCGCCGGATCGCGTTGGTGGGAGGGGTCAGCAATAATTCCCTGGTAATCGACTATATAAGGGAAGTTTATCCCGACACCTTTGTGCCTGCAGGCGCCGACTGCTTCGAGGCCATGGGCGCGCTCCTCTGGGCCGAGCAGAAGAATCTGCGTCTCGAACCCCGGACGGACATCATCAAAAAGAAGTTCAGCTCTTTTCCGACACTGCCAAGCCTCGAAAGCGGCGCAAGCAAGGTATCGTTCAAACACGCCTCCCGGGGGGCTTTTGCCGCAGGGGAATACATCCTCGGGCTCGATGTGGGCAGCACCACAACCAAGGCAATACTAATGCGGCGCGACACAAAGGCCATTACCGCAAGCTGCTACCTTCGCACCAACGGCGATCCTGTCGGGGCAAGCAGGGAGTGTTACCGCGAGATCTTCGCCCAAATTCCGGCCATTGAAAAAATCGGGATAGTCGGATTGGGGGTCACGGGCAGCGGACGCCAGATTGCAGGCCTGCATGCCCTGACAAAGGGCGTGATAAACGAGATTGTCGCCCACGCAGCTGCCGCAATCCATTTCGATCCCGGGGTTGAAACGATCTTCGAGATCGGAGGCCAGGACGCCAAATACACATACATAACCAACCGCGTGGCCGGCGACTATGCAATGAACGAGGCATGTTCGGCAGGAACAGGCTCTTTTCTTGAAGAGGCCTGCAGCGAATCTCTGGGTATCAGCACACTCGATATAGCCGACAAGGCGTTTACCGCAGTTGCTCCTCTGGATTTCAATGACCAATGCGCCGCCTTCATCAGCAGCGACATAAAGACTGCGGTCCAGGAGCAGGCGCCCAGGGCCGACATCGTTGCCGGACTGGTCTATTCCGTTTGTCAGAACTATCTGAACAGGGTAAAGGGAAACCGTCCTGTAGGCAAAAAGATATTCATGCAGGGCGGCGTCTGTTACAACCGCGCCGTGCCTGTTGCCATGGCCAACCTCTGCGGACAGGAGATTATCGTGCCTCCCGAACCAGGCCTGATGGGGGCATTCGGCGCAGCCCTCGAAATTCACAGAAAGATCGATCAGGGCCTTCTCAAGAGGCAGGGCTTCGACCTCTATGAATTGATAAACCGCACGGTCGAATATCGCGAACCCTTTATATGCCCCGGCGGCAGGGACGGTTGCGACCGCAAGTGCGGCATTGCGCGTATCGCGATAGAAGACAAGACCTATCCCTTCGGCGGGGCCTGCGATCTCTATTACAGTCAGCGGCGCGCAGGCGCGGCCGTCAATGCAAGCCTCGATCTTGTAAAGATCCGGGAGGAGATGGTATTCGGCTCCTATGCGCCGGTTGGTCGGGTAAAAGGCGAAATCACGGTCGGTATACCGGCCTCTTTGTACTGCAATACCTTCTATCCCCTGTACGCCCACTTTTTTGCCAATCTCGGGGTAAATACAGTCCTGGGCTCCGAGGCTGATCCTGTCGGGATGGAATCCGCCGGCGCTCCATTCTGTTTCCCGATGATCGTCAGCCACGGCCTCGTCAAGAGCCTGCTTGACCGCAAGGTCGACTTTGTCTTTATTCCCCATGTAAAGACTTCGGCGCTCCAGGCAGTCGAAGACGCGACAAGCTGCACATGTCCCTTTGTTCAGGCCGAGCCCTATTGCCTGAAAGCCGCTTTTCACGACGACCTGGCCTCACGCCTGCTGACGGCTGTGCTCAACTTCAATGACCCGGCAGAACTCTCCCATTCCTTCGCGGAGATCGGAATACGCCTCGGCCGACCCCGGAGAAAAAGCGTTGCAGCCTTTGAAGCCGCATGGGAGGTACTGCAGAAAATGGTCCGCGAGATGAAAGAGCACGGCCGCAGATTTCTCGCCGGCCTGAAACCTGAGGAGACGGCGATAATCCTCTTCGGACGCCCCTATAATGCCTTCAGCAGTCTCGGCAATATGGGCATTCCGCATAAATTCACCAGTCGGGGCTACAAGGTAATCCCCTATGATTTTCTGCCTGTTGAAGATGTTGACGGCGACGGGCTTGAGCGTATGTACTGGACCTCCGGGCAGGGCATCCTCAGGGCTGCCCGCTTTATTATCGGGACCCGCAACCTGTTCGGGGCATATCTTACTAATTTCAGTTGCGGACCCGATTCATTTATAACCGGTTATTTCAGGCAGATAATGGGCCAGCGGCCTTCACTCACACTCGAGATGGACGCCCATACCGCGGACGCCGGGGTGGATACCCGCATCGAGGCCTTTCTTGATGTAATACGCGGGTATCGTGAATTGAACCTGCCGCTTCCCCAAAAAGACGATTTTATCGCAGCCAGGGTCGTCATGAAAAACGGTTCGGCCTTTGTCCGCACCGGAGACGGGCGCGAATACCGTCTTACCGATCCTGAGGTCTATGTCGTTGCGCCTTCAATGGGAGACACCTCTTCCAGGGCCCTGGTAGCGGCGCTGCGCTATATGGGGATCAATGCCGAAGCTGTTGAGCCTCCGGGCAGGGAGGAACTGAACCTCTGCAAGGGAGAGGCAACATGTAAAGAATGCCTCCCCCTGTTGCTTACCAGCGGCTCTTTTATGAAGCATCTGCGGGACCGATATGATAAAAACAGGGTAATGGTCTATTTTATGCCCACTGCCGACGGCCCCTGCCGTTTCGGACAGTACAATGTATTCCTCGAAAATTATATACGCAGAAACCGCCTCGAAAATGTGGCCCTGTTCAATCTTTCGAGTGAAAACGGTTATGCCGGGATGTCGTCCTCCTTTGTGCGCCGCGCCTGGCTGGCCGTAAATATCAGCGACGGCCTCGATGATCTTGAATCCGGCATTCTCGCCATTGCCGAAGACCGGACAGCCGCGCTTGAGGCGTTCGGGAGGGCCAGGGAAAGGATACTCGAAAGCCTCGCGCGGGACAACCATTCCGAATTAATGAACATAATGGAAAAAGAGATGCGTTTGCTGGCGAAGTTGGAAAGAAAGCGCGACATCCGGGACTGTGTCAGGGTCAACCTGTCGGGCGAAATATATGTCAGGCGCGACGCCTTCTCGCGTCAATATGTCATACAGCTGCTTTCGGACCGCGGTGTGCTCGTCAGAATTGCCCCTTTGAGCGAGTGGATATACTACAGCGAATATCTGGTGCGGCACGACCTCTCAAGCCGGGCCTCCATGAGCGCAAAGTTCCTGTCCATGCTTAAACACCTTTTTATGCGGAGGTATGAAGCCGATATCCAGAAACGGCTGGCCCTTTCGGAATTTTATGAGCCGTATCAGGTGGACATGGACTATCTCATGAAAAAAGGCGCTTCCCTGATAAATCCGGAATTGACCGGAGAGGCGATCCTAACGGTAAGTTCAACACTTTCCGAAGTAGGAGACGAAACTCATGGGGTCATTAGTATAGGACCTTTCGGCTGTATGCCCTGCAGGATCGCCGAATCGATCCTGACTTGCAGGCTGTCGGATGAAAAAGCCGGATTTTCCCGACATCACAGCGCCTTCTGGCAGCGCAACAGCGATGAATTCCCGCTCCCCTTCCTCGCTATAGAAAGCGACGGCAACCCGTTATCCCAGGTAGTGGAGGCGCGCATAGAGAGCTTTATACTGGCGGCCCAGCGTCTGAAGGAAGGGCTGAAAACAGGGGCGTCGCCTGCCGGACCGGAGCCTACTCAAGCTCGTATAACTTGATCTTTTCGAGCAGGGTCTTGTAGCTGATACGGAGCATCTCTCCGGCCTTCGTTTTATTTCCGCCGGCCCGCTGCAGCGCCTGCGTAATCTTCAACTTCTCGACCTCTTTCACAGCGTCCTTCAGCGAATATGAAACCGGCCCGTCATCATGCTCATGGGACTGGTCGTTCAGCAGCCGCTCAATCACCCGGCGATCAATGAAGCCGTCCGGCGTCGTAAGCGCGGCCTTTCTCATCACATTTTTCAGCTCCCTGATATTGCCCGGCCATTTATAATTCATGAGCGGTTCGACGGCGTCATCGGGTATGTCCCATATCTGCCTGTTCATCTCCAGCCCCGCCTCCCTTGCGAACCTTCTGGAGAATGACGGTATGTCCTCAGCGCGCTCGCGCAGCGGAGGCACAGTGATAATATACTCTCCCAGGCGGTAAAAGAGATCTTCCCTGAATTCCTTTTTCCTGACGCACTGTCTTATGTCCTTGTTGGTCGCGGCAAGTATCCTGACATCTATATCCACCGGCGAGGTGGCGCCGAGCGGATATATGCGCCGTTCATCCAGGGCGCTCAGCAACTTGCCCTGGATATGCAGGGGTATGTTCTCGATCTCATCTATAAATATGGTGCCCTGATGCGCGCTTTCGAAATATCCCGTCTTGTTCTTCTCCGCGCCGGTAAAGGCCCCGCGTCTGTATCCGAACAATTCGCTTTCGAAAAGCGAGTCCGGGATCAGGCCCATGTCGACCCTTATAAAAGGACGCTTGGCCCTGTTGCTGACGGCATGAACAGCGGCTGCAATAAACGATTTCCCGGTGCCCGTCTCACCCTGAATAATTACGGACATATTCGTGCTCGCCAGCTGCGACACGCTGTCTATGACATTCTTCATTGCAGCGCTCTTCCCGAGTCTTGCTTCAAGGGAGGCCTCAAAGGCCATGCTATAGCGGCCTATCTCCGCATCAAGCTGCCTCCTCTCAACAGCGCGCTTGAGGGTTATTATCAGCTTTTCGTAATCAGGCGGCTTGAGGGTGAAGTCATAGGCGCCCTTCTTTATCGCGGCGACGGCTGTGGGGATATCCCCGTAGCCGGTCATGATAATCACGGGCAGCCGGGGATCTTCTGCGACAATCTGTTCAAGGACCTTTATGCCGTCCTTCCCCGGCATCCTCAGATCGAGCAGCACTGCGTCCGGATTGTATCTTTGAACAGCTCCAATCGCATCATGCCCATCCCGCTCGGCGACGACCTCGAACCCCTCATCCGAAAGCACACTGCCCACAACCGCCCTTATATCGGCCTCATCGTCTATAAGCAATATCTTTTGCATGCAAAATTCCTCCCTGCTATTTTAGCTCCGGTCATTCTTTTTCAAAAATCGGCAGATATATCCTGAACTCCGCGCCCATGCCTTCTTCAGAAAACACAAATATGGCGCCCTCATGCTCCTCGATAATTCCATACACTATCGAAAGTCCGAGCCCGGAGCCCCTGCCGACATCCTTTGTCGTGTAGAAAGGCTCGAATATCCTCTCCTTTACATCTTCGGTAATTCCCCCGCCGCTGTCCCTGACCGAAACTACCGCGTACCATCCCGGAGCTGGCAACACCGCCGCCTCTGCATCGTCGACATCAACCATCTTCAGATCGGAGCTGATGGTCAGTGTACCGCCGTCCGGCATCGCATCACGCGCATTTACGGCAAGGTTCATCAGAGCCTGCTCTATCTGAAACCCGTCGGCCGTTATTACCAGAGGACTCCTGAATATTCTCTGCGAGCATTCTATATGGTCGCCGAGCACCGTGGATATCATAGGCATCAGATTGCCGATAGTAGAGTTGATTTCGACCGGCATGCGCCTCTGCGCCTGCCCCCGGCTGAACACCAGCAGGCCCTGTATGAGTACCCTTGCCCTCGACACCGAATTGTCCATGTGATAAAGATATTTGCTCATCGGATTCTCCCGGTCTATCTTCTTCCTGAGCGCAAACATTGAGCCCTCTATTGTTGTGAGAATATTGTTGAAGTCGTGCGCAATACCCCTGGCGAGTGTGCCTACAGCCTCCATCTTTTCCGCATGCCTCAGCCGCTGTTCAAGGTCCCTCGCCTCCTGCTCCCGTTTTTTAAGATTATCGGCCATTTCATTGAACGCGACCGCCAGGCTGCCGATCTCGTCTTTGGACTCGATGGATATTTTTTCGATTTCCTTGCCCTCTCCGAGCAACTTCACTTCGTAAGTAAGCTGTTTGAGCGGCCGCAACGAGCTTTCAAGGGCGTAAAAAAGCATCATCGCCCCGATAAGCAGAAGAAGGCATCCGATGGCGATATTCCTGATCAGGATCGAAATCGTCCTCTCTGTAATAGATGAGGTGTCGAACAACACCCTTACGCTCCCGATCACCCTACCCCTGCCTGCCGCAGCAGACTCGGAGAAAAAAATCGATTCCTCGCTCCCAGCGGCGCTTTCCAGAATGACGGGCTCGACAATTTCGATCCAGCCGTCAAGGGTGACTATGGAGCTCACAGGCTCCCGGGACGCGCTGTACTGAACAACAGCGCCTGATGAAGCATATTCGGGCTTCACCTTTTTGATCAGCTCCCTGCCGTCACTCGAAAAGACGGACACGGCCATCGTCTCCGGCTGTCCCATTACACCGCTTATGGCCTCATTCAGCTGTTCCCTGCTTTCGGCAAATACCCCTATGCGGACATTGTCCGCAAGCAGGGCCGTCAGGGTGCGACTCTTGTTGATCAGATCGTCACGCACACGCGTCGCCTCCGAATAGACGGCCAGCGCCGTAAAAACAACAGCCCCGGCCATGATAAAGGCAAAGAAAATCCGGAACATCCTTAACGAAATGGATTCCGTATCCATGAGCTTCAGGGTAAGCCCTCTGATTTTGGCGATTATCGCTCTCACTATTCCACCTTTATACTCTTTCTGAGAACACTGTCCCTGACATTGACCCCCAGTTTCCTTGCAATAGTCATATTGATGATCATTATACTCTTCTTCGAATAGTTATATATCTGTCTATGCCCGGTCTTGCCCGCAAAATGCGCCCTCGCCATCTCTCCGGTCTGGACCCCAAGGGTATGCGGACCAACGGTAATCGCGGCAAGGGCGCCCATGCGAACATATTTCTCTGAAAAGGCGATTACAGGGATGGAATTTCGGAATGAGAACATAAGCATGACATTGACCATCTCCGGAGTTGTGACCGTCATGTCCGGCAGCATCAGCAGGGCATCCACCTTGTCCTTCATATCTTCAAGCATACGGGGCGCGTCTCCCGAGCTGCGGACCTTCTTTGCTATGACCTGGACGGAATGGGAATGGAAACTCCTGACAAGCCGATCAACAAAAGGCCCCGTATTATCAGGGTCATAAATCAACCCGACACGTTTCACATGAGGCAATATCTGCAATATGCCTTCAGCATGCCTCTCAGGCGAGACAAGCATGTTCACCCCTGAGATGTTCTGGGCCGAATGAAAGGCTTGAGGCAGGGAAGCTCCCATAGTATAAAAAATGGGTATGGACCCAAGGGACTGCAGTCTCATGAGGGCCGCAGTCCCGACTGCCAGGACCCCGTCCGGCCTCAGACTGCGTATATGGGCCGCCACATCAGGGCTGTCGGGCGATAATGTAATGATCTCCCTCAGTACACATCCGCAACTCTCTTCAAAGCCCTCTACCGCGTCGGCAAACGGCTTGATCTCAGCCCCCTGGACGACGATGACCTCGCGCTGAGCGGCGTCACACAATGACAATCGGCATAAAATCGCCAGAACGGCAAATATCGCAACTAATCCTGGCCTCAGCCTCACCAGGCCGCCTGCCGTATACAGGTTTCCGCTCCGGGGTCTGCCGGGGAGATCATTTCTTCTGCCGCCTGCATATGTAGCATACCCATAACAATAGACATATATAACCTCTATCAGTTATACCACTTTGCGCCTGATTTGTCATCTTTTTTTATTCTATTTACAAATAATTACAACAAAAAACGTTCAATGCGGCAAAGGGCTGTCCGTCTTGCCGTCCCTCCTCGCTCTTGCCGGGCATAAAAAAATGCACAAATATATCGGGACAAAAAAAGGGAGGATATTGGTCCTCCCTCGCGTTATAATGCCATTAAGGTTATTCGGCCACTGCTACTTGCCGATTCTCGTCCCCGGTTTACAGTCCGTCATACCCAAAACATCACTCTTTTTAATACCCGACTTGAGAACCTCAATCTTTTTCATGTTCAGCCCTCCTGTGAGACGAGATATTAACATCATAATAAAGTTTACATCTTATCCGGGTTTTTCGCAAATGAGTCAGAATTTATATCTCAGCCCCATCTCGGCCCACATGCGCGGATTACGATAATAATCGGAACGGTACTGACTTCCGTTAAACAGATTATGCGCAACGGCGAATATCTCGAATGAATGCCTGCCGTATGTGTAAACCTTTTTTGCGGCGCTGAGGTCGAAGATAAAAGAAGAGTATCTTCCATTACGCCATGATTCCGAATTCCACCACACATACCTGCCCCTGAGCACGGCGCGAAAGGATTTTTTGTCGTCGTAATTGAGCGCCGCATCATAAGCATATCTCGGAACACCTTGTATTACACAGCCGGTATTGACGTCCCCGGCGTCCGTAAACGTTGCGCCTGCGGAAAGCCATGTATTGTAAACCGTCATGGTCTTCATCTCGGCCTCAACCCCTTGCCTTCTCTGACGTCCGGTGTTGACCGATTTCCAGTCCGCATCGTACTCGATCGCGTCCTTTATGTCATACCTGAAGACCGACGCCTTAAGCCAGACATACTTCAGCTCTGCAGTCTCGACCCCTGCCTGATACGACCATACATTCGTCATCTTGAGTTCATAATTGGGAGCCGATGAATAATATTTGTCCATCATGTTCGGCGCGTAAAAACCACGGGCGACGTTGATCCGCAATATCGTCTTTTTCGTGGGTTTATAAGTCATTCCGAGACTCGGGCTTATGAAAGAGCCGCCTATGGTAGTGTCATCATATCTGAGGCCCGGCGTTACGGTAAAATCTCCTATAGCAATCGTATCATTCGCAAATACCCCCCACTTCGAAAAAACCTGCTTGCCGTCTATCAGACTCCCGGATTTTTCGACCCCATAGTCATACTCCATGCCGGCAACAACCGTGTGCTCACCCAGCTTGTATGTCAACCTGCCGCCTGCTCCGTATCGCCGATAGTCATCAAAATACAAGTTGAGTATGTCTCCCGAGCTGTATGAATTGTCACGAGAATTCCAGTTGTCTCTCCTTGCCGAGCCCAGGATATCGAGAGTTATATCGTTCGTAATGCGTGAGGTTAATGCAATGGTGCCGTAATACTGCTCGTCTTTGTCTTTTGTAGTGTAATCATCCATCCTGAAATCGCCGCGTCCAAGATCGCTTTTCAGATAGAAAAGGCTCAGCCTCAAATCCGTAGCAGGCGTCACTGCATATGTGAGTTTTGAATAGATGTGATTATTAATAACATCCGAACCAAACCCGAAGCCGTTGGAGTGAATGCCCCCGGCATAAAGGTACATACCGACATCGCCATGTCTGCCTCTTATCTCCGCCCTGTAATCTTCTGTATGGTTGGAACCGTAAGAGACCGAAGTCATGCCGGCCACGCCCTTGTCCGGCGGCCCTTTTGTGATCACATTGATAACACCACCGAGCGCCGAGCCCCAGGACGAGGACGCAGGGCCTTTGATGATCTCTATGCGCTCTATATGCTGAACCGGTATGACCCCGATATCGGCAATGTTGTTACTCACCCCATTAAGCACAACTCCGTCCATCATAACGGTAATATATTGAGGATCGGCCCCCTGAATATATGCCGCCGCAGAATTGCCGGGGGTGCGGGGCATATGCTTTATCTGCACCCCGTTTACAGTGTCGAGGACCTCTGCAAGCGAATGCGCGTTCATGCGCTCGATATCGGCGGCCGTGATTACAGTCATGTTTTCAGAAACGTGGGATATTGGTTTAAGACTGCGGGTGGCCGATACAACCTGAAGCTCTTCCTCGGTAAAATACATCAGAAGCGCGTCTTGCTCTTTCTGCTCCTGAGCAAAGACTGCCGAATGAAAGATTATTATAAATAATGATACAACCGGAAAAAAGGCAAACCTGTATCCAGCTCTGATCATCCGATAGCCCCCCCAGGCCTTATTCCCTGATTATGTTAGCACAGAAAGCGAAGAGAAAGAAAAAGCCCCTTATTGCGCGCCATTCCCGAGCAACCGGCATTCGCCGCATTTCTTCGCGCTGCAGATCCCGGCAATCCCCTGATGGCACAACGCAAAATCGTATTTAAGCGGGTCTTCCGGGTCGAGTTCCTTCAGCGAGTTCGTAATATCTACCGCCATCTTCCAGCCCGCAGACGAGCGTCGGGTAAGTCCGAGACACTTCCCTATACGCACTATGTGTGTATCCAGAGGAATGATCAGCTTGCTCCCCGGCAAGCCCTTCCAGATCCCGAAATCAATGTCCCTGTCCCTGATCATCCAGCGCAGGAAGAGATTCATCCTCTTGCATGCGCTGCCCCCGGCAGGCGAAGGCATAAGCTGTAAAAGCCCGGCAGGCTTTACGTTTTCGCCGTAGATGGGAGAAGTGTCGGTCAGGAGCATATTTTCCACAAGCCCGGACAGCGCCGCGCCCATATCGGGATCGTCATTGCCGTAATGGCTCCTGAATGCCAGCTCAATGGAGTCATATTGCCTGAGAATCATGCTGAGGATATAAAAGAAGGCGATTATGTCATTATTTTCATTAAAGCGATACTTGACCCCCTTGAACAGGCGATCATCTTTTTTCGGATCGAAGTTCAGGACGAATTCATACGGGCTGTCTCCCATACTGGAGAAAAGCAGCCTTAATACCGACTTGAACAGATTGACGTTGCCGTAAGCGAAGGATGCGGAGATAAGCCCGCTGATCTCCCTGTCTTCCGGCCGCTGATACGAATGGGGGAATTCTATGGGATCACGGGCAATCGTGCCCCTGAAATCGAAATCGGCATAGAGTTGATCGAGTATGAGCTTAAGCCTGTCGCGCCGGATGTCCGCCATGCGATAGTATAATCATTTTGGCCCAACTCGCGGAAGCTACGAATAACAAACATGGGGCGGCCCAGGCATTGTCGTTTCACGCCGTGGTGACGCCGTTGTCATGCTGATCGGAAAACGGCTCCTGCGCAGGCTTGCAGTTTACATAATGAATGGAAACTATTCAACTTTCAGTGCGGTCTGAAACGACAATGCTTGGGCCGCCTGTATCTCATCTCCCCAGGTCCTGCATCACAAACCCTTCAAGGCAGGCGTCATAGTACGGCTTGCGGCAATCGAGCCCTGCAATTTTGCCTGCACTCAGAAGATTCATATAACGGCATCCGCCGAAACAGAGAGGCAGATATACGCAATCAAGACACTTATCATTCTTCCAGTTGTCCATGCAGTGCGAAACCGAATAATCGCCGATCCCGTTCACCACATCCCCAACTTTATATTCATGCCGCCCGATCATCCCCGGACATTTATATATATCGCCGTCGTAATTTATGATAAACATCCATTTTCTCTCTGCAGCGCATATGGCGGGAGAGACCCCGTCAACCGGAAACCCGCGGGCCATTATCTCTTTGCGCAGAAAAAGCGACGCGTCAAAAAGCCACGGCTCGTTTATGCTTAGACAGCCGCCCGAAAACTCCGGCGAGACTATGCCCTCCCTCTCCATCAGGACGGGGACAAATCCGATCGATCCGATCTTATCGGGAGTCAGTCCCTGTCGGAGCAGATAATCGAGCAGCCGGGGGAATTCCCTGTAATTGTCCTTTCTGTAGTTGCCTCCGATATTGATCTCCAGCTCCCCGCACACCGCCTTGATGTTGTCTATAATCCGGCTGAAACTGCCCGCTCCGGTCGCATATGGACGTGAAGCATTATGAATATCTTCAGGCCCGTCAATGGTGATTGTCGCGGCCTTTAATCCGAGAGGCCCGAGCCTGCCGACAATATCGGCATTTAGAAGCGTGCCGTTTGTAGTCAGTGTAAAACTGAAATTGATTCCATTTTCTTCGGCCATATATTTCATCCGGCAGGCCATTTCCTGCACAAGGTCCACACTCAGTAGAGGCTCGCCCCCATAGAAGGCAACGCCGGTCCTGTCCCTGCCCTTTGCCATATATTTGTCCATAAACCCTATTATACGCCCGGCGGTTTCAGGACTCATGTAATGCCTGCCCCGCCTGCTGCCTTCAAAACAGTACGGGCAGGCAAGGTTGCAGTCAAGGTTCATGACCGCCATGACGGAAAGCCCGGTATCGAGCTCATTCAGCTCATCGAGAAAGCGTATCATCTCAAGCCTCTCCTCCCGTTCCGAATCGACAAGGAGCCCGAGGGCTGTAAGGGTTTCTTTCTCATCGCCTTCAAGCTCTCCCTTTTCAATCGCGGCAAGCGCGGACCTCTCAACAAGGGCCGCAGACGCCCGTTTGGTCGAGTAGAGAATGACCGAATCGGGGTCGGCCAGGTCGGGATATATAATGCAATACCTTGAAAGTTTCATGACTGTCTCCGTTTAATACACAAGATGCGCAGGCGCAAAAGCATGATCGGTCCGCTGCAAATAAAAAAACGGGAGGACTTTCGTCCTCCCGCGCATTATCACAATTGCTGAAAACAACTACACTCCGTAAGGATTAATTTTAGCTACAGCCACCTGGCCCGTACAGCAAGCCCCCATCAGCACACGTTTTTTGTCAATTCCCTGTTGCAAAATGACGATCCGTTTCCGCATAGAATCCTCCGAGAAATGAATTAGAAACAATATAGGTCACAGACCTATTCCGGAAAATTAAACGCATTAATATTAATCGGCAAATAAATATACCGGAGTTTACCCGATCTTTTTTCCCCCTGTCAAGTATCCCGGCAAACAGACATTTCCTCAGATATGACTACGTCGGCTATTCAGTCGAAGGCCGTCCCCTTATGCAAAATCAGGCAGTGCAAAACAGATATAACTGAAAGCAGGCAGATCCCGCCGGTCGGGCAACCTGCGGATATGAAAGGCGTTTCCCCGGAAGCCGAAGTCATACCCGGTCAGAATTTATACCTTACCCCTATTTCGGCCCACCTGCCGGGATTTTTATAGAAGTCGGCATAATACCGGCTGCCGTTAAAAATATTATGGGCGACCGCGAAGATTTCGAACGACTGCCTGCCGCTGTTTACCGATTGATAAGCCGAACCGTTGTAGACATAATCAATAGCGTCACTTATGTCATGCCTGAAAAACGACGCCTTAAGCCATACATATTTCAGCTCTACGGAACCTATATCTCAAACTCCTGTCCGGATTCCGGCACATGCGCGGTCAGTCCGCGTTCCAGCCCGACCGATTCCGCAAACTCAAGCGCAACCTTTTCTTCGCCATGCACAATGAACACCTCGGGCCTGTTAATAAAAGAGCCGAGCCAGGCCAGAAGCGCCCTTTTGTCTGCGTGGGCCGAAAACCCGTTGATGGTATGGATATGCGCGCGCACCGCTATCGCCTCACCCAGCACGGTCACCTTCTTTGCGCCCTCTACGATCTCCCTTCCGAGCGTGCCTTCAGCCTGAAAGCCTACAATAATAACGCTGCACTCAGGCCGCCACAGGTTGTGTTTCAGATGGTGCTGAATCCTGCCGCCTTCGCACATGCCGCTGCCTGCGATGATGATAATGCCCGAGCGTATGCTGTTGAGCTTCTGCGACTCCTGCACGGATGCGGTGAAATGCAGCCGCAACCCTTTTGTCTGCTGCTGGGCGAGGACCTTGCGCGCCTCCTTATCATACACCTCGGGATGATCCAGATAAATCCTTGTCGCCGCTTCGGCAAGAGGGCTGTCCACATAAACATCAGCCTTTTTCAGCCTGCCTTCCTTTACCAGACTGTTGAGAATGTACAGGATATCCTGGGTCCTGCCTACGGCAAACGAGGGTATTACCACATTACCGCCGCGTTTGAACGTGGCTTCGACGGCAGCCGCAAGCTCCTCTATGCTCTCCCTGATGTCCCTGTGATTGCGGTTTCCGTATGTCGATTCCATCACGACATAATCTGCGGTCTCTATTGCCTCGGGGTCTCTTATGATCGGACTGTCCTTCTTCCCTATGTCGCCCGAAAAGACTATCTTCTTCTCCGCCGCTCCGTCCTGATACCACAACTCAAGCGAGCCTGATCCGAGTATATGCCCTGCGTCTGCAAAGCGGTATTTGAGCCCTTTGCCGAGCCGGTCCGTTTTTCCGTACGGCTTCCGGTCAAAAAGCCTTGCGGCCGCCTGAGCGTCATCCACGGTATACAGCGGTTCATATACGATATCCTCGCCGGTCCTGAACGATTTTTTTGTGAGCCACTTCGCGTCGTTTTCCTGTATATGCGCGGAATCGAGCAGCATTACGGCCGCAAGGTCTGCGGTGGCGGCGGTGGTTATGATATTGCCGCTGAAGCCCTGCTCAACGAGCCTCGGTATCAGGCCCGAATGATCGATATGCGCATGGGTCAAAAAAAGCGCCTCTATTTGGGCAGGATCAAAGAGAAAAGGAGCCCTGTTTGCCTCATGGCTGTCCCTGCCCTGTCTCATTCCGCAGTCGACAAGAACCTGCCTGCCGTTGATGGTCAGGTGATAACATGAGCCGGTGACTGTGCGCGCTGCGCCGCAAAATCTGATCTTCATATCGTTTTCTCCATTCAGCGACCAATTCAGGTTAAATAGCCCGGCAGGAAACGGTTATCCATGCCTCTCATAGTCTAAAGCGGCAGATAGGCCCTGGGGTTAAGCTCCATACCCGCCCGCTCTCCTGCCATAAACCGGTGATAGCCCGCAATCGCTATCATCGCCGCATTGTCCGTGCAAAGCACACGCGAAGGCAGATAAAGCTCCGCATCTCTCTCCGCCGCCATCTCCGCCATGCGCTCCCGCAAACCATTGTTGGCCGCAACGCCTCCGGAAACCGTAATCCGCCTGATCCCCTTGTCGACAATGGCCCATTCCATCTTGCGCACAAGCACATCCAGCATTGCCGCCTGAAACGACGCGGCAATGTCCCTTGCAAACCGGGTTGTCTCTCCATCCCCGGCTACCGTCTTTTCTTCCGATTTCTGTATCACATTCCTGACCGCCGTCTTCATCCCGCTGAAACTGAAATCAAAAGAGTCCGGCACATACGCCCTCGGAAAGCCGAACGCCTTGAGGTCTCCCTCTTTGGCAAGCCTGTCTATCACGGGCCCTCCCGGATAGCCGAGCCCGAGCAGCTTGCAGACCTTGTCGAAGGCCTCGCCTGCCGCGTCGTCCCTGGTCCTGCCGAGTTCGGTGTATTTGCCGAACCCCTCTACAAGATATATGCTCGTATGTCCGCCCGACACAACCAGAGAGAGAAAAGGGAATTCAGGCCTCCGCTCTTCAAGGAGGGTTGAAAGTATGTGGCCTTCAAGATGATTGACCGCAACAAGCGGGATGTTTCCCGCATAAGAGACGGCCTTTGCAAACCCGCATCCCACAAGCAGAGAGCCTATCAGGCCCGGGCCGCAGCAGACGGCAAGGGCGTCCAGATCGCCAAGGGACTTGCCGGCCCCGGCCAGCGCCTCATCAACAACGGGCCAGATCATCTCTATATGCCTGCGCGAAGCCAGCTCGGGCACGATGCCGCCGTATTTCGTATGTATCGAGGTCTGGGATGAGACTACGTTCGACAATATCTCCCTGCCGTCCCTGAGAACCGCAGCCGAGGTGTCGTCGCATGATGTGTCTATGCCGAGGATATACATTTAATCAGTCAGTCCTTATCAGTTTCCACCGTAATAATGGAGCCCACCCAACAGCAGGTTAACGCCGAGATATGCGCACATCACAGCCCCGAAGCCTATTATAGCAATAGCGGATGTCCTGTTGCCTCTCCATCCCAAAGTTTGCCTCGCATGCAGATATAGGACATAGACGAACCAGACAAACAGCGAACAGGTCTCTTTGGGATCCCAGCTCCAGTAACTTCCCCATGCCAGGTCGGACCATATTGCCCCTAACATCAGGCTTCCGACTGTGAATACGAAGAAACCTGCGGAAATGAGCCTGAACGTCAGATCTTCAAGGGTTTCCGCCTTGACCGAAAATAAGGCCGGCATATCCCCTATCATATAACCGTATCTCCATGATAAAAAAACGAGTCCGGCTGAAAACGCAAGGCTTCCGGCTATGACGGAGGGATCTCCGCTCCTGAATGTTGCCCTGAACAGATAGTCCTGCATGAATGCGCCTGAAGACCCGGCCGCCGTCTTTATTGTGAGGAAGTCGACGCTTACAGCGGTCATCATGGCCATGAAAACTCCGACCACGGCCGTCCAGAAGATATACAAAACACCCTTTCGGCCCGCCGGGTTGACGGCCATATACATGAGGGATGTCGCGCAGGAGATGGCGAATGCGACACAGGCAATAATGCTCACGACCACATGGGCAAACAACCAGTTGCTCCGGAGCTCCGGAGCGAGGGGCCTGATGTCCGTCGAGACCCCGCCTGCGCCGGCAAAGGCAAGAGCCATGACCGCTATCGGGATAACGAATGCGCCGAACGCGCGGGTTTTATATGAGCGCTCGATTATGAGATACCCGGGGACCAGCATCCATACAAATAATATAAGCGACTCATACGGAGTTGTGATGGGTATCGAGCTTAAAAGTCCCATGCCGCTTATGTCGCTGATATCTTTCCATCGAAGACCGAACCCGATGGTATGAGATATGAAACCGGCCACAACGACCGACGACGCGACAAAGCCGATGGCCTTGAGCCCGGAAACAAGATGCGCAATATAAGCAATCATAGAGAGTATATATGCAATAGCGGCAATGCCGATAAAGAAAGAACCTTCCATATCTTCCCCGTCTCCTTTACTCTCCGGACCTCTTGAGCGCTTCTGCAAGCCCGGCTATCCTGCGGTCGAGACCTCTCGCGTTTTTATCTGCGGATGCGGCTATGGTCAGCCTGGTCATATCGCCTTCATTCATGACCCTTATCCAAATACACGTATGACGCACAAATAATGAGAGATATAACCCGATGACCATTAAAAGACATCCAATATAAACCATCCATATCCCCGGGTCTTTCCTGACCAGAAGCCCCGTGTACTGGGAGCCCCAGAGGTCTTTGAACTCTATAATACCCGCATCCGTATTCCATGTATCAGGATAATTTTTCAGTATCCATAGCCTTGATTTAAGCCTGCCGCCCTCCGTAATCTCGACAAGGACGGCAGGGTTTATCATGGATTGGGCAAAGGTAAAGAGTTCATTCGACTCATTGAGGCCGAGCGCAGGACTGAAGTCAACGACCTTTACGCCAATATCGGTCCCGGCCACACTGAAGGATTCATTGAACTTCAGCCGGACATCCTCATTATGACCGGAAGGCGCCGTGACCCTGAATTTAAACAGCGCGTCCCCGGAGGGCAAATAGCCGTAATTTGAAGACTGATAAAAGGTAAAACCGTTATAAGTCATGGACGAATCGGAACCTATCTCCTTTTTCAGGACCTCGCGACCATCATCAATCACGGTCAGCAAGCTCCTGTAGTCCTTTGGATACTCCGATTCGGGATAAAACGCGGCGTCAAAATCATCGCATCTGATCTCAAAGCCAAGCGGAAACTCAGCGCCTTTATTGGTATATACAACCGAGGAGGATTCTCCTTCCATCAGCTTCATCGAACCGTCGACCCCAAACCTCATACCGATAGCAACTCCGATCAGGAGAACCGGTATGCTGATATGCGTCACAAACACACCGAGCCTGCCATACCCGCCCTTTTCCGCAATGACCTGAGCGAATCCTTCCGACCCGGAGACTACCCCCTTGAAGCCTTTTTTCCCAAGAACGCTGCATACCGTCTTCAGCGCATCTTCCACGCTCTTTTTTACAACAAAATCCCGTCCGGCCCTGACTGAGCTGAACCCATCCATGCCGAGCGGCCTTACAGGGTCTTTCAGCGCCTTCCACGCGGATGGAAATCTTTCCACTGAACAGACCACGAGGTTGACGGCAAGCAGGAAAAACAGTCCGATAAACCACCATGAATGATATATGTCTGTGAGCCCTGCAGAATAAACGGCATTATTGACCTCACGGGCCCAGGACGCCCCTACAATTCTGGAGAGCAGACCGACGCTGTTGTCGGGAGAAACCTGCCGGCCGATAACAGAACCCATGCCTGCCGTGAAAGATATGGCCGATATGATTATTACCGAGAGCTTGCCCGACGCAAGAAAAAACCACACCCTGGCGACAAGATCTCTTTTTGCGCCGTTCGTTTTATCCAAGAAGAACACCCCTATCCATAAACCGCCCAGATCCTATCCCATGGGCGCTTTCACGGCTCCGTCGTCCATCGGGATATAAACCGCAACGAGCGAGCCCTTTCCCTGCAGGCTGTCCATCGCTATCCTGCCTCCGAGCAATTCGGCGAACTCACCCGCGACCCCAAGATTCGGATACAGGGAAGGGAATGCCCCATCCCTGAAAACCCTATCCATGGATTGACGGTCTACGCCGCGGCCCGTGTCCGTCAAAACAAGTTCGAGACACTTGACGCCTTCCTTTGACTCACAGGACGCCAGCAAAGTTATGGTCCCAAGCTCGGTCACCCTTACGGCGTGACGCAAAAGCGACGAGACAAGGGCCTTCAGTATTCCCGGATCGGTCCTGATCACGGCCCCTTCCAGATTCTCATGGCAATCCACAATAAGCTCGATCTCACTGCCGCCAAGCAGAATGCGGCATTCGTCTTCAGCCTCCCTGAGCATGGCCCGCAAATCGCAATTACCGGCAAGCGGGGTCACAGAGCCGGACCTCAGCCCGACAAGCAAATTCAGGGCCTCAGTCGTCTCCATCAGGCTCCTGATATCAACTGCCGCGCTGATGATCTCTGCTCCCTTGTCCGGGCAGGCAGCCGAAAAACTTTCAAGCCTCTTCCTTATGCCTTCAAGTCTTGTCCCGACCTCAACAGAAAGCGCCTCTGCAATAAGAGAGCCCGACCGGTCGGAAATACCCGGAAGAGCGCCCTTGCCGCCCGACGTTTTAAGCCTGTTAAGTCCTATTATCATGTCCGAAAAGGCCCCTGCCAGCGTCTTCATTTCCCCGAAGAACCCCTTTTTGAGATTGATAGCGCGAAAATCGCCTTTTGAAACGCTCTGCATGGCCATGACAAACCGGTTAATCGGCCTGTTGATAAGACGGGGAACCGCAACAAGGCCCTGGACAACCACTACCAGGAGTATTATTCCCGCGAAAGACAGATACAGGGGCAAAAATGAGGTCAGGGGTTTTGCAGCCTCCGCAGCGTCAAGAGTGGCTATAAGCCTGAGCCCGTCGAATTTGAGAGACGTCACGGTATAAAAGAGTCCGTCGCGGTATTCAACACCCCTGTCGCCGCCCGGCGGCACATCGTATTTTATCTTCCCCGCTCCGGTCATGTCCCTTGAGGCGAGTGTCATGCCTTCATTGTCGATGACCGCCGCCTTCCCGGTCTGATAGAAACCCTTTTCAACAACCAGCGAAGAGGCGAGATCCGCAGCATTGGGCAATCCCACAACCATCACATGCATATCCTTTCCATCGGCCCGGACAGGCGCGGCTATGAATATTTCGTTGCAGTTTGACGTTGAACCGATCTTCCCTGAAACCACAGAGGTCTTGCCGGCAGGGATATTGCCGAAGACCTTGCCGTCCGCCTGCTCTTTACCGCTCCCATCCCCGTTCGTGCTCCACAGGAGCCGTCCGTCGCCGGAGATGAAGTAAACTGCCCTGAATTGCCCGAAACCTGCAAGATATTTTGAGATGCGCTGAACGCCGTCCTCAGGGATGGAATCGCAATCTTTATTCAGTGAGGTCTCCGTGCCTTCAGGCCCTTTTTTCACGGAAGCCTTTTCAGAGAATCTCCGGATTTCATCGACAACAACAGGGCTCCCGGCTATCTCTTCAAGGGCCTTGCGGCGCATATCGAACCACATTTCCACGCCGTTCTTTTTGTCCGAAAGCATGGTCACAAGTTGTGCGGAATGGAAGTCTTCAAGCAGAACGGCTGCCCCTGAAAAATAGACCCATACGCCGATTCCGGCGTATATGGCCAGGATCACTAAAACGGGGATTATGAAGAGGACAGTATTGATACCCGACGCAAATTTAAACTGCATCCGGCTTTTCCTGAGCCGGCTCAAAAGCAGAAACCACGCGGTTTCTGCCTGCAGCCTTGGCCTGATAAAGAGCCGCGTCGGCCTGGTTGATCAGAAATTCGGCTGAAAGGTCACTGGGATCGACGGATGTAGACACTCCGAGACTGATCGTCACAGGCAATTTCACTTTATTCCCCTCACAACGAAAGTCGTCCGCCTCAACCCCCGCCCTCAATTTATCCGCTATGGCGCAGGCGTCTTCATTGGTCGTATTGGAAAGCAGCGCCACAAATTCTTCCCCTCCATAGCGCGCAAAAACATCGTGCGCCCTCAGCAGGCCCGAAAGGGTGCAGGCAAGCTGTCTCAGCACCTCGTCGCCGCTGCTGTGCCCGTACGTGTCGTTGATCTTCTTGAAATGGTCTATATCCAGGATAATAAAAGAGAGAGGCTCGTTGTACCTCGAAGCCCAGGCAAGCTCTTCACTGAAGCGCTCCATAAAGAACTTGCGGTTATAGAGACCTGTAAGATAGTCACGGACAAGCAGCTTTTCAACCTCTCTCATCTTTTCCGCGACATAGCCTATATTGCGAAGTCTCGCCTTTATCTCCGCCGGGAAAAAAGGCTCGGATATATAATCATACGCCCCCAGATGATAACATCTCGACAATTTTGCCGCAGACCTCCTTGACGCAATCATGAGCACGGGGATCTCCCTTGTCGAGGGGGCGGACTTGAGCTTCATAAGGGTATCAAATACCGAAGGTTTCGATAAGGTAATATCCAGTATAATAAGGTCGGGATTATTCACATAAACATCATCAACAACCCTGGCGCTGACACCTGAAACAATGCATTCATTGTCTTCGGAATCGAGAATGGCGCAAAGCTCCATGCCTGCATGGTCGGAAGATATGGCAATCAATATTTTCATATGTCTGTTTCGTCAACCTGATTTCATGGATTTTTTCAATCCGGCATATCCGCGCCCCTAAGCCGTCAGCATTTCGAGAGAAATTATCTCGATGGCCCTGGCCGGGTCTTCATGCTTCAGTATGGCCCGCCCCATGACAAGATAATCGGCTCCATCCCTGATTGCCTGTTGGGGAGTCGCGGTCCTCTGCTGGTCGTCGGGCGGCTGCCACGACGGCCTGATGCCGGGGGTCACGATAAGAAAGTCCTTTCCAAACCCCTCCCTGATCATGGCGCTCTCCTGCGACGAAGCGACTACACCGTCAAGCCCGGCCTTTTTTGTCAGGCCTGCAAGATGCCTGACATGAGCGGTAACGCCATGAGGCACGCACAGCTCTCCTTTAAGCCTTTCATTATTGAGGCTGGTCAGCACAGTTACCGCGATAATCTTCGGTCTGCGCAAACCTTCCTTTGCGCAGACATCATCAACCGACTCCCTGCATCTCGCCATCATCTCGCAACCTCCCGAGGCATGGACGTTGAACATGAAGACGCCGTGACGCGCGGCGGCCACAGCGGCCTTTGAAACCGTATTGGGGATGTCATGGAATTTGAGGTCGAGAAAGACCTCCTTTCCCATGTCATGAATCCGCCGCACAAGCTCGGGTCCGCCCGAAACGAAAAGCTCAAACCCGACCTTGTATAGTTTGATATCATCCCCCAGACGTTCAATAACGCTGATCGCCTTATCGGAGTCCGGCACATCGAGGGCCACAATCAATCTGTCTTTCCAGTTCATATATCTATATTTTGGGAAGTGTTATGCCCTTCTGGGCCTGGTACTTCCCTGCCTTGTCTTTATACGATATGTCGCATATTTCGGCAGCCTGTATGAATATGAGCTGCGCTATTCCTTCATTGGCGTAAATCCTGGCGGCTACGGGCGCCGTGTTGGAGATCTCGATGGTGACATGACCTTCCCATTCAGGCTCAAGCGGTGTGACATTTACGACAAGACCGCACCTCGCATATGTGGATTTGCCGAGGCAGAGCGCCAGAACATCCCTGGGGATCCTGAAGTATTCGAGAGACATAGCCAGGACAAAGGAATGCGGAGGGATCACGCAGACCTCGCCCCTGAATTCGGTAAAACATGCCGGATCAAATTTTTTGGGATCTACGAAAGGACTGCCGCTGTCTGAAAAAATCCTGAAGTCTTCACCTATCCTCATATCGTAACCGTAAGAGCTTACGCCATATGAGACAACCCCGTCCCGTTTCTGATTTTCGCTGAACGGTTCGATCATACCCTTCCGGGCCATCTCGCGTATCCACCTGTCGTTCTTGACCAAACGTCCCCCTGTGGAGCAACTGTTTCAGTCTCTATGCGCCGGCTTCCGTTGCCCTTCCATTTGACATGTCGCGGGCAGCCTTGTTGTCCGCATCCTGCATAACCTCTGTAAGTTCCTTAAGCAGCTGCAATGTATCGAGCGATTCTTCCCTGCTTAGCTTCTGTATAGCGAACCCCGCATGAACGAGCACATAATCGCCGACCCCGATATCGTCCGAAACAAGCGCAAGGCTGATATCCTTGCGGGCCCCGAAGACATCCACGGTCGCTATTTGGTCCTTTTTGCTGATTATAAGTGACGGCACTGCAAGACACATGATATTTACCTCTCCAAAATCCGATACAGGATAACATATATTACCTGTTAAATACTATCATCATTTCTATAAAACATTCCAATCCGAAATAGGGCATTTAATCGCTTTTTTGTGATAAAAATCACAAATATCACGTATCCGCGCAGCAAAAACAGCCATATCGCTTAACGTAAATTAATATTCAGCATCAAATAAGCAATATATGCCCAGGGATTAATTTATCTCGCCGGGAGAAGGTTATCCTTGCTGTTCTGCGTCAAACCGGAAATAACAGCGGCAGGGATGGCCGGATCGCAGACGCGCTGACGCCGTTGGGTCGCAAATCAAACAAATAGTATCCGGCATATTTTTGCCCCCGGTGTAACCGGCAATAACCTGTCTGATTTCAGCGCGGCGAGGGGACGGTTATCCTTGCGGTTCTGTGTCAAACCGGAAATAACAGCGGCAGGGATGGCCGGACCGCAGACGCGCTGACGCCGTTGGGTCGCAAATCAAACAAATAGTATCCGGCATATTTTTGCCCCCGGTGTAACCGGCAATAACCTGTCTGATTTCAGCGCGGCGAGAGACGGTCATCCTTGCCGCTCATATTCACACTACACATTCTGGTCAAACTGTAAGTATTTGTAAACCGACTCCCTGCGCGGCCCGACCCTCTCCTTATATATAGCCATATATTCGTCCTGCGACGGAATCCTGCCGAGCATGGCGACCACTGCCCCCAGCTCCGCGGAGCCGAGGAAGACCTTTGTTTTATCACCAATCCTGTTATCGAAATTCCGGGTTGATGTCGAAAAAACCGTTGTCCCTTCAGCCACGCGGGCCTGGTTGCCCATGCAGAGAGAGCAGCCCGGGATCTCGATCCTCGCCCCTGCTGCGGCGTACACGGGGAAAAGCCCCTCATCCATCAGCTGTTTGCGGTCCATGCGGGTCGGCGGGGTGAGCCAGACGCGAACACCCGGATTCGGCTTTCGGCCGCGCCATATCTCGGCTGCTGCGCGGAAATGGCCGATGTTCGTCATACACGAGCCGATAAAGACCTCCTGGACAGCCGTTCCGGCGACCCCGGACAACAGTCTCACATCGTCCGGATCATTGGGACAGGCAAGGAGCGGTTCGGTAATATCCGCCAGATCGATATCTATGACCGCCGCATATCCGGCGTTTTTGTCCGCCTCCAGAAGTTCCGGGGCGGCAAGCCATTCCTCCACATCGGCTATGCGCCTGCGCAGGGTATCCGCATCCCTGTACCCGTCCCTGATCATGTCCTTCATCAAGGCCGCATTCGAGCGCATGTAGGCCGCTACCGATTCCTTCGATATCCTGATACAACCTGCGGCAGCGCTCCTCTCCGCAGTCGCATTGGTAAGTTCGAACGCCTGCTCGACGGTAAGCCCGGGAAGCCCTTCCATTTCCACTATCCGCCCGCTGAAGACATTGACCTTGTTTTTCTTGGGCACGGTAAGGAGTCCGAGCTGAATGGCGCGGTATGGTATGGCATTGACCGCGTCTCGCAGAGTGATTCCGGGATTGAAGTTGCCCCTGAAACGCACGAGAACGGATTCCGGCATGTCGAGCGGCATAAAACCCATAGCGCCCGCAAAGGCGACCAACCCGGAGCCGGCAGGGAAAGAAATCCCGGTCGGGAAACGGGTATGTGAGTCGCCGCCCGTGCCGACCGTATCCGGGAGCAAAAGACGGTTCAGCCAGCTATGGACAATGCCGTCACCCGGACGGAGGACCACTCCGCCACGGCCCGACATAAAATCGGGGAGATTCCTGTGCATGTTGATATCGGACGGTTTCGGATAAGCCGCCGTATGGCAGAAGGACTGCATGAACATCGGGGCCTGGAATTTGAGGCATGCGAGTTCCTGCAGCTCATCGGCAGTCATCAGGCCCGTTGTGTCCTGAGAGCCGACAGTGGCCATCCTGGGTTCGCAGGCCGCGCCCGGCAGGACACCCTTAAGCCCGCAGGCCTTGCCGACAATCTTCTGCGCAAGGGTATATCCCTGCCCCTCTTCAGGGACAGGGTTCTTCGGCAGCGTGAATACGTCCGACGGTCCCAGACCCAGAGCAGCGCGGGCCTTTCCCGTAAGCGCCCTGCCGAGGATAAGCGGTATGCGGCCCCCGGCCCTGTATTCATCGCGTATGGTGTCGGGCGCCAGGCTGAAGGTCGAGAGCAGCCCCCCTTTTTCATCCCTGATCACACCCTTGACGGTGTCCATTATGATCACGTCTCCGGTGTTGAGTCCGGTAACATCAGCCCTGATGGGCAGCGCGCCCGAATCCTCCGCAGTGTTGAAGAATATCGGAGAGATCGCGCCCCCGATAATGACCCCACCGGTCTTTTTGTTCGGCACAAACGGTATCTCCCGCCCGATGTGCCACAACACGGAATTGCATGCAGATTTGCGGGAGGAGCCTGTGCCGACCACATCTCCCACAAAGGCGACCTCGTCGCCGCCGGCGCGGAACTTCGCTATGGTCCCGGTCCCGCCGGGAAATCTGAGTTTACCCATGGTCAGCGCATGAAGCGGTATGTCCGAACGGCTCCAGGCGTCGCTTGCCGGCGAAAAGTCATCCGTATTGATCTCGCCTTCGACCTTGAAAACCCGGAGCCTTATGGTTTCCGGGAGGCCCGGCCTGCGTGTAAACCATTCGGCTGCGGCCCAAGACTCCAGTACGCTTTTTGCTGCAGCGTTGTTTTTGGAGAGTCTGACTATTTCATCAAAGTCGTCATACACCAGGGTCAGTCCCGAAAGCGCCCTTGCGGCTTCATCGGCAAGTTCCGGGTCATCAAGCGCGCCGATAAGCGGGGCGATATTATATCCCCCCATCATCGTGCCGAGGGCCTGTACTGCATCCCGCCTCGAAATCAGCGGCGATTTATTCTTGCCTCGAATTATCGATGAAAGAAATTCCGCCTTTATCTTTGCAGCCGGATCCACGCCCGGGCAGATCCGGTCCCTGAACAGGTGAAGCAGAAACTCCTCTTTGCCGGCCGGCGGATTTTCGAGAAGGGCGCACAGCTCTTCAGTTTGCGCAGAATCGAACGGGCGGGCGGGAATGCCGAGTTCCTTCCTCTCCGCCTCATGTTTGAGATACGCCTCCATCATAATGAGCTCCTTCCGACTGAATATTCAAGGGCGGCCATCACTGATTTACGGAATAAAACGATCGTTGAATCAGGATTGTCCCCGACGCTTTTCTAAAATGCCTTCTCCAACCTGCCGGCAATCACATCTATAAACTCGCCGGTCTGCGCAAACTTTGCCGCAGGCGGCTCTGCGAGCAGCATCAGGTCCTTTGTCATCACTCCACCCTCTACAGTTTTAATAATGATGTCCTCGAGCTTCTTCGCAAAACCGACGACCTCCGGAGTGTTGTCGAGTTCCCCGCGCTTTGCAAGCGCGCCGGTCCACGCAAAGATCGAGGCGATCGAGTTTGTGGATGTCACGTTGCCCTGCAGATGCTGATAATAGTGCCTGGTAACCGTGCCGTGGGCGGCTTCATACTCGAACTTTCCGTCCGGCGACACGAGCACGGAGGTCATAAGCCCGAGGCTGCCGAAACCCGTGGCAACCATGTCGGACATCACATCTCCGTCATAGTTCATGCAGGCCCAGAGCATGCCGCCCTTTGACTTGACTACCTGCGCGACCGCGTCGTCGATAAGGAGATAGCGGTATTCTATGCCGGCCTTTTCGAGCCGGTCCTTTGCCTTTGAGACCTCATCCGCAAAGATGTCCCTGAAAAAGCCGTGATAGAGCTTGGATATCGTGTCCTTTGCGCCGAACCATATGTTGATCTTTTCCGAGACGGCGTAATTGATGCATGCCTTTGCAAAGCTCCTGATCGAACCCTCCACATTGTGAGTCCCCATTACCACGCCGGGGCCGTCGAACTTGTGGATCATTATCCTCTTTTCTTCGCCGCCGTCCGCCGGGGTAAAGACAATCTCAGCGATACCCGGGCCAGGGACCACATACTCGACGCACTTGTAGATGTCGCCATAGGCATGCCGGCCTATGACTATCGGCTCCTTCCAGGATTTCACCAGGGGCGGAATGTTTTTCATGATGATGGGCTTCCTGAAGACCGTGCCGTCAAGGATTGCGCGGATGGCGCCGTTGGGGCTGAGCCACATCTTCTTGAGATTGTATTCCTTTACTCGGGCCGCATTCGGGGTAATGGTTGCGCACTTTACTCCGACGCCGTATTCCTTTATCGCATTGGCCGCGTCGACGGTAACCCGGTCGTCCGTCTCGTCACGATGCTTAATGCCGAGGTCGTAATATTTCAGATCGATATCGAGAAACGGCAGGACCAGTTTGTCCTTGATCATCTGCCAGATAATGCGGGTCATCTCGTCCCCGTCCATCTCTACAAGCGGCGTCTTTACCCTGATCTTCCCTGCTGCCATGTTGCCTCCCATGTTATTCAAATCAGCGCTGATTTCATGAAATCCGTTTCATATGCCGGTTATTGCAAAAACAGCGCGCCAATATGTGGATATTGTAACAGAAAAACCGGCATTGGGGCTCAACGGATCAGGAGTGGTTATTGGGTCGCGCCGGGCTGTCGGCGTTCTTCGGGACAAGCTCCATGTCCCACTCCTTCAGCTTTTGCAGGGTCACGGCAATCAACTTTCCCATATTCGCGTTTACGATATCGGACATCTCAAGCCCGACGCTCAAGTCCATGGACGAAGGTTGCATCCCTATGAGACAGACCTTTGCAGGCATCACGCCCTTGAGCATCGCAACCGACAGCAGATCGGCCAGCCCTATATGATGGGCGGATATCTTGGGGAAAATTACGGCGGGGATATCATCGTCTTCCAGGACGCCAATGTGCCCCGGTTCTTTGCCGAAGTTGATCGCGTCCACAAAGATGACCCTTTCGAACTTCTCCAGATACGGAAGGAGATCGAGGCCCAGGGTCCCTCCATCGATGATCTCAAGCCCCGCAGGGCAGGCGTATCCTCCGCTGATGGTATTGACCGCATGGATTCCGAGACTCTCATCCTCCATCAATACATTGCCGATACCTATAAGACCGACGGAAGACAATCAGTCCCCGTCTTCCCGGCTCTTATAGCCACTGAATATCGAGCCCATCAGCCCGTTTTTCTCGATCAGGGCATTATGGCATCCGATATACAGATGCGCTATCACAAACAGGATTATCCCCCACATGACGATGTGATGAATGAGCCTGAGATACGCCACGCTCATTATGCCCAGCGCCCAGCCGCCCATCAGCCAGAATATTGTCCCGCCGCCGTATGCCGTGTACAGCATGGCTCCGCCCGTCACGATCTCAATCACATACATGACGAACAGACCGGTATACGAGAGGCCCGCCAGGGCCGTATGTCCCATGGCATGCGGCAGCGTCCTGCTGAGAAAGGCATAAAAGAGACCTGTCCGGTAAACGTCTTTTGCCCTCTGAACAGTGACAGGGACAAACTGGTCGTATCTCGCATACTGATTGCCTGCGAACAGCCAGTAACCCCTTACCATAAAGGCGACGATGAAGACAAAGGCCGCGGAGAAATGGGCAAACCTCATGTAGGCCATAATGAGTTCGCCGTCATCCGCCGCGTGTATGAACGGCGCGCCGATATAAAATCCCGTGAAAGTCAGTATCGCCATGCAGGCCGCTATCAGCCAGTGAGTGAGCCGCACAGGCAACTCCCAGACATATACCCGTTTCATGCCCGCCCCCTATTGCATCTCGACCTTATAAGACTCTTTCTTTTCCACGTCAAAGATATGGATGGCGCAGGCCATGCAGGGATCGAACGAGTGGATGATCCTCTGGATCTCGATCGGCTGTCTTGGATCAGCCACAGGCGCGCCGATAAGGGCCTGCTCGAACGGGCTCCTCTGCCCCTTTGGGTCTCTCGGCCCGGCGTTCCATGTCGTAGGCACAACAGCCTGGTAATTCTCTATCTTGCCGTCTTTGATGACGATATAATGCGCAAGGGCGCCGCGCGGCGCATCATGGAAACCGACGCCTCTTGCCTCCTTCGGCCATGTCAACGGGTCCCACTTTTCGGTGTCGGCAATCCTCAGATCTCCGTTCTTCATGTTGGCCGCAAGTTCTCCGATCCAGTCGCCGAGCTTTTGCGCCACCAGCAAGGTTTCAATACCCCTTGCCGCCGTCCTGCCGAGTGTCGAGAAGAGGGCTTCCGGGCCGACTCCCAGTTTCCTGAGCGCCTTGTCCACTTCCTCTTTAACCTGCCTGTGCCCCGAGGCGTATGCTACAAGGAGCCTGGCGAGAGGCCCCACTTCCATGGGCAGGTCTTCATATCTCGGGGTCTTGACCCAGCTGTATTTTTTGTCGATATCGAGATATTCATACGGAGGCTTGGGGCCTGTGTAATTGGGAGTGGTTTCGCCCGACCAGGGATGCCTGCCCGCCGAATCTCCACCGCTGTAACTGTACCACGAATTGTTGATGTACTCTGCGATCTTCATCTGGTCAACAGGATAGACCCTGCTCAGGTCCTTGTCCCTGATTATGCCGGCAGGAAAGAATGCGTTTTTGCCGGAGCTGTCCGCATGTTCTCCGCAGGCAAGGAAATTATTGAATCCGCCGTATCCCGCCCAGTCCTTATAATAAGACGCAACTGCAAGGAGATCAGGCACATAAACCCTTGAAACAAAGTCGAGGCACTTTTTGGCCGCGTCATTCAGCAGCGCAATGCTTCCTGCGTTAAGTCCATTCTGGCTGTTCGGGTCAACCGGTATCGACATGCCTCCGACCAGAAACGTCTGGGGATGCGGGTTCTTTGCGCCAAGCAGGGCATGTGCGCGTATTATGTCCCGCTGCCAGTCGAGCGCATCAAGATAGTGGGCGGTCGCCATCAGGTTCGCCTCAGGCGGAAGTTTGTATTGGCTGTGCCCCCAATAACCATTTGCGAATATGCCGAGCTGCCCGCCGGCCACAAAGGTCTTCAGTTTGTCCTGAATCGATTTGAAGAAGCCGACGGAATTATTGTTCGGCCAGTCTGAGAGCGATGACGCTAAAGCGGCCGTCTTGCCGGGATCGGCCTTAAGCGCGCTTACGACATCTATCCAGTCAAGGCCGTGCAGGTGGTAAAAATGAATTACATGGTCATGCACCATCTGCAGGCCCATGATCAGGTCCCTGATGATGCGGGCGTTCGGCGGTATGGTGATCTTCAGCGCGTCTTCTACAGCCCTGACCGAGGCGATGGAATGCACGGTAGTGCAGACCCCGCATATACGGGAAACAAAGGTCCACGCGTCCCTCGGGTCCCTGCCCTTAAGTATGGTCTCTATGCCGCGCCACATGGCGCCGGACGCCCAGGCGTCCGTTATCCTGCCGCCCTCTATCTGCGCCTCTATCCTTAAATGTCCTTCTATTCTTGTCAAGGGATCAATTACTATCCGGGCCATTCTTTATATCCTCCCCTTTTTCCTTGCTGTTCCGCTTCCTCTCGATAAACCTGCCGACAGCATGGGCGGCAATACCTGCAGTTGCAATTGCCGCTACGCCGAGTCCGATCTTGTCGGCATTGGCCATAAGCCCCGCGCCGGGGACCTGCGGCATCCGCTTATAGAAAGGATAAGCCGCATCCCAGTTGGAAGGGGTCGCGCAGGCTATGCACGGATGGCCTGCCTGCACAGGCCAGCTCGTGCCTCCGTTCCATTTTACGGTCGGGCAGTTCTGGAAGGCCATCGGCCCCTTGCAGCCCATTTCATACAGACACCAGCCCTGCCTGTGGCCCGCATCACCCCACTGCCCGACAAACTGTCCCGCGTCGAAGTGCGGGCGTCTCTCACAATTATTGTGGATAAGCTTGCCGAAGGCAAAGAGCGGGCGCCCGGCGCCGTCGAGTTCGGGCAATGAACCAAAGGTAAGATAATGCACAACAGTTGCGGTAAAGTTTTCGCAGTTCATCGGGCATCCGGCGATATTGACCACCCTGGAGCCGATTACATCCCCGACGCCGACACATCCGGTCGGGTTCGGGCTTGCCGCCGCAATACCGCCGAAACATGCGCAGTTGCCGACAGCGATATTCAGGGCCGCGCCGGCGGCAACCTCTTTTACAATAGCCGAGGCTGATTTGCCTGCAATGCAGCAATAAACGCCTCCGTCCTTCTCAGGGACGGCTCCTTCATATACTGCGATATACTTGCCCTTTTTGTTCCTGATTATATCGTCAAGAGATTTTTCGGCGGCAAAGCCCGAAGGCGCCATTAAAGTCTCATGGTAGTCGAGTGAAACGACGTCCAGCAGAATCTCGCTGATCGCAGGCTTTGTGGCCCTCAATAAAGATTCGGAATCGCCCGTGCATTCGGAAAGATGGATCCATACAACGGAAGGCCTCTGCTTATTTTCGAGGGCCTCCGCAATCTTCACCGCCCCCGAAGAACACAGTCCGAGCGTTGCAGCCGAGGCCGCGCAGAACTTGAGAAAGTCCCTGCGCGATAACCCGCGCAGCTCCAGATAAGAATAAATACTCTCGCTGTCCATATCCATCCTCCATCAGATGCTTTACTGATCTATTGCAACATTGATATATACCAGACGTTAATATTAATAAATATATCTGACTTTAATCCAGGATTGAACCCGGATTTGTCATCGAAAAGGATTCTTTGAAATCAAAACTATAGACGCCATGGTTATTTTGAATTTATTTTTTCACCTTCAGACTGGATTCAGTTGGGCCTTCAGTCTCATCCCCAATATATACGCCTGGCCGAGGGAGACGCAGCCGTCGTTGCATGGGATCTCTTTATTGATAAAAACCCGCATGCCCCGGGCCGAAAGCCCTTCCATGACGCCATGCAGCAGGGTTGCGTTCTGAAAACAGCCGCCGCTAAGGGCGACCTTGCCGATACCGTTTTCAGAGCTGATGCGGCATACCATGTCAATGATTATCTTTATAACCGTATTATGAAACCTGAGCGAGATTATTCCAGCAGGCTCCGCCTTCTTCAGGTCCGCTGCAATGCCCGATATCATCCCTGAAAGACCGATGACATAAGGAGCGGAACCGGAAACGCCGTAGTTGTAAGTCCCCGAATCTAAAACCGCGCCCTCTTCAGGCAGCGCGCTTTCGAGCGCAACCGCCGCCTCGCCTTCATATGTGCTCTCGTAACAGATGCCGGCAAGCGCGGACACCGCGTCAAAGAGCCTGCCTGCGCCGCACGACAATGGCGAGACCGCGCGGTCATCCATGATGCGCAGCAGCAGATCGATCTTGTTCTTGCCGAAACGCTGAACAAAACCGGCGTCGGCCAGATATTGATATACATCGCCGGACCCTGCGGCCTGCTTCAGATAACTCACTGCGATACGCCAGTTCTCCCTGATGGCTGAAGCGCCTCCCGGCAGAGGAATATATGAGAGATGCGCTGCGCGCTCATATCCGTATGCGTCGCATACAAGGAATTCGCCTCCCCACAGATTGCCGTCCTCGCCGTATCCGGTGCCGTCCCATGCCACGCCTATAACCTTGTCCCTGATATTGTTTTCAGCCATGACCGCAGCAATATGCGCGTAATGATGCTGAACACCCAGGCCCTTCATCTTTCCTTCCGAAATCTTTTCGAGCGCCCATGCGGTCGCCAGATAACCGGGATGCAGATCATAGGCCACTGCCGCCGGATCACAGCGGTACACCTGCCTGAGATTTTCGAGGGTCTCTTCATAAAAACGCAAGGTCTCCAGATTCTCCATATCTCCGATGTGCTGACTGACGATTACAGCGTTCCCTTTTGTTATGGCAAAGGTATTCTTTACCTCCGCGCCGCTGCCGAGGACATCGGGCATATCATCATCGAAAGTAATCGCTTCGGGAGCATAGCCCCTCGAACGCCTTATGAAGAGCGTCTTGCCGTCCGACACCCTGACAACGGAATCGTCCACACGCATGAAAATATCCCGGTTATGCAAAAGAAAGGCGTCGGCAAGCCCGGCAAGTCTTTCGACCGCCTCTTCATTGCCCGTCACAATAGGCTCTTCGGAAAGATTCCCGCTTGTAGCCACAATGGCGTCGAAATGCGCTTTCCCGGCCTGACCGTAATAAAAAAGCAGATAATGAAGGGGCGTATAAGGCAGCATGAATCCGAGATACCTGTTTTTCGGGGCTATCGATTCCGTAAGCCCCGAACCGGCCCTCTTCCTGAGCAGGACTATCGGACGCCGCATATCGCGAAGAACAGCCTCCTCGTCGGGCGAGACTATGCAGAACCGCCTGATCGTTTCCACATCAGGAGACATCAGCGCAAAGGCCTTGTTCCGCCGCATCTTCCTTTCGCGAAGGAGCCTGACCGCAGCCTCATTGGATGCGTCGCAGCAGAGATGAAAACCGCCTATGCCCTTGACCGCAACAATCGCGCCCTTCCTGAGCAGTTCAATCGCCGCCGCTATCGGATCAGCTCCATTTCCCACATTTTTGAATTTTTCATTTTCGATCTTCAATTTTACCTGCGGCCCGCATTCCGGGCATGCGTTCGGCTGCGCATGAAACCGCCTGTTTGAAGGATCGTGGTATTCTGCGGCGCATTGGGGGCACATGGGAAACACGGACATCGTGGTGTTTGGCCTGTCATACGGCACCTTTTTTGTGATGCTGTATCTCGGGCCGCAATTGGTGCAGTTGATAAATGGATATTGATACCGCCTGTCGGCAGGATCGAGCAGCTCTTTCAGACAATCGTCGCAGACAGAGATATCGGGAGACACATGAGTAAACCCTCCCGCCTCCGAACTTTCTATTATCCTGAATTCAGTGTAACCGGCAGGCGGAGCCTCATGCGCGGCAATGGATTCAATCCTGGCAAGCGGCGGCAGACCGTTTCTCAGCGCAGACTCGAAGCCGCCCGCAGCGGCTCCCTCGACCTCGATGATCACCCCATCCGAGGTATTGGTGACATAGCCGTTAAGGCGGAGATTGCGCGCAAGGTTGTAAACAGTGGGTCTGAAACCCACACCCTGGACGATTCCCTTGACAATAAGATGAAAACGCGTCATGGAAATAGTATATGAGTGCGCGGCTTAATGGGTCAATCAGGGTGGGAATTCAACTTGCAGGATAAAGCAGTGAGTTTAAAAAGGCGGTCCTATTTTTTTGAATAGAACCGCCCAGCTCATCTGTTTGGGCAACAGCCCTTAAAGGGCCGGCCCAAAGCGCTGTCTACAGTTACTCCCCAAGCTCTCTTGACGCAGGAGTCTG